>Ga0307478_10001548_pt1 | contig 19644 bp, 15 predicted proteins | sample atmos_gasesECM4C_2_FD_203713 | JGI IMG/M metagenome (GOLD analysis project Ga0307478, IMG submission 203713) | Hardwood forest soil microbial communities from Morgan-Monroe State Forest, Indiana, United States - atmos_gasesECM4C_05 | ecosystem: Environmental > Terrestrial > Soil > Temperate... | reverse complement strand
GAAGGAAAACATCGAGCGGGAACAACAAATCGAGGACCAACTGAGGCATGCAGAGCGACTTGCCAGTCTGGGCAGGTTGGTCGCGGGCGTAGCCCACGAAGTACGGAATCCGCTTGCGACCATTCGGCTGAGAGTCCAGATGTGCAGGCGCGATACCGAGAAGGCAAACGTCAAGGAATCGTGTGCCGTCGCCCTCGAGGAGATAGAACGTCTAAACGGCATAGTCAACCGTTTGCTGAACTTTGCTAGACCTGTCCAACTGCATCGGGAGCGGGCGGACTTGAGAAGTCTGGTGCAGGAACGAATGGAAACTTTCCGTGAGTGGGCCCAGAAGGGCGGGATCACGCTAACTTCTGAATTTCCGCAGGCGGATGTCTCATTGCCGGTGGACAAAGACCGCATGGCTCAGGTGTTTGACAACGTCATCCAGAATGCCATTGAGGCGATGTCGGATGGAGGTGGAACTCTGTCCGTGAAATTGGCATCTCAAAGGAATGTGGCGGAAAAGGGAAGTGGCGTTTGCGTGGAATTTCGAGATACCGGAAGGGGCATGAAATCTTCCATTGTCAGTCATGTTTTTGACCCGTTTTTCACTACCAAGCCGTCTGGAACCGGACTGGGTTTGTCGATCTGTCATGAACTCGTGCAGGCCCATGGCGGCATTATTCAAGTGGACAGTACGGAAGGCCGTGGAACAAGCGTAAGGATCACAATTCCCGCTGGTCATATTTGATTTGAACAGAAGATGTCAGGGAATCCGAAATCAGATGAGCGCCACGATTCTCATCGTCGACGACGAAGCGAACCTTCGCAAGACGCTCGCGCAGATCCTCAGTGTTCGCGGATACTCCGTTCTGGAGGCCGATGACGGGACGTCCGCTGTCAGACTTCTGAGCAACGCCGCGCCTGACCTCATTTTCAGTGATTGGAAAATGCCACAAATGGGAGGGCAGGAATTTCTTCAGTACCTCCGCGGGCAGCCCCGCTTGGCTTCCATTCCTGTCATCGTAATTACAGCCTTTGGTTCAAGCCATAGTGCCATAGAGGCCGTGCGCTTAGGGGCGTACGACTTTGTGACCAAGCCCTTTGACTTAGATGAAATTGTCATGACCGCAGAAAGAGCTCTGGACCATTCCTCGCTGAATCGAGAAATCGTCCGCCTGCGCGCACAAGGAGGGCAAGGCCAGACGGCAGGGGCAGGCAGACTCATCGGGTCAAGCGGGCCGATGCTCGATGTATTCATCATGATTGGAAAAGTCGCGGAGACCGATTCGACAGTACTGATCTGCGGCGAGTCGGGAACCGGCAAGGAATTGGTCGCTGAAGCTATTCACAATTATAGCCAGCGGAAGGCGAAGCCCTTCATCGTCGTGAATTGTGCCGCAATACCGGAAAATCTTCTGGAGACGGAATTGTTTGGTCATGAACGTGGAGCCTTCACGGGAGCTGTAGGACGGAAGACTGGACGGTTCGAAATGGCGGAAGGAGGCACCATCTTCCTCGATGAAATCGGGGAGCTTTCACCGGGCCTTCAGTCCAAGCTGCTGCGTGTCCTTCAAGAACGCACTTTCGAGAGAGTCGGTGGAACTGAGACCATCCGCGGCAATTTTCGGATTCTCGCAGCCACCAACCGAGATCTCGAAGCTTCTGTGCGCGAAAAAGCTTTCCGTGAGGATCTCTTCTATCGTTTAAACGTTGTCCGCATTCCCATTCCGCCTTTGCGAGAACGCCGCTCGGACATTGTGCCCCTGGCCGAACAATTCTTGCGGACGTACAGTGACAAGAATGGATTACCCGTCGTCGGTTTCAGTGACGAGGCGGTCCTGATGCTCCAGAACTACTCCTATCCGGGAAACGTTAGAGAACTCGAAAACATGGTGGAACGCGCCGTCCTCATGGCCCGTGGTCGCGTACTGATGCCGGAACACTTTCCGGCCAAGACCTCCGGCGACGGCGCAGGTGATTCGAAACAATGGGAGCTCGACCTCTTGTCGCTGCCTTTCCACAAGTCCATCGCCGAATTAGAAAAACGGTTGATCGAAAAAGCCATTCGCGAGTCCGGTGGAAATAAATCCGACGCCGCAAACCGACTCCAGATCAATCGCCGTTTGCTTTACAACAAAATAGAGGAATACAAAATCGAGGAGTAGTCCCTATGAATCATCGGAGGCGACACGGTCAAATACCGGATCTGGAGGAGATCCTCGAAATGAGTGCCACCGAGTACACCGACTGCCCCGCCCACGATAAAGGGGGAAGGCGTATGCGGCCGAAGCACGCGGAACCGGCGAAAGGGAAAATCGAGGTCGTCGCTATTCCTGAAGTGGCTCTGAGAATACTTGAACCTATTTCGAGAAACTACTTCGATAAATCCGCCATGATCCCTTCCTGAGCGACGTAGAAGTCCTCGCGAGCCGAGAAGTGTGGAGCCAAAGCCGTGTAGGACCCGAAGGCTGATGCACTCCTTGGGGGGAGTGTGAAAAAGTCGCAAGAATGTATTGGGCTGCAGTTCGGGCTGGGTGCCTCTGCAATGCCCTCAACTCATGTGTTTTCAACGTATTGAATAGATTGTGTTGAACTTTGACCTGCGTTTGACTATTCTCCCGGCATCGTTCCCCGGTGGTGACCATGCCCAGAGGCCCCAACGTGGGTCCAACTCCTTCAAAAGAAGTCAGCGAGCTCCTCCTCCACTGGGGAAATGGGGACCGGAAGGCGCTGGAGGCCATCTTGCCCCTTGTCTACAACGAGTTGCGGCGCCTCGCTCGGGCGAATCTTCGCCAACAGCGTCCGAACCACACTCTGCAAACCACCGCCCTGGTCCATGAGGCTTACCTGAGGCTGGCCGGAGAGAAATCTCCTCAAGTGCAAAACCGCGCGCACTTCCTCGGCATCGCCGCTCAATTGATGCGCTGGATTCTGGTGGACTATGAACGAAACCGGCGTGCGTCCAAGCGCGGTGCCGGCTTGACGCGTATAACTTTGGACGAAAGTGTGGCTTCGCCACAGCGCGACGTGGATCTGCTCGCTCTCGACGAAGCTCTCGACCGTCTTGCGGAGCTGGATGGGCAGCAGAGCCAGATCATCGAACTGCGCTACTTTGGGGGACTTTCGATTGAAGATACCTCGGAGTTCCTGGGAATGTCCCCAGCCACGGTGAAGCGCTCTTGGGCCTCGGCGCGCGCTTGGCTGCTGCGCGAGTTGCGCCATGGAGCAACCAGCGCATGACGCCGGAACGATGGCAGAAAATCAGGCCAATCCTTGAATCGGCTCTGGAACTGGATGCAGCGAGACGGCCGGAGTTTCTGGACAGTGCCTGCGCGGACCTGTCTTTGCGCAACGAAGTCGAATCGCTGATTGCTTCCCACGAGCAAGCAGGAACAGACGTGCTGAATCCGGCTTCCTCGCCTAGTCTGCAACCGGATGAGGAAACTCAATTTCGCTTGCCGCCGGGCAAGCGCATTGGGGCATATGAAATCCTGGAGGAAATCGCGGTGGGCGGCATGGGCGCAGTATATCGTGCAGTTCGCGCCGACGGCCAATACAAACAGCAAGTCGCGCTCAAAATCGTGCGCTCGGAATTGGGCGCAGAGTTTACGACCAGCCGGTTCAAGAACGAGCGCCAGATTCTAGCGAGTCTCAATCACCCGAACATCGCAAAGATCCTGGACGGCGGCGCCACGCCCGACGGTGTTCCTTATTTCGTGATGGAGCTGGTCGAAGGCCAGCGCCTTGACGAGTATTGTGATGTGCGCAAACTCGCCACGACCGAACGGCTGAACCTCTTTCTTCAAATTTGTGCCGCCGTGCAGTACGCTCACCAGCGACTGATCATTCATCGCGACATCAAACCCGGCAATGTCCTGGTCAACGCGGAAGGAGCTCCAAAGCTGCTTGATTTCGGCATCGCCAAGATCCTGGAATCGAGCGAAGCGAGCGATCACCCAGAGCAAACCATCAGCCTGGTGCGACTGCTGACGCCAGAGTACGCCAGCCCGGAGCAAATCAAAGGAGAGTCGATCACAACGGCCAGCGACGTCTATTCTCTGGGAGTGGTTCTGTATGAGCTGCTTACCGGACGCGTTCCCTACAATGTCCCGACGCACACCCCCCACGAGCTTTCCCGCGCGGTTTGCGAAACCGAACCGGAGAGACCAAGCAACGCAGTGCGTCGGAGCACCATTTCCTCTGACACTGACCAAGAAAAGCTGGCTGACTATACGGCGATCAGCGCGCTGCGCGAGGGCTCTCCTGAAAAGCTCAGCAAGCGCTTGAGGGGAGACCTCGACAACATCGTGCTCATGGCTCTGCGGAAGGAACCGCAGCGACGCTATGCCTCCGTCGAGCAGTTCGCCCAAGATATTCGACGCCACCTCGATCACCTTCCCGTGATCGCGCGGAAAGACACCTTCGGCTATCGAGCGTCGAAATTCATCACACGCCACAAGGCCGGCGTCGCATTGGCCGCATTGATGACCGTTGCGCTGTTGTCCGCTACTGGTGTAACCATTCGCCAAGCCCGGATTGCCCGTGCCGAACGCGCGCGCGCCGAGAGCCGCTTCAACGATGTGCGCGCACTTGCGAATTCTCTGATCTTCGATATCCACGATGGCATCAGCCAGCTGCCCGGATCAACTCCAGTGCGGGAACTGCTCGTTAAAAAGGCTCTCCTGTACCTCGATAGCCTCTCGCAGGAAGCTGGCGGCGACTCTTCTCTGCAGCGCGAGTTGGCTAGTGCCTATGAGCGGGTCGGAGACCTTCAATGGAGTACCGACTTTGCCAACCTGGGGGACATTGGCGGAGCCATGCAGAGCCGCCGCAAAGCCCTGGCGATTCGAGAGTCCTTAGCGGCGGCAAACCCAAATGACTCAAAGATACAGGTCGAACTTACCGATGAATATATCGGGCTAGCTGACGCTATCGAGTCTACCGGTAATTTCCCTGGGGCTTTGGACGTTTTGCACAAAATACCTCCCCTTCTCGAAAAGACCGCACCGCGAACCAGCGATCCCAAACTGCTCGCTCGGCAAGCGCGAAGCTACTACTACATCGGCCGGCTGCTCAATGAGGTGGGGGACCCCGACGGCGCGCTCGATGCTTATCGGAAAGCCGTGACCATCCTGGAATCAGTCAAGGCAACAGATCCTGGCGAAGTGACTATCTTGAGAACGCATGTGGCGGGAGACTACGCAGGGATGGCTGAATCGATGATGTTAACGAACCACCTCAGCGAAGCAAGCACACTTCAAGAGCAAGCGATTCGAATCCTCGAGGAGCTATCCAGATCCAACCCAAACAATTCGTCACTTCACCAGTTCCTCGGAAATTCCTACGACCTCCTCGGCACCATTTGGGAGAAACAAGGTGATCAAATCAAGGCGCTAGCGTTTCGTCGGCGAGCCCATGAAATCTTCAAGGAAATGATGGCCTCCGATCCCAAAAACGCGTTAGCAAGGATTAATTTTGCGTTTAGTGACGAGAGTCTTGGGGAATCACTTGTCGCGACCGGTCACCTGCCCCAAGCCCTGCCCCACATCCGGGAAGCGCTCGTCGTCTTTGAAGCTGCGGCTGCCAACGGATCGAAAGACCGGTATGTCTCGTCAGGACTTGCTGACTGCTATTTCGCGCTGGGATTGGCGTATTCGGCTCTGGCGGCTGACGCCAAAGGTTCTGCCGTTCATAAGACGAAAAGCTGGCAGGAAGCACGTTCGTGGTATCAAAAGAGTGCTGACATCTGGACTGAGAAACGGACACACGGCTCCTTGGATAGATCCGAGAGCGACACAGCGGAAAAGGCTGTCCAAGAAATCGCCAAGTGCGACACCGCTTTAGCCAAGATTGGTGTGCCACTTCGCTGACAGTGTCGTGCGATCAAGGATGGCGGCTAGGGGGACCTTTGCGTGGCTTAAAGATCCAGATGGTAATCCGATCGAGCTTTGGGAGCCATCCGAGAGCGAATAGAAATCCCTAAATTGTAAAGGCCCGAAGGCCGTCCTTAAGGCCCCTATCCTCCCGCCAACATTGCTAAGTCTTGCCGCCGCAAAGCGATTCATTTGCTGGCTTTCCTCCCTACTCGACAAAGCGGCGCATTCTTCGTTGCGTTCAGTGTTGGATGTTTAAACGCAAGCACCGACTCCCGCTCAGCAGGAAGCGCAACGCGCGGTGCTGTCGCTTGTATTTTCAGCGGATGCGAGCGCCGCGGTTGAATTTAGCCTAACTGTTTTGGAAAGACTGGCGGGGACGACGAGACTCGAACTCGCGACCTCTGCCGTGACGGAGTGGCGGTTGGTCGGAACTCAATGAAGCTTAACGGTACTGACAGCCTATCATTACCGTACTAAGGAATTCATCGCCGCAACTTATCGGACCCTGATCGGACCCACTTTTTGTTTCATCTCTCCGCCAAGACACCATTGCCTTACTTCATTTCTCAGAACTCCGTTCCCGGCCAACTTTCGGCTCGCCATCAATTCGGGAGTTAATGGCCATCAGGGCGTTTCTCATTCCTAATCCGGCCAGTTCTCCAGGATCGGACTTTTGGCCGGAATCAGTTCCGTATTACGCATGGGCATACAATAGGTTGAGGGTGCCATTTACGGAATCGACTGCCGGCCATCTCGGGATTTTCTGTCGTGACAGGAGAAGGGCTCTTAAGAGCGAGACAAATGCCTTAGTTGAGATTCGCGTACTCGGCTTGGGCCTGCTTCAGAATGGGAATGTCCGGATCCGCATCTTTCCAGAGCGTGAGGAAATCCTGATAGGCGGATTTCGCTTTGGTCTTATCACCCGACAGTGTGTAAGCCCTACCCAATTGCAGATGCGCCAATACGCCGATGGGATCGCTGACCACGGTGCCGCGGTGATCTAGAATTTTCTGGAACTCGGCAGCGGCTTCACGGCCCTGGTGTGCACCCAGATAAGCCAGGCCACGTACATATGCGGGGTAGAGATTGCTCGCGCCCAAAAGGAATTCAGATCCACCTTCGCTCGGAGTCCCTAGTTCATACGGAATCGCGGTTTGAAGCGATTCGATAGCCTTTGACGGTTCGCTATTGTTCAGTGCCAGAAGTGCGCGCAGCGTCGGCAGATATATGAATTGGATCCTAGTATCCTCAGGGTAGCGTCTTGAGAGGCCATCTGAAATGGCCTGAGATCGGAAAGAATCTCCGGAAAGAGCAAGCGCCAAACCAGCTCCGTATCTCACATCCCTGCTCTTCGAAAGGTCCAGCGCGCGTTTGGTTCCTTGCTTTGCGGAGGATACATTCCCGAACAAGGCTTCACGCACTGCTGCATCCGTTTCATAGAGTGCTTCTGTATCCCGCCGGTCATCCTTCCGAGCCAAATCCGCTGCCCTCCGAGACATCTTCCTGGCCTCTTCCAGGCGACCTGAATAAGCCGCTACGAACGCTTCGGCATTGGACATCCAGTCATCCACGCCGGGCTTTTCCCGAGGCTGAGCGGCTTCCCGCTCCATTCCCGTCTTGTCCTCTTTCAAGAAGGCAATGACGTACCGAAGGACATAGAAATCGGGGATATCAAGTTTACGCTCGGACGCTCGCTGTAGCGTGTCTTCCGCGTCAGCCATGCGCCCCTGCGACACGTAGCTGGCGGCCAGATTGGCGTATCCAATGGAGAAGTCCGGATCGATGCGGATGGCAGTTTGCGCATCCTGAGCTGCTTTTTCATATTTTCCCAATGGAGGATAAATTCCCCCGGACAATAGCCCGTGGGGCAGCCACGAACGAGGATAAGTTTGTATCCATAAATCGCAGGTCTGTTGTGCTTTCTCCAGGTTGCCAGTGACCTGCAAATTATGAGAGGCGGAAATAAAGAACTTTTCCTGATCACTGGCATGGTCTCGCAATCGATAGGCTTCGCCGCTGTATTTCGCTGACAGGACGGTCTCTCCGATGTCGCCGTAGAAGCGTCCGAGTAACGCTTGGGCACTGGCGAAGTTGGGGTCCATTTCGATGGCGCGCTTCAAAAAGGGAATGGCGGCCGCCGGACCTGTTGAGAAAGAAACCTTCCAGCCCATACTGTAGGCCTTTAAGGCTTCGAGCGAAGGCGTCGTGGCTTCAGCCAGTGGGGTGTCGTGTCTCTTGACTGTGGCCACCGATTCACCGACTCGAGTTCTGAATTTGCTGGAAATTTGGCTGAGGGCATTCAGAACGTCTTCCTTTCTGGCCACTTGCACCTGTTCCTCGGCAAGAACCTCGCCAGTGCGACAATCTGTTGCGCGGAGCGTCAACACGTACTGGCTCCCAAGGCTTGCAATCGAGCCGTCGAGAACGGCAGCGCTTGCAGTCCGGTCGCAGATTTCCCGGGAGACCTCCGGGGTAAGTCGTGTGTCGGCTGGCTTGGCCATCAGCTTCAGCATCTGCTGGATGCGCTCGTCGGAGATAAGGCTTAGGAAAGGCGACTGCCCAAGCTGCACCGCCAAGCCTTGCCGCAAAGTTTCGTCGAAGACCGGATCGCCCGTGGAGTTCGCAAAATCGGCTAAGACGATTGTGTCTTTGTAAGTGAGTCTTGGGGCGCGATGAAAATAGAAGTAACCAGCCAGCGCAAGCGCGGCCGCGGCCACAACCACGGCAGCACGAACGAGCAACGTCCAGTGCTTTCGAAGGTTCGTTCCGGTTGCTGCCTCCTCTTTCCTTGCGGCGCGCGCTGAATCTCCTTTCCGTTCTTGAGCTTCCTCCTTTGTCCCGGGTTCGGTGACTGGTGCGATGAAGCGATATCCCTTCCCAGTTATCGTTTGAACGAACCGAGGTTGTTCGGGGTCGTCCTTGAGGACTTGGCGGATTTTCCGAATCGCAGTGTTGATTGCATTATCGGTATCGAGAAAGACGTCCTTGCCCCAAAGCTTTTCAATGATCTCTTCCCGCGTCACCAACTGGCCCCGTCGCTCCGCCAGCAGTAGCAAGACCTCCATAGGGATTCGTTCCAGCTTCAGCGTGCGGCCTGAACGTCGCACTTGGTAGGCGCGAAGATCCAGTTCAAAATCCTCAAATCTGACGAGGTCTCGAGTCAAGGTTGATCACTCCACCAGCTCGGCTGTGATTCTACATCCCTTCCTGGGCGGACAATAAGCCAAGTCTATTCAGCACGTTAGGGGCACAGAAAAATGCAGATGAATACACGATTCTTCAGACTTTCTCCATTGCCTGCTGGGTCGAACTTGAAACATTATGCGCCCCGGTGTCAGCACAAGCCGAGCACTATCCGGGCACAGTTCTTGATAAAAAGGAGAACCACAGTGAAGATACGGCAACTCTCTAAAATGACGGCGGGAGCCGTAGTAGCCCTGGGGGCGATTGTTCTGGCCGGAATGATAAACACCCCGCATCGCGTACAGGCGCAGGACAATGGAAACAATGATGAGGCGTCACTGATTCGGATCGGTTTCGCGATTGCGCCGGTCCCGCTGAAACTGGAGGGGAAAAACCGGGATTTGGTGGGATTAGGCAGCTTCATTGTGAACGCTCAGGCTGACTGCAATGGTTGCCACACTGCGGGAGGGCCACCAAACTTCAATTACGCCAACGGCGGGAACCCCTATTTTTTCAACCAAGGGCCGGCAAAAACCGATCCCACCACCTACCTTGCCGGCGGCACCGACTTTGGTAAGGCTGTGCCTCCAAGTGCTGCCGTGGGAGGGTTTCCGAATGGCTCTATACCACCATCTTATCCGCCAAACGGATATCCCATTGATCCGGCGACCGGATTTCCGTATGTGGGCCCGGACATCATCACTCGCAACCTGACGCCGGATAAGAACGGGCGTCCGGAAGGGGGACGCACGCTGCAGGAGTTTAAGGAAATTCTGAGGAACGGTACCGATTTCGATAAGATTCACCCAACTTGCAAATCAGACACGGACCCCAATATAGCCCTGGGCATCTGCGTCCCCCCTCCTGTGGACGGTAGCAAGCTCCAAGTCATGCCTTGGCCGCTTTTTCACAACATGACCGACCATCAGATCGAAGCCATCTATGAGTATCTAAGCACAATCCCCTGCATCGACAATGCGTCCAGCACACCGCCGACAGGCGCCCCGAACGAACTGCGCAATGATTGCGGCGATCCACAGCTCAGTCGCCACGATGCCGCCTTGGCTCACCGAGATGTGCGAGCTAAGGCTAGAAGATAGCAACGTTTTCGCAGTGAGAGATGCCGTCATGATGGAACAAGCAGAGCGACAAGAATGTATCGTCGCGGGGGCTTTCCCAGGTCCACCATGCTGATAACGCTCAAGCGGAGTTCGTGGTTCCGCACAAAATATTTGCTCTTTGCTGCCATCGGCCTGATGTTGGCCTACGTTATCCCTCACGATGAAAGTTTCTTGGTGCATCCGAAGGACCTGATCTGGCAGCACTATGAGCCCTTTAAGTGGTGGCTGCTGCCGCATGGAATTGCAGGAGCATGCGCGCTGCTGCTGGGCCCCATGCAGTTCTCCGACCGACTTCGGGCGCGTTTTGGGCAGTTCCATCGTGTAGTCGGCCGAATCTATGTCGCAGGTGTATTCGTGGCCGCGCCACTCGGCTTTTACATCCAGTACTTCCAGGAACGCGCCGGCGATCCCCGATCGTTCAGTATTGCTGCAGCAGCCGACGCCGCGTTGTGGATGATTACTACGGGGATTGCGATGGTCTTCATTCTCAAAGGAAAGGTTCAGGAGCACCGGCAATGGATGACTCGCAGCTTTGCGGTCGCACTGGTTTTTCTCGAGGGGCGAGTGATCGGCGGTATGACCGGATGGGAGGACCTCGGCGTCCATGCCAGCGAGACCATCGTTTGGGCCTGCCTTGCCTTCTCGATCCTTTCGGCGGACCTTGTGCTTCAGTGTCAGAAACTGGGGCGCTCATCCTCAGTGGCTCGGCGGCACAAGCCAGCTTCGCCTCAGCGGACGCTCGAAGCTCCAGTGGGGCAGCATGTGCTCGCAGTCCAGAAGGAGAGCTCCTAGACGTCAAGGTAGTTCCGACTGGGCCGTTTGCAACCTGGAAGCACTCCGATCAGCAATGGAGCAAGATCGGTGATCGTTGGCATGTGGAACGGGACATGGCACTTCCGACAACTGCTCCCATTTGCCGGACGGGCAATGCGGAAGTTATTCCAGTAAACCCGACTGTACCATTCGATCCGCTTGGTCGAACATCCCGACCCCTTATGAAGAATGGCGGGGACGACGAGACTCGAACTCGCGACCGCTGCCGTGACAGAATGGCAGTTTGCTGGAACGCAGTGAAACTTAAAGGTGCTGACAGCCCGTCATTGGCATTGCAAGGAACTCTCTGCCACGACTAATTTGGACCCTAATCAGACCCAGGTTGATGGGAAGTCGGCTTTCGCGAATTTGCCTGCTCCGTGGCCCAAGACAATTGAAATCCAGTGCCCGCCGCCACGGGCTAGGCACAGCAGGTGCTATTGCAGCTTCGCGTACTCGGCTTTGGCTTGCTTCAGGATGGGGATGTCGGAGTCGGCGTCTTTCCAGAGTGTGAGGAAGTCCTGATAGGCTGCTTTCGCCTTGGCAGAATCACTAGACATCGCGTACGCACGACCAAGTTGGAGACGAGCGAGTGCTCCAGTCACAAAGTTCAGCACTATGCCTCGGTGGTCCAGTAGCTTCTCGAATTCTGCGACTGCGGCACTGCCATTCTTCGCGAGCAGGTATGCTTGACCTCTTACGTACGCCGGGTAGAGAGTTCCTGTCTCCATCGGGGCGGGTCGGCTAGTTCGTAAGGGCCGGCTGCCTCTAATTCCATCAAAGCTGCGGTGGGATTGTTCGCCTGTAGTTGAATAGCCGCATTGATGGTTGGTAACCAGTAGAGCTTGACGAGGCTATTGTTAGGATAATCCCTCCGAAGCTCGTCTGCTAAGGCTTTGGCTTGCGAGGCATCGCCGATTCGAGCCAGTGCGAGCGCTGCAAATGTCTTCACATCGCGTCCCGACGACAAGCTCAAAGCTGCCTTGACTCCCTGCCGGGCAGAGCTTGTCTCTCCTAACTCTGCCTCCCGCAATGCAGCACCTGCCTTCCAAAGAGCCGCAATCTCTTTGGAGTCGGAGCGAACAGCCGATTCCACCGCTTGACGAGAGAAGTCCCGCGCCTTGTGCAGACGCCCGAAGTAGGCTTCAGTGTCGGATTCGGTCGACAATAACAGGTCTTCTTCTCCTCGTTTGCCCGCAGCCCATGACACTTGTTGCCGCATCTGCGAATCATCTCCATGCAGGAACGCTAGGAAGTAGATGCTCTGTCGCAGCCGCCCCCCGTCTAAATTGTGCGCTAAAGCCTGATCGAACGTATCCTTGGCTTCCTCAAGCTGATTAACACGGAGGTAAGCCATTCCAAGATTCGAGTAGTGACCCGTGGAGTTCGGATCAAGCCGGAGAGCCTCCTTAAATTCGGACAACGCGCTTTCATGGCGACCCAATTGCGCTTCACACGCGCCAAGATTGTTGTGCGGGATAGACTCCCGAGGATAATCTGTTTCCCATAGTTGCAAAGTCTGCATTTGTTTCTCGATGTCTCCGGTCGCCCGAAAGTACCGCCCAGAGATGGTCAACTTTTCCAGCTCAGTAGCGTGGTCGCGCAACTGATACGCTCGGCTGGCGTATTCCAGCGCGAGGGATGGTTGTTCGGTATTAGCACTTGTAACCGACAGCATGGCGTACGCCATGGGAAAATTGGGGTCGAGTTCAATGGCTCGTTCAAAAAAAGGAGCGCTCGGCACACTTCCCTGTTCCTTCAGCGTTGCCATGCCAAGGCTGAAGCTCTTTAGAGCCTCCAGTGAAGAGGTTGACACTTCTACAGGTACGTTAAACTTCTGCACAGATGGAAGTGACTCTCCCAGCTTGCCGCGTAAACTCGCAGAGACCTTGCTGAGGGCCTCCAGAACTTTTTCCTTGCTGTCAGCCTCTGCTTGCTCCTTAGCTAAACTATCGCCAGTGCTGCACGCGACGGCGTTTAAGTCGATCAGGTAACGGTTGCCCAAGCTGGAAATTGTACCGCCTAGCACAGCTTTGCTGCCCGTCCGCAAGCAAAGCTCTCGCCCCACGTCCATTGAGACTCGCTGGTTCCCCGGACGTCCCATCATCTGCAACGTCTCGCTGACTTTATGGTCTGGAAGCACATTAAGAAACGGCGATTGATCAAGCGACATGATTAACGCTTGTTTCAGCGCATCATCAAAGACAGGATCGGCAGTCTTGTTATTGAAGTCGGTGAGGACAATCGTGTCTTTATCAGTAAGTTTGGCTACTCGATGGGAATAAAAGTAACCCCCTGCGGCAAGCGCCACGATCCCTAAAGCAACCCCAATCGTCGCCTTCCAGTGCCTTCTAACATGAGTGGGGGGGCAGCACTTTCTATTGAGCGCCGTCCCGATTCCGTATCCCGCTTCAGGCGTTGCAGGTCGGTGCGGACTTCGGAGGCGTGCTGATAACGAAGGCTGCGATCCTTCTCCAAGGACTTGTTGATGATCTCTTCCAGTTTGGGCGGCAGATCGGGATTCAACTGTACCGCAGGTGTTGGTGCTCCATCCAAAATAGACTTAAAAATCACTCCCGGACTCTCTCCACGGAACGGTAGTGTTCCCGTCGTCATTTCGTAGAGAACAGCACCGAATGAGAACAAATCTGTGCGTGAGTCCAATTCTCTGGCACGGACTTGCTCCGGCGACATGTAGGCTACGGTTCCCAACGTACTGCCCGGACTGGTCAGATGCTCCGGGTCTACTTCCTGAGTGGCGAGTGTTGGTTCGTTGCCTGTAGCGCCCTTCGGTGAACTGACCTTAGCAAGACCGAAGTCCAGAATCTTGGCATTGCCTCTTTCCGTGACGAAAATATTGGCTGGTTTGATGTCTCGGTGGACTATCCCCTTCGAGTGCGCCACGTCCAGCGCGTCGGCGATCTGGATGCCGAGATCGAGCACCGCCTCGATCTCCAGCGGCTTTCCGCCGATCCGATGCTTCAGCGTCATGCCGTCCAAGAACTCCATGACGATGAAGGATTGACCTTCATGCTTGCCGATTTCATGGATCGTGCAGATGTTCGGATGGTTCAATGCAGACGCAGCACGAGCTTCGCGCCTGAAGCGTTCCAAAGCCTGCGGGTCTTGGGCTAAGTCCTCAGGCAGGAACTTGAGAGCGACGAAGCGACCAAGCTCGGTGTCCTCAGCTTTGTAAACAACACCCATCCCGCCACCGCCCAGCTTCTCGACGATGCGGTAGTGCGAGATGGTCTGCCCGATCATGGCGCTCAGGCTGCAATGGTAGGGATGAGGGGAAGGGGAAGTCAACGAGCGGGGCGCAACACGGGAAAAGAATGGCGGGGACGACGAGACTCGAACTCGCGACCTCTGCCGTGACAGCGGCCCCTGAAAGGTTTTACAACAACTTACAAAACCGCGGGGACTGCCAAGGGCCGCCTAAGTCGTTGAAAGTCGCACATGACGTTGCGTGCTGTGGGTTGAGTTGTGGGTTGGAAAAATGATCTAGAGCGTTGCTTTCCTCATGAAACGTTACGGCACCGGTCGCCACCTCTAGGGCCGAAAGCAACACCCAGGAAGTCTTATTGCACCCTAATTGCACCCAGATTTTGCTCCATACGGTTAGGGATTAGGGCCAATGAAGGGTTTGCCTACCCAAGTTTCGGGTGCGGTTCAGAAAGGCGGGGCCAGGTGCGCATCGCGCGCAGCGAGCGCCCGCTTTTGGATCTCGATGTTCATGAGTCCTCGATCCTAGCATCAAGATGGGGCGTTTATCGTGATACTGAGAATCCGGCGAACTACATCGAAACGTTCATCGTAGAATCTTGGGCCGAACACTTGCGGCAGCACGAACGATTGACGGGCGCAGACCGCGAGCTTGAGGAAAACGTCGGTCGTTTTGAATTGAAGCTTGTCAAGGTAAGGCATTTCATCTATCGCGTAGCAAACGTGGGCGTCAGTAAATAGGGAATGCGAGTTGAACAAACCGGCAAAGCCTGCGTGCAGCATCAGGCGATACCCAGGATGGTTGTTCTTCCATAGTCTTCTTTCCAACCACGATTGTCGACCAAGTGCTTGGGTGTCAAACCGCACATCCGGACTATAATCGCCGGATGGCATGCGCAGCGGATGGCTCCCCACAACCCGCCCCAGCGCTAGAGGTTCGCCTTCTAGTTGACAATATGCCTATGCTCGCGTGGTCTAGTCATGCGGATGGTTCCGTCGATTTCGTAAATCAGCAATGGTATGAGTACACCGGTCTCTCTCCGCAAGAAGCGCACGGCTGGGGATGGAGGACAGCGATTCATCCCGAGGACCTCCCGAGATTGATGGAAAAATGGAGAACGCTCGACGACACGAATAATCGGGGCGAGTACGAAGTGCGATTGCGGCGGTCTGACGGCGTGTTTCGTTGGTTCCTGTTTCGGGTAGAACGGCGCCGCGACGAAACCTGTGAAGTTGTCAAATGGTATGGGACGGCAACCGACATCGAAGATCGCAAGCGCGCTGAGGACTTGGCGGCTGGCGAGAAGCGGCTTCTCGAAATGGTGACGAGCGGCCATTCGATGCACGGCATACTCGAAGCGCTCTGTCAGTTTGTTGAAAGCACGACCAGTGGTTGTTACTGCAGCGTCGTGTTGGTCGATCCGGGTGGCACGCATCTTGAACACGGGGCGGCGCCGAGCCTTCCGGAAAGCTTCGTCACGTCCATTGTTGGTAGGCCCCTAAACGCCGATTCGGGGCCTTGCGCGATGGCCGCGTACCTGAACGAACAAGTCATTGCAGCTGACCTCACGACAGAGACACGATGGGCAGCGTATGAGTGGTGCCCTATGGCTTTGGCACACGGGGTACGAGCATGTTGGTCAACGCCGATCTCGTCCTCGGGAGGCACCGTCCTAGGCGCGTTCGCTATGTATTACCCTGAACCGAAAACGCCCACACCACTGGACCAGTCCATAATCGACCAGTTCACACACATCGCAAGCATCACCGTGGAGCGCCAACGATCACAGGAATCTCTCACAAGCGCTCTCGACGAAATCCGCAGGTCAGAAGCCAAACTCCGGCAGGTGATTGATACGATCCCCACACTGGTCTGGTGCAATCTGCCGGATGGTCCGAACGAGTTCCTCAACAAAAAATGGCATGAGTACACAGGTCTTTCTCCTGAAGAATCGCATGGTTGGGGTTGGCAAGTTGCGTTCCATCCCGAGGACTTGCCGCCATTGATGGAAAAATGGCGAGAGTTGTTGGTTTCTGGAGAACCAGGTGAGATTGAAGCGCGTCTTCGCCGTCACGACGGTGTGTTTCGTTGGTTTCTTATCCGGGTCGAGCCATTACGCGACCAGACGGGCAAAGTTATCAGATGGTATGGAACAAGCACTGACATCCAAGAGCTTAAGCAAACGGAAGAGAGACTTCGGGACGATGAACGCGAACTTCGCCGGATTACCGACGCGATACCGCAGGCCGTAGTTGTTCTGGGTCCAGCCGGGGAGGCTCTCTATGCCAACCAAGCGACACTCGATTACACCGGTCTGACTGCCGATGATGTGGTCAGCCCGGGATTTCGTGAACGAATATTCCACCCGGAGGACCTCGATAAGTTGCGTGAAAAGCGAAAGACTGCCCTTGAACGCGGGCTGCCGTTCGAAGCGGAAATGCGAGCCTTACGGAACGACGGCGAGTACCGCTGGTTTCTAATCCGCTACAACCCTTTTCGAAATGAGCATGGTCAGCTTACTCGCTGGTATGCCACGGGAACCGATATCGATGACCGGGTGAAAGCCGAGGACAAGACTCGCAACGAAAATCTGGCACTGCGGGAACAAATCGACCGTGACTCGATGTTTGAGGACATCGTCGGTTCTTCGGAATCGTTGCGCAAAGTATTGCGTCAGGTCACTAAGGTTGCGCCTTCCGATTCGACAGTTTTGATCCTGGGCGAGACCGGTACGGGAAAGGAGTTGATCGCGCGGGCCATCCACAAACGATCCGCACGGGCGGAGCGGGCGTTCATCGCGGTGAATTGCGCGACAATCCCACCATCGCTGATTGCCTCCGAGCTTTTCGGTCACGAGAGGGGCGCGTTCACCGGCGCAACGCAACGGCGCCTGGGCCGTTTCGAAGCCGCAAATGGCGGGACTGTTTTTCTAGACGAAGTCGGTGACCTGCCGCCTGATGTTCAAATTGCGCTGTTGCGAGTCCTACAGGAACGTGAAATCGAGCGCGTCGGCAGCAACGGGCCGATTCCCGTCGACGTTAGAGTGCTGGCAGCCACCCATCGCGATCTAGACGCGCTCGTGGCGGAAGGCGAATTTCGCGAGGATCTCTTGTACCGGCTCACTGTTGTACCTATCGAGATACCGCCGTTGAGAGAACGGCTCGCTGACATTCCTTTGTTGGTCGAATACTTCATCGATCGCTTTGGAAAAAGGGCTGGAAAGAAGTTCACGACCATCGACAAGAAATCTCTCAAACTGTTCGAGGGATACAACTGGCCGGGAAACGTTCGTGAATTACAAAACGTAATTGAGCGAGCGGTGATCCTGTGCGAGGGTGAAACGTTTTCGGTGGAAGAAAGCTGGCTAAAGAGAGAGGCACCCCCCAAGTTCGCCCGCCCGGAGCCGCTCAATGGCGCGCTCGTGAAGCAAGAAAAGCAAATTATTGAAGCTGCGCTGGCAGAAAGCAATGGCCGAATCTCAGGGACGGCGGGGGCGGCGGCGAAACTGGGGCTGCCATCGCGCACGCTCGACTCAAAAATCAAGCGCCTCAAAATAAACAAATACAAATTCAAGCTCCCACCTGGGATTTGATTTTGATTTATCGAACCCACCCATACTTTCCTCGTCAAAAGGGAATTCCTGAATAATCAGGATTCCGGCGGAACCTAAGTTGCTTCGTTACATGCAATTGCGATCGGCTGAAGTATTGCATTTTCGGAAACGCGGCGCCGGCGATAGTCCATGACACTGAAGATCGAACGGACTCTTGGTGCTCGGGAAACGCGGGTTCGCCTTAGCGGCCAGCTTCGGTCCGAGCAGCTCAAGCAGGTGAGGTCCGAGGTCGAAGGCGCTGAACAACCGGTGGTATTGGATTTGGAGGAGGTCGATCTCGTGGATGTCGATGGCATTCGTTTTCTAAATGAGTGTGAGTCCACCGGCATTTCGATACTGCGCTGTTCGGCTTACATCAGGGAGTGGATGCTGCGAGAGCAAGGCAGATAAAAGGCGCACCAGGATGGTTAAACAGGCGAGACTTCGGCAGATCATGCGTGACCGTGCGGAAGTCCGGGCTATAGATGAAGCGAAGATAAAACATCGATAAGGAGAAGAAAATGACAGCTACGCAGTCCAAACCAAGCATCGTGTTTTGCCACGGGCTCTGGGCCGATGGCTCGTGCTTCAGCAAGCTGATCGTTCCCCTTCAGGCAGAGGGTTATGAGTGTATTGCGGCGCAGTACGGCCTCAACACAACGGCAGAGGACGTCGCTTTGGTGAAAGCAACGCTGGGCCGGGTCAGCAGCCCCGTTATCCTCGTTGGCCACTCCTACGGCGGAAGTGTCATCACCGGTGCCGGAACCGACGATCGTGTTGTCGGGCTGGTTTACATCTGCGCGCTCGCTCCAGACGCCGATGAAACGTCTCAGACGCAGCAGTCCAACTTCCCGAGGACCGACGTCTTCTCCCACATCGAAGTCGTGGATGGACGTATCTGGCTGCGTCCGGACGGCACGGAGTATTTCTGTGGGGACCTTTCGGAGCAGGAGCAGAAGCTCGTTTGGGCGACACAGGGTGTCCCGAAACCCGACCTGTTCGACGCGAAAGCCGGGGGAACCGCCTGGAAGACGAAGCCGAGTTGGTACATCGTCGGCAAAAAAGACCGCACTGTGCATCCCGATCTGGAGCGTTTTTTCGCAAAGCGAATGGGCGCCACAACCTACGAGTTTGAGAGCAGTCACGTCCCGATGCTCTCGCAACCGGATCGCGTGCTCGACGTCATCCGCGACGCCGCAAGCGCCACTCAAGCGGGCGCCGGACGTAAAGCGCAAGCGTCAATGCGCTGAGCACAGCGAGGCGTCTTGCTCGCATTTCGACGAGGACGCCGTCAGCGTCGGCGCGATGAGGGCGCGATGGCCGACGCGGCACAAACAACCGCGCTCGAAGGAATGAACTGTGACTAATACCAATCCAGCGACGCCCGTGCGGGTGATCGAGGAGACGCCTGCGTACTGGAGGGTAGTATTCGACTACCCACCCTTCAACATTGTTGACGCGGACATCTTCGAGTCCCTCCAGGATTTGCTTACTCGGATGGACGCCAGCCAGAATCTGCGTGTCGTTGTCTTCGAGAGCGCGATTCCTGACTTCTACCTGGCGCACTTCGATCTGACGGGGAAGCTCGGGAACATCATGACGGCTATCGGCGCTTCGGGCCTACCCATTTTGATGGATACGTTCGTGCGGCTCACGAAGTCGCCTGTTGTCAGCATCGCAAAAATCCGGGGCTGCGCCCGCGGCGTCAGCAGCGAGTTCGTTCTCGCCTGCGACATGCGCTTCGCGTCGCGCGAGAACACGAGACTCGGCCATCCCGAGCTTGGTGTCGGTCTGCATCCTGGCGGTGGAGGCACAGAGCGCCTGCCCCATCTGGTTGGCCGCGGCCGG
>Ga0307478_10001547_pt1 | contig 19697 bp, 20 predicted proteins | sample atmos_gasesECM4C_2_FD_203713 | JGI IMG/M metagenome (GOLD analysis project Ga0307478, IMG submission 203713) | Hardwood forest soil microbial communities from Morgan-Monroe State Forest, Indiana, United States - atmos_gasesECM4C_05 | ecosystem: Environmental > Terrestrial > Soil > Temperate... | reverse complement strand
GCCGGGATGCTGTTCAACGCCTCGAACGACGTGGCGCACATCTCAAAGGTGCACGCCTGGCCGTGGACCGGGGGCTCGATCAACAACATCCCCTATGACGCCGAGGCCGTCTCGGGGGTCGCGAACAACGGCAGCGGGCTGATCCGCCTGACCATCGCCAGCGCCGCCGATTACGCGACCGGCAACGTCGTCGAGGTGCAAGGGGTCGGGGGCGCGGTCGGCGCCGATTGCGACAAGTGCACGATCACCGTCATCGACGGGACCCACATCGATTTGCAGGGTTCGGCCTTTGCCGGCGCCACGCCGTCATGCAACTGGGCCGGGACCGAGAATGTCATCGCCTGCGCCTCGGTTTCGCAGGTGACCCCCGGGGGTGCGGTCAGCGGCACCAACATCACCACCGGTTCGACGGTGCTCGCGGTCGACCCGATCAACAAAAAGGTCTGGCTCAGCAAGTACACCCAGGGCCCCGAGACCGGCGGCGTGACGGTGACTTTCGCGCTCGGCACATACACCTCGGGCGGCCAGGTCGTTCTGAACGGGATGCGCCGAAGCGGCGCCTTCCTCGAAGTCGAGAACTCGACGCAAAACGATTTACACGACCTCTTCGAATACAATTACGCGATCGGCTATTACGCGCACACGGGCGCGTTGTGGACATTTTTGCACGATGCCTCGTGCGACGGCCTGATCGTCGCCGCCGGCGGGGTCACGACCGACCGCTGCTACCTGCTCGACAGCACCGCGCTCGAAACCGAGATCATCGGCGGCGAGGCCGGCGGCTCGACCATAGCCCTCGACGAGGAGACCACCGGCAACAACCTCGCCAACGACATGGAAGGGGTCAATATCCGCGGCGGCGGGCTTGCCAATCTGGCGATCATCCTGAATGGCGTGACGGGATCGACCGGCGACTACATGAAGCTCGGCGGGATCTCGACGCCGGCGAGTGCGGCGAACCCGACCTTTATCGGCCCCTACCCGGGCCAGAATTTCGTCACCGACAATTTCGGCGCCGCACCGGGGCTCTACCTGATGTACCCCAACGGTGCCGCCACGGCCGGCGCCACCGTCCCCTATTCGCAGTTCGGCGGCACCTGGACGCCAAGCGTGCTGCTCGGCGGTGCGGCAAGCTCGGGAATGACGTTCTCGACGAGCCCGGTCGGGCATTTCTCGATCGACCCGTTCGGCACCTTGACCGCCGAATTCGGTTTTATCCTCTCAGCCGTCGGCAGCGGCACCGGCAATCTGACGATCGACGGCCTGCCGCTCACCTGCATCTCGGGGCAGGACAACCTCGGAACCCAGACCGTCACCCTGGGCGGGGCGGCGTCATTGACCTCGACACCCTGGAGCAGCGCCGCCGGCGGCTCCAACCATGTCGGCGTCTTCGACCTCTCCGGCGCCGGCACCGGCGGCCAGAGCCTGACCAACGCGAACCTGACCGCCACCACCAACCTTTCGGGGTCGCTGCAATGCCGCACGCGATGATGACCATGCGCTGGCTGGCTTTGGGCGCCCGGTCGGGGCTGATCGGCGCCGGGCACGCGCTCACGGGCGTCGCGGCATTGGCGCTGGGGGTGACGCCGGCGCTCATCCCGATCCCGGCCGCGGCGACGCCGCCCGCCACCAGCCCCGCCTGGGTCAACATCACGAGCTCGCCCTACAACGCCGACCCGACTGACACCTCCGATGCGACATCCGGCATCGCCGCCGCGGTCAGTGCGGCGCTCGCCGGCTGCTATCCGCTCTACCTGCCGCAGGGCAAATACAAGGTCAGCTCGACGATCACCATCGACACGAGCGGCCTCTCCTGCCCCGGCGGCTTTACGATCATCAGCGATGGCGCCACGCTCGACGGCGCCACGGTGGCGAGCGGCCCGGTGCTGGCCGTCCAGCGCTCTGGCGGCACCACCGGCGCCCCGGCGGTCGACCAGAATTTTTCGCAAGCCGGCTCGCTGGCGGTGCTGGCGAGCAATGCCGCCTACGCGGTCGCGATCGGCAAAGCCGACTTCTCCGACAAGTTTCAAGGGCTCCGCATCGAGCACCTGGCCGCGGCCAACGCATCGAGCGCCGGCGGCGCCGGCGGCATCAAGGTCAACTATGTCGTCGGCGCCCGGCTGTGGCTCGGCGGCGCCGCCGCGGGCGGCTCGGCGGCGACGGCCGCGGTCGCGGTCGAGCAGGCTCAGGATTCGCAGATCGCCGGCGCGGGTGCTGCGAGCGGGGCGAGCGCCGCCTCGCTCCTCGTCGAGAACGGCGTCTCGACCGGCAACACCTTTTCCGGCTTCAACTACGGCACCACGTCGAACACTTGCCTGTCGATCACCGCCGCCGGGGCCGCGCTGAACGCGTTTGTCGCCCCCAATTTCGGCTGCACCATCGCGGTCAACGCCACCGCCTCGGGCACCGGGAACGTCCTGGTGCCGCCGGTTTTTGCCGGGGCCAACCGCGGCCCGATCTCGGGCGGCATCACGATCGTCGGCCGTGGCGCCTTGAGCCGCTACGTCGCCCCGGCCGCCAGCGCCTATACCGCACTGTGCAGCGACGACGGCACGATGTTCAGCTCGGCCGCCGCAACCGGCTCGGGGGCGGGAACCTGGGCGGCGTCGAGCCTGCCGGTCACCCTGCCCAACCCCGCGACCTGCGGCGCCGGCTATTCGATCGGGTTCGCCACCGACGCGTCAAAGGCGGTCGTCCTGACTGCGTCGGCGGGCGCAATTCTCGCCGGCGCCAGGTCGCTGGCGGCAATGACCCTCGGCCCCGGCAACTACGAATTTGTCGTATTGCGCTCCGACGGCACCAATTTCCGGGTGACGCAGAGCTCGTCCGGCAGCCTCGTCTACAATGGGGCAGCGGCCCCCGGCATCCCGTCGCGCTACGAATTTCCGGGCGGCCCCGGCTACCAGGCGACGCAGGGCGACAATGCCGGGGTCTTGTCGAGCTCGCTCACCTCCTCGGGTCTCGCGGTGACCCTGCCGTCGACGACTTCGGTCGCGGCCGGCTGGACGATCGGGCTCGCGGCCGACGCGATGCCGCTCACGGTCCAGGTCAACGGCACCGCCGGCGGCCATATCCTGCTGCCGGCGGGAACCTCGCTGTCCACCGCACACGTGCCGATCGACTACATGGCCTATGTCCAGTTCGACGGCGCCAATTTCCGCTTCCTGCCGCTGTGGAGCACGCCGGCGATCGGCAACGACGTGCGCATCTTCGGGGCCGTCGGCGACGGCTCGACCAACGACACGGCCCCGATCCAGACCGCCTGGGACCTCGGCCCGGTCTACCTGCCGCCCGGCAACTGGCACGTCACCGACGAACTCGCCTGCAATGGCGGCAACGCGATGAGCGGGGCCGGCAATTACGTATCGGTTTTGACGGTGGGGAGCGCCGCCGGCAACGATTTCAATATGACCGCCAACGGGGTGGTGCAGACGGGCGCCATCGTCGGCGGCCCGTGCTCGCTGACCAATTTCGGGATCGGCTTTTACCAGCCCGATACGGGCGGCATGACGCTCGCGAACATCATCCATTACCCCAAAGCCCTCGATGGCGACTTTGTCCATTACGGCACAATCGACAAGGTCCGCATCAATGCCGCGTGGGAGTGCTTTGGCGCGGCGGGCGGAATGAGCGGCGCCGCCGGCGGGACCCATCTCGGCACGATCGATTGCAGCTCGTTCAACACCGGGCTCTACCTGCAGGGCAATGATGCCTTTTTCAGCGTCGACACCTGGGACCAGGAAACCGGCGGTCTCACCGCCAACCAGGCGGCGGTCTACGAAGCGGCCGGGGAAGCCGGCACGGCGCAGTGCATCCACCTCGCCGGCGACGTGCAGGGGCCGGCCTTTGGCAAGGCCATGTGCTTTGCCCAGGGTGTGACCCTCGACAACGGCACCGCCTACAATATCCCGACCTCGCTCAATACCCTCGACCTCGACGGCGACGGCGCGCTGCTCAAGGTCAATGGCGGCGGCCAGGGCAACGCGGTGCGCGTCGGAACCCTCTATTCGACCAAGAGCGCCGCCGACACGCTCGGGACACTGAATATCGACGGCGCCTTGACCTCGGTCGAGATCAGCAACTTCCGGGTATCGGCGGCGCAGACCTCGGCACCCGACATCCAGGTCAATGGCGGCAGCACGATCCTCAATGGCGGCTACTACTTCTATTCGTCGCCGAACGAGACCCCGGTCGTGGTCACCGGCGGCCTGCTCAAATTCGCCAATGACCGGTTTGTCCTGCCGACCCCCGCGACCGCGACAATGATGAGCGTCGCCGGCGGCGCCAGCGGCACTCTCGAACTCGTCGGCAACAATTTCTCCGAGCCCAACATCGCCCGCGCCAGCGGCAACCCGCTGATCCACGTCAACACGGCGCTGTCGGCGCCGGCGCGTCTCGTCATGACCGGCAACACCTTCATCGGCGCCAATGTCGTCGGCAACATCCTCGAGATCGACCAGGACAACCCGGGCAACAATGTCCAGGGCAACTTTCTGAACGGCTGGCAGGTCGATCTCGGGTTCAATACGTCGTTTGGCTATTACGACTTCCCCGACGTGCCGCTGCCGGTCACGAGCACGCCGCAATTCGCGACCAACGGCGATTTCGCACCGACCGGCGGTACTACCGACGCCACCTTTACCGGCAACATCTCGGGCTCGGCCCTGACCGTCGTCAGCGGGCTCTCCGGCACGATCGCGCACGGCGAAGGGGTCACCTGCGGCGGCTGCGCCCCGAACACCGTGATCCAGACCGGATCGGGCTTCAACTGGACGGTGCTGCCGGCGCAGACCGTCGCGAACACCGCGATGACTGTCGTCACCCCGGCGGTCGTCGGCAGCTATTTCCGGCGCGGCGACTTTGTCGATTTTCACCTGCGCGACACCTTCAACACCAATGCCTATACGACTGCCTCGGGGAATTTCGGGCTGCAGACCAACATGCCCGGAGCCCAGCCGTTCGAGGACCCGACCGGGATCCCGCTGTCGATCGGTTTTATCCAGAACATCACTTTCCTCTCAGGCCAAATCCCGTCCTCCGCCTTTATCAACGGCACCGGCCTCATCGTGCTCGGCTACTACCAGTCGGCCGCGATCCCGCTGCCATTCAACACGAGCAACATTTTGCCGAGCACGTCGAACGTGTCGGTGAATGTCGCCGGCCGCTATCGGATCAGATGATGGCCGAAGACGCGCAGCTTGCCGCGGCGGCGGCGACGATCGCCGAATTGCGCCGCGAGCTCGCGGCGACCGAACTACGGCTCACCCGCGCCGATGCCGCCCTGGGCGAGATCGCCGCGCAGTGCGATCAAGCGAAAGCAGCACTCGGCGAGGGGCAGCGGACATTGGCGAGCGAGCGAGAGCAGCATCAGCGCGATTTGACAGCAGCGGCTGCCGCACTCGCCGCGGCCAATACCGCGACCGTTGCGGCGCGGGCGGCCTATGTCGCAGTGTCGATGAAATTCGACCGGATGTTCGGCGAGCCGGTCGAGGACGGCATTGCCGCATTGCGCAAGTATCGTACGCTCGACAATGTCGAGCACGCCTCGCTCGATGCCGCGCGGCTGCACATGGCGGCGGTGGCACTGGGGTTGACGGACGCGGCGGCAAAGGACCTCGCGGCCCGCGCTGCGGCAAACCCCGCCGCAATGGCGGCACTCGTCGAGATCGCCCCTTTAAAGTAGGAGCCGGCAATGACACGGACACTGGCGCTCGTAGCGCTCGTCGCGATGGCGCTCGCTTCTTCCGGCTGCGCCCAGATCACCGGCTTCACCGAGGCGGACGCCGCAAGTGCGGCCGCACTTGCGGCCGCGACCGGCGACACTGCCAATGCCGCCTGCTATGCCGACATCGGCAAGATCGCGGTGGCGCTCGATGGTGCGGCGCAAGGGCAGGCCGGCCTCCTGACCAAGATCGAGGCGAAGCGCGCCGTCCAGGGCGTCCTCGCCGACCCGAGCTGCGCCTCGTTGTGGTTGGGCCTCGTCGGCACCGCGCTCAAGGGGACGCCGCTCGGCCCCTTCGTCCCCTAACCCTCCGCGCCAGCCTCTGCGCGTATGAGGCATCGCGAACCCTGGGCTCCGAGAAAGTCGGAGCCCTTTTTTTTCCCCGCCATACGATGATGAGGCAACCCCGATGAGCGTGCTCCCGAACGACCTCGTCGCCTACGGCTCGGCCAACATGCCCGAGGCCGATGGGGTGGCGGTCGGCGGTGCGGTCGATTTCTCGCGCCGTGTCGCGTTTTACGACGTCAGCCCCGCCGGCACGATCGACTTCGTCTCGTCGAACGCAGCGGACACCACGGTCTACATCCAGGTGGCGGGGCGCGACTCGACGGGTGTGATCCAAACCCCAGCGGCGGTGGCCCTGAACGGCACCACCAAGGTCAACGGATCGCAGAGCTTTGAGCGGCTGCTTTATGGCGTCGTCTCGGGCGGCTCGCCAAATGGCCCGTTGGCCGGCCCAACCGCGGGCACCAACACGACGACATCGGGGACGATGACCAATGTCACGACCTCGATGACGGTCGCCGCACACACCGGCTTTCCCGGCTCCGGCAACTATTACGTCGCGGTCGACACCGGGGCGAATTTCGAGATCATGCAGGTGACGGGCGGCCAGGGCACCACCACGTGGACCGTGGTCCGCGGTGTCTCCGGTTTTCAGGGCGGGGTGGCGCACGGCTCGGGGGTCGCGGTCTATTTGATGCCGCTGGGCGATGTCGCGGCGCTGGCACATACCGCCACGGTCTCGGCCCATAGCGCGCAAGCGGGCTCCGCCAACCATAGCGGCACCACCCCGCCGCTCTTCAAATTGCAGTCCGGGGACGGCGCCAGTGTCGCGGCCGGCCAGATCATCCAGACGACCGGCGGCACCGGCCCCAACCAGTTGCGCATGATCATCGCCACCTCGGGCTACGGCACGGACATCGTCGCCATCAACCGCGACTGGTCGACCGTCCCCGACGCCACCACGACCTATAACGTCAACCAGGGCATCCTCTTCGAGACCGGGTTCGCGAGCTCGGGCGCCACCTATGGCGACCCCAACCCGGTGACCTCGGTGCTGCGCTCGTTTTCGACCGCGGCGGCCGACGTGCCGGCGGGCTCGGCCCGGTATTTTTACGAAAAGGTGTTCGTCGTCAACAACAACACCGCGACCGCCCTGACCGGGGCGCAGGTCGAGATCGCGAGCGAAACCCCGTCCTTGCCGTCGGGCGCATTGCTCGACATCGGCCTCACGACGGCGCTCAACGACACCAACACCTGCAACCCGCGCCAGCAGGCCTCGTCGTTTCTGCCGACCGGGCTCGCTTCGTTCACCACCCAGCCGGCCTTTGTCAACGTGCCGTCGCCCGGCAACCTGCCGTCGGGTGCCGCCCCCAACACCGCCGGCGCGCAAGGGGTGTGGCTGCGGCTTACCCTTCCGGCCGGCACCGCCGCCTATAAGGGCAGTGCCGATTTGCGCACCCAGGGAACCACGACGTGAGCGATGGGGCACTGGCGTTGCAGATCTTCTGCATCGTCGCGGCGCTCGCGGTGGCGCTGATGATCCTGATCCCCAAAGGTTGATTTTTACAAAAGGAGCCTGACACATGAAGTTCCCCCGCCTCTTTCTCGCCGCAACGCTGCTCGCTGGCGCCGCAATGCCGGCCTTTGCCGGCTCGCTCGTCTCCGGTGACCTGCACATCGTCGTCACGCCTCCGGCCCTGGGCCTGGTGCTGCCGAACGGGACGCTCCAGTGCCCGGTTCCGGGCGGCACCGTGGTCGCCACGGTGTCGACCTTCGGCGGCGACGGCACTCCCGTTACCTATTCGATGGGTGCGGGTTCGACTGGGACCGACGACCTCACCGACTTCGTGATCGGCCCGACCACGGGCGTGGTCTCGGTGGCGTCGGCTGGCCTCCCGACCTCGTCGCCCATGTGCGCGCCGGGTGCCGGGACGCACATCGTGAACGGCGTCACCGCATCGCAGAACTGAGCCAATGCGCACCCTGGCTGCGGGCGCCCTGCTGACCGCGGGGTTCGCCGTTCAGGCGTTGGCGGCGACTGCCACCGGCGATCTGACGATCACCGTCACGGGGCCGCCCGCCGGGGGCGCCGGAACGCTGTCGCTCGCCATCGGCCCGGTCGGCGGCCCCTATACCTCTGTGCCAATGCAGATGGACGAGGTCGGCACTTACGGGTTCAACGGCGAGCCCGCCAGCAACGGCATCCGCACCGCGAACTTCTCGACCCGCGTGCCCTCGGTCCCGGCCGGCGGTACGTTCCAGGTCCAGATTTCTTACAATGGCGTGCCAGTCGCGATCCGCACGGAGCAGAACGCGGGCGCGGCCGGGACCGACGTGCCGTTCACGTTCGGAACGGCGTTCCAGCGCGGCACGATCCCGAGCGTCAGTTACACGCCCGGTGCGGGCCTGCCGTTCTCCGCAGCGGCCTCCGCGCACGATGTCAAGGTGATCTTCGGCTCGAGCGCGATCCCGGTGCGCGACGGCAATGGCGCCACGATCGGCTCCGGCGTGTGGGTGTGCGACGCCAACGCGCTCGCGGCCCTCGGCGCCTATACCAAGAATGGCGGCTACCGGGTCACCAGCAACGGCGCGCTGATGACCAGCTACGCGGTCGACGGCCCCTGCGTCGACCAGGTCAACGGCTCCCCGGCGGGCGCACAGCTCTGGGCGCACTTTCCGTCGATCGAGTTGTGGCAGACCGCGCCGAACTCCGGCGTGCTCGGCGAAGTCCGTGTTGAAAATCCATGGGTGGCGAACGGTCCCTGGCTCAACGTCGCCGCGGGCGCGACCGGCGTCTACACCGGCGACATGGCGCTCTACGACGGCTCGACCCTGATCGCGCAGCGCTCGACCGGCCTCGGCAGCGCCGAAGGGCCCTTTTCAATTCAGCCTTCAGCCGTGACGACCGGGATCAATGGGACTTGCGGCGCCGGAACCGTCTCGACCAATTTCCAACTGCCGACCACGCTCCAAGACGGTGAGCCCGTGCTGTACAACGGGCCTGCTGCGGGCGGCGCTCCGATCGGCGGCATGACGCCCGGCCGTGTCTACTTTTATGGCTCCTCGTTGGCCGGCAGCGGCAAGGGCAACCTCGTCCTCAGCCCTGCCAGCCAGAACGGCGGCGGCAACCCGCTCACCTGCCCCGACGTCACCAGTCCTGGTGTAGGACCGCAGAATTTCACCCCTGTCGCCTCGGCCAACTATCGCGCCGTGGCGATAATCGGCCCCGACGAGGTTGGCAGCCCGCTCTGGCTTGCCGCGGCCAACCCGGCCCCGGCGGTCCATCTCAACCCGGCCCTGACCACGGCCGAGATTTCCTACCTCGAAGTGGCCGGTGTCATTCCCTCCTACTACACCGACTTGCCGGCGTTGCCGCTCTATAAGGCGCAGGGCAACAAAGGCGGCCCGCTCTATCGCCCGAACTCGACCGGGCTTGGCGATGTCGACGATGGCGCCGGCGGCGACCATGACGGGCTCGGTCCGCTCTCCGAATGGGAAGCCCGCGCCCTGCTCAGCGAAAATTCCGCGGCATGGGATGGCGTGCGGGCCACCGCCCTCAGCGTCATGAATATTCCGACGCTGATGACCCTCAACGAGGCGACCGGCTACCTGCCCGCCCTCAACAACAAAACCTACCCACAGCTCGGGGCCGGCCTGCCCAACGTGTTCTGGACCTATACCGGCAATGGGGTCTCCGCTGGCATGGAAATCCCGCCGACGGCTACGGGCGATACCTGCCCGTCGTGCTTTCTCGGCGGGATGCTGGCCGGTGTCGATGGGATGCATTGGGAGGATTATGGGCAGTGGCTGATGGCGCTGCTGACCGGCGACCGCAGCATGATCGACGTGCAGTATTTCGCGGCTAATGCACAGCCCATGAATATGAACGTCGACACGTTCGGCATCGGCTCCCGCAACTTCACGATGGGCGGCACCCCCTACACCGCCCGCATCTCGTTCACCGACAGCATGCGGCGGACGGCGTGGGAGATGCGCGAGGTCATGCGCGGGTCGACCATAGGTTCCGACAGCAATCCGGAGAAGCAATACGAATTCGACGTGCTGGCCGGCGACGTGGATAATTTTTGGACCGTGACCCACGTCTACGCCGACCCCGGCATGGCGGCCATCGGCGTGACGGAAGGGATTTCGGACTTCCAGGCCAATTTCATGGCTGCTTACGAGACGACTTCCTTCTGCGGGCTGAAAGGATTGATCCGCTATACCAGCCCGATCACCGGAGGCAGCACGGCCGCCGAGTGCGACTACATGACCTTGTGGCCCGAACTCCTGTGGGCATCGTCCTGGCCGACCTTTTGGGCGGCGACGGAACAGATCACGGACACCTTCCCGTCGGCGTTCATGGCGGCTCCGGACCAGCTCCCGCATGCCAACGGCCCGAGCGAAATTTTCACCCACTCCAATGCCGGCTTTCTCAGCGTCGATGCGACTGGCTTGTTCACGGCTAGCGGCGGGTTGTTCCCCCAGATGCAGAATGGTGACGCGGGGGTGATCTGGGACCTCAACCCCAACAACGACTTCAGCCCGACCACCAAGTATTTCACCTACAACGTCACCCAGCCGGCGGAGACGTTCCGGCTCTCGACGACCTGCACCGTCGCCACGGCCCTCAACCCGTGCCCGAGCCCGGCTGTGACCCCGTTCGTCCCGGCTCATGGCCCCTACTCGGCTGGCACGAATTTCAGCATGGCGTTCCAGTTTGCCTATAACCCGCCGACCGGGCCGGCGGCGAACAGCGAGGGCGGGCAGAGCAGCTCGGATTATGTCGTGTGGGCACGATCGGGCATGGCGAGCGGCCTGAACAACGGCGCTACCACACCCTCCCTTGCGACTGCGTTCGCCAATGCCGACGCACGGTTCGTCTACCCGACACGTTGGGATGACGCAGATCGCTGGGCGATCGACCCGGCCGTCAGGGTGCACTGAACCGCCGCACGTCGGGTCCCTTTCCGGAGAGAGAAATGCCGCCACGCAAGCTGACTGCCATTGATCCGGGGAGCGAGCGAGCGCGCTACAAGATCGTGCGCCGCGACAACTTTGTGGACGTGCCGGGTCTGATCCTGGCGGCCAACGTCGACACCGGGCTGTGCCTATTGAGGGATGCCAAGGGCGCACCCCAGGAACACAACTTCGGCCCCGATGGGTTTGCGATCGTGGCGGCCGGCCGATGACCGCCCTCGCAGTGACCGCGAGGCCCGGCGCCCAGTGCTTCGACACCGATACCAAGCTCGACCTGGTGGCGGCACGGTCTCTCGCCCTCCGGGGCTATGCCGCGGCGATCCGCTATGTCAGCCGCGCCGTGCCGGGCAATCCCGCCGACATCGGCGCCGAGGAGGCCGCAACGATCATGACGGCGGGTCTGGGGCTGATGCTGGTGCAGCATTGCCCGCCGGCTTATTGGACGCCGTCGGCGCTATTAGGGGTGGCCTATGGCAGCGCGGCGGAGCAAAACGCCGCCGCGGTCGGCTACCCGGCAGGCGCCACACTGGCGCTCGACCTCGAAAACATGCGGCCCGGCTGCGGCAATCCGGCGATCGTCGCCTATGTCAACTCGTGGTCGCGCGCGGTCATTGCCGCCGGTTACGTGCCGTGCCTCTATTTCAGCGCCGACTGCCCGCTCAGCCCCGAAGAACTCTACCTCGACCTGGTTGTGACGCTCTATTGGCGCGCGCTGAGCCGCGACACGCCGCAGGTCGCGGTGTGCGGGCCCTGCATCCAGCAATTCGCGCAAATGGGCCAGGTCGCGGGGATCGACATCGACCGCGACGTGGTCATGGCCGACGCGTTCGGGCGATTGCCGAGCTGGATGACCTCGCCGACGGCGGTAGGGCCGATCGCGAACCCGGCCGGCGCATTATAACCGCACCCGTCAGGGCACCGCGTTGACGGTAGTCTATCTTACGAAGTCGTCGTCATCGCCGTGGACGGTTCCGAGCGATTGGACTTCGGCCGGCAGCACGATTGAGGTTCTCGGCGCCGGCGGCGGTGGCGCAACCGCGACCGTTGCCAACGGCATTGGTTCCGGCGGCGGGGGCGGCGGGTATTCAAAGACCACCAGCCTGGCGCTGACAGCTGGCGGAAGTGTTCAATTCAGCGTCGGCGCTGGCGGCACGCCCGGCGTTGCGGGCGGCGGAACTTATTTTAACGGCACCAGTGTCGCGTCGTCATCGGTCAGCGCCAACGGCGGCGGTTTTGGGCTTGTTGCGAGCACCGGGGGCGCCGGCGGCACCGCAGTCAACGGCACCGGGCATACCGGCGGTGCCGGTGGTAATGGAGCGGGTGCGCCGGGCGGCGGCTCAGGGGGTGGCGCTGCGGCTGGCCCTTCGGGCCCCGGCGGGGCCGGCGGCACGTCAACCGTCTCGTCAGCGGTCAACGCAGGCGCGTCCGGCGGCGGTGCCGACAATGGCGGCAACGGTGCCAGCGCCGCAACCAGCTCGCTCATAGGCGCCACTGGCGGCAATAGTGGCCCCGGCGGGGCCGGCACTGGCGGCGCTGGCGGGGCCGCATTTACCGCAGGATCAGCCGGGACCAATGGCGGTGGCGGTGGTGGTGGCGGCAGCAACCAAGGCACCACCGGGACCCCGGCGGGTGCCGGGGGCGCCGGCGGCAACGGCACCGAATGGGACGCCTCACACGGCTGCGGTGGCGGTGGCGGCGGTGGCGGCGGCAACCAAGGCGGCCCGAACGCCGGAGCGGGTGGCAACGGCGGGCAATACGGCGGCGGTGGCGGCGGCGGCGGCTATGCGACGGGCGGCACCGGCGGGACCGGCGGCGACGGTCTCATCGTCATCACCTATACGCCGAGCGCCGGAACAACCGTCACCATCGATGCCACGATCGCGACGGAGGCGCTTGCACGCCTCAAAGCCGACCCGGCAGCAGTCGGCGAGATCATCGCCAGGCTCATCGCCGATGGCATCTTCTTCGCCGAGAGCACCCTTGCCGTGCGCGGCGATCCGGTTGCTCCAATCGAGGGAGCGGCCGGGCAGCGCGCCGATGCCACCCTGCCGTTCGAGCCGGACGCTACCGCGCGCGCCGACCCGGCAACCCCGAGCGAGGCCGCCGCGGCGCAGCGGGCCGACCCGCCGATCCCGATCGAGGCGCCGTCCGGCGCCACGCGCGGCGGCCCCGCGGCGCTCGAAGATCTCGGCGCCGTCGCGGCTGACGGCACGACACCCGACGAGGTCGTCGCGCGCCAGCGGAACGACACCCCGCTCCCGGCCGAGGCATCGGGCGGTCAGCGGGGCGCGGCTAGTGGCCCGGCCGAGGCGTCGGCGGCGGCCCGCGGCGATACGACTGCCGCGGCCGAAACCCTGATCGCGGCTTTGCGCGGGCACGGCCTGGCGCTCGAAACGACCGGGCTCGTCGCCATTATCGCCGACGCGCTGCTGCGGATCGAGCTCGCGGCGGCGATGCGCGGCGACGCCAACCTGATGATCGAGGCGACCGGAACCGCGTCGACCGCGGTCATCGGCGACAGCAGCCCCACGATCGAGTGGACCGCACTTCGCAGCACCGACACCCCCGCGACAGCCGAAGCCGCCGCCGCCGTCGCGACGGATTTGCGCGCGCTCGGCGAAATTCTGGTCATGGCGCGCGCCGACCGCGCCCTCACGGTCGAATGGCTGAACCTCGCACGGCTCGACGCCGGGCTCCCAGACGAAGCGCTGGGCCAGGCGCTGGCGTTCGTCGACACGCTGCTTCAGGTCGAGGGCGCGGCCTCGGCAATCCATGATCACGCCGCCGTGATCGAGGCCACGGCGAGAGTGACGCCGTTGAGCGCCTCGCCCGCCGAATGGCAGGCGATCGTCTTCCATGTGCTGGGCGACTGCGACCTCGCGGTCGAAATACAGCAGCTCGCGATGGTCCCGCTTGTCTCGCTCGGCCGGGTGCTGCGGTCGCTCGGCAAACGCCGGGTGCTGCGGTCGCTCGGCAAACGCCGGGTGCTGTAAGCGCCGTAATCCCAAAATCGAGGCCGCGAGCATGCGCCTGACCACCCCGTTCGACCCGATCGAGCCGGGCGAGACCGACAATTTCGCCTTTGACTTCACCGCCGACATGGGTGCGGCGACGCTTGCCGGCACCAGCTGGACCAGCGCGCTGGCACCCTACCAGACCGCGAGCGACCCCGAGGCCAGCTCACGCATCATCGCGACCTCGACGGCGACGACGATCGCGGTGCGTGACCCGCTCACCGGAAATCTCGCGGTGAAGACCGGGTTCTTTTCGGTGGCGCTGGTCGGCGGCATGCCAACTTCGGCGATCGGCGCCACCTATGTCCTGAGCGCCACGGTCACGACCTCGGACGGCCGCACCCTGGTGCTTAGCTCGACCGTGCTGTGCTCGCCCAATTCGGCGTCGCCGGGCTGAATGCGATGCCCGAATATTCGCCGCGCATCGAGCTCGGCCACATCCTTCAGGGTGGCCTCTTTTTTGTCGGCGTCATCAGCATCGTGTTGACGATCATCTTCGCGGTGGCGCCGGCGTGGAATGCGCTCTCGGCGCGCCAGGCCGAGATCGACGCGCGCCAGGCGGCGCTGACCGCAGCGATGGGCGCCATGGAAGCCGCGATCAGCCTGCGGGTCACCGCCGACGAGCAGCGCATGGACCGCTCCGATCAGCGGATGGACCGGTCCGATCAGCGGATGGACCGCTCCGATCAGGAGCGTCGCGATTTCGAGGTCGAGCAGCGCGCCGCCGTGCAGAAAGTGCTCGACGCGATCGCGCTCATCGCCAGGAGAATTCGATGAAATACGTGCTTGTCGCGGCATTGGCGGCAGCGTTCGCGGGCTGCAGCCCGTCGGGTGCGGTGTCCTTGCCACCGACAGCCCCCGCACCGCCAGAGGAGAGGGCGCCCTTGCCGCCGCATCACGCTGGCCGCGCCGAAATCAACCGCCTGGTCGATCGTCTGCTCCGGCGCCTGACCGAGATGCGCGACCAGGAGGTGCGCCACGATGCAACCGAGAGCGTTGCCGCGCCGCCAGCGCCGCCGGCGGGGCCCTGAAAATGGACAAGGTGTTGCACCTCGCCGTGATGGTGCTGATAGGGCTCGTCATCGTCGCGGTCAATTTCGAGCCCGACGTCCCGTCATGGGCAGCGCCGTGGCTCAAGGACGCGGTCAACGCCGCGATCATGCTGGCTGCGTTTCTGATGAACCCGACCGCGGTCATCGGCCGGATGATCGGGCCGCGGCCGCCCCCTACGCCGTGATGTGCCTCACCAACCAAGCGATCTCGGCTCCGATCCCGGCCAGCATAATCCCAGCGATGATCAGGTAGCTGATTGTGAACCACGCTCCTTGCCCACGGAATAGCCGCCACGGCATTCATTTTGCTCCCGATTTTAGACCCAGCCGATATCCTTGATGCGGCGGCGCAGGGTGCGGCGCATGCAAGCGGAAAATGCGGCATTTCGCAGCTTTTTTGGGGGGCGGGAGCGAGGGTGGCGGGGCGGCGAACGCCTCGGCAACCGCCGTGCCGGCCCCGTGCCAGCCGGCCGCGCGCGTTCGCGTCGCGTTGCGGTCGGGCATGACCACCGCCCGCGGGCGCCGCCGGCGCTGAACGCGCCGGGAACAAATTCCCCCACGATTCCCCGACTGTTCCTGACGCGTTCCGGCAATTTGTGTCCGGTTTGCGGGCCGAGGCGCGACGCGTAAGGTAGCCTAATGTATTGAAATGCTGGTGCTGCCGGTAAGGATTGAACTTACGACCTCCCCCTTACCAAGGGCGGAGGTCAGCCAGCGTTTCTGCGGTCCGTGGGCGCTTTCCCCAGCAAATCCCCAAGCTTCCCCGACGCCGCGCGCACGATCTCGACATCGGCCGCCTGGTAGCGGATCGAGCTTTTCGGATCCTTATGGCCCAGCGCCGCCATGATCGTGCGCAGCCCGGCGCCCGACGCGTTGAGCCAGGTGCCGCGGCTGTGGCGGCCCATATGCGGGGTGAAGTGGACCCCGAGCCGCTCGCGCGTCAATGGCCGCAGCCAGCGGTAGACGCCGGTCTTTTGCGTCCACGGCCATAGCCGCCCGGTGCGCGCCTCGATCGCGATCGCGGCCAGCTCCTCGAACACCTCTGGGTGCAGCGGGAAGGTCTGCCAGGCTTGCGTCTTTTTGTCGTAGAGCCGGAAGGTTTGCGCCGGGAGGTCGATGTCGGCCCATCTGACAGCCAAGGTCTGGCTGATCCGGGTCCCGTGATGGAAGAGCCATAGCAATAGAAGACGATGAACAGCCCCCAAGGCGACATATCGCCTCTTCCCGCGCCGATCGATATAGCCGATGCGGCCTTCGGCGGCGCCGATCAACTCGGTTGCGGTTTCGACCGACACCGCACGTGTCGCGGGTGCGGGCTCTTTGAACAGCTTGGCCCGCAGCCAGTCGCAAAATCCGTTCTCGGATGCGTAATGCAGGATCGCTGCGGCCGGGCGCAGAACCTCGCGGTTACGGGTTGCGGCGGCTTTTTCGGGCTGCAGCAGGTCGGCGGCGGCGACCAGGTCCGCCTGGCGGATGTCGGCGACGAGCTGTTTGCCGAGCGTCACCTTCAGGCGCGCGATGCGCTGGCGGTCGGGTTTGGCGGGGTCGCGCCACGCGAGATAGAGGTCGGCGGCGGCGGCGAAGGTTACGGCTTCTCCAGGGCGAGGGACACGACGCTGCGCGAGCTCGCGCTCGAGGTCTTTCGCAAACTGGCGAGCAGCCGCTTTGTCTCGCGTCTTTGCACTGATCTCGAAGCTTCGGCCGGCGACCGAGCCGCGGACGAGGTAGAACGGGTTGCCTTTTCGGGTTCCGGGCGGGATGAGCCGGAGCGGCATTGGCGGATCGCCTCGAAGAGGAGCTTGTAGTCGGCCTCGGAAAAGACATAAGCGCGGCCCGGCCGGGCAAAGACAAGCCCGCTCTCGGCGATGCGCCGCAGCACGGTGCGTGGGCTGACGCCGAGCCGGGCGGCGACCTCGGCCAGGGTCAGCTCAGCCACCGATCTGGACCCTTCTTCGTTTTCCAAGCGGCCTGCGCGGCCGCGCGGTCATCGTGATCGCGATTTGCCGCCTCGATCAGCACATCGGCATGGCACGGCGCTCGCGGAGCGCACCAGCACACTAAATCTTTGCCGCGCAATTCCTCGATGTGGGCCATCGCATATTTAACGGCCGCGCGCTGCTCGTTGAGCGACGCCTTGCAGGTAAGACATAAATACCCGCTCAGCAGCAAGCGGTAGAGATGGACGCAGTTGGCCGCAGTGCCGTCCTGACCGACTATGAATGGGTTTCCCCAGCGGGTCGGCCGGCCGACGTAGATCGCGCCCGATGGCATGCGCCAGCCTTTCGCACGCGACCGCCTGATGCGCTCAGCCATCGCCGTGGGCCTTCCAGCCGTCGCGATAGGCCTTTTGCAGCGCCGCGAGAAGCCGCCGCCGAAAGGTTTTACTCAAATAGAGGACGCCGCCGTCCTCGATCTCGATCCGTTCGAGCCGCTCGGATGGGGTCGGCCGCATCGGCGGCGCCTGGGCGGGAGCCGCGCGGTCGGGCATCGTGCTCATTCCCAGTACCCCATCGCCTTCAATGCGCGACCGACCAGGTGCCACACATGGAGGTCGAGCCGGGGATAATGTTCGACCCGGCCGCAGCGCTGCGCGACGCGTCGGTCGAGTGCTGCCGCGCTGCGGCCGCCGGTGCCGCCGATCGCCGCGACATAGGCCAGCACCTCGCGGTGATGCGCGCTGAGCGCGCTCATCGCCCGGCCGCCGGGTATTCGTTCCACTCGCGGCCGTCGAGCCGCCGCCCCGCGGCGCGCTTGCCGACGCGATCAAGCGGCCAGCCGAGACCTTTATTCAGATCGCTGTGTCCCGGCCCAACAGTGCCGTCAGGCCAACAAACACAGATGACCGAGCCCCCTGCCTCGATATAGCCCTCGAAGCCGTTCCCCGCGTTCCGTGGCGCGTATTCGCCCCATTGTTTGAAAAAGAACGGGACGCCGGCGACGGCGCATTGGTCGCGGAGCGAGCGCGCCCAGTCGGGGTGCATCGGCCTCGCGCCGGGACCGCTCTCGCCGCCGCATATGACCCAGTCGAGGCCTTGCCAATTAATGCTCTGCGCACCCTTCAGCGCGTCGACGAAGAATTCGGCCTTGATGATGCTGGGCATGTCGTAGAACTCGGCGTCACTGATGCCGAGCGAAATGCGGGTGAGATTAACAGAACCGAGCAACGGCTCGGCTGAGACCCACCTTACCGCGGCCGGCGACGCCAGTAGCGCGGGTATCCGCTCGTCGGCGCGGCGCTGATCCTCGACCGACACGCCGAGCCAGACATTCGGGAGAGGCCAGCGCAGCGGCTGGTCCTGGTCGGCGACGGTTGCCCGGCCGGATGCCGCCAGCGGCCGAATAAAGCCCTCCCTGCCGGCAATCCAATCCCGCATCCGCTCGGGGCGCTTAGTCAGCAGCAAAAACTGATGCTGCGGGCACAGCGCCATGATCGTGAAGGCGCGGTCGAGCATGTCGTCCGTGACCCATTCGCCGAACAGGTCGGTCATCGAGCCGGGAAAGATCCGGCGCGATCGTCGCCAATGCAGCGGCTTGGCGAGGACCTTCTCGTCGAGGTAAATCGAGACGTGCTCGCGCGTCGTGCGCAGGTAGGGCCGATGCGTCCCGAGCCGCTTGTTGATCGCCTGCGCATAGCAGTGCTCGCAGCCGGGCGAGACGATCTCGCAATGCGTCCCGATTGCCGGGCCGGCGCCGACCGGGCCCAGGTCGCGGGCGCGGATCGGGTTCCAGGTCGCGTCGGCCCATTCGATCTTGGTGTTGTCGCTCATAGCATGCTTAGCCGGGTGTTACCCATCGGCACCATCCGTAGGGTTGGTCTCGGTCTCGGGGTATTCGCCCCATCGTGAGGAAATAACCTGTTCGCACCCACGTTGAGTGGCCTGTCGCGTCGTGATGGCGCGCTGCAACCGCCAAAGCGTTTTTCGCTTGCCATTGCTTCCCACAAATAAAGCACCCGGCCATGCGCGAGACGATGCCGCTATAGGTCGCCCGGCTCATAGGATTAGGTCGGAGCAATCGACGCCAGCAGCGGTCAGCCGCTCCCACAGCACACCCATTGCCGCATCTTGCTTGCGATAGGCCGTTTCTAGCTTTTGCCGAGCCTCGCGCTCACTATCGATTACACCGAGCAGGAACTTTATTTGTTCTGTGCTCCAGCCATCAGTGCGGCCGTGTGAGAGACCAAAATACTCGCGAATGCCTTTCTCTGACGGCATGCGGCCCATCGCCTCGGACGGCCGCGTCGACCGCCGGCGACCGGCGGAATGCTCCAATGCGGTCACCGTGGCGTGCTTGACGCCGAGATGCGCCGCGATTTCGGCCGTCGAGAGGCCGGCCGCGCGCAATGCTACCGCCGCGGCGCTGCGCGTCGGGTAGCCGAGGATCGGCTTGGCGTTGCTCATTCCGCCGCCTCGGCGAGGGGCTGTCGCCTCGGCCTGCGAGCCTCGTGCAATGCCTCCTCTCGCGTGCAGCCCTTGCGGCGAAGCGTTTTGTAGACCTGGAGCTGCGCCGGGGTGAGCCCGCGCAAGTCAGCGTTTTTCTCGGCCCACGCCGCCTTGCTGGCGGCCGATATGCGGGCGCGCACCTCGGGATCGGCCAACGCCGCCTTGCGGGCGGCCGACATGCGGGCGCGCACCTCGGGATCGG
>Ga0307478_10001546_pt1 | contig 19704 bp, 16 predicted proteins | sample atmos_gasesECM4C_2_FD_203713 | JGI IMG/M metagenome (GOLD analysis project Ga0307478, IMG submission 203713) | Hardwood forest soil microbial communities from Morgan-Monroe State Forest, Indiana, United States - atmos_gasesECM4C_05 | ecosystem: Environmental > Terrestrial > Soil > Temperate... | reverse complement strand
GATCCGGAAAGTTATCGCCAGCGGCGTGCGCGGAACCGCCATGACGGCCTTCGCCGAAAGCTCCGGCGGAATGCTGACGGACAAGCAGATTGAAGTCATCACGACAGAAATCCGCTCGCGCTGGAGTCGCCGCGGTAACCTCGATGCGGCCAATCTGCCTTCTTATGCTTCGAAATCCGCAGGCAACATCACGCAAGGTGAGGCTGCCTACAAGACTTACTGCGAATCCTGCCACGGCCCGAACGGCCGAGGCGGACCAAAGGGCAGCGCCATTACCGATGATTCTTTTCTCGCGCTGGTCAGCGATCAGGGACTGCGCACGATTGTCATCACCGGCCGTCCAGAATTGGGCGCGCCAGACTGGCGCGGAGACGTCCCCGGTAAACCCATGTCCGACCAGGAAATCACGGATGTTGTCGCCTGGCTCGTTTCGCGTCGCGTTCAGAACCCTGGACAGCCCTATTCCGTTTCGAACGAAGCGCAGCACCATTAGGAGCTTTTCGATGTCGAATGACAAAGACACCACTCTCTCCCGCCGCGGCCTCCTCATGAAGTTGGGAATCCTGTTCAATGGCATTGTGGCAACCGCTATTGCCGTACCGATTGTGCGGTTTGTGCTTTCCTCAATTACTCGCGGACGCGCGAACTCTTATTTAGCCTGGGTACCTCTCGGATCGGTGAGCCAATTTCCGGAAGGCGAAACGCGCCTGGCCACTTTCCGCAATCCCAACGTGACGCCCACTGACGGCAAGACGGTCGACACGGCGTGCTGGGTGCGACGCGTCGAAGGCAATCAATTCCAGGTTTTTGCCGTCAACTGCGCGCACCTCGGCTGCCCCGTTCGCTGGTTTCCGCAGTCCGGATTGTTCATGTGCCCGTGCCACGGCGGAGCGTATTACCGCGACGGCTCGCGTGCCTCTGGTCCGCCGGAGCGCGGACTGTTCGAGTATCCGTCTAAAGTGGAGAACGGTCTGATTACCATTCAGGCGGGCGAGCTGCCCACGCCCGGGTCGCCGAGTGCGGCCCTCGTTGGAAAGAAACCGCCATGCGCCTGATCTCGCAGATCGGTGAGTGGTTCGACCAGCGTTTGCAGTTGGCCGCTCCCATTCGTGAAGTTTCCGAGCATCCCGTGCCGCGCAACACGGCGAGCTGGTGGTACGTGTTCGGCAGCGCTGCGCTTACTGTCTTCGTTCTGCAACTCGTTACCGGAATTCTTCTGGCGATGATTTACGTTCCATCCGCCGGCGAAGCGTGGAGCAGTCTCCAGTCTCTGAACCATGACGTGACTCTAGGCTGGTTCATCCGCGCATTGCACGGTTGGGGATCCAACTTCATGGTAGCGATCGTTCTCATCCACATGGTGCAGGTCTTCCTCTTCGGCGCGTACAAGTTTCCGCGGGAACTGACGTGGATCGTCGGCGTTTTTCTGCTGCTCATGACTTTGGGCATGGCTTTCAGCGGCCAAGTGTTGCGGTTCGATCAAGATGCCTATTGGGGGTTGGGAATCGGCGCGTCCATCGCGAGCAGGGTGCCGCTCATCGGCCCAGCCGCCGTAAAGTTGATGCTGGGTGGGCCCATTATCGCGGGCGCCACACTCTCGCGATTTTTCGCACTGCATGTCTTCGTGATTCCCGGGATGCTGATCGGGTTCGTCTGCCTGCATCTCTTGATGGTCCTGAAGCTTGGAATCAACGAATGGCCGATGCCGGGCCGCCTCGTGAAAAAAGCAACCTATACGACCGAGTACCACGAATTAACGAAGAACGACGGTGCGCCCTTCGTTCCTTATGCAGTTTGGAAAGATATGTTCTTCGCCGCGTTCATCCTCCTGGCCGTTGCCGCGTGCGCCGTATACTTCGGCCCATTCGGTCCAACCGGCCGCCCGGACCCCACCATCATCCAGACAGTACCGAAGCCTGATTACTTCTTCCTGTGGCTCTATGCACTGCTCTCGCTTCTGCCTCCTTCGATGGAAACACCCGCGCTTCTCATTGGCCCGGTTGTCGCCATCATGGTTCTGCTCCTTCTTCCATTCCTCTCCGGCGAAGGAGAAAAAAGCTGGCGCCGCCGGCCAATCGCAGTGCTCACGATATTGTTCCTGGCGATAGCGCTTGGGACACTTACGCATCTCTCCGGCTACACGCCCTGGAGCCCGCACATGAACGCCTGGAGCGGCGATCCGGTGCCGGACGGATTCCTCCGCGGCACAACGGCGCTCCAGCGGCGAGGCGCACTCGTCTTTCAGGTTAAACAATGCCGCAATTGCCATTCTCTCGGTGAGGCGGGAGGGCAGCGAGGGCCGGCCCTGGACAGCGTTGCGGTGCGGCTCACACAGGACCAGCTCATTCGCCAGGTGATTCAAGGAGGCGGCAACATGCCGGCCTACGGCAAGAACCTGAGTCCGGCGGAGACGACGGCGCTCGTGGCATTTCTTGAAACGCTGCATCCGCCAAACCAAGCTCCAGCGCGAGACGCGGCGCTCGGCGTGACTCAGCAAGAAACTGCTCCGGCGCAGCCATAAAGCCATCCATGCCACTCCAAGTTCAATCCGCATTGGCATCGTGGACGCTTCCGGTTCCGCTTGACTTGGTGCTGATTCTCGAGGCGTTTCTCTATTTGCGCGGCTGGATTCGCCTTCGTGTTGCTCGGACGAATATCATTCCGGCTTGGCGCGCCGGCAGTTTTGTTCTCGGACTGTTTTTGATCTGGGTGGCAGTGGGCTCACCTCTTTCGGCACTCGACGAGCAACTGCTCACAGTCCACATGATTCAGCATCTTCTGCTCATGACGATTGCTCCTCCGTTGATCTTGGCCGGCGCTCCCGTAATGCCGTTGCTACATGGTTTGCCGCAGCAATTCGTTCAAGTCGTCGTCGGTCCACTGTTTCGATGGCCCTTGCTGCAATGGGTTGGGCGCGTAATTTCGCAACCCGTGTTTTGCTGGCTTGCGGCTGCTACGGCGTTGGTGGGATGGCATATTCCAGCAGCGTTTACGCTGGCGTCGCAGTCAGAGGCGTGGCACATCGTCGAGCATACATGTTTCCTCGGAGCCGGATTCCTTTTCTGGTGGCCCGTTGTTCAGCCCTGGCCAAGTGTCGCGGTGTGGCCACGTTGGTCGATCCTCCCATACTTGTTTTTCGCGACGATCCCCTGTGACATTCTTTCCGGGTTTCTTGCGTTCTGTGACCGGGTCGTTTACCCAGTTTATCTCTCCGCGCCACGGCAGTTCGCGATCTCCCCCCTTGAGGATCAGCAGTGCGCCGCTGCGTTGATGTGGACATGCGTGACGATCATTTATCTGATACCGGCGATGATTCTGACCACGCAGCTACTCGCGGCCCGGAGTTCTCAGGCGGATAATTTGGTGCAAGAGGAGCTGCCTGGCACACTGGATCCGCGAAGAGATCCGCAAACTGTGGAGGCGGCCTGAAGATGGCAACTGAGCCCATCCTTGCGGCCTTCGATTTAGCGGCAGTCCAGCGCGGCCAATCCGTGAAGTTCAGCGTCCTGTCCGACTACTGGACGCTAACCAAGCCGGAAGTAAACTTTTTGATTGCCATGGCAACCATGGCTGCCTTTTGGCTGGGCTCTCCTAAACCACTCGCCCATTTCCCGTGGCTGCTGCTTCTGCACACGTTGCTCGGCACGGTTTTCGTCGCGAGCGGAGCCGGGACTCTGAATCAGCTGATCGAGCGCAGCTTCGACGCTCAAATGCGGCGCACCTCTCGCCGGCCGGTCGCTGCTGGCCGAATCGAACCTCTGGCCGCCCTGATTTTCGGAACACTGTTGTCGCTTGCAGGCGTCCTCTACCTCGCTCTGGTCGTGCGCCCCGCTGCGAGTCTGCTTGCCCTGTTCACGCTCGCTGGTTATCTGTTTCTCTATACGCCGCTCAAACGGCGAACTCCCTTGTGTACGCTGGTGGGCGCATTTCCCGGCGCCATGCCGGTGTTGATTGGATATGTCGCCGCAGCCGGGAAGCTCGACTCGAACGCGTGGCTGCTTTACGCGATTCTTTTCCTCTGGCAATTCCCGCATTTCATGGCGATTGTGTGGATGTATCGCGAGGATTACGCACGAGCGGGGTATCAAGTTCTCCCGCTAGGAGCAGTGAAAGCCCGATTCATGGCATGGCAGAGTGTGCTCCCTTCGTTTGGCTTAGTGTCGGTCAGTCTTGTGCCGCTGATCTCGCGGCAGGCCAATCCGGTCCTCGCGGCTGCATCGTTGCTGCTCAGTTTGGTTTTCCTGTACTTCGCGGGAAGACTTGCCGTTGTGCAATCGAACAGGTCCGCACGCCGCGTACTTCTCGCGTCGATCGTATATCTTCCGTTGGTTTTCGTGCTTGCAGCGCTCGCACGGGGTTGAGGCACGTCCGCCGCTGAAGTTAGAGCGGTTAACGTTTGTAGGTCCCTATGCAAATCTCCGGCAAAGGCTGCCGTTTGCGGACAACTGAAACACGACCCAAAGCCACAGTTTCCAGAGCGAAATAAGAGTGTCGGCCCAATGATTAGAGTTTTGGGGCAAAGCTATTTCGCAAAATCGCCGATGGAATACGAGACAAGGAGAGAACCTCGTGAACGGCGCCACGAAGGATGGCTTCTCGGGGCATGCCGAACACCACGCAACTAGCCTCATCCTGGGCAATTGTTAACGCATCGGCCTGTTTCATCTCGAGGAGGCCGTCCGCGCCGTCGTCGCCCATTCCGGTCATCAATATGCCTATCGCTCTGGAACCGGCAGCTTGGGCCACGGAGCTGAACAAGACGTTCACGCTGGGGCGATGGCGTGAGACAAGCGGGCCGTCACGCACCTCGAGAAAATACGTGGAACCAATGCGGCGCACAAGCGTTTGCCGATTTCCGGGAGCGATAAAGGCTCGGCCTAGAGCCACTTTGTCCCCGTCAGCGGCCTCTTTTATTTCGATCCTGCAAACGCCATTGAGCCGCTTCGCGAAAGCTGCCGTGAAACCCTCAGGCATGTGCTGTACGGCGACAATTCCGGGACAATTCTCGGGCATCTGTTCGAGAACCTGGAGCAAGGCTTCCGTGCCTCCGGTGGACGCACCAATGGCAACAATCGTTTCCCTTTGCTGCGCGGACGCAGGCAGGAGTACAGCAGGAATCGCAAGATCGCGGGGGCGATGTTTCGAGGAACGATCACGAAGCCTGCGAAACTTGCTCACGCGGGCCGTCGCCGCCGCTCGGACCGTGTCTTCCAGCAGAACCGCGGATTCTTCCAAGAAGCCGCGGATTCCGATCTGCGGTTTGGTAATGATATCAACCGCGCCGATTTCCAGGGCGCGAATAGCCGCTTCTGTTCTGGGGCCTGTCAGTCCGGAACACACGACGACGGGAACTGGATTTTGAGACATGAGCTTCTCCAGAAAAGTCATGCCATCCATCCGTGGCATCTCCAGATCCAGGAGAATGACATCCGGAGTGAACCTCTTCATTTTATCCATGGCGATGAGCGGGTCGGCAGCCACCGTGACGCGGAATCCACGCTTCTCCGAAAGCATCGCCATAAGGGCCTGGCGTACAATGGCCGAATCATCCACCACAAGGACATCTAATGGGCCGGCGTTATCCGGCGGAGGATCGGAGAGGATCTCAGGGAAATCATGGGTCTTATGAGAGCTCACGTCTTTTCCTATTCATGAAATCCCGCGTATGTGCGGCGGGACTTCCAGCAATTCCATCATTCGCGAGCGGGATTGTCGCGCCGCTGGAGAATGCAGAGAGCGCCGCTGCGGGCCATGGGGACCTTGGGCGAGGGCAAGACCTTCGGTGCGACGGATTGCAACTTGTCCGCCACGCCATGGAGGCTTTCCGCATGGCCGAGAAACAGATATCCATTAGGAGTCAAGAATTTTCCGAGGCGGTCAACTACTTTTATCTTCATTTCCCACTGAAAATAGATGAGAACGTTGCGGCAGAAAATCAAGTCAAACGAGCCTGCGACCGCATAGGGTTCTTGAGTGAGATTGAGCCGTTGAAATCGCACGACTCCACTAAGTTCCTCGGCAGCCTTTATTTTGCCTTTCTCCGGGCCGAAGCCTTTGAGCAGGAACCTTCTCTGGTAGTCAACCGGCACGTCCGAAATTTTCTCGGCGGGCCAGATGCCGGCCGAAGCTCGAGCCAGGACCTTGGTCGAGAGATCCGTGCCGAGCACCTCGATGTTCCATCCAGCGGATGGCGGAAAATGCATCAAAATGGTCATGGCCAGGGAATAGGATTCTTCGCCAGTGGAACACGCTGCGCTCCAGACGCGCAACGTCCTGGTGCGTTTCCCGGCATCAGCCTCCGCCACCCATTCGGGGAAAATGCGGGTGCGCAGACACTCAAAGGCGGCAGGTTCGCGGAAGAAATGCGTCTCATTGGTGCAAATGCAATCGAGCATGCGCACCATTTCCAGGGGATCAGCCTTTACTCGGCGGTAGTACGAAGAGAAGGTGTTCAACTCCAACGCACGCAATCTCTTCCACAGGCGGCTGATCAGCATGGCGCGGTTTTTTGCGCCTAGGTGAATTCCAGATTCGCGCAGGATGAGGGCTTGGAACAGGTGAAACTCCTCCGCCGCGAGATCCGGGATTGGTTTGGGCGACGCCAGTGGAGAATGCGCCGTGATTTCTCCGGACGCCATTACGCTTCCAGTTGCTCCCCGGAACTATTGCCTGCGCCCCTTTGCGCATCCACCGTCGGCGCCTCCAGAGCGGAAACGGTTAACAGCTCCGTGTTGCTCAAGACGCTGTCGATATTCAGGATGAGGGCAAACTTCTTCCCGAGTTTGCCCATCCCGAACAGATACTCCAAACGCACTCGCGTGCCGAACGCGGGTGGTTCTTCGATATCTTTGGGGGAGAGATCGATGACCTGATTGACGGCATCTACGATTACGCCCATCACGGTCCGCTCGGAGTCCTGCTCGACTTCAACGATGACGATACAAGTTGTTTTGGTTACAGGGCGGTCCTCGAGGCCGAAACGCACCGTGAGGTCCACAACTGGAACGACGTTGCCGCGCAGGTTGATGACGCCGCGAATCCACTCCGGCACTTTCGGCACCTTGGTGACCGTCGTGTACTCAATGATTTCTTTTACGCGCTGAATGTTGATCGCATATTCCTCATCCGAGAGGAAAAATGTCAGGTATTGTTGCTGAACCTTTTCTTCTTTTTCATTGATTTCCATGAGTTTCCTCCGCGGCTTAGATCCGGGCAAATGACTCGGCGTGATCGCCGTTCGGTTTTCCTACGTGCGTAGAGGAGCCATGGCTGTCGTGGTCCGTGGCGTCTTGGGAATGGGTCTTGTCGGTCTTCCGTTTCTTGCCCACTCGGTGATCGCCAAGAGAGCTCACGCGGAAGAAACTGATCATGTCTTGCAGGGCTTCGGCCTGCGACGCGAGTTCTTCGGCGGTACTGGAGAGCTGCTCGGCGCCGGCGGCGTTCCGTTGCGTGACCACGCCGACCTGGTTGATCGCCCCGTTGATCTGGCTCACGCCAGCGGCTTGCTCTCTGGAGGTAGCGGCTACTTCCTGCACCAGGTCGGCGGTCTTCTGAATAGCGGGGACCAGTTCGCTCAACAAGCCGCCGGAGCGCTCCGCGACCTGCACGTTGGCCGCGGCCAAGCCGCCGATCTCCTGAGCTGCCGTGCGGCAGCGTTCCGCCAAGTTACGCACTTCACCTGCGACCACAGCGAAACCACGGCCGTGTTCACCGGCGCGGGCCGCTTCGATCGCCGCGTTCAATGCCAGCATGTTGGTCTGATAGGCAATCTCTTCAATGACAGCGATTTTTTCCGCGATCAATTTCATCGCGGAAACCGCTTCCTGGACGGCTTGGCCGCTTTGCCCGGCGTCTTGCGCGCCTTTACGCGCCATCTGTTCCATTTTGCGGCTGTTTTCGGCGTTCTGCGTGATGGAAGCGCTCATTTCTTCCATGCTGCTGGTTACCTGCTCGACTGCCGCTGCCTGTTCACTGGTTCCTTGAGAGACGATGCTTGCGGAGGAAGCCACCTGCGTGGCCGCGGTACTGACCGATCCGGCGCCCATACGCACTTCGCCGATCATTTCGTTGAGCTTGCCGGACATCTTTGCCATGGCCCCGAGCAAGCGGCCGATCTCATCCCCGCGATCTGCGTTGATGGTCTTGGTGAGATCTCCGGCACTGATGTTCTCGACGACCTCGAGCACGTCCTGGATGGGCTTGGTGATGCCGCGTGAGATCACCAGAGTAATGACAATGCTGAGGAAGATAGACACGACCGAAAAAATCACCAACGTCGTGGTCGTGGTCTTCGCGATTTCTGTCACCATCGGTACCAGCACCTCAGCGTGACGGTTCGTCAGCTCGCTGGCCAGATCTTCCAACCGGTGAATGGAATCCTTGTACTCATTGATCTTGACGTTGCACTCCTGCGGCGAGTGTAGTTTGCCCTCTTGAATCAAGCCGAGGACCTTGGTGAAGCCGCTCTCGTAGGCATCCAGATCTTCACGCATGGAGCGAACTCCTGCCTTGTCGTCGGCCGAGAGTGAAAACCTATCGAGCTCGTTGAAGACGTCACGGAGCTTTTGCCGCTGCGCATCCCACTTGGCAGCGTACTGATTTCTGATCTGTGCGTCCTCCACGTTGAGGAATGTATCCTTTTCGAACCGGCGCAACTCCAGCGTTGTGGCTTTGGCGCGGGCGGCAAGCGTCACCACTTTGGCGTCCCCTTCCAAGACCTTCATGGTTTCCTTTGTGATGGCCTCGAGTCCCCAATAGCCGCTTAGGCCCATGGAGATGAGGAGTATCACGATCAAACCAAAACCGATCGCTAACCGCTTTCCAATCGACATATTCTTCAACATGCTGCTCTCCTTCGAACAAAATTCCGAATGCGGCCTCACGCCGCCTCGCACTTCCGAAAATTGGCGCTACTACGAAACCAGTGCGGCGCTCCGGTGGATTGCTTCTCCACAAAGAGCCGGTACATCCAGAATCAGCGCCACTCGCCCGTTGCCCAGGATCGTTGACCCGGAAACACCGCGAATTCCCTGAAACAGCCGGCCCAATGGCTTGATCACGGCCTGCTGTTCACCCAACAACTCATCGGCGGCCAAGCCGGCGCGACCACCCTGATACTCGACCACAATGATTTTTTCCCGAGCCGGCGCGGCGCCACCGCATCCGAACAAGTCGCGCAGCCGCACGTACGGCAAAGCTTCGCCGCGCAGATTGACGACTCCACCTTCCTCGGAACTGTGCCTTTCCGCCGGCAGTTCCAGGCACTCCTGCACAGAACTGAGAGGAATCACGTAAGTCTCCGTACCCACTTTCGCGGCGAATCCATCGATAATGGCAAGGGTGAGCGGAAGCCGGATGGTGAACGTCGTCCCTAGACCTTTGCGGCTCTCGACAAGAATGGCGCCGCTCAGGGCATTCACATTCCGGCGCACCACATCCAGCCCGACGCCGCGGCCGGAAAGTTCAGACACTTTGTCCGCTGTCGAAAATCCCGGCTGAAAGATAAGATTGTGAATCTCGGCTTCGCTGAGCCGGACTCCTTCGGGAACAATCCCCTTCGCTCGTGCATGCGCCAGGATACGCTCGTGATCGAGGCCTGCGCCGTCGTCGGAGATCTGTATGACGATGTTCCCGGACTCGTGAAAGGCTTGCAGGACGATTTTGCCGCTGGGGTCCTTTCCTAGAGCGCGGCGGACTTCCGGCGTTTCCAATCCGTGATCCACGGAGTTCCGGATCATGTGCATTAGCGGATCATGAATATGCTCTAGGATGGTGGTGTCCACTTCGACGTCATCCCCTAGCACCAGCATACGCGCAAGCTTTCCGTTCTTTCGGGCAGCGTCGCGTACGCTCCGGGCAAAACGGTGAAACGTCGGCCCCACCGGCACCATGCGTATCTTCATCACCAGTTCTTGCAGTTCGAGGAATAACGCCTCCAGCCCATGATGCGATTCAAGAACTTCGCGCCTGCTGCCCACGAGGCCAAATTTTTCTTCCAGTATTCGCCGCTGACGGCCCTGGGCAATCGCGAACTCCACGGTCAGGTTCAGCATGCGGTCCAGCTTGCCCAGGTCGACGCGCAGGTTTTGCACCCCGGCTTTGGATTCCGTTGCGCCAGCGGATAGGTTCGGAAGAGCCGTTGCCGAACTCTCCTCTGGGACAACTCTCTCGGCGGACTTGATTTCAGCCGTCAATTCGATAAGGCGCGCGCTCAATGCCTCGTGTTCCGAAAGAAGGCTTGTTTCTCCCTCGACTGCGCGCTTCGCCAGATGCCTTTGTGCATCCACGGTCTGCAGCAAAGTGCTGATCACTTCATGCGACAGCACCATGCTGTTGCTGCGGAAAACATCCAGCAAATCCTCAACATCGTGGAGGAATCGTGCCAGAGCGTCGAATTCCAGCAGGGAAGCGTTGCCCTTGATGGTATGCGCCGTCCGGAAAAGCGAAGAAACCAGTTCACGATCTCCGGGGTTCGCCTCGAGCGCCAGGAGCAATTGCTCCATTTGCACCAGGCACTCCTCGGTCTCTTCCCGGAACGACTGCAACAGCATTTCCCGATTGATTTCCATGATCTCTCTACAGAACCTTAATTTCTGCGTCGCCCGTATCCGTGCGAAACACAATGCGCTGCCCGCGGTCCACGCCAACGACTGTGGACACCACCGGTATCTGTGCTTTCGTCAGTACTTCCAGCGCCATCTCAACATTCCGGCTTCCCAGGTGCTGCTCTTTGTGCGAACCCGATTCGCGCATGGAATCGAACAAGCAACCTCCGCCGAACACCTTGGCTTGAAGTTGTCCGCGCTTGGCTCCTGCTTCGAGGAGCCTTTGCACTAAAATGGAAATAGCCACATTGCCGTAACGCGGCGACGCTGCTCCTGTTCCATCCCAACTCGGCAGCAAGTAATGCGTTGCACCGCCAATGGAGTTAACCTCGTCCCAGATGCACACTCCAACGCACGAACCGAGAATGAGAACAATGGATTTCCTTTCCGCCGAAACAAAAACCTGCCCGGCATGAAGGAAATGAGAATTTGAGGAGCCTGCATAGAGACGCCCGGACGACACCGGCGCCGCGAGAGCAGTTGCGGTATGTTTCAGTGGTGTATGCGGTCTCATGGTGATACCCGTTTCCCTTGCAGCCTTTGAAACTTGATAGCCACCGCTCCGTAGGTCTCCAGGAATTTCAACAATTCAAAGTCGGCCCATTCCAGGTTGTTCTTCTGCGGAAGCAGACTAAAGATGGCGATGACGGCGATAATCTCTCCGCTGGACTTCAGGAGTACGCAAGCGGTCAAGTTCTTCTCGTACGGCAGAAGTGCTGTCTCCGGCTGGCGCTCTTGGTACTGGCTCAAACCTTGTTGCACCGCGCGGCCAAACATTCCCGCACCGCACAGGAAGGGCTGCAACGCAGCCGCTTCAACGCCCCACGACCAAGCCAACGAAAAAGTTTGCTCCGCGGGGTGAAAGTCGAACACGGCTATTTCTTCAGACCCCACTAGATTCGCGATGATTTCCGCAATCGCATCGAATACGTCACTTTGTTCCAGGCTTTGAATTAGCCGCGCGCTCGCCGCGTTGAGCCGCATAAGCAGAAAATGATTCCGCTCAATCTGTTCGCGCAGCGAGAGCAGTTGGACGCGCAGACGCAGCTCTTCTGTTCCCGGAGCAATCGTGGAGGTGCCATCCATCGGCTCGAGCTGGTGTCCCGCCCTACCAGGTGGACGGCTTCCATTTCCTGTACCTATCATGTATTCCCCTCGAAACTCCTGTGTGCGTTCTTCATAGCGCTCGCCAGTTTTCAATTATTCGCCGAGGTATGCTTTCAACAGATCGAGCAGTTCGGCGTCATTCACAGGTTTTGTCAGATAGTCGCTGCACCCGCTCGCGTACCCTTCCTGAACGTACTGTTCTTCCCCGCGCGTGGTGAGCAGAATGACGGGAATTTTCTCCGTCTCCTTGTCCTTTTTCAGCGCACGGCAGGCTTCCAGCCCGGTCATCCGCGGCATCACGACATCCATGAGAATAACGTCGGGTTTTTCCTGCCGCGCCCTTTCCACGGCTTCCTTCCCGTCAATCGCACTAATCAGCACATAGTTCGATTTCTGACTGAAAATCATCCTGTTCACCAGTCGGGCTGTGCAGGAATCGTCCACAAGAAGAATCTTCTTTGATGACATTACTTCCTCTCCTTTTAGCCTCCCGCGTTGATTTCGCTCGCGGGATCTCGTCTTCGGTCGCGCCACCAAAGCAGTCCATGTAGCTCAAATCTTTGCAACGGCCCCGGTTTATCGCGCCTGCGTGCCGTCCCTCACGAAGCCGCGTTCAAGCAGCGTGCGGCGGGTCATCGAGTACTTGCCGGACTCTTCGCGTGAGAATCTCGCGAGTGAAGGGTTTTTCGAGCAGAACCACTCCAGCGGACAGAATTCCAGAGTGTGCTATTCCTTCGTTGGGATATCCCGACATGTACAGCACCTTCGTCGCCGGGCGAATACTCATCAGCTGCTCAGCGAGTTGCTGGCCTCCCATTCGCGGCATGACAACATCGGTCAAAAGCAAATGAATCGGACCGCCAAAAGCGCCCGCAATCCGGATGGCCTCTTTGCCGTTCTCGGCCTCCAGAACCGTATAGCCACCCAATTTCAGGAATTCTCTGATCAAAGCCCGGAGTGGTTCAGCGTCTTCTACCACCAATACCGTTTCCGTTCCCTTGCAAGCATCCGCCTGTCGGTTGCTCGGACGCAGGGCCGCGACTGAATTTTCAACGCGTGGAAGATAGACCTTAAATGTTGTGCCACGGCCATGTTCGCTGTACACCCAAATGAATCCGCCACTCTGCTTAACGATTCCGTACACCGTGGCCAAACCCAAACCTGTTCCCTTACCAAGTTCCTTTGTCGTGTAGAAAGGTTCAAAGATGCGGCTTTGCGTTTCGTCGTCCATTCCGCAGCCTGTGTCGGTCACGGCGAACATGACATAGCTGCCAGCAGGTATGAGCGAACGCTTTGACTCATTTTCTTCTTCCAGATCGATGTTCGAAGTTTCGATCGTGAGTTTTCCGCCTTGCGGCATGGCATCACGGGCGTTAAGAATCAGGTTGACAAGGACCTGCTCTATTTGGACGGGATCTACAAGCACCTTTCCGAGCGTCGGATCCAAGGCTGTGAAAAATTCGATATGCTCGCCAATCAATCGTCCGAGGAGCTTCTCTGATTCAACGACGATAGCGTTCAGGTCCAGCGTTTGAGGATGAAACACCTGCTTGCGGCCGAACGCAAGAAGCTGGCGAGTCAGGGAAGCGGCGCTATCCGTGGCTTTTTTGATCTGATTGACGCTCTTGAGCGCTGTACTTGCCGGCTCGAGCCGCTCGGACAACATCTCGGCATGGCCACTTATCACGCATAACAAATTGTTGAAATCATGTGCCAGCCCACCCGACAGGCGGCCAATCGCTTCCAGCTTCTGGGATTGCCGGACCATGTTCTCTAGCTGGCGGCGTTCCGTGACGTCGCGGGCGATCCCTTGCACGCCCTCTTTCTTTCCATTCGAACGAATAAGGCGCGCGCTGGCCTCCAGGAGCGCCCTCCGGCCGTCCTTGCGTAACATGCTGATCTCGAAATGCTGCAAGGGCTCCTCATTCATGATGCGGCGCATCATCTGGCTGCAGAGGCCGAAATGCTCAGGGGCCACGAGACTCTTGATATTTCTTTGGAGGGCTTCGCTTTTTGACCAACCCATTACTTCCTCAGCCGATTTGTTCAGAGAGGTGATTCGTCCTTCCAGATCGAGTGTGAAGAGAATGTCCTTGGCGTTCTCAAAAAGGTCATGGAATCGCTCTTCGCATTGGCGGGCCGCGCTTTCCGCTCGCTTGCGTTCAATGGCATACCGTAGAGCCCTTTGGAGCAATTCCGGGCTGAGGGTATCTTTCACGAGGTATTCGGCGGCGCCCGCGTCCAGAGCTTGCTTCCCAAGTGTTTCCATCCCTTGGGGAATCAAGGCGATGATCGGCAAGGAATTGAATTGAGAAAGAACCTTGGACACACCAGAGAGCTCGCTGCTATCGGGAGCGTGAAGATCCAGTAGTAGTGCGTCGATCTCCGACGCAAGCTTGGGCGATCCGGTCTGCAATGATTTCGCGCGCACCATTTGAAATGTGCAATCTGGGCTGCCCTTCAGCATGTCCCAGATGCTCTGAGCAGTTATGGAATCGTCCTCAATGAGTAGAATTCGATGAACAGGCGATAACATGATTTTGTCGTGCGTATCCTTGCAAACCGTCTGTCTGCGGGGCGGGAGCGAATCAACACGCCATCTTCGGCTTAGCTGTGATCCCTGTTGCCCGGCGCCAGCAGCATTCGAAAGACATCTTCGTTGGAAAGGTTCGGTCGTGGTCCATCCAGCTACGGATGCCTCGGGAATAGCCTGTGAACCTCCTCCATAAGTTTTTCGGGCATATGGCTCTTTTCCACAAAGCCATCCGCGCCACACCGCAAGCATTCGTCGCGGAGTGAAATACCATTCAATTCTGTGAAGATAAGAATGCGAAGTTCGGGAAATGACTTTCGCAGTTCCATCGTCGCCTCGAGCCCGCTGATTCGAGGCATGCTCAAATCAGTGAGCACAAGGTCGGGGCGTAGGGTCTTCGCCTTTTGCAAGAGATCCAGGCCGTCGGCGGCGGTTCCGAGGACTTCGAACTTCCCCTCGAACTCAAGATACCTGCAAACCGACAGTAGAGCAGTTCGCGAATCATCGGCGACCAAGACTCGAATGCGGCGATTACCGGGGCCCATTGCACACTCCTGCTGAGCACTAGGTGCTCAAAATCTGGAGCTAGTGTGCATTGTTCCAGGATGAAACGAAATTCGGCTGATTCCCTAGGGGATTACCTGTAGATCTGGGCAGGTGGCCATTAGCCTTGGATGATCTTATTGCGAACCGCGTAGCGGACGAGCTCGGTGATGGAACGAAAATTGAGCTTGAGCATGATGTTGGCGCGATGCGTCTCGGCCGTTTTCACGCTGATACCCAGGAAACCGGCGATTTCCTTGTTGCTCTTTCCTTCTGCAAGAAGCTGCAGGATTTCGCGCTCGCGCGGTGTCGGGCGCCTCAGGCCTGAGGTGGATTCGTCGCCACGCGACAGGACGGTCTTGGAGAATGCCTCGGATACCCGCGAGGATAAGTACGGCTTGTGCTGGCGGAGGGCATCCACCGCGGCAATCAAATTACGATCCGCGTCGTCTTTCAGAATATATCCTCGCGCTCCGGCCTCGAGAACCTCTTGGATCAGCACCTCCGAGTCGTGCATGGTCAGAATCAACACTTCCGTTTTCGGAGATAGCTTGCGGATCTGGCGCGTGGCCTCTACGCCATTTAGCAGTGGCATCCCAATGTCAAGTACCGCTACATCCGGCCTCAGTTCACCCGTCTTCTCCACGGCTTCACGGCCATTGGCGGCCTCCGCGCACACTTGCCACCCTTTCTCGGTCTCCAGAAGAGTGCGGAGCCCGGTTCGTACGACTTGATGGTCATCCGCCACGAGAATGCGAAGGGGCATTTGAAACCTCGACCATCAAAGGAATTGCAGCCCGCACTGTGGTTCCCCACGACTTGGATTCCACTTCGAGTTTTCCTCCGAGTTGTGTCATCCGTTCGCGCATACCAAGTATTCCGACGCCCAAGCGAGTTCGCGCGCTCTTGCCTCGCTCGACCGTCGACTGATCCATTCCTCGGCCCTCATCGCTCACTTCCAGTTCGACGCGACCTGTGTCCCCGCGTAAGCGAATCTTGGCCGTCTGGCTACCAGAATGCCGCTGGATGTTGGACAGGCTTTCCTGCACGATCCGGAAAAGAGCCGTCTCTGCCTCCTGGCTCAGCCTCCCAAAGCCCGCCTGAAGGTCTACCTCCAATTTAATCCCGCTCCTCTCGCTGAATCCCGTGGCATACTCCTTGATCGCTGATGTCAGGCCGAGTTCATCCAGCACCGGTGGGTGCAACAGGTAAGAGAGTGTACGAATTTCCCGCGACATTTCTTGGAGCACACGGCGTGCCTCCGATATCGCAGTTAGAGATCTTTCGTCGAGAGGAACCGCGCTGCGCGTGACCTGCGCGAGACTCAGATTCACCGCCAGTACGCTCTGCGCCAAACTGTCGTGCAGCTCTCGCCCCAGGCGACGCCGCTCTTCGTCCTGCAGCTGCAGCAGCCGCGTTGACAACTGGTGCAGCGCCTCTTCTGCCTGCTTCCGTTTGGTAATGTCGCTGAACGATGAGACCAAATTGTCCAGCTTCCCGTTCTGGCCTAACAGGGGAACGACCTCCCCAAGAATCCACAGCACTTCATTCGAGTCTCGGCGCCGCCAGCCCATGACCTCATTGCGTACTGCCTTCCCGGTCACCAAAGCTCGGGGACCCGGACGCATCGGGAAGGGCATTTCCGTTCCATCTTCGTAAAGAGCAACCAGGCCAAGTTCGGATGAATTCTTCCCGAGCACGTCCTCAAGAGGCATGCCGAACATCTGCAGGGCTGCCTGATTCGCGAACAGGATTTCCGCCGCCGGTCCCAGCAGCACGATGCCAACGTGCAAACTTTCCACGACAGTCCGAAATCTTTGCTCACTGCTGCGCAGCGCCTCCTCTGCCCGCCGCCGGGCAGTAACGTCGCGAATTACGACCAGCGCATGGAGCCGGCCATCCAGCTCGATCAAGGTTCCTGAAAACTGACCGATTCGAATCTCTCCAGACTTCGTTAGGCACTGAAATTCTTCCTCCCGGACTTGCCCCTCATCTCGTAACTTGGCCATAACCTTAGCTCGATGCGAAGCGTCAACCCAGAGATGCATTTCATCTGGAGTTCTTCCAAGCGTCTCTTCGCGCGTATAACCGCTAAAGCGGGTAAAACTGTCATTGACCTCCAGAAAACGGCCTTCCGGGACAAGGCTTATGCCCACGGGGTCGGGACTCAGACGGAAGGCGCTAGAAAACATGTTTTCCGATCGCAGTAGTTCCTTTTCAGTTCTAAGCAGATCCTCTGCCATCCGCCGCTGCCTCTCACCGGTTAGAATAAGGCGCGCTGCAAAAACGACAAACGAAGCGGCAACGGCAAACCACCCGACCGTGAACTCCTCGGTGGCGACCCGCCGGCCCATAAAGAGGACCAGCAGAGGTATACCGACCGGCAAAAAATGAGAAAGCGCTACCAAGCGCGACCTTTGGGGCGCCGTTGCTGGAACGAACTCATCTACACGATTCCATCTAGCTGCGACGACCACAGCGAACAAATATGGCGCGCACCATCCGATGTCGTTCCAACTTGCTTTGCCTGAAGCGGGATGCGAGCTAATGAAAAAAAGTAACTCGGAAGAGCTGGCTAATGCGAAAAAAAAAGAAATTCTGCCAAAGAAGGCTCGTATTGCTGGCGCTGAGACCTGTGCAGCCCGGATCGAAAACCCTGTGGCAAGCGCGGCGTCGCGAACTGTTTGCAGCTGCAGAACTTTCAGAACCATGTTTGGCCCTTCGGCTGCCCAACGGGATGGAACGTAAAAAAAATACAGATATGCGGTGAGCCCTACCACGACCGCCTGAACAAAATCCAAAATCTGTTGCCAGTCGATCCCGCCGGACTGTCCCGCAGGCCTTGGCAAAAGTATCATCACGCATGGCACCACCCACAGAAGGAACAGAATGTCTGACGGCCACGGTACGACTGAGGGCATGCGCGAAACGTTTTGATAGTACGTTTCCAGCGCCTGCGCGCTAACAGCCATAACTAGCGCGACAGCGAAAAGCGTCCAGAGGTGGCGTAAGTAGCCTGCGGAACGCAGGGCGACACGAAACGCGCAATAGGCGGCCCACAGCACGATTGCGGTTTGCAAGAGATCCGAATACAGCAGGCTTTCAGCGGGCGAGCGAATTCCTTCGACGACCAAAACCAGGAGTGCGGTTAGCGCCGCCGCGACTGCGAGGGCAAACCTCGAAAACTTGCCAGAGGGAAGCAATGGCGACCTCGCAAACTTGGTTGTAGTTTATGCTGGCTGAACTTTGCAAACAACCACGACGGACTCAAGCGTAAACACAAGGAATCAAAATCGGATCGAAAACCCCAGGACGCCTATCGAGACTGCCTTTCCCCGAGATAAAGCCAGTCGTGGCGCGGATCACGGCGCAAATTGGCAAGGCAGTATGGGGAATTTTGGACCCCAGTTGGAGTGCGCCGGGATAAACCGGCGTGAAGTCGCGAATGCAAGAGTCGTACAGGTAAGGCGTAGCGAGCCAACCTGGCCCCGAGTCATGCGCGGGCAGTCGCAAGGCTGCACGTGAAGCGTTGACAGGGGAACATGCAGGCAGGGTATTGAGCCGTGAAAGTGGTCGGAAATCAGAGTGCCGACGCTGTTCCAATGTGCGGAAGGCAACATCGGCGAATGCGAAATGCGAGCATCCGTCGGGCTCTGCGCGGTCGAAGACCCCTGGCATGCACGGAAACTTCACGCGCGAGAACCGGGAGGTCCCATCAACGCCCGACACGCGGTTGTGCACGGGCCGGTTGGAGAAGGACGTGATCCAGAAGTCCAACATGCACGTTGATGGGAAGTCGGACGGTCGTGAAGTACCGACGAAGTGCCCGAACAAAAGCGGGAACCCGCTGGCGGAGGGCATGGAGGGAAGCCGACCGGCCAAGGAGAACACCGAGCAGACGACCGCGTCTCAGACACAGAGCTGGGGTGACGCGTTGCGCGGCTTGCGCGGTGTGCGGGAAGCGGCAAAGAGGGACAAGCGGTTACAGTTCACGGCGCTACTTCATCATGTATCCGTTCTACTGCTGGAGAGCAGCTTCTACGCTTTGAAGCGAGATGCGGCTCCCGGAGTTGACGGAGTAACGTGGACGGAGTACGAGACGGGCCTGTGCGAACGGCTGAAGGACTTACACAGCCGCGTGCATCAAGGAACGTATCGAGCGCAACCTTCAAAGCGAACCTACATTCCCAAGGCGGATGGACGACAGCGTCCGTTAGGGATCGCTGCGCTGGAAGACAAGATCGTCCAGCACGCAGTGGTGACGGTCCTCACTCAGATTTACGAAGAGGACTTTCTGGGGTTCTCTTATGGTTTCCGACCCGGGCGACGCCAGCATGATGCGCTGGATGCGCTCTGGGTGGGAATCATGAGGAAGAAAGTGAATTGGATTCTTGACGCTGACATCCGGAGCTTTTTCGATGAAATTCGACACGATTGGCTTCTGAAGTTCGTCAAGCATCGCATCGCTGATCGACGGATACTACGCCTCATCGGAAAGTGGTTGAGAGCGGGAGTATCGGAAGAAGGGCAATGGTCGAAGACGGAACGGGGAACTCCGCAAGGTTCAGTGGCATCACCGCTGCTTGCGAATGTCTATCTCCACTACGCCTTTGATCTATGGGTTCAGCACTGGCGGCAACACCGGGCGACCGGAGAGGTGATCGTCGTCCGATACGCCGACGATGCTGTGTTGGGATTTCAGCACCGCGCCGATGCGGAGCAGTTCCTCCGAGACTGGAAGGAACGGCTCGGCCGGTTCGGTTTAGAGCTGCACCCGGACAAGACGCGACTGATCGAGTTCGGGCGCTACGCAGTTGCAAACCGAAAAGAGCGTGGAGAAGGGAAGCCGGAGACGTTCAACTTCCTGGGTTTCACCCACATCTGTGGGCAAACGTGGAAGGCCGGCAAATTCCTCGT
>Ga0307478_10001545_pt1 | contig 19706 bp, 20 predicted proteins | sample atmos_gasesECM4C_2_FD_203713 | JGI IMG/M metagenome (GOLD analysis project Ga0307478, IMG submission 203713) | Hardwood forest soil microbial communities from Morgan-Monroe State Forest, Indiana, United States - atmos_gasesECM4C_05 | ecosystem: Environmental > Terrestrial > Soil > Temperate... | reverse complement strand
AGCGAAGGCGTTCGATCGCGAGATGAATTTCTCCTCCGTCCACACGCTTTCGCCGCGCGATCCGGCGCTGCATGCCCTTGTCGACCTTCCAATCGAGGTGCCGTTTCACAGCATCATTGGGCAAAACCATGCTGGTGCAGTTGAAACGAGCAGCGACGGCGTCGTGCCCTATGCGAGCTCACATCTCGACGGCGCGAGCTCAGAGCTCGCCGTTCGCAGCGGACACAGTGTTTGCGAAAATCCCGATGCGCAACGCGAGGTCATACGCATTCTTCGCCTGGAGCTGAATCGCGAGAAGCGCACGAGCGAGGCGCCGTCACTCGCGGAAAAATAATCAGCATGCCTGTCACCTATGCTGAGAAACGAAACAGAGTCTTTCACAGGAGCGCGCCGGCGCGCGAATACTTGCGCATGAAAAAGACCAGGATCGTGATCGCAGGCGGCAGCTTCGCCGGCCTTTACGCGGCAAAATATCTGGACAAGCATCTCGCGCATCGCCCGGACATCGAGGTCACGCTGATCGCGCGGGAGAATTTCATTCTCTTTACGCCGATGTTGCATGAAGTGGCGGCAGGCGATCTTGCCCCCGGCGACATCGTGAATCCGCTGCGCCGCATTTTGCGTCACGTGAATGTGATCGAAGCCGACGTCCAAGATGTCGATCTGAGCGCGCGTAAAGTTCGGTGCGTGCATGGACTCGAGCACGGTGAGCTCGAGTTCGAGTTCGATCATTTGCTGCTCGCGCTCGGTTCGGAGACGAATTTCTTCGACAACGCCGGGATCCGCGATTGGGCGGTGACGATGAAAAATCTGAGTGACGCCGCGTTGCTGCGAAATCGGATGGCGGCGTTTTTGGAAGAAGCGACGCTGGAGTGCGACGCGGCTATGAGACGGCAATGGCTCACTTTCGTGATCGCGGGTGGCGGATTTGCCGGCACGGAAACGGCTGGGGCGGTGAACGATTTCGTGCGCGAGACGGCGAAGTTTTATCCGCGATTGGGCGATGAGGAAATTCGCGTCGTGGTCATTCATCCCGGCGAATATTTGTTGCCGGAATTAGGCGAAGAGCTCGGTCGTTACGCCGAAGGAAAACTTCGGGAGCGCAAAGTGGAAGTCATCAAAGGCGCGCGCGTGGCGAGCTACGATGGCTGGGTCGTGACGCTCAGCACCGGCATCTCAATTCCGGCCGCGACATTGATCTGGACCGCAGGAGTGAAACCCAGCCCGGTAGTCGCCGCCTTGTCGTGTCCGAAAGAGAAAGGGCGAATTGCTGCGAACGAATATCTCCAGGTCCCTGGATTCACAGGGTTGTGGACGGCAGGTGATTGCGCAGCAGTTCCGGATTTAACCGCCAGTGCGGCTCGCACCTTCTATCCACCAACGGCGCAACACGGAATGCGCGAGGCGCTGATGGCAGCGAAAAACATTGAGCGCACAATCCTCGGGCAACCGTTGCAGCCGTTCCGCTATCGAACCATGGGGATGCTGGCGAGCATCGGCCACCATACCGGCGTGGCGAGTTTCTTCGGATTCAAGTTCTCCGGTTTCATCGCCTGGTGGATGTGGCGGAGCGTTTATCTCGCGAAGCTGCCGCGCCTCGTGAAGAAACTGCGCGTCATGATCGCGTGGACTCTTGATCTTCTTTTCGGGCGCGACATCGAACAAATGATTACCTTGCGCGACGTCGAAGAACTGACCGAACGCTGGACAAGAATCAGGACTGAACGAAAACGCCTCAACGCCGCCTAGCCATGGACACGACGATTCTTAGCGCGATGGCCGGCGTCTTCGGGTCGCTGGTGGGCGGTTCGGCCACAGTTGCCACCGCCTGGATCACACAGCGAACCCTCAACCGGCGTCGACTGGTCGCCGCCGAAATCAGGAACCGCCAAAATCTCTACGGCGAATTCATCAACGAATGCTCAGCTCGCGCTCTCGACTCCTTCGAGAACACACTCGACAAATCGGAAAGGCTATTGCCGATCTACGCCTTGCTGAACCGCATCCGGATCTGTGCGTCCGCCGCCGTTCTTTCCGAAGCCGAACGCGCCCTGGCCTCGATCACCGAACAATACTTCTCACCCAATCTCTCGCTCGATCAGTTGCATGCCCTGGTGCGCGATGGCGCCCGGTCCGACCCGCTTCGCTCATTCGCGGAAGCATGTCGCGCGGAAGTCAGATCGATGCCCACCGCGTTTTAGTAGTTCGCAGAACCATATTCACGTTACGGGTTGAGCAAACCTAATATTTGGCGACTGTAATTGATCAGTTTCGAAGAAACAGTTCGAGTGATAGGGGAGCAAACGACCCGGGAAATTCCGCGGCACAGTTACGCAGCACAGCTTAGCGACTTTGAGAACGCGTGTAATTGGCTTTCATCGTTCGGCGTTACGGTCAACCCGACCCGGTTGGGCGGCTATCGCCGAATCCTGGCTGATCTTGTAGCCAAATTTAGCGAAGGTAAGGTCGACGAACTCTTAAAGAAATATGGATTCCCTGCTTTGGCGAACGCGCTATTCGAGTCCGCGGAACTGATTGATATCCATAGAGGGCTCATGGAAAGCGACCAGAATATTGCGCAGTCGCTCCAAAAATTCGCCGCCGGATGTCCATTACTGATCGACGAGTGCCGAACTGGGAACAATGTCGGCCGCAATATTGGTTTCGAATTGGATACGGCGGCGGCGTTTGTCCGTTGTGGCTTCAAGATGGAGCTTGCCCCACCGGCTGACGTCTGGATCAAGACTGGTGGCATCGCTATCGCGGTCGAATGCAAGCGGCCGTTTTCGTACGACGCTCTCGGCGCCAATATCAAGAAGGCGTTCAGTCAGCTTAGAGCACGTTACAGTGCTCATGCTACACCTGCGCACGTACGCGGTATTGCGTTGTTATCCGCCTCGAAAATGGAAAACGACGGCTCGCTCATGTTGAAAGCGGATAACAACGATGACTTGGCCGCTACGATAAGGCTTTTATCTGAGCAGTTCGTCGCGAGGACACGGCCATTCTGGAACGATACGAAAGATGACCGAACAATTGGCTTCGCAGTTAGTTTGCGTGCGCCTTCATATGTCGAGGACATTAATCTTTTTACGGTGGTGCGACACCTCACTTGGGTTGGACTCGCGCGCACGTCTGGCGATCAGGAGTTGTTTCGTCGATTGGCAAAAGCGCATATGAAACTGGACGCAAGCCTGGAGAAGGACGACGATACACGTAGTGGTTTGAATCGAGAGCATTCGTTGCTTTAGTGCGATTAAGTGTCGGCCGCGCAAGAATGAGAAAATCGTGTTAGAGCTTACTATTGACAATTTGTGACGAAAGCAGGCTATCCCCCTCCACGGCGTTCGAATTAGCATGAGTATGAAGAACTGGTTTGTTCCGGCCGTAAAGATTGCAGCACAGGCGCTTCCCGGCACGGCTGTTCTGTCGCAGTGGCTCGATGAGATCGCGACTTCGCGGATTGTGGAACGCCTAGATCGTCTAGAAGACCCGCTAACAAAGTATGGACCCCCTCCGCGCATCAAGATGCTGACTGCCGAGTTATATTCGCTGCTTCAGAAACAATCTCAGGATGTTCCGACCACGCACCTCGACTGGGCGCCGGAGCTCGACGATTTCAAGAAGGAGATGCGCCACTTGGAAGCAGACGGCTTGCTCGACGGCTCGCACCATCTCGGCCCTGGAGGAGAGTTCGGCGGTGGATTTCGGCTTTCCCGTAGTTTGATCGTGCTATTGGCGGTTCTTTACGGGAACCGGACTGAAATAAGCAAATTAATCGAAGCGATAGAAACAGCACGGACGCAGCTTGACGGCAAGCAACTGCGGCAAAAAATCAATCTGCCGCTTACCGTGATCGATACATTCTTTACAAAATACGCGGAGCAGGGGCAGGCCTTTAAGTCTGAGCAGGTCGGAGCCTCGATTTACATTCCGAAGCCGTAAACGCGAAATTCGCCTCCCCATGAATAACGACCCGCACCCGACTCCGCCCGTAAATCTCAACGTCCAAGTAAATTTGCCAGCATCTCTGGCGAAACTTCAGATAAAACTCCAGCGGCTTGTAGATCTCCCGTCGCTTGGCATTGCCGGTGTCCGGAAGGTCGATGAATCAGAGTACCAAGCGGGCCCCTTCAAAGAATCTTTTCAGATAGCCTCCTATGGGAGAACGCCCTATCCCGAAGTAAAGGAGCAATTCGTGGACTGGTGTCTAAAGAACAGCTGCACAGAAGCTATAGACTGTATGCATGCGTTTCTTGAGGAGTGTCGCCTCTTAGCTGCGGTGTTCCGCCTCGGCTCTGGACCAGCAACGGTGGGTCAGTGGGATCAGATTTGGAATGAAGAGAGCAGAAGCTTTCACTCGGAAGGATTTCCTAGGAAAATCGAGATTCTGCGGGACGAGTTTCGGATCCAGTCGCGGTTAGAAGATCACGCCATCAGCTTGAACAAAGTTCGAAACTGTCTTGTGCATCGCCTGGGTATCGTCGGGCCTAAGGATGTCGCTGGCGATGGCAACTTGGTCGTAAAGTGGTTCGCCGTCCGAATGTTCCTTGTCGACAAGGTCACTGGAGAGGAAACGCCAATCGCCGATCAGGTAGAACCCACCAAAAATGAATCAAACCTAGTAGCGAAGGTCGGATTATTCGAGAAGCGGTTCGCGTTGGGAGAAAAAGTCCGTTTTTCGGCGAATGAACTTGCCTACACGATGTTTACCTTTTATCGATTCGCGCTCGAATTGCTGCAAGCCCTCGAGCGCATCATGCCAACCAGCTAACAAAGCCTTAACCGCCAAAAGCTTCTTTCGCACACTGGCAGAATTTCTCGGTGGCCGGACTGAGTTTTCCTTTTCGGGTAATGAGTCCGATCGCGATGCGTTTCGGCTCGGGCGTCAGGCGCACGAGTTTGACGCGATCGTTGAAGGGGTAATCGAACACGTCCGAGGTCAGGGCCACCCCGGTGCCGGCGCTGACGGCGGAAAACACGCCTGACCAACCGTCATGCTCTTCCACGACGCGCGGTTTGTGATCGGCGTGCACGAAGATCGCGTCCAGGTATTCCTTGAAGCGCGGATACTCCTCGAGCATGAGGCCGATAAAGGGCTCCCGGGCCGCGTCGGTTAAGGAGACCGATCGCCGCCCCGCCAATGGATGATCGCAGGAAACGGCCAGGCAAACGCGCCCGGTCAACAATGGTTCGAACCGGAGTTCCTCGAGCGCGTTTGCTTTGAGCGGTGGAAGAATGATCGCAACCTGCAAGCGGCCGTCGCGTACTCCAGCGATGTTTTTCTCGACCGGCCAATCGTGCACCTTCACCTTTACCTTCGGCATCGCTTTTTGATACGCCCGAAGAAGCCCGGGCATGATTCGGCCGGTGGCCAGCGGCCAATCGCCGATGTGCAACTCGGTCTCGCTCTTCCCGGCGATTGCACGCACCTTCCCAACGGCGTCGTCGGTCTGCTTGAGAATGGCGCGCGCTTCATCGAGAAAAGCGCGACCGGCATCGGTCAGGCGAACCGATTTGGCGGTGCGTTCGAGTAGCTGGACGCCCATTTCATCCTCGAGATCGCGGATCTGCCGGCTCAAGGACGGCTGCGACACGTGCAAGCGTTGCATCGCGGCGCGCGAGACGTTTTCCATCTCGGCCACGGCGACGAAATAGCGCAGGTGCCTGAGTTCCACTGCGTCCGTGAGGGTATGCCCTCAACGCATGCTGAGACAAGAAACATCGTCTTTCCCAAGAATGCCGCGCGCAACGGATGCTGTGGGCATGAACAAAACAAGGAAAACGGAAACTTTGGAGCCGGCCTGCCCTCAGGCCGATGAATTTTCGCTCAGTCCGTCGCCACAACGGCACGAGGGCGTGCCGTCTCCACACCAGCCGCGATTTTATGTCTCGGCGGGCTGGATGCTACCACTGCGTTTGATCGTCTCGGATTTATGAACCCAACAACTGGAATTTTGATCGCATTGATCAATCCGACCGCTCTTCCGGTATTACGAATTGCCGGAGGAATGGTCCTGATCATTTATCTGCTGGCCGGCGCATACCTGTTTCGGCGCCGGCGGCAACTCTTTGGTCGCGACTCGCAGGTTGAGCAGGACACCGTGGCAGCCCGCCACACTCGAGTCGCAGTCGTCCTGATCCCGTGGCTGGCCGTAACAACGGTGCTCTTGGTCGAATGGCTCGGGCTTTGGAGTAACTGACGCACCCTGGAGAGAATCATGAACAAGCAAATGAACACCGACTTCGCAGCGGCAAGGAAAGTATGTCCAGCGAGCATGCTGAGAAACGAAACATCGTCTTTCCCAAGAGAGCGGGTGCGGCGCGACAATGAACGCATGAAAACAAAAACTGCGTGGGTAACACCACTCATCATCCTGGCGACATGCCTTTCGGCTTGCTCGCGTAAAGAGCAAGCGGGACCGCCGCCGCCGACTGTCGTCGTCGCAACCGTGACCCAGCGCGATGTGCCGGTCGTGAAGGAAGGCGTCGCGACCCTCGACGGGTTCATCAACGCGAACATCAATGCGCAGGTGCAGGGCTACCTCATCTCGCGCAATTACAAGGAAGGCAGCGTCGTAAAGAAAGGCGACTTGCTTTTCCAAATCGACCCGCGCCCCTTCGAAGCTTCCCTGGCCCAGGCAAGGGCGACTCTGGCAAAGGACAAGGCGATGCAACTGAAAGCCTCCGCTGACCAGGCGCGCGCGATGCAGCTCTTTATTGGAAAGGTGATCAGCCCGCAGGAGCGAGACGCGGCCATTGCGGCCGCTGAGTCGAATAAAGCCAATGTTGAAGCGGACGAAGCAGCCGTGAAGATGGCTGAGATCAACCTCGGCTACACCAAAATCGCTGCGCCCGTCGACGGAGTAGCAGGCATCGCAACCACGCAGGTAGGCGACCTGGTCGGTCCGGCGACCGGCACACTGACTACCGTCTCACAGCTCGATCCGATCAAAGCCACCGTGAATCTCGGCGAGCAGGGGTTGACGGAATTCGTCATGAAGCACCGCGACGCCGACGAACGCGAACGTTATCTGAGCCAGCTCGAATTCGAATTGATTTTGGCAGATGGGAGCGTGTTCCCGCAGAAGGGAAGCTTCTACGCGGAAGATCGACATCTCGATGCGAAGACCGGTTCCATCAAGATGGAGATCACTTTCCCGAATCCGGGAGACCTCTTGCGACCGGGCCAGTTTGGGAAAGTGCGCACGATCGTCGAAACCAGGAAGGGAGCGCTTGTTATCCCGCAGGAAGCCGTAACCGAGTTGCAAGGCAACCAGGTAGTCATGGTTGTCGATCAAGCCAGCAAGGTCGGGATGCGTCCGGTCAAGATGGGTGAACGCTTCGGCGCCCTTTGGGAAGTAGTAGAAGGTCTCAAGCCTGGCGACAGAGTCATCGTCCAGGGAATGCAAAAGACGCCGCCCGGGGCGCCTGTGATCGTCAAAGAATGGACGCCGGCAGCAACGCAAGTTGCTTCGGTTGCCTCAGCCGAAAGAAAGGAACCCTAAGTTATGTCAGCTTTCTTCATTAGGCGACCCATCGTCGCCATTGTTATCGCAGTTCTGACCGTCCTTATCGGACTGGTTTGCATGATTAGCTTGCCGGTCGCGCAGTATCCGCAGATCGCGCCGCCGGAAATCGTCGTCCAAACGCATTACACCGGCGCCGACGCCATAACGATCGAGCAATCAGTGGCGGCGCCGATCGAGCAGAAGATGAGCGGCGTCGATAAGATGAACTATATGACGTCAACCAACGCCAACAACGGCGATTTGCGTCTGACGGTTAATTTCGATGTTGCGACTGATCCGAACATTGACCAGATCCTGACCCAGCTGCGCGTCTCGCAGGCGCAATCGCAGTTGCCGCAGGACGTCAATAACTTTGGCGTAACAGTCCAGAAGTCCGTGTCCGCTCCGTTGATGCTTGTTTCTCTAACTTCTCCCAAGCAGACCTATGACGGAACGTTCCTGGCTAACTATGCTTACATCAACCTGGTCGACCAGCTGTCGCGGCTGCCCGGCATTTCCAACGTGCAGGTATTTGGCGCCGGGCAGTACGCCATGCGCCTATGGGTCAAACCCGACCAGCTAGCGAAGCTCGGTTTAACCGTGCCCGACATCATCAGCGCGGTCCAGGCGCAGAACACGGTGAACCCGGCCGGCAAAATCGGGAGTGAACCGATCCCGAAAGGGCAATCGTTTACCTATACCGTGCGGGCACAGGGACGATTGCAAACACCGGAAGAGTTCGGCGACATTGTCGTCAGGGCGAATACAGATGGTTCGTTTGTCCGCGTGAAGGATATCGCTCGCATAGACATGGGAGCCCAGACCTATGACGTAAAGAGCCGCGTCAACGGCCAGCCCGCCGCGGTTCTTGGCATCTACCAGTTACCCGGTAGCAACGCGGTCCAAGCGGCTGCGGCTGTCCGCAAGTTCATGGCGGAAGCAAAGCAGCAGTTCCCGGCCGACATGGAATACGCCGTGTCGCTCGATCAGACGCTGTCGGTTACGGAAGGGATGGACGAGATTTTGAAGACGATTTTTGAAGCGCTTGCGCTGGTGGTTCTGGTTGTTTTCATTTTCCTGCAAGGCTGGCGCGCGACTCTCATTCCGTTGTGCGCGGTTCCGGTATCGTTGATTGGCACCTTCGTTTTGTTTCCGCTCTTCGGCTTCTCGATCAACACGCTGTCGCTCTTCGGCCTCGTCCTCGCTATCGGCCTCGTCGTTGACGATGCCATTGTGGTTGTCGAAGCCGTCGAACATCACATCGAAAAGGGACTGAATCCTCGCGAGGCAACCTTGAAGGCGATGCGCGAAGTGACCGGGCCGGTGATTGGCGTCGCGTTAGTTCTGGCCGCAGTCTTCATCCCAACCGCCTTTCTGCCCGGCATCACCGGTCGGTTGTATCAACAATTTGCGGTGACGATTGCCATCTCGGTAATCTTATCAGCATTCAACGCGCTTACCCTTAGCCCGGCGCTCTCAGCGTTGTTGCTTCGCCCGCGCAAGAAAACGCGCGGACCGCTCGGCTGGTTCTTCGCCTGGTTTAACAAAATCTTCGCGAAGGTAACGAATGGGTACGTAAACTGGTCGCGGATAGCAATTCGAAAGGCTGTGATGAGTTTCGTGTTGCTGGCGGTGCTCGTAGGTGGCGCCGGATGGTTCGGGTCCAGGCTGCCAAGCGGCTTCCTGCCGGAAGAAGACCAGGGTTACATTTACATGGCGGTACAATTGCCCGATGCCGCTTCGCTGGAACGGACCGATGCAGCGTGTCACAAAATCGAGGAGCTGCTCAGCCAGACACCAGGCGTCCAATACTCGACCAGCATCATCGGGTTTAACCTGGTTACGTTTGTCCAGGACACCTACAGCGCCTTTTTCTTTGTCACCCTCAAGCCGTGGAGCGAACGCACCAAGCCTGAGGAGCAATACGACGCCATCAAGATGCGCCTGACGAAAGAGCTTGCCGGATTGACTGATGGACTTGCCTTCGCGTTTCCACCGCCCGCAATTCCCGGCGCCGGTACTTCGGGCGGATTTAGCTTTGCGCTCGAAGATCGGTCCGGCAAAGACATTGGGTTCCTGGCGCAAAACGTGGGCAAGTTTGTCGAAGCCGCGCGCAAACGACCGGAGATCGGCGGCATTATTCCCGCCTTTTTGCCCGCTGTCCCGCAAGTCTTCGTCAATGTCGATCGCGACAAGGTCCTGAAGCAGGGCATTAACCTGAGCCAGGTTTACCAGACGTTGCAGACATTTATGGGTGGCTACTTCGTCAATTACTTCAACCGGTTCGGACGCACCTGGCAGGTATACGTCGAGGCGGAAGGCGATTACCGGACCGATGCCAAGAACGTTCGTGAATTTTATGTCCGCAACGCGAACAACGATCCGGTGCCGCTAGATGCCATCGCCACGATCAAGAACATCGCCGGTCCGGAATTTACCTTGCGCTACAACGAATACCGCGCCGCCCAACTGATCGGCGGCGCCGCGCCCGGGTACAGCTCAGCTCAGGCCATGAAAGCGCTGGAGGAAACCTTCCGCGAAACCATGCCGCCGGGAATGGGCTACGACTACATGGGCATGTCGTTCCAGGAAAAGAAAGCGCAACAAGGCGTCTCGCCGGGCCTCGTGTTTGGGCTGTCATTGCTCTTCGTCTTCCTGATTCTGGCCGCGCTTTACGAAAGCTGGTCGCTGCCGTTTAGCGTGTTATTAGGAACGCCGATCGCTGTGTTCGGCGCCTTCGTCACGCTCTGGTTGCGTGGAATGGAAAACAACATCTACGCGCAAATCGGCCTGGTCATGCTCATCGGTCTCGCCGCAAAGAATGCCATCCTCATCGTCGAGTTCGCCAAGGCCGAACACGAAAAAGGCAAAGCGCTCCTTGACGCCGCGCTCGAAGGCGCGCGTTTACGCCTGCGACCGATCCTGATGACTTCATTGGCATTTATCTTCGGGCTTCTGCCGTTGTGGTTCGCCAGCGGTTCCGGCGCCGTGGCTCGGCGGATCCTGGGCTCAACCGTTATCGGCGGAATGATCGCGGCCTCTGCGATAGCGATCTTCCTGATTCCGGTAGCGTTTTACGCAGTTGAGAAGTTTGCGACCCGAAAGAAATCTCCGGCTGCGCCGCAACCGCAACCAGCCGTGTCTCCAGAGCCGCGAGAAACAGGCCAACCCTCACTCGGTTCGGCTGTTCCCGTGTAGCATGTGAACGGTGCCAAAACGTTGTCCACGGAATCCCTCGACGTTGTTCGGGATGACGGCCGCTCTTGAGTTCCACCGTCGCACAAAACAGATCGCGCCGAACAGAGCGACGGCCAGTGCGGCAAAATGATAGCCAGAAAACGGGCCGAGCAGCCGCGGGGTCGCGCGCACAAACTCATGCGCGAAGCGGAACAGACCGTAACCGACCAGATAAAGATGGAAATGCTGACCCGGCAGAAGTCTTCGATGCCGAAGAAACAGAAAGAGAGCGAACGCGAATAAATTGAAGGCCAGCTCGACCGGAACCGCGGGCCAACGCGAGATGCCATCGATGTCCTTGAGAGTGTACCATCTCGGCGAGCAAACGGCGCCAAGGCAACACCCGTGGATTAAACATCCAACACGGCCCAGCCCGATGCCGATCGGCGCGATGAGAGCGAAGTCGTCACCGGTGGCGCGCTCGTAGCCGACGTGGCGCTTGGCCAGCTCCACAAAAACGTAACCGCCAAGGAGCGCGCCGAGAATCGATTTGCCGGCGGCGAGTTGGGGCCACATATCCGGCGCGCCGAAATGCAGCCAGCCTTCGGCAAGGAGATAGACAATCTTCGCGCCGAAGAACGCGCCGACCAGCGCCGCGCCGTAAATGAAAATCAGGCGTTTGTCCTGGCGCGCGCGTCGCTTCCAAAAAAGAAAGCTAATGACCACGCCGGCGAGCAAAAGCCAGGTGTAAGGCGAGATCGTCATTTCGATTTTGCTGTGTCAGGCGCGGCAAGAACATCCGCGAAGCCGGAATAGTAGCGGCAAAAGGAATCGAGCTTTCCATCCGGCCGGATCACGTGCGTGCAACAGCGATCGATCCGGTCCTCGTCCCACGTCCACGCGTCCATGAAGGGTTTGATGAACAGGCGAAAGGTATTGGTTTCATTGAGCTCGAACTCGCGAAGCAATTCGCCGAGCGGCTCGGAATCGCAACCGCACTTCATCAGGTCCTCGAGTTTGTAGCGGACTTTGTCGCGGAGAAAGCCCTGGACCTGCGCGAAGTCGATGAAATCGCTGATGGAATAAGTGCGGCCATTGGCCTTGAGCAGGTAACCGATCGTGGCGCAGTTCGGATCGCCGCAGGGGAGCGGCGTGAAGTCTTCGAAACGAAGCCGGCCCGCGGACTGCGCGACCGCGGCGAGGATGATATCGGCGGTAGTCAATCGCGCGCCGTTGCGAACCGGGACTCGTCCGCTGCCGAACATCGGTTGGAACGCAACGCCGCGAACGTGCGGATACTGCAAACCGAACTCGATCGCGTCCCATAAATGCGGAAGGTTTTCCGGCGTCACCGTCATCGCGAGAGTGACGGGAAGATTCATTTCCTCGCAGCGCTCGATGGCGCGCCGGCGGGTGTCGCGCAGATCGGCGCCGCGCAGGAAATGCTGACCCTCGAGCTGCACGCCATCGAATTGGAGATAGAGCTGGAGGCCGCCGTAATCGAAGCTGCGGCTGAGTTGCCCGGCGAACTTCGCGTCGTTGGCGATCCGGACGCCGTTCGTGTTCAAAAGCAGATAATCGATCCCGGGATTCTCGCGGGCCCAGGCGAGCAGCTCGAAGAATTGCGGATGCAACGTGGGCTCGCCACCGGAGAGCTGGAGAATTTCGATGTCGCCCTTGCGATCGATCACTCCCTGGATGCGGCGCTGGAGATCGGCGAGCGGAACGGCGTCGACATTTTTCCCGGCGCCAACTGGGGAGTCGGCATAGCAGGTGGGGCAGGCAAGGTTGCAAGAGTTCACGATCTCGATGAGCGCGAGACAGGTGGAGAGTTTCTCGAATGGCGCGTTGCCTTTTCCCCTGGCGTTGCGACCGAGCGTGCCGCGCACCGCGCCGTCGCTCGCCCGGCAGGCGCTGCCGCACTCCGCGCCGTTGCCGGCATTAGACGGATCGCCTTGCGCCAGCCAATAGAAGCGTGCGTCGGAGCTGATGCAGGTTTCCACTTCGCCGTGGACTGGGCAGGTGCGACGCAAGAACACTTTCGCGTTTGGGCCACTGGTTCGCCACACCTCAGCGGGACAGGGCGCGTGACACACCGGACAACGGCTCGCGGTGCGCTTGAGCATTTCCTCGGCGGGCGCGCAGCAGGCGGACGATTCCACCGTTCAGCGACTGGTCGCAAACACCGCGATGCAACCGGCCACGGCGAGCCCGCTCAAAGCGATCAGAAAGACAAAGCCGAAAAGAATGCCGAGAAAGAAAACCTGGGTGCGGGTCTTGCCGGCGCGCATCGCAAAAAGAAATCCGGCGGCGAAACAAAGCGCGACCACAAATCCAACCACTGAAAGTCCGACTATCATGTTTCCGTGCGGGGGTAAAAGAGGAGATACGCCAGCGCGAAAAGGCCGGCGAGAATAATACCGAGGCCGGCCTGGCGAAACGTCACGATCCCGCGGACGAGATAGATAATGCCGGCGCCGAATTCGAGCGCGCCGCGCGCGATTCCCACCTGGACCCAGACAAGATGGCGCACGGGATCGGCCGACGCTTTCCAATAACCGATCGCCATGGTGAGCAGAACACAGCCCCAGAGCGCGATGATGTAGGTGACGCCGACCGGCAGATCGACGAAGCCAAAGGCGAGCAGAACGTGTTGCGGAAGAACGAGGAGCAAGGTGCCGAGGAGAAAGAGCACCGCGGCATCGAGAGCGAGGAGTATGCCGGTAACGCGCAGCTTCACGGAGGATCAGTCTGCCATGAGACGGGCAGGAGAAGCTATAGAATTCTGGTGGGACGATCGCGTGTCATCCCGAGGCTGGCGCAGCGCGCCGAGGGACCCCGCAGGCGCTCGCAAGCTTGCGCATTGCCGCTGGCGTCCACGGCTGGCGGCGCGTGATGTCCACTTGCGTAAACCAGATTGCAATTGTGAGGTCCCTCGCCGTCTGCGCGGCTCGGGATGACATTAGGTCTACCTCTTCCGCTGCTCTCTCTCGTCGTTTTTAGTAGAGGAAGAGAAGGCACCGTTGCCCTCGTCGACGTAAAGCGTTTCGCCGACATTGGAGAAGCGGAGATGCTGGCGCCATTCGCCGGAAGGAAATTGGCGGGTGGCTTCGATCGTCTTGCTGAGCGAGTCGACCTTCGCGGCCCGTTCGTCCATGGCTTCCACCAGAACGCGGCCGTCAAATTTCTGCGGTGGATTCACGCCGAGAATGCGCAGCACCGTCGGCGCGATATCAATGTTGCCGCTCGGAAGATTGCTCGTTAGGCCCTTCCGAAAATCCGGGCCGGCCGCGATGAGGGTGTTGTGAACGTCGAATTCGCTGAGGCTGGCGTGGCTGCCTTCGCCCGGCCCCCGGTTGTTATCGGTGACGATCTGGCCGGGAACGCCGAACCGATTCGGTTTTTTGTTCCAGCGCAACGCGACTATCACGTCGGGCGCCGCGGCCGTATCCGCGCGGACGGTTTCAAGTGCGAAAGTGCCTTCGAATTTTTCGCGCGCAAAAATGACGCCGGCAGAATCGGAGCGCTGGAGCCATTCGACGAGGCGGCCGGCCACGTCGCGGTCGTGCTCGATCACGTAGAAGAGGATGCTGCCGGCATTGCCAACAACCATGATCTGCCCGCGCTTCGGCGTTTCGCTAAAAGCGGCGGTGGCATCGAATCCGGCCTTGCGCAGCTCCGCCGGGAAATCGATCGCGCGCTCGATCGTAGAGAAACCGTGATCGGAGACGATAAAGATGTCCGTCGTTTCCCGCGCATTCTTTTTCGCGAGCGCTTCGAGAACGAGGCCAAGGCTGCGATCGGAGCTGCGAATCGCAGCGAGAGAAGGCTCGGCGCCGGGAGAAAATTCGTGCTGAGTGAGGTCCGGGTCGCTCAGCCACAGAAGCGAAAAAGCAGGCACGGCGTCGCGCCACATGATCTCGGTGAGGGCGCGGGTCGCATAAGTGTTGCGCTGGTCGCTCGTGTTCGCCGGCTCGATGAGAAACGGCCCGAGAAGACGGACGGTTTCTTCGCGTAATGCGGCAGGCATCGGGGCGGCCGCAAATCTCACCAGGTCTTTTGTCGACGCGCTGGTCCATTCGGCGTGGCGATCGTGGAGGGATGCGACCGCTTTCGTGCCGACGATCGCAGCGCGCCGGCCGGAGGCGCGAACGATTTCAGCAATGGTGGGAGAAGCGATGTATTTTCCGCCGGTGACTTCGTCCGCTTTCTTAATGATCGGCCACTCGGCGTTTTCGAAAGCGTTGCGCGGGTCGATGGCTGGACGGAATTCACGGTTCGCGAGCAGACTGTTACGATTTGGATAAACCCCGGTCGCAATGGCCGCGCCGTTGACGTTTGTTGCGGTGAGGTAAACGGAATGATGTTGCGAAAAGGTGACGCCTTCCCGCGCGAGCTTCCAAAGCGTGGGCGTGTAGCGCTCGGTGACAAAGTCCGGCCGCATGCCGTCCCAGACGATCACGATAACGTGACGGTCGTTAGGCGCCGGCTTCGTTTCGCCGAGAACGAGCGCCGGCAGGAAGCAGACGAGCAAGGCAAGTGAGCGCGCGAGGGCCATTGAGGTTTTCAATCTGATCAGTGGGCGGACGGTATTCGGTCGCGGAGAAGCGTATTGGCAATGGCGATTCCAGAAAGCACTGTGGTCACGCCTGCGGAGAAGAGACAGTAATCGCAAAAGGCATGAAGGACGAAGGCCTGAAGGTAAATCAACCACAGGGTGGTGGCGAACATGATGCCAAGTAGGAGCGCGAAGAACGCTCCGCATTTCCTGTAACCAAAGGCCGCAAGCACGGCCAAACTGAAAGCCGTGAAATAGGCGAAAGCGCCGACCGCTGCCAGCGGCACCGGGCCGATTGCCGCGTATTTGCTGCTGAGCACATCCTGGCACCCACTCGAGGCAATGCATTCCGCCGTTCGCCCGGTGACATGCTCGACTGTGAGATAAATGCCGTCGGCCAGTCCGAGCAGCGCGACGATCGCGGCCGCGGCATAAAGGCGCTTTCGAATGGAAGAATAAGGGCGCACGCGGTGAATGGTAATCGTGCTTCGCCTGCCGGCAATCCGCAACGACCCCGACGCATTTATTCCTCGATGGCGCCGCCGAGCGTTCGGAGGTGCTGGCGAAAGGTATAAGCAGGGTCCGCCGCGCGTTTCGTTAGGTATTCGGCGAAGCGCAATTGGCTGCGCAAGGTTTGGCCGGAGAGAATGGCGTCGGCCTGGGCGCGTTCGCGCTGCCAGATCTTTCTCGCGGTTTCCAGCAGCTCCTCGGCGGAAGCGCCGTCGATAAAAACGCAGCCGTCGTCATCGGCGAAAACGAGGTCGCTGCTTTGCACCCGAAAATCCCCGAAGCGGGCCGAACTCAAAGCGCCGGCATCGCGCGGATCGAGCCGTTGCGGACCTGACGGGCAGGAGCCGTAACTCCAAATCGGAAAACCGATCTGGCGCAGCTCCGGGGTATCGCGATGGGTTCCCCAGACCAGGATCGCTGCGAGTCCGGACGCCCTGGCTTCGAGCGCGGTCAGGTCGCCGATGCAACCTTCGTCGCGCTGGCCGGCATTATCGATCACGAGGATATCTCCGGGCGCCGCGGTTTCCATCGCTTCGAGAAAGACATCGACACTTCCGAAATGTCGCGCCGGAAGGACACGGCCGGCGGCGCGGCTCCCGGGAATCAACGGCGCGATCCCTGGTGGCGCGAGGCGAAATGGAATCTTCAAGCGCAAGGCCGCATCGGCAACGAGCGGCGTCGACAGGTCGGCGAATTTTTCCACGAGCGTCTCGTTCTTCACGAAATTCAATTTGCGCGAAAGAAGGCGGCGCACCAGCGCGAAGGTTTTTGAATCCGGTGCGAGTTCCACCGCATCTCATAGACATGACTGATAGCCTAACGACTGGATCGGCCTCATCCGCTTCGCCCGGAGTGACTCGCGGAAAATGGCGCGACGCGGTCGCTCGACACGAGTTGATCGCGTTCTTTGCCCTGGCATTTGTTTTCTCCTGGTATCCCTGGATCATTGCGCTCGCTCGCGGCAGAACGTCCGGTCCGAACCCGCTCGGGCCGCTCGTCGCGGCTTTGGTTGTCGCCGGGCTGGCGAGTGGCTGGCCTGGCGTTCGCGATCTGCTGGGCCGGATCGTGCGCGGGCGGTTCGGGGTGCAATGGTATGCCGTCATCTTTGGGTTACCGATCGCGATGTGTGCCGCGGCGATGGCGATCATGGCCGCATTCGGAAAAGGGGTAGAACTTCCGAGCGCGACGGCGTGGCGCGAATTGCCGGATCGTTTTCTGTTCATCTTCCTGTTCATTGGGCTCGGTGAAGAACCGGGCTGGCGCGGCTTTGCGCTGCCGCGTTTGCAGAAAGAGCACACGCCGCTCGTGGCGAGCCTGATTCTCGCGCCGATCTGGGCGCTCTGGCATTTGCCGCTGATGGGAAATGAATTTCCCGCGCCGGTGATTCCGGCGTTTCTGATTTCGCTTCTCGGTGGAACTCTGATCCAGACCTGGCTCTTCAATCGCACGAAAGGCAGCGTCTTCGCCCAGATGCTTTTTCACGCGACGGTGAACACGATCGGCGCGGGCCTCGTCTTTCCGCTCTTCAAGGGATCGACGTTCGAGGCCTTCTGGTACGTCTACGCATTGCTCTGGCTCGCCGCCGGGATCGCTACGATTTTCCTTTCCGCGCTTTCTCGGTCACGAGATTGACCGTTCAGCGGGCCCCTGCCAACGTGGCGGCGTGCTGCGACAACGTTATCTTTTCGTCTGCACCAACCGCCGCGCCGATGATGACGTCAAAGGCTCCTGCGCCGCGAAGGGCTCCGAGGAAATCCGGGGGGCGCTGAAGGAACAGGTGGCTGGGCGCGGTTTTGCGAAACTCGGCGCGCGCATCTGCAAGTCGAGCTGTCTCGACCAATGCTCCAGCGGCGTCTGCATTCTCGTCGAACCCGATCACTACTTTTACGGGCACGTCACCCTGGCGGATCTGCCTGAGATCGTGGAAGCGCTGGCTGCCGGCCGGCGGGTCGAGCGCCTGGTGCTCACCGCGGACGATCTAGCGCGCGGCTAAATCCCCCATTGTCATCCTGAGCGGAGCGCAGCGAAGTCGAAGGGACCTCTAAATCTCGCGAGCGTCAGCGAGAATCTCGCGCGCTGACGCGCGCTCGCCAGAATTAGAGATCCTTCGACAGGCTCAGGATGACACGAGTTTAGATCTTTTTCTCCAGCAGCGCCTTTAATAAATGGCGATGACAATGCGGTTCGTCTTCCGCGCAATGGCAAAGCGACGTGATGGTCCGTTTCTTCGCCAGAAGTGCCTAGTTTTTCCGCCTCTTCGTTAGCTTTAAATAATTGCTTGCAGTCCCCGCACCGACCGAACATCCTCATGCCTCTGCTTAACCACAACCTATGAAACGATCACTCATCTATTCCATCACCGCCATGTTGGCTGCGGGGCTCATCGCCTCTTGCACCAACAAGACTGAAACCACGACGACCGCTCCGGAGAAAGCCCCGGCCAAGACGTCGACGACCAAAAAAACGACGACCAAGAAAACGTCGACCGACACGACCAAGAAGGCGTCCACGGAAACAACCAAGAAAGAGACGACCAAGAAGAAGACCGAGAAAGCTTCGCCTTCTCCTTCTCCTTCGGCCACTCCGTAAGGGTGGTTTGCCGCAGCCAGGAGCTGCGAGCGGTGATTGCTTGGAGTTAGTCAGCCGTTTCAATCGGCTGACTAACTTTCTTTTCTTTTCGCGTCAGCTGTTCGACGCAATCGCGCTGACATAGCTCAGCGTCCGCCGTTTACCGCGATTTCTCGACGCGAGCGGCGCGTGACTCGATAGATTGACGGATGAGAGTTCCATTCACGTTGGGAGTCGTTGGCCATTTCGGATTGGCGGTGCGAAGTCCGAAGCGGAGCGCCAGATGGTTCGAGCGCGTGGTCGGCTTGAAAAAGCAATTCGAGTTCGACGGCGGAATCGCGATCGGGAATGACAACGTGACCATTGCCTTGCACAAGGGGAAACCGGCTCCGCGCACGTTCGGTCACCTGTCTTTTCACCTGCCGAGCATGGCGGCCTTGCGAAAAGCGCTCGCGCATCTTCGGAAACAGAAAGTTGAGCTGGAAGATCCCGGCGATGAAATCGGGCCGGAAGCGCCCGGCTCCCCGCATATGGGCCTTTGGTTCCGCGATCCGGACGGTTATCGCTGGGAACTCAGCGTCCAAGGCAAAGGTTAGCGCCTACTCTAATTCGAGCAGACTGCGCGGGGGTAGTGAAGGCAGTTGTTCCAGTTCGATCGCCCCGCTTTCGTATTTTAGTTTGAAACAGATTTCGGCGTCCGGCGCGACGGCGAAAAAATATGCCGGTTCATAGAAAGCGCAGAATTCGTATTTCGGATGGTTTTGCGGAAACCCGCAATCATCCCTGCCGTGCGCTCCGCGCATGCAGCAGGCACTGAGGTCCCGAATAAGTTTCTGCAACTCGGCGGCGCTGCGTTTTACTTCTACGCAAATCAGAATCTTCTGCGGGCTCGTCTTTACCAGAATATCCACTCCGTACGCGAAGGAACGATGCTCCTTAATGCTCGGTTCCATCACCAGGTGGCTCTTTAGCCAGCCCCGTTTCAGAATTAGCGAAGATGCGGTCGCGAGCTGACAAACTCCTTCGCGAAAGAGGCGCGGGGGCAGAGGATTGTGCCAGAATATCTGGCACATCTTTTGTCTCGTGTTTCCTGCGCTCGGTGGAGGGAGTAGGTCGCTCTGGACGTATCCCAACTCGTCGATCTCGAACAAGCCGTCCTCCAAGCCGCGCAAAAAATATTTCGCTTCCTCCATTCCCAGCGGTGGACTAATCCGCAGCCCGGTCAGAGGAACGGGCTGGCCAATTGTTTCGCACAATTCGACATACCGTTGCTGCAACCATTGCTCCAGTTCACCGGTCCATTCTATTTCATTCACACAAAGATATCTCCCTTGCCGCTGGAGGATGGCTGCGTTTATTCCCGGTTCACAGACACCAAAATA
>Ga0307478_10001544_pt1 | contig 19709 bp, 17 predicted proteins | sample atmos_gasesECM4C_2_FD_203713 | JGI IMG/M metagenome (GOLD analysis project Ga0307478, IMG submission 203713) | Hardwood forest soil microbial communities from Morgan-Monroe State Forest, Indiana, United States - atmos_gasesECM4C_05 | ecosystem: Environmental > Terrestrial > Soil > Temperate... | reverse complement strand
GCTTCGGATCTGAGTTGTCCAGTGCGGGTTCAGGATCGGCGGCTGCATCTGCTGTGGTGGTTCCGCCTTGCTTCGCATCGGCGGGACGGGCGAGGCGCCCGTCTCCACATGGTCCATCGTTCTTCTCGGCACAATTGCCGGTTTGAAACACAAACCCGGCATCTTTCTGGTCGCCTTCGGCGGGGAAGCGGACGTAGTCGAATTGGATTTCGTCGGCGCCGGATTGAGCGACAAACTTGGCCAACGCAATGTCATAGTCCTGAACTTTGGGTTGTGAAGGATCGGTCCAGACCAGCTTGCCGTTTTCGCGCCATGGCTGGCCGGTGCGCTTCGACTTGATGGCTAGTTCGGGATGCTCGACCACTAACCGCTGGTCGCGGAAAATGGCAATGCGGGCGATGGCGTGCATGTTTTCGGAATGCAGGAAGTGGATGAACTTCGGCAGGTCGTGAATGTAAACCTGATGCTTGCCGAGCAGCGGGTGCTCGAAGGGAATGGTGACGCTGCCGTCGGAATCCTTGATATCGAAGACGACCGCATTGCCGCCCACTTCGCGCCAGTGGCGGATGATGCGGAGTCCGTGATCGCTGGCGGCCATGATGCCGGTGAGGTAAATGGCACGCACCTCGAAATCCCTGGTGATTGGAACGGTCTTTTCGACGATGGGCTCAGGAAGGATTCCAGGGATTGTGATCTGCTCGCCGGCCTTGAGGATGTTGCCGGTACGATTTCCATTCACTTTGCGGATGGCGTCGGCCAACTCAGAAGAAGTGAGGTACGAAGTCTGATGTAGAAACTGGCGCGCAACCGCCGGAAGGCTCTCGCCGCGTTTCGCCGTGTAGACCTCAGTCGGTCCGACGACTGAAGATTTGGCGGGCGGAATGTCGGGCTTGACGGCCTCGGCTACCGTCGCACTTGCCGGATGAAGCTGCGCGGTGTTTTTTTGCGGGGTCAGGGCCTGGGCTGCGAGAGCGGAAGACGGGCACGGGCTCAGCCGCAGCGCGGCTACGCCATACAGAAGACAGGCCACTGCAATAATGTTGAAAAGAGACGAGCGGCGCACGAAATCCTCCGAGGCAAAGCAGCCTATCCGGATGCTATCCCGCACCTATCCGGGCTGGCTAGTTACTGCCGGTCATCTCCCCCCAGCCCATGGCCATCGACCGCTAGCAGGTAAGAAATGTCATTGTCGGTCCGTAGTTCATTAGAACCGCGCGGGCCCGATGGACCTGGGCCGCTGGACAGCCGGGGTGGCTGTCCCGATGCGTCGCGACGACGCCGGCGGACAGCAGATTCCTCCGGGCTGAACCCCGCCCGTTCGGAATGACAAAACTCTAGGTTTGTACCGAAGGACACGCAACCTCACCCGCCACTCGGTATATGCCCTCCACCCATGCGCAAAGAATTTCTCTTCCTCACTCTTAACTTTCCACTGGGTTCTGTTCTAATATCGTCGCCTGTCCCCTAACTCCTGTCGATGCAGGGTTTTCGCTTTGCCGCACCCGGGTCGATTCCGTGGCCAGAAGCTTGCTTATTCCCTTACACCACGGACGCTACATCGGCTCTGGCAAACGCAGGTTCTGGCTGACAAATTTTGTCACTTGCGGAATGTTGGAAGGGACGGATGAGAGTCCGAGAAATGCAGACAATAGGGCGCAGGATGCGACCCGGGAACAGGAAAGCGGACCGCCACTTTATGAGAACAAACCTCGCTACCGTACTCGATCCTAACCGCCGCAGCAGCGATGCTGGGGAGTTTGAATCCGCGCTGCGCCGCCGAATTGTCGGCCAGGACCAAGCGGTGGAAAAGGTCGCCGAGATTTATCAAATGTTCCTGGCCGGGTTGAACGCTCCGGGGCGTCCCGTGGGCAATCTGCTGTTTCTGGGGCCGACCGGCTCCGGAAAAACCCGCGTGGTGGAAGCCATGGCGGAGTCGCTTTTTGGCGATGCGCGTGCCTGCATCAAGATCGATTGCGCCGAGTTTCAGCACTCGCATGAAATTGCCAAGCTGATCGGTTCGCCTCCGGGATATCTCGGACATCGCGAGACTCATCCGCTGTTGACGCAGGAAGCACTGAACCAGTGGTTCACAGAGAAGTTGAAGCTTTCGATTCTTCTGTTCGACGAAATCGAAAAAGCCTCGGACTCGCTGTGGCAGTTGCTGCTCGGAATTCTCGACAAAGCAACTCTGACGCTCGGCGATAACCGCCGCGTCGATCTTTCGCAATGCATCATCATCCTGACCTCGAACTTGGGCGCCAGCGAGATGACCGATCTGGTGGACGGCGGATTCGGCTTTGCGCCCAAGGCGGTGGAAGTCGACAACAACTTCGACGACAAGATTCAGCGCACCGCGGTGGAAGCGGCGCGACGCAAATTTACGCCGGAGTTCATGAACCGCATCGATAAGACTGTGGTCTTCAAGACTCTGCGCGATGAGCATCTTTCGCAGATTCTCGAGATCGAGCTGGGCATGGTGCAGCAGCGTGTTCTGATGGCCGCCGGTGCGAATCAGTTTGTGTTCAATTGCACCGCCAGCGCGAAGCAGTTCCTGCTGAAGGAAGGCACCGACCCGCGTTACGGCGCACGTCACCTGAAGCGGGCGATCGAACGGCATCTCGTGTTCCCGCTGGCGAATCTGGTGGCGACTGCGCAAGTGAAGCTGGGAGATTTTGTGCGCGTGGATATGGCTTCAGAAAATCAGATGATTTTCGTGAAGGAGGCAGAAAACACCATGGCCCCGGTTCTCCTGGAACGTTACGGAGCCGCTGCCGCGAACATGCCCGCCGCCCGCGCGGCGCGCACCGCAGCCAACAACCGCCGCGACCTTGGAGCCAGCCCCACCGCGGAGAGCAAATAACTTTTCTTCAGTTCAACGAACTCGCTTGAACGCATCTTGCGAGCCTCTCGTGGCGCCGGTACCCTCCGGCGCCAATTTTTTGTTGGCTGTGATGTTGGAGTTTCGGGGGAGGGAGATTAAAAGTCGTGCGGCGAGCTCAGTGCTTGCGGAAGATTTCGAAAATCAGGTTGAAGACTTGCACCAGTGTTATCCCGATAGCGACATACACGGCGATTTCCAGCCGGCGCGCAGCTTCCTGGCTGCCACGCAGCAAGTCAGCGATGTCGACCGTCGCCTGGTGCAATGTATCGGCCAGTTGCTCGAAGTGCTGCACCGACGCCCGCATCTTCTCCGAAGTTCGGGACAAGGCGAGCGACGCTTCGCCGAGTTGCTGTCCGTTGCGCAGGTCGAGCTCGGCGCGACACGCCGCCCACCAGGGGCTGCCGGGCTCCTTGTCGTACATGCGCTGGCGAATCTCTGCGTAGGAACGGTTCCGCAATAAGTCGACGAGCGCCGGCACTTGTTGGCCGGAGCCCTGCGCTTCCTCGCTGGCTTGAGTCTCCACAGTTCGTGGATTGTTAGCTCTCTTGTCGCTCGTTCTGGCGTCGTCGATGAAAACCGGCATGCAGAAGAGTCTAGCCGCCGACTGATGCGGGAAAAAATACCGGAAGTGCACCTCAGAATTTTCGCTGGGCCGATTTCGAGCTAGGGGTAATGAACGTTACCCCTGACCTTTCAGCCATGCGGCGAGTCGGTCTTTCGTTCGCCCGCATCGTTAGCCCACGACCCTGGTTACTCACTCGAATACTTACCATCGTCCAGCAGTCGATTTACAATCGGTCGCAATTGGTGAACTGAAATGCAGGAACACGACGAACTTGTGCGGGAATTTCAGGACTTCGCGAAAACCGCTGCCACGGCTCAGCTTGTGATGGAACGCATCTGCCAGCGTCTGCACGAGAAGATGACGCGTTACAACTGGGTAGGTTTTTACCTGGTCGATCCGGCGGACCCCGCAGTTCTGCTGGTTGGGCCTTTTGTTGGCAGCTTTACGCCCAACGCGCGTATCCCCATCAGCACCGGGCTTTGCGGAGCCGCAGCCAGTAGCGGGCGTTCGGTCGTGGTGCAGGATGTCACAAAGGATTCGCGTTATCTCGCCGGATCGGCTTTGGTGAAGTCTGAGATCGTGGTCCCCATCCTCGTGAAAAACAAGCTCGAGGCCGAGCTCGACATCGAAAGCTATTTTGAAGGGACTTTCACGAAACCCGAACAGGACTTTGTCGAAGCCTGCGCGCGTGTTGTTGGAGAATACTTAGGCAAACACCAGGCTTCGACTCCGCCAATCGAAAAAGGACGGGCGAAACTACAAAACGCTTAGCCCCTTCCCGGCGCGGAGTGAAACGGATCGTCCTGTGGCGCGTCCGAACCATCCTCTGGACTTGGAATGTCCAGATTAACGACGATCGGATCCTGGCCGCTGCGCACGATCACCGCTTCGACCGGCTGATCTTTTCTGGCGTTGAGTTCCTGATGAGGAACGTAGGGAGGGACGTAGACGAAATCTCCGGGGCCAGCCTCGTCCACGAACTCCAGACTATTTCCCCAACGAAAGCGGGCTCGGCCGCGCACGACGTAGATCACGGTTTCGAGTTCTCCGTGATGATGCGGGCCAGTCTTGGCATTGGGATGAACGACAACCGTTCCTGCCCAGAGCTTTTGCGCGCCGACTCGAGCGTGCGAGATGGCTTCCGCGCGGGTCATCCCTGGTGTTTGCGCAGTATTGCTATCCAGCTCGCCGCTGCGAATGATGCGCAGGCCGTGAAGTTTCCAGTCAGGTGCTTCGTCTTTCGTCAGCCTGTCTGGTGGATCGGCCTTCATGGTGTACCTCCCTAGCCGCGCCTGCCTACTACTCTCGCAGGAATCTTAATCTACTCTTTCGGCGAGGCGAAAATGATTTAGCATCCTCTCTCATGTACGCGCCCGCTCCCGAGTTGACTGCGAACCAGGTCTTGCGAGCGTTTCGCCACGACGCTCCCAGTCTTCTTTTCGGCGCCATGATCATGGGGGTGGGGGTGGTCGCGGCGGCGTTTTCCGAAATCCGCCGCAAGCATGATCCTATCTTGATCTATTTTGCGCTCTTTGCGGGACTGTACGGGCAGCGCATGTGGCTCAGAACTGACCTGCTATCGCTTGCGATGCAGGGCTCGTGGTTCTATCCCAGAATCGTTTATGCCATCGACTTCATTGTTCCGTTGCCCGCATTGCTTTTTTTCCAGGCCGCCGGACTCATCCGCCGCCAGGTCAAGATCGCGGGCTACGTGCTGGGAGTCGTGCTGGGCTCTTTGGCGCTGGCTACGCTCGCGCTCGGACCGAACCAGATTTTTTATCGGATCGCCAATGTATTATCATAGTGGCTGTAATTATTGTGATTGCGCGGTCCGTGCGACAGAAGGCGGACAATCAGGATCTGGTGGTGCTCCGGCGTGGCGGATTGATTTTTGTTGCTTTTATTTTATGGGAGAACATCCGGAGCGTACTCGGGCTCCGGTTTCCGAATATTGAGCCGATTGGGTTCGTCGCGTTTTTGGTGGCCCTCGGGTATGTGGCCGCGCGCCAGACCCTGGAGCGGGACAAAAAACTCACCGAGATTCAAAAAGAACTTGAGGTTGCCAAGCAAATCCAGTTGTCGATTCTGCCCGCCGAGTTCCCCAATTCGGCCAACTTTCGCGTCGCCGTGCGTTATGTGCCGATGACCTCGGTGGCGGGAGATTTCTACGACTTTGTCGTGGCCGATGGCGCGCAGGCTGGATTGCTGATTGCGGATGTCTCCGGCCACGGCGTCCCAGCCGCGCTGATTGCCTCAATGGTGAAACTTGCCGCTACGGCGCAGCACGCAAATGCCGCGGATCCCGCCGCGCTGCTCACGGGAATGAACGGGGTTCTCTGCGGCAATACGCAAGAACAGTTTGTAACCGCAGCGTACGTGCACCTGGATGCGGCCTCGGGCACGTTTCGATATTCGGCGGCGGCTCATTCGCCCATGCTGCTGTTACGCGGTGGCCAGATCAAGCCGTTCATCGAGAATGGGTTGATGCTGGCCTCCTTCGATTTCGCCACGTATTCAAACACGGTTCAGCCGCTGCAACCCGGAGACCGCTTGTTGCTTTACACCGATGGCGTAATGGAAGCGGCGAATACGACGGGAGATTTCTTTGGACAAGAAGCTCTCGGGGATTTGATGCGGCGAACCGCGGAGCTTTCGGCCTCCGACGTCACGGATCGAATTATTTCTGAAGTGCGCCGCTGGGCGGTATCGCAGGATGACGATTGGACGGTGCTGGTCTGCGACTATGCGCCGAGAATCACTCCCTAGCTTCGAGGGCAGCCGGTACGGATGAGAGCCAGGCTAACCGCCGGCCTTTAGCTCGGTGAGCACCTGCTTGGCGATTTCCTTCAACGTTTCAAAGACACCGGAGCCTTGAAAAGCTACGGCCTCGACCACGGCTTCATTCTTCTTGCGCAGCTCTTTGGACAGCGCTTCTGCCGATAAGATGTTGGGTAGGTCCCGCTTATTCAACTGCAGCACGTAGGGAATTTTGTTGAAGTCGTAGCCGTGCTCTTTCAGGTTCGACATCAGATTGTCGAGTGCTTCCACGTTGGCGTCCATACGCTGCTCTTGCGAGTCGGCGACGAAGACGATGCCATCGACGCCGCGCAGAATCAGCTTGCGGCTGGCGTCGTAGAAAACCTGGCCGGGGACGGTATAAAGATGAATGCGGGTCTTGAAGCCGCGCACCGAGCCCAGGTCGAGGGGCAGAAAATCGAAGAACAAGGTGCGCTCGGTTTCGGTGGCCAGCGAGATCATCTTGCCCTTTTGCTGTTCGGCGGTTTTCTGGTAGATCACCTGCAGATTGGTGGTCTTGCCGCCCAACCCGGCGCCATAGTACACGATCTTGCAATTGATCTCGCGGGCTGCGAAGTTGATGAAACTCAAGACTTTCCTCAATAGCGCGAGCCACAGCTCAACCGCCGCTTCCGCGCAAAAATGTCCCTATGGGGGCTTCGGGCTTTTATATCACACGCGCCCGATGCAAGGCAGGTTACTCCGGTGACCCCCATCCCAAACGGGGCGGGGGGGAATTGGTCCGGGCCGTTCAATCAGCAATCAACAATCAGAAATCAAAATTCACTGCCGCGCCGGGGGAAGTGGGTAATAGCCATCCCTGGCGTATATTTTGAGACCGGGACGGTTCACAACCACTTCAATGTTGCGGTAAGCAGAGGAGGTCGGCGTCTTGGGCCGGGAGGGCGTGTAGCCGAGAGTGTACTGGTTGCGGGCCTCGCTCATCACTTCAGAGTAGGCGTCAGCGATGGCGTTGCGCGTGAGTTCGGAGTATGGCGTCCCCCCGCCAGTGGCCGAGGTGTACTTGGGCAGAATGTCGCTGTAACCCTGGTCGGGAATATGTAGTCGTTCGATCTTTCGATAAACCGGCAGGGCTCCGGTCTCGACCGCTATGGCCTTCACCTGGACTTCATTCGAGAGCAATACTCTCTTCACATCGTTGTAGCCGGCCTTGCTGCCAAACTCCCGGCCGTCGCTGATCACAAAAATAACTTTGCGGCGCTTGCGGTCGCGGTCGCGCCTGCTCAAGTCGAGCGCGGCTTTCAAAAGGGCGTCGTTCAAAACGTGAGCCTCTTTTGGCGGCGTGTTTACGGGCTCGGTTGGACTGCCCACAGGAATTCCGTTGACGATGGGTCCATTCTGAGCAAGCGGCCCGCCCAATACCGGCGCTCCGTTGTCGTGCCCGCGTACGGTCTTCATCTGGTTCAACAATGCAGCCAGTTTCTGGTTCGCGGCCGTGAAATCGGTGACCTGGCTTACCGTGCTGCTGTAGGTGTAGAGCGCGACCTCGTCATATGGAGCGAAAGCGCCCACCAGCGCCGGGAAAGTCTGGTTCACCCTCTGTACTGCGGAGTCAGGCATGCCCAAGTCGATCACAATCGCGACCGAAAGCGCGAAGGGATCGGAGGTGAAATAGGTTAGCTTCTGCACCGTCCCGTTTTCTTTCACGACGAAGTCCGAGGAGATCAGTCCGTCCACCGGACGGCCGGATTTGTCCTTCACCGTGACTGGAACCTCCACGAAGTTGGTGGTGACCTTTAACTTGTAGAGATCCTCCTGAGGATTTGAACCGGTCTTGCTGGTGCTGCCCGGCGGCACAGTCTTTACAGGCGGCATGGGCGGCGGTGTCGTCGAATCAGCATCCGGACTGGCGGTCGGCTGAGTGCCTGGTTGCGCAGATGTGGGCGGGGTGGAAGTGGGATTGACGGGCTGGTTGGTCCAAGGGTTGCGCTCGACTGCCGGCTTCTTTTCTTCCGGCTTGGGAATTGGCGGGGGCTCTGGATTGTCCGCTGGAGTTTGAACTGAAGGTGCATCCGGGATATCGCCACTTTGCGGCGGCTGGCTTTGCGAAGTTTGTCCCGCAGGCGCCTGGTTGCCGGACGGCTGAGCCCCGATTGGGAGACACGCAACCAGCAGAGTCAGGCAGACAGCAACTACCAGCCAGTAGCTTCCGTTTCGTGCAATACCCCGCGACGTCGCTTCGCCGTTCACAAGCACCATGTTACACGCACCATCCGTTCGTCTTCGGTTCGTTCCTCGGCTCGTTTTCGGTTCGTTCTTCGCTGGATCGGACTATCGCGGTTCTACCGTGCTGGCCGAAAATGGGTTCTACGTGTCCCGCTAATCTTTCAGTTTCACTCTCTTCGGATGCCAAGGCAGGCCGTTTGGTGCATCTAACCTTCAAGACTAGACTAACAAAAAGCCCGAGGGAATGTTCGCATGTCGATAGTATCCGCTCAGCAGAGATTTCTGCCCACCCTGGCCGCTGCCTCCGCCATCTTCTTTTTTCTCATCCTTGCAGGCGTAACCGGTGGCGCCCCAGCCGCTTGGGCGCAGGGTGCCGGCGCTTCAAGTCCCGCTACGCCAAGTTCGGTCGGCTCCAATCCCGCAAATGCCCAGCCATCTTCTGCCCAGAAAACTGACAGCGCCCAGAAGTCCGACGACGACAAGCCGGCGGAAACCCTCAAGCTGAACGTCAACGTCGTCGGTCTTTTCTTTAACGTGAAAGACAAGCACGGCGCGCTCATGCCCAATCTGACCAAAGACGACTTCGAAGTCTTCGAAGATGGCAAGCAGCAGACCATCAAGTATTTTGCCGCCGAATCGAACCTGCCGCTCACGCTGGGAATCCTGATCGACTCTTCCGGCAGTCAGTTGCGGGTTCTTGATATGGAAAAGGAAGTTGGCGGTGCGTTTCTTCGCCAGATTCTCACCGACAAGGACGAAGCCTATGTGATGGACTTCAACATCGACGCGGAACTCATTCAGGATTACACGCGTGACGTTCACCGCCTGCAGGCCGCGCTGAATAAGGTGAAGATCAATTCCGGGGTTACCATGCCCACGCTTCCTGGTGCAGGCGGAGGGCCGGTTCCCACTGCCCAGTCACCCGGAACGGTGTTGTATGACGCAGTGTATCTATCGGCTCACGACATGCTGGCCAAGGAAGTCGGGCGCAAGGCCATGGTCCTGCTGACCGATGGCGAGGACGAAGGCAGCCGGCTCAAAATCAAAGACGCGATGGAAGCAGCCCAGAAAGCCGATGCCATCGTCTACGTGCTGCTTTGCGCCGATCGCGGCGGTTATTACAGTTTAGGCATGGGTTACAGCGGCGAAAGCGAGATGCGCAAGCTCACCGAAGCGACTGGGGGACGCGTGATTAATGTCGGCAACAAGTTCGACAAGCTGAAAGAGGCTTTCGACCAGGTCGCTGCCGAGTTGCGCAGCCAATACAACCTGGGTTATACGCCGACCAACACCAAACAGGACGGCAGCTACCGCAAGCTGGAAATCAAATCCAAACAGAATTACAAAATCCAATCCCGTGCCGGCTATTACGCCAGCGCCCGCGATCAGCAGCAATAAGTTGCAGATGTCGAAGGATTCTGAGCAGAAGGGTTCTAAACCGCAACTGGGGCGGGGACCTGCATTTCGCTGACGACAGCTTCCAGATGCTCCAGGGTTTGCTCGACGGTCAACGAATACATGTCGCGGCCAAGACCCTCACCGGATTGCAACGCGGATTTCAAATAATGCCCGGCGATTTCGATGGCGAGCGAATCCGTGATCAACCTTCCCGTGCGCTTTTTATACTCAACCCAAGCGGGATGAGGCAGTGCGACCGTAACCGTTCTGCCGTCGACCAGAAACTTAACATCGACGGCATCGGCATGACGCGTCGCGATGGCAACGATCAACGCCTGGTAGATGCAGTGAACCGGTTTCCTGGTCCAGCGGTCGACGGCAGTGAAGTCTTCAAACACGGCTACAAAAACTATAGCGGAGGGGATGGGACGGGAGCAAATGGCTGGCGATCAAGAGTTCTTGAAGCGCTCTCTTCAAGCCAATGTGGAAGTGGATTGGGCAGGAATGCCAGTCGACTAAGTTCGCGCGCGACTTGCGTCTCACTCCACTCTGGATGATCTCGACGGATACCCTCCCGGGCTAGTTCCCTTGCGAAGAGGCTCATCGCGAACTCGAGAAGGATGCGTTGCTCGCCACTCATCTCTCGCTGGATCCTGAGCTGAAACTGCGTACGCTTCAAGCGTACCACTCCTCAGCAGCGCGGCCTTTGCCTCCGCCAGAGCGCTCTCCCACTCGTTCAACATCGGGGTCCTGCAAATCCTTGAAGGTCGCCCGCTTCGGTTGAAGTAATTTTGTCTTGAGTTTTGTTTTGCACAGCGAACAATAAAGTTCTTTCGGCCGTCCGCTCGTTGGACATAAGAAATAGTGAAGGCATGACCCCAGCTCCCGGAGTTTCAGAGTTTCTACCGGCGTGAGGATCGCGACTGCCCTCATTGACTCCAAGTTAGATATTGATGGTTCCTTGTAGATAGAGCTTTGTTTCGCCGGCGATCTTTACGCGGAGGCCAAGCAGCGGGCACCACATTTGGGCGCCGCGAGGGCTGAGCTGGCACACGCGAAATGTTTGCTTGCCGGTGCGTCCGGACCAGTAGGGGACAAGGGAGCAGTGGATTGAGCCGGTGGCGGGGTCTTCGTCGACGCCCTCGGATGGAGCGAAGAACCTGCAGACGTAGTCGACGTCATTTTCGCCGGCGGCGGTAACGATTGCTCCACCACCAACGCCCATATCGATTTTCGCCAACGCGGCGATATCGGGTTTGAGGTCGCGCACGATCTCGGCATGGTTGACGACAACGAGAAAGTCGCGAGGATCGCGTAGTACCTCTGCGGTCTCGAGACCCAGGGCGGAGAGCAACCCCGCTGGGACTTCGCAGGATACCGGCGGCCGGGCGGGGAAATCCATTTCATAACGCTCGTGAACATGGCGGCGTGATGGCGGCGGGCGTGGTCATGGCGGGCGTCATCGTGGTACTCGTGATCGCGGCGTTCGCGGTCACGATCGACCGTCAACAAGCCGCTGACGGTGTGGAAGCGAACCGGCCAGGTCTCGTGTCCACGCAACGAAAGAGCATACGCCGAAGCTAAGGTTGCGTGGCCGCACAGTGAATCTTCCGCGACTGGGTGAACCAGCGCAGGTCGAAATCGCCATCGGCGCGGGCAACCACAAAAGCGGTTTCGCTGTGACGTTCTCGGCAGCGATCTTTTGCATGACCTCCTTCGCGGGAAATGCGGGAACGAAGCTTACGCCGGCGGGATTGCCTGCGAACAGTTCGTCGGCAAAGGAATCGATGTGGTAATACAGGATGGACACGCTCACCAAGTTATCATGGAGCAATAGCGGCCGATTGGGCGGTTGGCCAACAGACGGGTGGTGGGAGTGCGGTTTGGCTGACGCTCTACGCCGGATCAGAGGGAGGTCCTTCACTTCGCCTGAAAAACGGCTACGTTCAGGATGACAACCGAGACAACGACCGATCTGCACGGCTTTGGACAAACCGGAGAGTCGAGATCTGACCTGGGCCTGAATCTGAAGGCAAGGGCGAAGGCAATAGAATTACTTCTTCTGCGACATTTTGCGGGAAATCTCGGCCATGAGCTTTGGGCGAAGGTCGGCTAAGACGCTGTCGACAATGTTGGCGAGTTCCTCAGTATTTTCGGCGGGTGGTTCAGCGGCAGGTTCGGCGGAAACTTCTTGCGCCACGTGCTCAGCACCGGCTGCCACTGCCATGGCGGCGGAATCCACCGGGACGGGCTCTGACGCTGCGGACGGACCTGGATTGGATTCGGCGACCGACTCGGCCTTTGCTTCGCCGTTGTCGCGGGTTTGACGCCAACTGGCCCAGGCTGCCGCAGTGCTCTTCACCACTTCAGATTCTGGTTTGGGATCTGCCTCGTGCTCCGCTCTGTGAAGAATTTGGGCGTAGCCGGTAGTTACGTAGCTGCCGACCGACGCGGCTTGCGCGATCACTGTCTCTACTTCCGGCGCGGGCTGGGATTCATGCAACTGCGAAGCAGGCGCTGCTTCTGCTATTGCTTCCGCCACGAGCGGGGCAAGTTGTTCAGCTACCTGAGCGGACTCTTGATGCAGAGCAGGCTCGTAGTTGACTTCGACTGGTGCGACTGCGCTCTCGGGAGTACGCGCTTCAACGGGTGAGCTTTCCGTGGGCGCTGAAACGACCGTGACCGGTTCATTCGAAACGCTAGCAACTTCGGGAAGTTTTTCCGGCTCTACGACCGCGGACAAAGCTGTGTAGGCTTCGATGGCCGATTGCGCCATCGCGGCAGTTGCCTGTTCGTCAGACACGAAGGTTGAGGAGGGCTCGGGAGGCGCAAGCAACGCAACCGGTGATTCTGTGACCGGCTCTGCCGACGAAGACGAATACGCCGCAGAAGGAACATGTTCCGCAGGTGCAGGTGCTGGCAACGCAACGGGTTCGGGCTCTGGTGTGACTGCGACTGCGCTCGCTTGCTCCGGCTCAGCCCCAAAAGCGGCGTACGCCTGGCGCATTTCGTTTTCGAGCGAGATCGACGCCTCTTCGGAATCCAAAGCGACGGAGACGGCTTTCCAGCGCGGGACGCCGTCTTTCGCGGCAATTTCGGATTCAGCGCTGGCCGCCATTGTGGCCGGCACTTCGCTCTCGGTTACGGCGGGCACTGGCGCAGCGGCCGCTACAGCTTCGGTTGAGATATCGACCTTATTTTCGTTTTGAGTTTCGGACTTTGCTTCCGATCTTTCTTCCGATACTGCGAGCGTCGGCTGAGCGAAATCCTGAGCGGCGGTTGCCATTTGCATTTGCGCGACCGCGGCTGCAATGGCGGCAACCTCTTCCGGGGTCACATCGTTCAAAAGGTTTGGAGGGATTGGCGCGACAGCGTCCTGGGTCGCTTCCGGGAACTCCGCAAGAGACGCGGCTTGCTCCGGGGACTTGTCCACGACGGTGCGGAGATCGCGATTCATCTGATTATAAATGGAAGGCTCATCCGCAACTTTTTCTTCGGCAGTTTTTTCGTGAGGAAATCCGATGCGGCTCTTCCATCCATTGTCGTCGCCGGAAGGTTCTTTCGCGCCGCCACGGCTGGCTTCTTCCTGCGCCGCGATTGCCCGCGCAAAGCGGCCGGGCTTGGAAGGTTCGGCGCGCGGCACAACTTTATCTTCGAGTTTCGACAAGGCGCTCAGAAGCTCACTGGCTTCAAAAGGTTTGACGATGAAAGCGTCGGCGCGAACGCGATGCGCTTCTTCCGGCTTGAAGGGCTCAAGTTTACCTACGCTGAGCAGCACCGGAATGCGCGAGGTTTCCTGCGATTCCTTCAGGCGCTGGCAGACTTCGAGGCCGCTATAGCCGGGCATGTAGACATCGAGGATGACGAGGTCGGGCTTCAGTTCTGCGATCTTTTTGAGTGCGGCCGAGCCATTGTTGACGGCAATTACTTCATACCCCGCATCGGCGAGGATTTTGCGCCCCATGTTCTGGGCGGTCACGCTGTCATCGGCTAGCAGTATTTTCCTGGCCAAGAAAGTCCTCGAAGCGGGGAGATATGGCGAAGGTAACCTGAGGCTGAACGTAAGTCAATGTTCCCATTGGAAGTTACCCGGTTACCAGTGGCCAACGCCTAGTGCGTGGGCGGGGGTGTTGTGGTCAGATTCGGAGGGTCATTAAGGATTCGTGTGCGATGTCATTCTGGCTTACGCGCGTGGCCGATAAAGCGAGAGATCCTTCGCTTCGCCTGAAGAACGGCTACGCTCAGGATGACAACACTTCGGGAGCGGACGTCTAAGTGTGGAGGTTAGCTTCTGGCTAGAACGGAATGACCTTCTTCAGTCCCTTCTTTTTCTTCTTCTTGCTGCTGGAAATATCCTGATCGCTGGCCGGAGTGGAGGTGGAAGTTGAGTCTGCCGCGTTGGCTGAGGCCGGGCTGGGCTGAATCTCATTGAGCTGCGCCGGTGGAGGCAACGGTGCGCTGTTTGCAACTGCAGCTTGACTGTTAGCGGCCGGGTTGAGTTCGCTTGGATCTGCGCTGGGTTTCAACTCATTAGGATCGGGCGGGCCGCTGGGCTTGAGTTCATTGGGGTCGGGTACGCTTGCGGTGGTGTTGGGCCGCGCGAAGGGATCGACCTTGGCAACGGGCGGCGCATCCGATCGCGGAGCCGGCTCGTTGGCTGCGGGCGTTCCACCATTCACGACTTCAATGCTGAGGCCATGCTCACCGCCTCCCGAGCCAGAAGTTCTCATTGCGTTTGCTGCTTGACCTACTTCTCTGAGCTCCGTACTCGCGGCGACGGGGGTGGGATCGACCAACGTTGGCTCTCCAACCTTGGCGGCTTGGGCAACGTCAGGGCCTTTCTTGACGACGCTCATCAAGCGGCCAAGCGCGTCGGCCTCGCGACGGCTGTCTTCCTCGGCTTTGTTCTGCGCCACGGCAGCCTTGGTTGGCCGCGGGATGGGCTGATGCAGCGCCGCGAGGCGCTTCCTCGCATCTTCTCCACGATCCATTAGCGGATAGCGCGTGATGATCTGGGAATACGCGGCAGCCGCATTTTTGCTGAGGATTTCGATCATGTTGGCTTTGTCGGTTTCCAGAACGCAGCCGGGTTGCGGGCTCGTCTTGACGCATGTGGGCCGGGCGCGAACCTGCGCCACCTGGCCTTCATAATCCTGGCCTAGCACAAACAGCGCTTCATCGGCGTGGCTGTAGAGAGGATATTTCTCGACCAGCGTCTTGAGGCGCGCGATAGATGCGGGATACGACAGCCGCAGGAAGTAGAACCTGCCGATCTCAAACTCTCGCTCGGCCAAAACCTCCTGCACTTCGAGCAGACGCTCCTTGCCTTCTTTCACTAGCTTGGGGTTGTCCGGGTACTGCATGATGAGGTTGCGGTATTCATCTTCGGCGCGCTTGGCATGGGTGTAATCGCGGTCGGCTTTTTCCATCTGCTGATACTGGATGTTCGCGATTTTCAACTGCGCCTCGGCCGCTTCCGGCATGTTTGGGAAAAAGGTCTCGAAATCGCGATACTCTTGCTCGGCTTGGGCCAGCGAGGCGGTTCCACCTTCGGCGTACCAGGAGTCGCCCACCGCCAGTTTGGCGCGGGCGATGAATTCGGAGTCAGGATAGGTGTTGATCAAGGTCTGCAGCGTCATGCGCGCCACGTCGAAGCGGTTGTGCTTCATCGCGTCCATGGCCTTGTCGAAGAGGACTTTGTCGGGCTGTTTGGACCCGATGTTGGCCAGCGGATTGACGGACTTTTTATTGGTGCAGGCTGCAGTGATCAGCAGCAGCATGACCAGCATCGCGATGGGGGATTTTCGACGTAACATTAGGACCTCGAATCAGAAATTCAGCCGGGAGCTAAAGCTAAAACTTGTGCCGTCCCTACGGGACTTGCTCCCCTTTCCACTTACCCCCGCACTTAAGTGCGGGGCTATCATATGCCTGCCGTCCCTGCCGGGACTGGAATGCGGCGGTGCGTACGACATCTTCGCCCGAAATTCAGTTCTCACACATACTCTCTAAAGCCTATCTGTTCAGGACTTTTACGGCACGACTAAAGCCGTGCCGTTCCCGGGTCGTGCCATTCTCAGATGGTTCCGTTCTCAAACGTTCAGACTTTAAGCAGTGCGGCGTCCGTTGCCGCTTTCAGTAACGACTCGGTGTTCTTGCTTGGATCGCCATTGCCGAACACGGCGTTGCCTGCAACCAGAATTTCCGCTCCAGCCCGAACCACATCCGCAACCGTATCGTGCCCTACTCCGCCATCCACTTCGATGCGGTAGGTGAGACGGCGCTGGCTGCGGATCTCGGCCAACCGCCGCATTTTGTGCAGAGTAGAAGGAATAAATTTCTGCGCCCCGAACCCCGGATTGACGGACATCACCAGGACATAATCGACAATATCGAGCACTTCCTCAAGCGTGCTGACGGGAGTTGCCGGATTAATCACCACACCTGCCAGACAATTATGGCTCTTGATGAGATGCAGGGTGCGGTTCAAATGCCGGCAGGCTTCCTGATGCACCGAAATCCAATCCGCGCCCGCATCCGCAAATGGCGGGATAAAATCGTCCGCGCTCTCGATCATCAGATGGCAGTCGAGGGGCAAGTCGGTAACTTTTCGCAGCGACTTCACCAGCGGCGGGCCTAGCGTGAGGTTGGGGACGAAGTGTCCATCCATAACATCGACGTGGATGACACTTGCTCCGCCTTCAGCCGCAGCGCGCACCTGCTCGCCAAGGCGGGCAAAGTCCGCAGCAAGAATCGATGGTGCTAGTTCAATCAAAAGCTGAATCTCTCAGAATCTGGGCGTTTGAGACGAGCTTACAAACTGGGTGCTTTGTCAGATTTTAGCACGCGATTTCATCGGGAGGCGATCTAGTTGCGCTTGAAGGCCGGACCTTATGGGGTCGCGCTCATACGTCTAAGCGTCGACTCTCAGATCGCAATGGGTCTGAGCAGCCGGAACCCCCGGCTGCTTTTTTAGCGGAGCGCATGGTTCCGCGCTCCCGCGTCTTCGAGGCGCAAAAGCTCAGTCACTACAGCCTAACGAGTCGTTGACACGGACCCGCTTACGGCGAGCGGGAGATTCGTGCTCCAGCAATCGGCCACGATGAGCCACGCGCCCAGTCGCCGCCACACCCGCACGTACTTGCCGCGGTCGGCTTGGATGGTGCCGTTGGGCTGCCGGATGGCGACGGTGTAGCGCCCGATCTCGACCGCCATGTCACCGGACGAATCGACGCGAACGGTTTCGAAGCGTAGATCTTCGTATCCGGCCTCGCCGAACTCGCGCAGCAGGCGCTCGACGGACTTGGGGCCATAGGCAGGCTCATGGTGCGGCGCCATGAGGACACCTTCCTGGGCAAAAAGGGCTGCTACCTGATCGTAGTTGGCCGTGTTGAACGACGTGACGAAATCCAAACAAAGGTTGCGAATCAATGATTGAACGTCCAAAAATGGACGCGAGTCCGCTACGGAACTCGAGTAGGAGCGATACATTTACTACCTCCTGGGGGAAGGCCAAGAGCGGGTTCCACGGCCATGGACGCCCGTTCTCCAAATGCAGAAGGATTCTAGCGCAAAAGTAGCTGTGGAAGGGAAAACTTTTTTTAACTTCCGGAGCCTCGCTTTTGGGGCTAGGGGCAGGCTCCCCCATGGGTGGGGCTGAAGAAGCCGGCTTTCCACTTGTAGGGCGAATGGGCTCGGCGTATGTTGCGCGAATGAGCATGGGTGGCGAGGAGAATCGGTTGGAGGTGCGCGACGAAACTTGGGACAGTGGATCGGCCGGGCCAGGAGAGTTCGGGACCGACGGAATTTTTCATTCGAGCACGCGAGGCGCGGGGCAGCCGGAGAGATTTTGCCCGAACTGCTCGGCGGAGTTGAAAGAGCAACGCTGCAAGTTGAGCTGTCCGCAGTGTGGATTTTATTTGAGCTGCTCGGATTTCTATTGAGTTCAGGCGCGCCTTGCTGAGCTGAATCACGATCGAACCCCTATTGCCCGGGTCCCGCGTTCTCCGTCTACAATGATCAAGTATCAATTTTCTTAGTCATGATGAGGAGAAAGCAATGGAACGTAAGGCGAGCGCGGTGTGGAAGGGTGGGCTGAAGGATGGTAAGGGATCGATTTCAGCTCCGGGTGGAGTGCTGAAGGATACGCAGTATTCCTTCACTTCGCGGTTTGAGAATGGTCCGGGAACGAATCCGGAGGAGTTGATTGCGGCGGCGCACGCGGCGTGTTTCTCGATGGCGTTGTCGGCGCAGCTGGGCGGCGCGAATCTGACGCCGGAGAGCATCAGCACGAACGTGACCCTGACGATGGAGAAGCAGGATTCCGGCTGGACGATCACAGCGAGCCATCTGGATGTGGTGGGCAAAGTTCCGGGCGCGGATGCTGCGACGTTTCAGAAGTATGCGGAAGCGGCGGAGAAAGGCTGTCCGGTGTCGAAGGTACTGAACGCGAAGATTTCGATGACTGCGAAGCTGGGATAATCTCGGCCCTAACGCACTGTTCGCTTCCGGCAACGGGGACGGCGTTTGACAGGCGGTGACATGCCTGTAAAATATAAAAGTTGATCTTCCTGACGGCGGCCTTGCGGCCGCCGCTGCATTGCAATTCAGATTGCCATCGTGGCGGAATTGGCAGACGCGCATGGTTCAGGTCCATGTACTCGCAAGGGTGTGGGGGTTCGAGTCCCTTCGATGGCACCAAGTTTTTCGGCTCAGTTGATCCTTACCAGTATCTAGCGCTGGCTTCCGAGATCGCGCCTTACAGTAAAATCCTCTGATGAAGAATCTGTCGTTCTTGCCTAGCCGGGTGAGCGTCCCGGCGCTTTTCTGCGTTTTCGTCCTGTCCGCAATTTGCGCCGCGCAGAAGCTAGCCATCACGTTTGACGATTTGCCAGCAAACGGGGCTCTGCCGCCAGGAGTGACATTGCCAGAAACTGCCAAAGATGTGCTGGCGATTCTGAAGAAGAGGCATGTGCCTCCGGTGTACGGATTCGTGAATGCGAAAAAGCTGGAAGGAAACCCCGAAGGGGCCGAGGCACTGAAGGTGTGGGCGGCGGCAGAGCCGGTGGGCAACCATACTTATTCGCACATGGACCTCGAGAAGAATACTCCTGAGGCATTCGAAAGCGACATTGAGGAGAATGAGCCGGTGCTCGAACTACTCCCGGCGAAGGATGACTGGCACTGGTTGCGGTATCCGTATCTGCATGAGGGAGACACGGTGGAGAAGCGGCGTGCGGTGCGGGCTTACCTGAAGACGCACGGCTATAGGATTGCGCAGGTGACGCTCGACTGGGAAGACTACCTGTGGAATTTTGCTTATGCGAAGTGCGCCGCGAAAAACGATCAGAAATCGATTGCGTGGCTGCGGTCGAGTTACTTGAGCATGGCGTCGGAATTTCTTGATCTTGGCCGGGCGCAGGCCAGGCTGATTTACGGGCGTGACATCAGTTATGTGTTGTTGCTACATCTGGGTGCTTTCAGCAGCACCATTCTGCCGGAGGCGCTGGATCTGCTCCACAAGAAGGGTTTTACGCTGGTGACTTTGCAGGAAGCCGAGAGCGACCCCGCCTATGTGGACGATCCGGATGCGGCTTTACACGACGCCGGAACGTTTCTCGACCAGTGGATGCAAGTGAAGCAGATCAAGTATCCCGAGCACACGGACAAGCCTTACAAAGAGCTGGAAAGCGCCTGCCAGTAGCGCCCGTCTCGATTGGCGAATCATTCCTTCCCGTATAATTCAGGGACCGTTTATGCCCGTGTCCCTTGATCAGATTGTCCACTCGACGCGCGGGAAAGTTGCTGCAGCGAAACGCACGGCCGATGTGCGCGAACTGGAGCGGCGAGCCGAACGGCATGTGCCGCGCGGGTTTCGGCGGG
>Ga0307478_10001541_pt1 | contig 19731 bp, 10 predicted proteins | sample atmos_gasesECM4C_2_FD_203713 | JGI IMG/M metagenome (GOLD analysis project Ga0307478, IMG submission 203713) | Hardwood forest soil microbial communities from Morgan-Monroe State Forest, Indiana, United States - atmos_gasesECM4C_05 | ecosystem: Environmental > Terrestrial > Soil > Temperate... | reverse complement strand
AGGCCCCCGATGCGACCAAGGGCGGTAACTCCACCAAACGCATCCGGCTCCGCGTCAGTGTGCCAGGATTTCAGCCGTCGCACGCCGACCGCTTGGCGCAGGCGCTGATCACGCCCGCTCCAAGCGAGCAGACCGACGAGACCGCGAACTCGCGGCAATCGGCGGCACAGGGGGACCAGGAGCTCGAGACAACGTCACTTTCGAAGGTGCTAGAGACTCTTGCCAGCCTGCGCATGCAACACACCGACGGTGGCCTGCCCAAACGGCATCAGCCGCTAACGCTGCTATGGGCTATCGGTAAGGCCAGGCAGGAAGACCGCCTGACACCGTGGCCCGCCGCCCGGCCTCAGATCGAGCAACTGATCTCCGCATTCGGACGGCCAACGGACAGACCGAACGCCTATCTGCCCTTCCTCGCCCTAGCGAGCACGGACCTGTGGGAACTGACGGCCAAGCCGCCACCGAAAGGCCCCGGCCCCGACGCACGCCGTGCCTGGCTCGCCGAGACCGCCCCTCCCGTTGCAGGCGGCCTCTCGTCGCCTGTCTACAACCTGCTGGCCACCGATACGGACGCTGCCGCCACGGTCGTGGCACAACTCCTAGACGCCCACTTCGAAGACATCGACACCGACATGCTCCTGGAGGGCGCCGGGCTGGACGATCTGGCAGACAGTATCGACAACCAGAACGAGCAGCAGGCAGCCCGTACCGTCCTGAGCGTCCTCACCAAGGACTCCGCTGTAATCGCCGCGGAAGCCTTCAACACCGAAAGCATCACATACGAGCGTAAGTCGAGCAAAGTGATCGTACGCCGTGCCGAATCCCAACTCGTCGACACGTACAAGCAGACCCTCCCGCCGGGTAAGGCGGTTCGCCTACAGCTCGCCGTAGGCTTCACCGACCTGTACGACGAGGAAACCGGCGACATCATCGAGGCCAAGGTCTCTGCCCAGCACCGCTACGTCCGTCAGGCCCTCGGCCAGTTGCTGGACTACGCAGCCCACTGCACAAAACCAGTCAACAAGCTGACAGCCCTATTTCCCGATCCTCCGTCATCTGACGACGTGAACCTCTTGCACCAGTACGGGATTGACTGCTTGCACTTGCAAAGCGGAAAATTCATCCGCCTAAAAGCACCGTCCCAAGCGCGAGAACGGATCCGCGCCACCTGGGCACAGCGCAACTAACACGCTTGGACCTTCTTGATAATCGCTGCCCGGCTATCGTATGCATGCCATGCTTCGAAGTTTCGTCCGCCTGGGTCTGGAGTGGTCTGGTTTCCGCAGCTCAGGGCGTTGCCTCTCTTGGAGTCGGTCTCCCTGAGTCTGCGCAAATCTGGCCTCGTTGGCACTTGGTTAGGCACTGGATGAGCGCGCTGAGGGCAGGAAGTCGTCTCGCGCGGCAGGGGCATTCGGATGTCCCGGCTTTGAGTTCGAGTCCTACCCGCAGACGCTCAGTATGCGTAACGAGGCGGTCAGCTACCGCCGACTTGCCAGCCGGTAGATGCCGTAGCCGAGGCCGAGGAAGAAGTCGACGACCCTGACGATCACGATGAGCCCCGCGCCGATCGTTTTGCCGACGTCGCTTGCATCGTTCAGCCACTTGCCGTAGTGGGTGACGCAGTCTGCCTGGGACTGGTACAGGCTCTGCGAGTTTGAAGGGTTGGAGCAGAACTGGACGGCCTGGGTGTAGGCATCTGCACCTGAGTTTCTGGTGCCGGCCACGCCGGGCTCCTACCGCGCTACCGGGTGAGCTGGCCGTGACCGGGCTCAGCGGAGCCATGCTGCCCCGGGTGCGCAGGGTAGCGACAAACCTACTGGCCTGGCATGATTTTTGCCGCTGATACGTGCTCCGCGCCCGGCGCGGTAAACACGGGCAAGGCTAGGAATGGCGGGATACTAGCTGGGTGCCAGAACTGTTTTCGATGAAAGTGAAGCGCTTCGCGGTCCCCGAGCAGCGCGACGCGGGTACCTTTCTTGACGACCTGGGCATGCTGGAGGCCCCGGGTTACCTGATCGGTCACCGGGACGGCTTGATCGAGGTCGATGCACTTGCCGCGGGCGGCTCGTTCTGCCTGCTGGGCGAGCCCGGCGCGGGAAAGACGACCGCCCTTGAGGCCGTCACCGGCCAGCCCAGCGAGAACCAAGGGCGCCTGGTTTTCGTCCGGATGGCCGAGGTTACTGACGTCCACGTATTTCAGAAGCGCGCTATCGAACCGTCTGCCGCCGCGGTAGCCGCTGGGGAGCGGGTGACCGTGGTCCTCGACGGGCTGGAGGAGTGCCCCGCCCCTGGGGCCGGGAAGGTGTGGGCCGCCCTGATCAGGGAGCTGTTGCAAGAGGTTGCCACCTCGAAGATGCGGCTGCTCATCGGATGCCGTTCGGCCGACTACCCGCCAGCGGTGCACGAGATTGCGCGAACGGCGTACCCGGACTTCACCCGCTACGACCTCGCGCCGCTGCGTCGGCGCGATGTTGAGGAACTGACTATCAGCCGAGGTGTGCCCACGGCGGACTTCCTGCAAGAGGTGGTCCGGACCGGTGCCGGCCCGCTGGCTTCCTTTCCGCTGACCCTAGACTTGCTCCTGCGTCAGTACCAGGCCGACAGCGGTTTGCACGGCACTGCGGCCGAGCTGTACGAGGCGGCCCTTCTGCCGCTCGCCGGCGAGCACGACGCGGACCGGGATATGGCGCTGGCACCTGCCTCGGCGGCCCAGGTGCTCGCCATCGCGGCCCGGTTGTGCTGCTACCTGCTGGTCTGCGGGCGGGCCGGGTTCTGGACAGGCCCGGCGGGCCAGATGCCTCCCGGTGACCTTGACCCGGGGGGCCTGGCCGCCGGGCGGGAACGGGTAGCCGGTGGCGCCTTCGAGGTCACCCGGCCCCTGATTGCCGCGGCGTTGAACAGTGCCCTGTTCACCTCCGGCGGCCCGTACCGCCGCGTCCCGGTCCACGCCCGGTTCGCCGCCTACCTCGCCGCCCGCCACCTCGCCTCCCGGCGGCTGCCCGCGGTTCAGCTGCGCAGCCTGCTCACCGCTCCCATGGAGAACGGGGCCGGCATCATTCCCGCCCTGAGGGAGACGGCCGCGTGGCTCCTGGCCCTGCAGCCGTCAGACACCGAGTGGGCCCAAGACGCTGACCTGACCGTGCTGGTCGTGCACGGGGCCCTCATCGACGCCGCGGCGATGCGAGCCGCCCTGGTGGAACGCGTCCTCGCCCATCCTCGGTCCGTCACCAGCCAGGGGTGGGGACGTAGCTGGTACCTGGCCCACCCAGGGCTGGGCAGGCAGCTCAGCCCGGTCTTGGCGGACCTAGCTGAACCGGGCGAGCCCCAGCCTGGCCCCGATCTTGCCTACCTCGCGCTTACGCTCGCTAGGCAAGCCAGCCCAGACGAGGTGATCACGCCGGTCCTCCAGATAGCCGCCCGGAGCGACCTGGGTCACGGGTTGCGTGCGGTGGCGGCGCGGACAGCGGCGATCCTCGACGAGGCAATGGCCGCTCCGGTCCTGGCCACGGTGCTCACGGAGATCGGCGAGCACCAGGACCACGACCCCAACGACGAGCTGCGAGGCGTCGCCCTCTCAGCCCTGTGGCCCCAGCACCTGACGGCTGATGAGCTGGCCGTGAACCTGACGACGCCGAAGCAGGACAACGTGCTCGGCGCTTACTACCTGTTCCGTAGGAGACTGCCGGATCAGCTCTCTGATGACGATGTCCTCTATCTGCTGGAACATTGCCTTGGCGGGAGAGAGCGCCTACCTCGCGACGACAGCGAGCTGGCGGAACGGTTGCTCGACCGGGCCTTCAGCAGTGAGGACGCTGATGCCGTCGTCGGCCCCGCGGCGGCCGTGGTGGCGCAGTGCATGCGAGACGGCTGGGAATTGCATCTGCCGACCGCAATGAATGACCGGGACGCCGCTGGAAACCTGACTGCGGAAGCGCGTCGGCTGCGCCAGCTGCTAGCGGCCCGGCTAGTCAGCGAGTTTGACGACGGTCTAACTGTCTACCAGCTGATCTCGGACTGGCAGCAGGCATACCTGCTCGGACCCGCGGACTTGCGCTGGGCGCTCGGCACGGCAGCGGCGGCCGGGCCGGCAGAAACAGCCAGTTGGACAGAGGTTCTGCGGATTATCTGGGATCCGAAAGACCAAGATGCGCAAGCCGCGGCCTGGCAGACTCGGGACACCCCACTATGGGCCGCGTTTGCGGCGAGCTTCGATCAGGTGGTCCTCGGGTCCGACGCAGAGGCGATGCAGCGCAATCTTTTCCGGGCCACCAGGCCGCACTCGACCACCTGGGCGGCCGCTTCGGCACACGCTGCCGAGCTCCTCGGCCTCTACCAGCGGGCCGCAGGTGACGCGACCGCGTTCCCGCAGCTGGTCTATGCCATGCACGTCGATCCCGGCGACGGACGTTTCCGGCCGACGTCGGACGACGACCTCGCCAGCCGACCGGGCATCGCGCTACTTCCTGTGGGCTGGGAACCGTACCTGCGTCAAGCGGGCCTTCACTACCTGGAACACGGCACCCCGCCGGGCCCCGGCATCCTCGACACTCCCGGTCAGCTTCCGCTCACGGCTCAGGCAGGGTACCTGGCCCTCGCCTACCTCATCCGTCACCCGGCTCCCGGCAGAGCAGCGCAACTGCCGTCCGATGACGTACTAGCTAGATGGGCTCCCTCGGTTCTCCTAACGGGCGCAGGCTCTGACACCCTGCCGGGACCAGACGCCAAGAAGGTACTGCTCGGCCGCCTGGCTGGCTCGCCAGCGGCCGACCTGCCCGTGCTCGTGACACGGTTCATCGAGGGGCACCTGACCACACGAACCTGGCCCTCGTTGCTTGAGCCTGTCGACGCCGCGTACAACGACGAACTCGCCATGACGCTGACGAGCTCCCTCGGTACCGCGACGGCTGCCCTGGACGAATTCTTCGCTAACGGCCCGCCGGCGCCTCAGCCCGGGGCAGACCGGTGGGAGCAGCAAGTCGGCTCGCTGCGACGCACGCTCACCGTCTTGACCGAGATCCTTACTCGACATGGCTACCGCACCGGGGTCACCGCCGCCAAGGACATCATCTCCAGAGCTGCGGCTCCTGGTGCGGACACGGCGGCTCTCCAGGCCGGACAGGGCACCGCACTCGGACTTACCGCGGGCGACCCGAGTCAGTGGACCCGCCTGGCCCAGCAACTGGAGGCTTCCCCGGACCTGCTGAAAGCAGTTCTGCGAGACCTGGCCCGCCATCCCGCCCCGCTCACCGATCACCTCAACGACGACGAGCTCAGCCAGCTGTGGGAACTCCTCAGCCGCTACTGGCCCGTCCAGACGGACGAACCATTCCTGACTTCCGGCTTCGTCGGGCCGGATCAGCTAGCGCGACACTGGCGAGACGGCGTTGTCCGCCTCCTAGCCCAGCGCGGGACGCCCACGGCCGTGCAGGTACTTCGGCAGCTCGCTGCGTCCAATCCCGGCAACCTTCTCCTAGAGGACCTGACCCGGGACGCGGAGCAGCTGCAATTGGGCCAGGAGTGGTCACCCATCCGCGAGAGAGACCTCACCCGGCTCCTCGAAGACAGCAGCAGGCGGCTGGTCCGCAGCAGCTCGGACCTGGCCGACCTGGTCCACGGCGGAATCCTCGAAGCCGCCGACACCCTCATCCGGACCGGCCAGCTGCTATGGGACGTTCGCAGCAAGGACCGCAGGGATGTCTGGCGCCCGAAGAGCGAGGTTGCCTTTGGCGCCTGGCTGGCCGACCAGCTCAGCCTGCGCGTAGCGCGGGCCGGCGTCGTGATCAACCGTGAGGTACGCGTCAAGGAGACGACCACTCAGCATGGCCAGGCCGTCGACATCCAGGCCGACGCCCCGGTCATCGACGGCCACCAGGACGAGCCCGCGGTCTGCCGTATCGAGCTCAAGGGAAACTGGCACGCCGACCTGCTCACTGCAATGCACACCCAACTCGCCAACGACTACCTCATCCCGGAAAAGCTCCGTTACGGCATCTACGTCACTGCCTGGTTCGACACCCAGCTCTGGACCTATCCCGAGACCCGTCGGGTCACCGCCCGGAAACGCGAACAGGACGAGACAAGCGCTGAACTGGATACCCAGGCCGCAACCATGCATGACCGTGGCCTCGACGTAAGAAGCGTGGTCATCTACATCCCACGTCCGGTACCTAGCGACCGCAAGAAGAAGCCGACCACGCGTACGACACGCAGCCCAACCGGGGCCAAGCCTGGACCGTCGGCCAAGCAGTCATGAGGCCGAGCGAGCCCGCCCGTCGCAGCTGACCCGTGAGTCGGTTCGCATCGCGTCGAGGCAGCATCGCGCTACTCGCCAGTGAAGTCCGGGCGCCGCTTTTCGGTAAACGCTGCCGGTCCCTCGACGCTGTCACGCATCCCTCGGAGGTTCTGGTCAAGGCAGAATCCGGCTTCCATTGACTGAGCTTGCCCCGCATTGACGAACAGGTTTGATGGCGGGGCCCCGGCTATTCGTCCTCAATGACTGGCCCGGGAGAAGGTTCCGGATTTGCGGATTCTTCGTTTAGTTCCCGCGCTCGGCCCAGTAGCCGGTCGATCTCTTGTTTGTCGACTTCCCAGCCCAGTACTTGGGCCGCGTTCTTGAGTAGCTCAAGTTCCGCGATCACGCAGGCAGAGGCAATCAATTCTGTGAACGGGCCCGGGTCTAGCTGGGTACGGAAAGCCAAGTGCTCGGGGTTTTCAAACTCAAGGTGGGGTCCCGTTGTCGCGTAAGTGCCGTTGACAGCGCTATCGGCAAGCCGCATTTCTTGGGCGAGGCTAGCGTAGACCCCAGTGGTGTCGGGTGCCGGTAGCTCTTGTGGAACGGAGATGCCAATGACGGCGGCGCTATCCAGTATCTGCTTGCTGTGGCGTGCGGCAACCTGCTCGACGGCGCCTACCTCTTTCAGCATGTCGAGCGCCATGCGCAGGACGATCCCAGTTCCGGGGCCATCCTTGTGGGTCATCTGCTCGAAGCGCGACGCGACGAGGACCAGGTTCCGCAGAACCGGCAGGGCCTCGACTGGTCGCCGGTTGCTGATAAGCAGCTGCGCGGCCTCGAAGGACGCGATTCCCTGGCCAAACAGGTTAGAGGCAAACATCAGAGGAAACGGAATTCGATTCTCGGCTGGGCCTGTCGATGCAGCGGTGACTAGCGGCATTACGGTCGCGAGCAACTTGACTGACTTAGGTTCAGGCGTAGGACCGGTCATGGCAATGGTGGAGTTTGCTACGTGCACGGGGGCATGGCCGTCTTCCAGCCGGCCGATCGCGATGAACTGGTCGGGCTGGAAGCGCACGTCTGGGTGGGTGCGGAGCGTGAACGTCTCGGTATCGTTGAACTGGAACTCGGTGGTGCTGCGGGTCACTGACGCCACCCGTGAGGTCCATTCCAGGTAGGGGTAAGGGGAGCCCTCGGGGGCCGGGTTCTCCGCGAGCCCGATGAGACGGCCGCGGATTACCTTGCGGACCGACTGGACATCCCTCGGCTGGACGGCCATGAGTCCGGCGGCGACGTCCCCCGGCAGCTGGAGCAGCTTGATGACGGTCCGCCGCACGTGGTGGAAGGTCATGTCGGTGCACTTGATAGCGTGCCGCGCGACTTCGTCGAGTTCCAGGTGGCCGTGCTCGAGACCGTCGCTCGCGCGCTTGGCCGTCTGGTACGTATCCCGGTCGCCGCCGAAGATGAGCTGCTCACGGATGCGACCACGGAAGGCATCCCTCTTCCTGCCATGGTCGGGCCCTTCGATCTCGATTCCGAAGGAGCGGGCGAATTCCGCTGTGCTGGCGAAGCCCCGGTCGGCGCGTGCCTTCCGCAGCATGGGATCGGTGAGCGCCTCGACTGCGATGTACAGGTGACTCAGGGCCAGCCACTCACCGCCCAGGTACCAGCAGCGCAAGGCCAGCTCGTACTGGCGCAGCGCCCGGCCGACGTTCCCGTTCTCGTGCTGCAGGTTGAAGAACGCCGCGCACGCGGCCTCTAGGAGGTCCGCGCGGATCGTCCGGCCGCCTGTTACCGGCCCGTGCTCATCGGGGAGGAAGACCTCCAGGAACGGGCGCTCGGCTGCGTCAGCCGTGCACTCATAGGCTAGATGGATCTCCGGTTGTCCTACTTTCACGTTCGCGGTGAACCCGATCATCGTCACTATCGGTGACGCGATCTCGGGGAACTTGCGGGCCGCCTCATCCAGAGAGCCGGCACGACCGCGAATCTCAACGATCAGCTCCCGCGGTACCGCGTTCTCCTCTGTGCCCTCCCACCGGGTAGAAACCCGGACCCGGACAGCGCCAAGGCCGAGGCGCGGAGCGGAGCCAAGGTGAAGCTCCCAGCCCTGATCCGGGGGGAGCCAGGCAGAGGAAGTGGCCCGCAAGACCACGATGTACTCCGGCGCCCGGCTAACTGAGGCCCCAGGGACGGCAGGTGATTCAGCTGTCACGTCGCCAAGGTATCTCTCGCAGTGCGCGTTTTCGGCAGCACGTCGCGTCGGCTGCCGTGGTCGCCGAATACGACGACCGTGATGGTAGCGCGCTCCGCTTCTCGTCAATCAGCCCTTCGCGAACTCGCCGTAAATGATCATGCTCGTCAAATTTGCGACCATTGATTCATGACCCTCGAAGTCGTCACACCCATGCACCACACGATGACCGTGGTTAGTTCCGTTGCCTCCGGCGTCCGGACGGTAAGGCCCGCTTGGCCGTTATCGCGACGCTGAGCAAGGGCTACGACCTCGATTACATCTGGAAGCAAGTCGACCAGGGCCTGGCCAAGGACGCGGCGGGCTATTACATCCGGGCCAGCGAGTCGGGCGGTGAGCCTCCTGGCCGCTGGTGGGGCCCAGGCGCGCAGGCGCTCGGCCTCGAGCCAGGCCAGCTCATCGAACGGAAACCGTATGACCTGCTGTTCGGCGAGCGCAAAGCCCCCGACGGCACCCAGCTCGGCAGGCCACCCGGCAGCGACCGCAAGACCGCTGACATCTACACGCAGCTGCTGGCCGCCGAACCGCACGCCACCGCGGAGCGCAAGCGCGAATTCCTGCTCGAGGCGGCCCGCCAGGCACGGCGCAGCCCGTTGTTCTTCGACCTGACCTTGTCGCTGTCGAAGTCGATCTCGATCTTCCACGCCTCGCTGGGAGAGAACGCCCGCCTGGCCCGCCAGGCCGGTGACACGGCGGGGGATGCGTACTGGTCCGGCCTGGTCGGCGAGGTCGACGCGATGATCTGGCAGGCTGTCCACGCCGGGTTCGGGTACTTCCAGCGGGAGGCCGGCTACACCCGCACCGGCTCGCACAACAGGAGAGTCAACGGCACCGAGACGGGCCAGTGGCATGAGGCGGACCTGGCGGTGGCGCACTGGCTGCAGCACACCTCCCGGGACGGTGACATGCAACTGCACGTCCACTCGCAGGTCGCCCATGTCGCCGTTACCGGCAGTGACGGGAAGTGGCGGGCGCCGGATTCGCTTGGCTACAACGAGCACATCGCCGCGATCACCGCCCAGCACCTGGAGGAAGCGCTCACCGCCCGGTTCGGGCTGCAGTGGACCGCGCGGGATGACGGGCACGGGTTCGAGATCAGCGGCATCAGCGGGGAGATGATGCGCCTGTTCTCCTCGCGCCGCGAATCGATTACCGCGGACCTGCGCGGCCGCGCTGCGCAGTTCGAGCGGCGCTATGGCCGCTCGCCGTCCCAGCGTGAACTCGCGCAACTTGGCCAGGCGTCCAACTTCGCCACGCGCAAGGGCAAGGAAGGCGGGCTGGACCTCGCGCACTCACACGCGGACTGGGCCGACAAGCTGGCGCGTACCCTCGGCGTGCCGCTCGCCGAGATTGCGCCGTCGGTCTGGCACGCCGGCACCCGCGCCGCCGGCCCGCGCGACGGCGCCGGCGCCGCAGTGCCGGAGGCCCTGGAGCTGTCGCGCGCCGCGCAGCAGGCTATTGCGCTGGCGCAGCAGGAGAAGAGCACCTGGACGCGGGCGGACCTGGTCAAGTACCTGGGCCGGGTGCTGCCCCGCACCGGGCGTGACCCGGCGGCCGCGGCGGCGCTGCTGGAGGAACTAGCCGACCGGGCGCTGCGCGGGGAGTTCGATCCTGTCATCTGCCTGGAGGCACCCGAGATCGCGGCAGTTCCGTCCGGCCTGCTGCGCGCGGACGGGCGCAGCGTCTACCGGCGGCACGGCGGCACCCGCTACGCCACCGGCGCGCAGCTGGCCATGGAAGAGCGCATGACCGCCCAGGCGCAAGGCCCCGCGCCGCGCATGACGCGCGAGGCAGCCGCGCGTGCGCTGGCCGGCCGCGCGGGCGCCGAGCAGGACGCACCGCGCACCGGCAGCGGGCTGCGAGCGGACCAGGCCGCCGCGGCGCTGGCGCTGCTGAGTGACGGGCGCCGCGTGTCGGTGCTGGACGCGCCCGCCGGGTCGGGCAAGACCCGGGTGCTGGCCGAGATCGCCCGGGTGTGGGCGGCGGCCGGGCTCGGCCCGGTGATCGGCATCACCGCCGCGCAGTCGGCCCGCAACACCCTGGCCGGCGGGCTGCCGGTCTCCTATAACAGCGCGCAGTTCCTCGGCCACCTGCCCGGCCGCCGCGGTGCCCGCGGCCCCATGCCCATCGCGGCGGGAACGCTCCTGGCGGTGGATGAGGCGTCGATGATGCCCGGCCCGGACCTGGCCGACCTGATCACCCTGGCCGAGGCCAGCGGCGCGAAGCTGATCGTCGCCGGGGACACCCGGCAACTGCAAGCAGTACACAACGGCGGCGGCATGACCCTGCTCGCCGGCCGTCTCGGCTACGCCCGCCTCGCCGAACCGGTCCGGTTCCGCGCGCCCTGGGAACAGGCCGCCAGCCTCCGGCTGCGCGACGGCGACAGCACGGTGCTTACTGAGTACGACCAGCAGGCCCGGATCAGCGGGGGAGACCCCGAGCAGATGCTGGACGCCGCCGCAGCCGCCTACGTGGCCCTCACCAGCGTCGGCACCGACGTGCTGCTGATGGCCGCCGATCATCACCTGCGCCGTGAGCTGTCGCGCCGCATCCGCGACGACCTGATCCGCCTGGGCCACGTCGACGTCCGCCGCTGCGTGCCGATCGCCGGCGGCGCGAGCGCCAGCCGCGGAGACCTCATCATCTGCACCCGCAACGACCACAGTGCCGAGGCCGGCGAACCCGGCCGGACCCTCGCCAACGGGGACCTGCTCCGCGTCGAGGCCATCACCGGGCGCGGGCTGCTCGTGCGCCGTGCCCTGGACAGCGACCCGCGCACGGGGGAGCGCCGCTGGACGGACCGCTGTTTCCTGTTCGCATCTTTCGAAGAAGCTGAACTGGGTTACGCGGTGACCGACCACACCGCCCAGGGCCGCACGGTGCACACGGGCCTGGCCGTGATCACTGGCAGCGAGGACCGCCAGCACGCGTACGTCGCGCTCACCCGCGGCACCCATGACAACCACGCCTACGTCTTCACCCAGTCCCCGAAACAAGCCGACGCCGCCCCCGGCCCCCGCCCCGCACCGGAACTCGTCCGCTACGACCGCCTGACCCGGCCGGCAGCACCCGCCGGCCCGGCGGGGGAGGAGTGCGACCCGCTCGGCGTTCTCGCCGATGTCCTGGGCCGCGACGCGCAAACGCTGTCGGCTACCCAGACCCGGCAGCAGGCCCTGGCCGACGCGGACCACCTGGCCCTGCTGCACGCCATCTGGACTGCTGAGACCGCCCCGGCCCGCCACCAGCACTACCAGGACCTGCTTGACGCCGCCCTGCCGCCCGGCTACCAGCAGGAACCCAGCCACCAGGCGAAATGGCTGTGGCAGACCCTGCACGCGGCGGAACTCGCCGGACTGGACGCCAGCCAGGTCCTGGCCCGCGCGATCGGCGAGCGGGACCTGGCGGGCGCCCGCGACATTCATGCTGTCATCGACGCCCGCATCCGCCGCCGCACCGGCGCCCTCATCCCGCTCCCGGCCGGCCCGTGGTCCGCTCACGTCCCCGGCATCGCCGACCCCGAGCGCCGCCAATACACCGAACAGATCGCCATGCTGATGGACGCCCGCAAACAGCGGATCGGCGAGCACGCCGCCGTCACCGCTCCCCGATGGGCGGTGACCGCCCTCGGCGCAGTCCCCGACAACCCGGCGGCCCGGCTGGACTGGCAGCAGCGGGCCGCCTCCATCGGCGCCTACCGGGAACTGTCCGGCCACGACCATCCCGCGGATCCAGTCGGTCCCGAACCCGCCACGGGCAGCCCGGACCTCCGGGCCGCCTGGCACGAGGCGCTCGCCGCCCTCGGCCCCGCCGACGGCCCCGACGTGCGCGGCATGCCCGACGGGACACTGCTGCACCTGCGCGACACCTACCCCATCGAAACCGCCTGGGCGCCCCCCTGGACGGGCGACCGGCTCCGTTACTCCCGCACCGCCGCCCGCGACGCCCGCCTCGGGGCCCTCCTCGCCGCCGCCGAAGCCGCCGCCGCCAGGAACCGCGGCAAGCACCAGGAAGCCGCCCGGCACGAAGAACTGGCCGCCAGCTACCAGGCCATGCACGACACCTTCCGTCACCAGGAAACCGCCTACGCCACCGCCATGACCGACCGCGACGACTGGGAACACGCCACCCGCCACCAGCGGCGACTGGCCGTCGCCGCCGACGCCGAACTGCGCCGCCGCCACCCTGACCAGCCCTGGCACCCGCTCCGCTCCGCCGAACCCGAACTCACTCCCGCAGCCCAGCCTCCCGGCCTGGCTTCCGTCCCAGAAATCGACCTAGACCAGGTCGCATGCCAGCTCAGCGATCTGGCCGCCCGGCACCGCGAATTCGCCGACGAGCTCGCCCAGCGGCAGACCCTGATGATCCCCGCCGAAGACCCCGACCATGAAGACCTCGGCCACGCGTTCCCCGCCTGGACGGCCGCGGACCGCGACGCGATCCTCCAGCCGCCAAAACCCCTGATCCCGCCAGCCGACCGGATTCTGGAACTGACAGCCGACCCTGACCGCGACCTGGAAGCGGCAGACTGATCAGATCCGGGAGACAAGCAAGTGTCGGAGCACGGCGCGATATCCGCGCCTATCAGCATGATCCTGACCGTCTAAAACCGCACGCGTAATGGGCGTTTGTGGTGCCCAAATCGAAGGGGCGCGGGCAAAACAGCTCGTAGATGCGTGCCAGGTCAGGGCGCTGCCGGATTCATGCTCTGCGCTTACGTGTGCCGAGGCCGAGGATGCGTGCGGGGATGTCGTTTTCCTGGCAGATGGAGATCAGGCCGTGCCCGTCGATGAGATGCAAGGGCTTGCCATTGGCGAAGTCTTCGCTGGCAGGGCCGTAGCCGGATGTGGTGATCATGATGCCGAGTGTTGCGCCTTCATGCTGCATTGTGCCGAACAGGTCGCGGACGTGCGTCGGCCGGACGGTCTTGGTATACAGCTTCGCCTGGACGGCGATTTTCATGGGCGCGACCGGATCACGCTTGTAGGCCATGCAGTCGATGCCGCCGTCGGCGCTGTCTCGGAACTTGTCGGTGTCATATCCCATCTTCGCGAACAGGTTCTGGATGAATGCCTCGAACTCGCTGGGCGTGAGGTCCAGGAGGTTGGGGCGCTGGTCGAGGGTGGAGAGCACGTCGATGGCCTCAACGGCCCGCGGGTCCGCCCGGCTGAACGGCATCACGGGGTCGATGGCGCTGAGTTCCTCGGGATGGGCTGAGATTGCTGCGTAGAAGTGCCTCTTAATCGACGCGACCGGATCGAAGCGCGGCTCGGTGAGTATGAGTTCCTCGAACTTCTCCTTGGTGGCGCGCATCGAGATGAGCGGCGGCCGGATCCCGCGCCCGGTGGCCGGGTCGATGGTGTCGACGTGGCCGTTGAAGACGACCGTGCTGACCATGTCCTGGGGCGTGGCAGCGAATACTTCACGCACCGTGCGTATGGCAATCTGGGCGATGACGCTCTTATAGAGACGCTGGGCTTCGGCGAGGGGCCTTGCCACTGGCTCGACGGCCTTGCGCTGCTTGACGTGCCGGAACGCCTTGTGCTCGGGGATTACGTCGAACGTGGGGAGGAACCACTCGACCGCGACCAGGGACGACTCGGGGACGTAGCCGACGTGCCGTTCGGTCGGGAAGCCGTCGGGGTAGGGCGAGGCGTCCAGCACGATTTGCAGGTACTCGCTGACGGCGAACCTGTCGCGGGTGCCGAACCCGGCGATCAGCTCACCGATGTGTGCGTTGTGGGCATCGGCCTTGCGCCGGGCCGCAGCGGCCTGTTGGTTCCAGCCATTACGAACGGCCGCTACCTGTCGCAGCCGGTCAGCTTCCCTGGCACGGTGGTCCTGCTGTGCGGTGGTGAAAGCCTGCTGTGCCTCAGCATTGGAGCGTTGGTGGCGTCGGCTACCGCCAAGTGCCCGCTGCACCATGTTCGGCGGCGGAGGCTCGAAGTCTGCCCACTGGGGCGCTGGAGCAGGTACCGCCAGCGAACCTAGGTCAAGTGGCGGTATGGCCGGGTTCCGCCGCATTGAGTTGAAGCTGATGCGAGGATCCCGTGGAAGGGATGACCGCAGCAATGCTTCCAGCTCGGCTACTAGGTCTTCGACTTCCTCGGTCTTGTCGGCCGCCTCGTCGTCGCGGGCTTCCGCCTCGGCGGCGATGCGCTCCTTTTCCTCTTCCTTGCGCTGCCGCTCGCGTTCCCGCTGGCGAGCGCGTTCGGCGGCCTCCCACTGCCGGTACGAATATGAGCCACCCGACGAGCCTGAACGGCGTGCCATTCGTCCACCTGCTAAGGGGTTAGTAGCGGCCTACATCTAGAAGGTAACTTCGGTGGCCTTTGAGCGCAATATCCACATAGCTAGATGATTCTCAACATCGACTGTCTGTGAAACGTGCCCAGTTAACGACACTCACAAGGCAACAAAGGTTATGCGCCAGATGCGCAAGCATCAGCTGTGCTGGAACGAACCCTGTGCCGAAGTCCAGTGCTTTGTGTGCTCGTTCTAATCCACAACTGTATGCCTTTGCCTCGATTACAACATTCCGTCGTGTGGCGGAAATGCTTAACGCGCGGGCGGGGTCGTCCGGCCGAGGTCGACCTCAGGTCGACCTCGGCGGTGGCCAGGAGCGGCGGCCGGCAGGCCCGCCCCGTAGGGCGGCACTGCGGACAGCGCCTCGGCAAAGGTCCCGTCCGGCCGCCTGGCCCCGCGACGTCCGGAACACCCGCCAGAGACAGGCATAAAACGCCGAAGGACTTGCCGGAATTGTAGAAGACAGGGGACAGCCGTCACCTGGTGATGCGCCTGCGGGCGACGCTAGGATTCCCAGGTCGACCTCAGGTCGGATCTAGGTCGGCGGCCGCTTGCCGAGCCGCCTCATCCGTACGGCTGCCCAGGGAGGTAGTTCCGATTCCGGCGATCAACGGGCGCCCGGTGATCAGCCGCGCTGGCATGGCGGCGCGCGGCGTCTCGCCAGTGACGGTCAGCGCCTGGTATCGGGACAGGGCCAGGACGGGTCACCCGGAGAAGGCGGGCCGGATCGGCCGGACGGACTACTGGTACGAGGACGAGTGGACAGCCTGGCACCAGGCGCACAAGCGCGGCAGGATCGAAGCACTGACGCAGGTCGACCGGGACGGCGACCCGGACGACCTGGTGGATGCCGGTGAAGCCGCCCGGATGCTCCGCTACGCCAACCGTTACGTGATCCACGCCAACCGGCGCCTCGGCTACTTCCCCGAGCCCGACGCCTACGGTCCGGCCCGCCGCGGCCGTCCCGCCCCGCTGTGGAAGCGTTCGACGGTGTGGGCCGCGGCCGACCGCCGCCCGGGCACGGGCGGCGGCCACAAGCCTGGCACCCCCGGCGCTCCCGCCAAACCGCATCCGTACGCGGGTGACGATCGGCTGGCCCGCGTCCTGGCCGACCTGGGCTCCGGCGCTCAGCCGTCGGCGGCCGGGCTCGCGGCGGAGTGGCGCGTCAGCCGGCGCACCGCTGAGCGGATCATCCGCGCGGCGCGCTCCCTTCACGAGGAATAAAGCCGTCCATCGGAACGAGTGCGTGTAAGCACCTTGATGCGTGCTGCAAATCTTAGTAGCGTTAAAAGTGTCGTAAGGGCGGCAACCCTGACGACGGCACGGGACAAACCTCCAGAGCGAAGGACGGTTCATCATGGTTCCTGCACCTCCTGTACGACGGCGCCTCGTGGGAAGGGCGCTGCGGCAGTATCGGGAACGGCTCGGGTACACCCTCGAAGACGCGGCGCGGCTGCTGGAGTGCGACAGGTCGAAGATCAGCAGGATCGAGACCGGCCAGCGGGGCATCCGGCCCAAGGAGCTGCGTGAGCTGCTCGACGACTATCGGGTCGCGAGTGAGCAGCAGGCCTTGCTGGTTGAGCTCGCCGACCCGCGTGGCGCGTTCGGCTGGTACCGGGATTACGCCGAGGTGCTGCCCGGTGCGCAGCGGGACTACGTGATTCTTGAGGCGGCCGCCTCAAGAATCACCGCGTACGAGGCACAGCGTGTTCCGGGGCTGCTGCAGACCCCGGCCTACGCGCGGGCACTGGCCGGGGCTGACCCGCTCCTGCCGGACGAGGCGGCGCGCGGTCGAGCTGTTGAGGCGGTGCTCGCCCGCCAGCGGGCGGTACTCGCCGAGCGGCGCCCGCAGGTTCACCTGGTGATCGGACAGGCGGCGCTGCACCAGCAAGTCGGCAGCCCAGAAGTGATGGAAGAGCAGATCGCCTTCCTGGCCGAGGCCGCCGTCGAAAACGGCACAGTCACGGTCCAGGTCCTGCCGTTCGAGTCCGGCGCGCACATGGCAGCGGGGGAGGGGACGGTGGAGATCGTGCAGTTCGCCGAGGCCTCTGGCCAGGGACTGGTACATGTAGGCGGGATCGTCGGCGGCACCTGTCTGGAAGGCCAGGACGACCTCGCCGCGTACGCCGCGGCCCTCGAGCAACTGCGGGCGTTCGCGCACAGCCCCGCTCAGTCGGCGCTGCTGCTGCGCGGCCTGGCAGGCATCTGACACTCGCCCGGCCGGTCCTTCCGCTTTCCGCGCAACCCCCGCAGTCGGAGGGACCGGCCCCAGCCCGCGGACCACGGCTTTGCCGCGCGAACCGTCGGCTCAGCAAGCACTGAGCGACTTCCCGCAGGGCCATGACGCAACAACCCCGCACTAGAAGCGAGGGGATGAACTATGCACGCCATTCCTGCCGCCGTAGCGGAGCACGGCCAGCCAGGTCTGCCGGGTGAGGCGGTGACGCGTCGCGCGGTCACCGTCATCACCGCCGCAATCGTGGTGCTGACCTTCGCGTTCAGCCTCGGCAACGTGACCCGACTGTGCCTCGATCTAGGCGTTACCGCGTGGATCGCCTGGCTGGTCGCGCCTGCGGTCGACCTCAGTGTCGTCGGGCTGCTGACGGGGATGCGGTTCCTGTCTTTGCACGGCTACTCCGATGCCCAGCTGACCGGCCTGCACCGCATGCTGCGGTTCTGCGGCCTGCTGACCCTGGCCCTGAACACGGCCGGCGCGCTCAGCCACCGCCAGTACGGCACCGCCCTGGTCGACGCCGTCGGCCCGGCGCTGCTGATCGGCTGGAGCGAGGCCGGCCCGTGGATGCTTCGTCAGATCCACGCCGTCAGTCCACCAGTCGCACGGCCGGAATCTGCCGCTCGCCAGCAGCCGCAGCGTGCACCCAAGCCGGCGACGCCGGTGCTCCCGGTGGGGCTGCTGGCCAGGGCGCGTGTCCTGGATGCCGCGCACCGCGCGGAAACCGGCAAGCCCATCTCCCGGGACAACCTCCGCGCGCGGCTACGGATCGGCCGTGACCGCGCCAGCGCTCTGGCCGCCGCCGTCCGCGCCGAGGCAACCGCCAGAGCCGCCCCTCAGGTGATAAGCCACGCGGCATAACCAGTAGCACTGCAGGGATTCTCATGCAGGCACCGCTCCGGAATGATTCTCGAATATCTCACTGTGATATATCACCTTGATATTGGTTACCCCTGGCTCTCGCCATAAAGTCACTTCACAAGGTCCCCAGAACAGAAAACGAAGTGACGCCTTTGATGAGAAATCCCAGCGAGCGCACGGCATGAGCAACGCTGGCGGCGAAATGTCAGATCACCTTCTTACCGTGAGAGAAGCCGCCGAAATGCTCCGGACATCCGAGCGTTTCCCGCGCCGCCTGATCGCCGAGCGCCGCATTCGCTTTACCCGAGTCGGACGCCACGTACGCATCCCCGAGTCCGCGCTCCCCGAGTTCATCGCAGCCGGACTCGTGGAACCAGTCACCACCACCACGACAAAGAAGGACGCCGTCTAATGTCGAAACGACGATTCGGCAGGGTGCGGAAGCTCCCATCAGGCCGCTACCAGGCCCGCTACCCAGGCCCGGACGGCACCGACAGGGCCGCTCCGCAGACCTTCGCCACCAAGACCGACGCCGACGTCTGGCTCACCATGAAGGAAGCCGAGATCCACCGCGGCGACTGGATCGACCCCGACGCAGGCAAGATCCTGTTCGGCACCTACGCAGACACCTGGATGCACGATCACGTGCTCAAGCCGCGCACGGACGAGCTTTACCGCGGCCTGCTCAAGAACCACCTCAAGCCCACCTTCGGCAGAATGGACCTCGGCAAGATCCGCGAGGGGGACGTCAGGCGCTGGCGCAAGGAACGCATCAACGCCGGCCCAGACCAGGCACGTCCGTTCGGCCCGGTCACCGTCGCCAAGGCGTACCGCCTGCTCCACGCCGTCATGACGACCGCTGTCGAAGACGGGCTCATCCGCCGCAATCCGTGCAACATCAAGGGCGCCGGACAAGAGCACTCCGACGAACGCCCCGTCGTCCCAATCTCGACGCTCATTGAGCTGCTCGACAACGTGCCCGAGCGATACCGAGCGCTGCTGCTTCTGGCGACGTTCGCCAACCTGCGCTTCGGCGAACTCGCAGCCTTGCGTCGCGACCAGCTCAATCTCAACGCCTGCGAAGTCCGTGTGAACGCCTCGACATGGGAGATGGACGACGGGCGCATTATCGACGGCGACCCGAAATCGCACGCCGGTACCCGGACGGTCGCATTCCCGGCCGACATCGTGCCCGAGCTCGCCGACCACCTGGAGCGCTTCGCCGACCCTAAGCCGAACGGGTTCGTCTTCATTGGGCCGAAGGGCGGGCGGCTGCGCCGGTCGAACTTCCGCGAGATCTGGTACCGCGCCAGGGAAGCAGTCGGCCTGCCGGAACTGCACTTCCACGATCTGCGGCACACCGGGAACACGATGGCTGCCGCGCAGGGCGCCAGCCTCAAGGAGCTGATGGAGCGGATGGGCCACTCAAGCCCGCGCGCAGCACTCATCTACCTGCACGCCACCCGCGAGCGTGACCAGAAGATAGCCGCGGGCATGGGCAGGCTATTCGCCCAAGCCAAGAAGGCCAGCGCCAGCAAATCGGGCACGGACCCGAAGCCAACGGGCACGCAACGGGCACGCCGAGCCAGACAGGCACCCGCAGCAACCCGACAGAACTAGCGAATAAGGGCCTTGACCTGGCCTGGAATGATAAGAGCGGATGACGGGAATCGAACCCGCATGACCAGCTTGGAAGGCTGGGGCTCTACCATTGAGCTACATCCGCGCGGCCCCGTCGCTCGACGAGCACCACCGCAAGCCTACCGGGTTGCCTGGCCTTCTAAAGAATTATCCCGAACGGAGGCGTGGTTCCAGCCTCCGGCCAGCCGTCTCTCCGGCCGGCACGGC
>Ga0307478_10001540_pt1 | contig 19743 bp, 17 predicted proteins | sample atmos_gasesECM4C_2_FD_203713 | JGI IMG/M metagenome (GOLD analysis project Ga0307478, IMG submission 203713) | Hardwood forest soil microbial communities from Morgan-Monroe State Forest, Indiana, United States - atmos_gasesECM4C_05 | ecosystem: Environmental > Terrestrial > Soil > Temperate... | reverse complement strand
TTCCCTCACCCAGTCCCTTGCCGAGATCGGCCAACTTGCTGGGACCAAAGATCAGCAAAGCCACGGCCAGAATCAGCAGGATTTCAGGCAGTCCCAATTTGCCTGGCATGTGCGCCTCCAAGGGGTTGACGGCGCGTACGCAGCGCCGGGTTGCGCCACTACCCCTGCTGGAAGTGTAGGCCTGTTGCTGGCGGGAGTCAAAGAACAGTCGCTAGTCGCCAGCCGTCAGTCGCCAGCTACCAACAGCCCAAGAATGGGAGCTACACACTTTCCACTAACCCTGCCAGCAGGGCGGCGCGGCGGGGGAGTTCGGCGATACTGATGGACTCATGCACGGCATGGGCTCCGTCGCCGACGCCTCCCAGGCCGTCGAGCGTAGGAATGCCGAGGCCGGCGGTGAAGTTTCCGTCGGAACCGCCTCCGACAGCGGCTTCGCTGAGCTTCCAGCCGAGTTCGCGTGCAATTTGCACGGCGCGGTTGTAGAGCATGGCCACCCCGGCGGTGCGCTCCATCGGCGGGCGATTCACGCCACCGGATATTTCCAGCTTGCATTTGCGATTGAGCGGCTTCAGCGAGCGCAGCCTCTTGTCGATGACCGCCGCGTCTTTCATGCGGGCAACACGGACGTCGATGGTCGCCGTGGCCTCAGCAGCAACTACGTTTACCCGCGTTCCGCCTTGGACCAGGCCGACGTTCAGTGTGAGGCCGCGCTTGACGTCGACCATTTTCGAGATGGCGAGAATCTGGCGGGCGAGTTCCAGGATGGCGCTCTGGCCCTTCTCAAAGTCGAGACCGGAATGCGAGGCCACGCCGGTGACTTTCATTAAATATTCCCCGACGCCCTTGCGCGCGGTCTTCACCGCGCCTTTCGGACCATACGAAGGCTCGGGCACGAGGACGGCGGCTGATTCGCGGGCCAAAGACTCGGTCAATTGCCGGGAGGAATTGCTGCCAATTTCTTCGTCGGAGACCAGCAGGACGGTCACGGGGCGCGGTAGCTTTCCATGCCAGGCTTGCAGCCCCCGGAGGGCATACAGCATGAGAGCGATGCCCGACTTCATGTCGAGAGTGCCAGGTCCCCAGAGGCGCCCGTTGCCGACGCGGCAGGGCATGGTAGTGAGCGTGCCGAGCGGATACACCGTATCGTAGTGCCCGAGCAACAGTACGGGCTTTTGCTGGGTTTCACCCGGGAAATCGACCTGGAGATGATTGCCGAAATCGGAGACGCGGTGGAACTGGGCTCGGCCTCCGCAGGCAGCGAATTCCTCGGCGGCAAAGGCGCTGCAGCGGTCGACCGCCTGCTTGTTGTCGCTGGGCGATTCGATTTCCACCAGGCGGCGGATGGTGTCGACCATATGGTCGCGGTGTTGTTCGAAGTATTGGAGACGTTGCTGGGCGGGGCGGGCAGAATTGGAGCGGTGCGTTTTTTTGGTCATCGAATCGGTTGCCGGTGTCGTTCTTGCACCCGGTCCGTGGCGGCATGGTGGAGCAGCCAGGGACCTCTCGAGATCAAATTCGGCGAATGAGACGGCGCCTTCCCGAGCCGGGTCGCTGCCTGCGGGCAGGTCCCCGGGGCGCGGTACAGTATAATCGCGAGGCCGTTTGAGTCCAGGAATGACTGAAATTACTCACCCCGAAACCGAAGCTCCGAAGGCGGTCAAAACCACGTTAGACATCAATGATATCCAGCGCATTTTGCCGCACCGCTATCCGTTCCTGCTGATCGACCGGGTGGTCGATCTTACGCGCCGGGAGCGGATCGTGGCCATCAAGAACGTTACCGTGAACGAGCCCTACTTCCAGGGGCACTTTCCGGAGCTGCCGATCATGCCCGGCGTGTTGATCGTGGAAGCAATCGCCCAGGCCGGGGGAGCGTTGCTGCTCACCGAGGTTGAGGACCGCAGCGAGAAGCTGATGGTGTTCACGGGCATCGAGCGCGCGCGCTTCCGGCGACCGGTGTTGCCAGGGGATCAGCTTCGCATTGAGGTCGACGTGAAATCGTGGCGCATGAACGCGGTTCGCATGGAAGGCAAGGCGTTTGTTGGCGAGAAGCGCGTCGCGGAGGCCACCGTGACTTGCCAGCTCGTCGAGCGGGCAGCCACCAAGCGGACTGAAGCGGAGCCCACGGACACGCCCCCGGAGGGGTAACACCGCCCTGACTACCGTGAACGCGCCACTCGGAGCCAACCGCGATCTAGCCTATTGTTCGTGCCGATGAGCATCCATCCCACTGCCATCGTCGACTCGGGCGCGAAGGTTCATCCCAATTGCAAGATCGGTCCCTATTGCGTGGTCGGCGGCAATGTGGAGATCGGCGAAGGCTGCGTATTGGTGTCGCATGTCGTCATGGAAGGCCCGACGAAGATCGGCATCGACAACACGTTTTTTCCGTTTTCCTCGATCGGCCTGGCACCGCAGGATTTGAGTTACGCCGGCGAGCCCACGCGCCTGGAAATCGGCGATCACAACCGGATTCGCGAATTCGCGACGATCAATCGAGGCACGGTGAAGGGCGGCGGACTGACGAAGGTTGGCAGCCACGTGCTGGTGATGGCGTACGCGCACGTCGCGCACGATTGCCGCGTTGGAGACCATGTGATCCTGGCGAATGCGGCGACGCTGGGCGGGCACGTGATCGTCGAGGATTGGGCGCAAGTGGGAGCGCTTTGCCCGGTGCATCACTTTGTGCGCATCGGGACACATGCCTTTATTGGCGGGGGGACAACCATCACCCAGGACGTACTGCCGTTCTCGAAGACTTCGGCAGAGCGCGGCACGCATGCCTATGGCATGAACTCGGTGGGCTTACAGCGGCGCGGCTTCAGCAAGGAGCGCATTGCAAAGATCCATCATGCCTACAAGGTATTGCTGGCCTCGAAACTGAATACGTCGCAGGCGCTCGAACGGCTCAAGTCGGAGGGCGATCTGAGCGAAGACGTGGAAAGCCTGATTGCGTTTGTTGAGGCGTCGGAGAGAGGAGTGATTAAGTAGCTGGTAGCTGATGGCTGGTAGCTGATGGCTGGTAGCTGATGGCTGATGGCTGATGGCTGATAACTGATAGCTGGCCGGATGGCTGCCTTGCAAAAAACATCGGGAAGCGATGCTGACCACTAGCCACTGACCACTGAGAGATACTGAGCACTATGCCCCCTAACCCGAAACTCGGTCTCATCGCGGGAAACGGCAAGTTTCCATTCCTTGTGCTGGACGCTGCCCGGGCGCAGGGGTTTGACGTGGTCGTGGCAGCCATCAAGGAAGAGACGTTTCCGGAGATCGAAACGCAGGGAGCCGCGTCTGTACACTGGCTGTCGCTCGGGGAATTGTCGAAGCTTATCGAGACATTCCAGCGGGAGGGAGTGCGGCGCGCGATCATGGCCGGGCAGGTGAAGCATAAGCAGATTTTCTCCAGCATCAAGCCGGACTGGCGGCTGGCGAAGCTATTGCTTTCGCTTGGTACGCGCAACACCGATTCCTTGCTTGGCGCGGTGGCGAAGGTGCTCAGCGACGAGGGGATCGTGCTCGAAAATTCGACCACATTGCTCGATCCGCTGCTGGCCAAGCCCGGTACGCTCACGAGCCGCGGGCCAAGCGACGAGGAAAAGAAGAACATCACATACGGACGCGCGGTAGCGCGCCACCTCGCGCAGTACGATATCGGGCAGACGGTAGTGGTAGCGGAGTCGGCGTGCGTCGCGGTGGAAGCGATGGAAGGAACGGATGCCACGATCGAGCGCGCCGGGAAGCTGTTGACATCGCTGGACGGCGACGCTTCAACCTTGAGCCGCGCGCTGACTGTGGTAAAGATCGGCAAGCCGAATCAGGACATGCGCTTTGATGTTCCGGTGATTGGGGTGAAGACGATCGACGTGATGCGGTCCGCGGGGGCCACGTGCCTGGCCGTGGATGCCGGGAAGTGCTTGCTCCTGGACGGAGCAGCCGTGCCACAGGCTGCCGACGGGGTAGGGATCAGCATCGTAGCGGATTAAGTTAAGAAGCTGTATTAGCGAATTGGGTCAGAGTTCGACATGAGATCGGTCACACGCAAAGGCGATTACCACAGAGGACACAGAGGAACACTGGCGAAGATGAAGAAGCTGTATTTTCGAGCTGACCTGGCTTGTCTGCAACCGTGGCTTTGGCTTCGACACTGGATGAAGTCCTCCGTGATCCCCTGTGTCCCCTGTGGTTATGGAATTCATCGGGCAACAGCCGGGCGGTCCTGATCTTTGCCGAAGCGTCTTTTGCCGTCCGGCATCGTATTATCAAGAGGCCCAAGACATGACGGAAGCCGCACGCATTGCCGAACAACTCGAGCGCGCCTTTCACGGCGACGCCTGGCACGGACCTGCCGTGCTCGAATTGCTGCAGGACGTCGATGCTGCCACTGCGGCAGCGCATCCTTTGCCGGACGCTCACAGCATCTGGGAACTTGTCCTGCACATTGCGGCGTGGGATGACGCGGTGAATCGGCGGATCGTCTTGAAAAAAGCTTTGCAACTCAAAGATGCCGAGAATTTTCCGCCGGTGAAGGACAAGAGCCGCGCCGGCTGGAAGAAGGCGATCGCCCATCTCAAGAAAACGCATGCGGCGCTGGTGAAGACGGCCAAGGGTTTGCCGGAAAACCGGCTGCGGGAACGCGTGCCGGGGAAGAAGTATGACATCGCCTTTATGCTTCACGGGGTGGCGCAGCACGAGCTGTATCATGCGGGCCAGATCGCGATCCTGAAAAAGACCTATTTGTAAACGAAGCTACTCCGGCAACTCCGGTGTTCGGAACGCCCTGCTTCGTGAGTACAATCGGCAGTCGGCAGCTTGGGTCATCCGAGAAACTCCCCTGGATTCCAATAGCGTTGTCAATGTCGCGGTGATCGGCGTAGGGGCGTTCGGGCGCAATCACGCCCGCGTCTACAAGCAACTCGAGCAAGAGGGTCAGCCGCTGCGGCTTGTCGGCGTGGTGGACCGGGATGTCGCGCGTGCCGACGCGGTGGGCCGCGAGTTCGGGTGCAAGTCGTTCGGATCGCTGGATCAACTGCTGACGACGCACAGCGAAGTCCAGGCCGCGTCAGTCACAGTTCCGACCGTGCATCATCTCTCCGAAGCCAGCATGCTGCTTGAGGCCGGCGTCGACGTCCTCATCGAAAAGCCGCTGGCCAGTTCTCTGGCGGAAGCCGACGAACTGATCCATCTGGCGAAGCAGCATCAGAGGATTGCGCAGGTCGGCCACCTCGAACGATTCAATCCGGCGGTGCGGGCGACGGTGCCCTTAATCACACAGCCGATGTTCTTCGAGGTGCACAGGCTGAGCATCTTCACGCCGCGCGCGCTCGACGTGGATGTGGTTCTGGACCTGATGATCCACGACCTCGACATCGTGATGTCGTTGGTCAAGTCTCAGGTCGCAGAAGTACGCGCTGTGGGCCTGCCGATTCTTTCCGGAAAAACCGACATTGCCAATGTCCGCATCGAGTTCGCCTCGGGGTGTGTGGCGAATTTCACCGCGAGCCGGGTTTCGACCGAGCAGGTACGCAAAGTGCGTTTCTTTCAGCCCAGGCAGTACATCTCGATCGACTACGGACGCCAGGATGTGCTGGTCTTTACGGTGGGCGAACAAGGCGGCCAGGGAGCTACGCCGTCGGTCAATCCGCAGATCGGAATGACGAAGCCGTCGGTGACCGCCGAAGAACCCCTGCGTGCAGAACTACGTTCGTTTCTGAATGCCGTGCGAACTCGCACGACGCCAGTTGTCGCGCTGGAAGATGGCCGACGCGCGCTGGCGCTCGCCCTCGAAATCGTCGCCCATATCGAGAAGCACGGCCGCCGCATCAATCTGGAAAAACTCGCGAGTTCGTGAACCCGTCGCGCGCGGATGCTGACCCCAGCGCGAAAATGCTACATTTAGAAGTTTATGTCTGCCCCTAACTCTCGCTTCGTGCGGGCATGCAAAGCGCAGCCCGTGGACCGCACTCCTGTCTGGTTCATGCGCCAGGCCGGCCGCTACATGGCCGAATATCGCGCCGTTCGTAAGAAGCATTCCTTGATTGAAATCTGCAAAAAGCCGGAACTAGCCGCGGAGGTGACCATCACCGCCGCCGAAGCCCTGGGAGTGGACGCCGCAATTATTTTCGCCGACCTGCTGCTGCCGCTCGAGGTAATGGGACTGCCCTTTCGCTTTGAGGCCGGCGAAGGTCCGGTCATCGACAAACCGGTCCGCGATGCGAAAGACGTTGCGCGACTGCGAACTGATAAGGCCGCCGAACTCGGTTACGTGTCGGAAGCCATTCGCCTGGTCTGTAAGCATTTTGGCGATCGGCTGCCGATGATCGGCTTTTGCGGCGCGCCCTTCACGCTCGCGAGTTACATGATTGAGGGCGGCGGTTCACGAAACTACCTGCACACCAAGAAAATGATGTATTCGTCGCCCGCAGCCTGGGACGAGTTGATGACCAAGCTGGTTGCAGTCACGAGTGAGTACGCGGCAGAACAGGTGCGGGCGGGGGCGGATACGATCCAGATTTTCGACAGCTGGGTCGGTTGTCTGAGCGTGGAAGATTACCGGCGTTACGTGCTGGCGCACGTGACTGACCTGGTGAAGCGACTCCAAAGGACTGGCGCGCCGATCATTTATTTCGGGACCGACAGCACGACTCTTTTGTCCTCGATGAAGGAGACGGGCGCCGAAGTGGTGGGGCTGGATTGGCGGGTTCCGCTCGACGAAGGCTGGGGACTGATGAAGTTTCAGGGTGCGGTGCAGGGAAACCTGGATCCGGTGCTGCTGTTCGCGGATTGGAAGGAGATTCAACCGCGCGCAGAAGATGTCCTGCGGCGGGCAGGAGGACGCCCGGGGCACATTTTTAATTTAGGACACGGAATTCTGCCGGAAACGCCAGTCGACAATGTGAAGCGGCTTTGCCGGTTTGTGCAGGAGTGGAGAGGATAGCTTCATCGCCAAGCACGCCGAGCCCGCCAAGGAAAGTAGCGTTGAGGTTCTGAAAGGAACCATGCACGAATTTCCCAACTCCGCGTTCTCGGCGGTGAGTTCAATGAGTTTGAAAGAATGACGACCTCCGGACAAACGAGCGCGGTGCTTCTGCTGGCGCATGGGACTGCCGATTCCGTGGAGGACATTCCGGAATTCCTGCGCAACGTTACGGGCGGGCGCGGGGTGCCTCCGCAGGTGATCGAAGAGGTGAAGCACCGCTACTCGCTCATCGGCCACTCTCCGATGAACGAGATCACGGCGCGGCAGGGCGAACTGCTGGCGCGCGAACTGCGTATGCCGGTGTATGTCGGGATGCGGAACTGGAAGCCGCTGATCCCCGATGTGGTCAGCAAGATGTCTTTGGAAGGCGTGACGCAGGCAGTAGTCATTTGCCTGGCGCCGCAGAATTCACGCACCAGCGTCGGGCTGTATCGCAAGGCCGTCGAGGCGGAAAACGGTCCGCCGTTTAAGCTCGATTTCATTGAGTCGTGGCATGATCATCCGCTGCTCATCCAAGCATTCGTGGAGAGACTGCGCGCCAACTGGGTGCGCGCTTGCGAGGAAGCGGGCGCGAAGCTTCCCGTTATTTTCACGGCACACAGCGTTCCGCAGCGGACGATTGCCGAAGGCGATCCTTACGAAGCGCAGGCTCGCGAAACAGCCGCACTGGTAGCGCGAGAGGGTGGCCTGCAAACCGACGACTGGAGCTTCGCATTTCAGAGCCAGGGCATGTCGGGCGGGGCGTGGCTGGGGCCCACGGTCGAGGACACAATTAGAGGTCTTAAAACCAAGGGGCATAACGGCGTGTTCGTACAGCCGATCGGTTTCCTGTGTGACCACGTGGAAATCCTTTACGATATCGATATCGGCTTCAAGGAGTTTGCCGAGAAACAGGGCATGCGCCTGTGGCGGGCGGCGTCGCTGAACGAATCACCGCTGCTGATCGCGGCGCTGGCCGATATTGTGCGGAACCGGGAGTGAGCCGCGAGCTTCGAGCGCGTGTTAACGTCGGACATGGTACGAATGGAATTCCGGATTCTGCTTCAGAAGGGTTTGCTAGAGACTACAAGCTGGCAGCAATCAGCCACGAGCTACCAGCCACCAGCTACGAGCCATTTTCATGAAACGGATTGCCATCATCGGCGGTGGGATCTCCGGGCTGTCGGCCGCCTATGCGCTCGAGGAGAAACGTCGGGCGGGCGTTGAAGTGGAGTACGTCCTGTACGAAGCGAGCTCTCGCTTCGGTGGTGTACTGGTCACCGATCGGGTGGATGGCTGCATTCTCGAAGCGGGTGCCGACTCATTTCTTACCGAGAAGCCGTGGGCCATTGACCTCTGCAAGAAATTGGGGCTGGGCGATCAACTGATCGGCTCGAATGACAGCGAGCGCAAGACCTACATTGTGCTGCGCGGCAAGCTGGTCGAAATGCCCGACGGACTGATGTTCATGGTTCCGACGAAGCTGGCACCGACGGTGCTGTCACCGCTCTTCTCCTGGGGGACCAAGCTTCGTATGGCGCGGGAATGGTTTCACCCGCCCCATAAGGCCAATGGAGATGAGACGGTCGCGGCGTTTGTGGAACGGCACTATGGCGCCGAGATGGTCGACCGGCTGGCCGATCCGCTGCTGTCGGGTGTGTATGGCGGCGAGGCATCGCAGCTGAGCGTGCGCGCGGTCTTGCCGCGTTTTGCCGAGATGGAAGCCAAGCATGGCAGCCTGGGACGGGCCATGCTGGCGGCGCGGGGAGCGATGGCACGTGCTTCGCAAGGAGCGCCACCGCCGCTGTTCACTTCGCTTAAAGATGGCATGCAGCAGATGGTCGACGCGCTGCTCGGCGTGCTCGATCGGGAGTCACTGCGTTCCGGCGCGAATGTGCAGGCCGTATCGCCCGAGGCCGGGGGATGGGTTGTATCGGCGGGGCTGGGGTCCGATGAGTTCGACGCGGTCATTCTCGCGCTGCCGACACACGCGGCGGCTGCTCTTTTGCAACGGTGCGGAAAGGAGCTGGCGTCGGAGCTGGCCGGCGTTGATTACAGTTCCTCGGTAACCGTTGCGCTCGGATACGACAAACAGGTGCGCGAGTCGTTGCCTCCGGGATTTGGGTTCCTGGTGCCGCGTACTGAAGGCAAGCGCATGCTGGCGGCAACGTTCGTGCACAACAAGTTTCCGCACCGCGCGCCGGCGGATCGGGCGATTGTTCGGTGCTTTCTGGGCGGGGCGCGCGGCGAGCACACTCTGGCGCTGCCGGACGACGAAATCCTGCGCATCGTGCGCGAAGAGCTCGACCAGATTCTCCACCTCAGCGCGGAACCCCTGTTTGCGCGCGTCTTCAAGTGGCGGGGCGCGATGGCGCAGTATGGGGTGGGGCATCTGGAGCGCTTGCGACGAATCGAAGCGCTGCGTCAGAAGCTGCCGGGGCTGGCACTGGCTGGGAATGGCTACAGCGGGATTGGCGTGCCGGACTGCGTGAGGTCGGGGACGGCGGCGGTGGAGGAGACACTGAGCAGTCTGGGCATCGATGTCCGTCCGGCGGTGACGACACGGCCGTGAGGATCAAAGAGTGAAGAAGAGTGGGCCGCCGAACCTGCCGTGGGTGGAATACGAAGGCCAAACCACTCCCGAGCTGATGGCCTGCAAGAATACCCATCGCATTGACTCGCTCCTGTGCGCGTTCGAATGGGGGATTCAGGCAAAGATCGGGCTTGACGGGGAGGGCGCGCTAACCGATGAGGAACGGCTGGTGCTGGCTGTCATGGCGCTAACCCGCGAAGTCAATAACGGCGGATATCACCAGTTCTTCGTCAACTCCTCTCGTCGCTTTGCTCCGACGATTGTCGACTCCTTGCGACGCATCGGAAGTACAACTTGCGCGGAGATTACCCAGCGGGCGATTCATGCCGCCAAGTTCGGCATCGCGCCTCCCGATTCTATTCTGCAAGAGGACGACGTTCGTGACGCCATCCTGGACGCCTGCGATCAGGAGTTCTACCACCTCACTGACATTGATCGGCGACTGTTCGACTTCGTGGAGGTTCATCAGAATCAGATCCAGCTCAGGAAGGGAGGCCCGGGTCCCCAGCGCCGGATAAAACTGGAGAAGTTCAACCGGACCAAACTTGGTGTGTACCTAACTACGTCGAAGAAGAAAACCTTTAGCTTGGACGAGGCTCGAAAGCTGGCTCGAGAGATAGCTGAACAAAATGCGATCCCAGTCACCGAAGCCGAACTGGAGGGGGCGGCAGTTCTGTACGCTTTCGGTTGCGCGGTACGCGACGGCAATCTTTCCGCCTGCGAAGTTCTGGCAGTCCCCGCGTTCGAACTAATGCGGGAAGATACGTCGCATTGTATCTTGCAGCGCGATTGGGTAAAACAACTGATTGACGCGGGACAACTGATACGGGCGGATGCGGTAACCTTTTCCTATCTCGAATATCTCGCAGGCAGCGACCTGTCGACCCTTTCCACTCAAAACCGCATTTTGTTTTGGGCGTCGGTTCTTCAGCCACATCGGTCAGTGCTGCCGAAGTCGGTTGAGTTTTTCACCACGGCCTTCCCGTTCGAGAACCTGAATGAGCCGCTGCCCAAACAACGATTTGAACCCAAAGAAATTCCTCCTTTCACCAATTCCGGTTGAGATGATTTCCTGAACCAGGGGCAACGTTCTCTTTCTAAGAATTGATGGGGATTACTCTTGTAATCTACCCGTCAGGAACCGCAACAACTCTTCTCCGCCCGGGTTTGTACAATTGACAAAACCGTGGGGAGAGTTCCATGCGCAAATCAGCTCTAATCTTCTTCGTTGCTGCAGTTCTGGCTGCTTCGGCAGCGATTGCTCAGAACCAGGCGCCCTCGCAAAACTCGCCGTCGATGCCTGGAATGGACATGTCGGGCCACGATATGGGAAAGACGTCGTCGGCACCTGGCGGCATGAAAGACATGCCCGGCATGGACGCCGAAGCCAGCGCGCCCGCTATGCATTCGATGGAAGGGCATCACATGGACATGGGGCCGCACATGAAGATGACCGCCGTGCGCGATCCCAAGCCGGGCGACGAAGAGCGCGCACGGAAAGTCGTCGACGCCGCGCGCGCCGTGGCCGAAAAATATAAGGACTACCGCACGGCGTTGGCCGACGGGTTCAAGATCTTCCTGCCAAACGTCCCGCAGAAGATGTATCACTTCACCAACTACAAGTATGCGTTTGAGGCGGCGTTCGCGTTTAATCCGGATTATCCGACCTCGCTACTCTATGAGAAGCACGGTGACGACTACAAACTCGTGGGCGTGATGTACACAGCGCCTAAGCGCTACGACGAGGATGATCTCGATAAGCGCATTCCTTTATCGATCGCGCAGTGGCACGAGCATGTGAACTTGTGTATGCCTCCGGCAGATCGAAAACAAGAAGCGCTGGGGCCGAAGTTTGGGCTGCACGGCTCGATTGCGACCAAGGAAGAGTGCGATGCGAACGGCGGAACGTTCCGCCCGCTGGTTTTCAACTGGATGGTGCATCTGTATCCGCTGGAGAAGACTGAAGCCGAGATCTGGGACGTCAACCGCGGCCATGACCACGAGCACGCGGATTAGACGTTGGGGAAGTGCGAGGGCTCAGAGCGTAAAGCCTTTAACCGCAAAGAACGCGAAGGGATCGCAAGGTCGCGAAGGAAACCTCAGAGGATCGCTAGCCTTCGCTGACGGCTGCGACCAGAGCGGGGCGACCGAGTTTGTGGCTGATCGCGAGCAGAATCATCCCGATCACGCCGGCTTGCAGGGCGAGGCCGCCGTACACATAGATCACGCTTGAGAATCCACCCCACTCGAATCGTGTGTCTAGGACTCCGGCGGGCGTGAGCAAGCTCATCGCCTTTGCGGCGGCAGGGTCGCCCCAGATGCTGCAAATCCCCACGATCACCAACGCCGAGCCGTAGTAAAGACACAAGAACAGAAATGCCTTCAAGACCGGCTGGCGGAAGCGAGTCAGCGTGCACCATTGCACGAACAGGATGTCTCGGGTCACGAACACTGTGACCCCCAGAAGTTGCAGTGCGGCGGTCCGCAGCACACCAGGGTGGAAGTCGAGTCCGTACCTCCAGGCGAGCAGTCCCCAAACCATCAGAGCGTAGGCCACCACGGCGGAGAGCACCAACCAGGGCCAGGGTAAACCATCTTCGGAGAATATGCCGCCAACGCCTTCGATGCGCCCGCGCCACCAGACTTTCAGACGTTCGAGAGGAGTCAGCGAAGCCAAGCCAATCGCAAAGAGGATGAAACCGTTGACGCCGACCATGAAGGTCGCAAGGGTATCGGCTTTGAGGAGGGTGGTGCCGGGCCGAAACAGCGCGTAGAACACGAAATTCAGGAACGCCGCGCAACCAACCGCCTGCCAACGGGAGAGGAGCCGTATCTCGCTGAAATCGCGTTTCAGATTGCGCAGCAGCATTACGGTGATCCAGGCGCCGAAGGTACCGTAGAGCAACAGGCTCATCACAGACCACGGGATACAGTGCCCAAAGAGCATGGGACGAGCACCCGGATGGCCGTCGAAGTCGATGCCAAGAATCTTGTGCAGTCCGCTGAGCGGGCTGAAGGCGGCGAGACCTGGGAACCAGGAGTCGGCGAAGCCGTAGGTGGCGAGAACAACGCCGTACAATCCGAGTGCCCCAATCATGCCGACTCCACCACTTCGGCTCTCGAGCAAGATCGAAAGCCAAAGGCCACAAAGGCCAAGGAACAAGGATGCGGCAAGCACCGAGATGTAGCCACTAAGGAAATTCCAGACTGACAGCTTTGCCGCGAGGGTTGCCCAAAGCGTAATGGGCAGCACGCACAAAACGGCAAAGTAGGCGAGCACCGGTTCGCCGAACAGTTTGCCCACCGCCAGTTCCGCCGGTGTAAGGCTGGTGGTGCGCTGGAAGTCCCAGGTCTTGCGGTCGCGTTCGCGCCAGATCGACTGCGCGCACATGAAGGTCGACCAGAAGGCAAGCAGCACGCATTGCGATCCGAACAACCACTGGCAGATCTGCAGCCACATTTGGCGGGGATTGTCTTGCCGGATGCGTTCCGCCTGCTCGACCCAGAGCCCGCCGTACCGTTGCGCGTTGTACTCGGCATTCGCGAGTACCTGCTGACGCTGGCTCCAGCAAGCAAGCCCAATCATGGCGCATACAAACAGCACCACGAGCGCCAGGGTGATGGCGCGGGCGGGGCGCAGTTCCGACCGCAAGTGGCGCACGAATTCCGGGTTGCGCCAGAACTTCCACATCACATCACCTCATGCCGCGACAGCTTCATGTAGAGGTCTTCCACCGTCTGCTTTACCTCGGCGAAGGCCTTGACCCGTACCCCGGCGCTGATCAGATCAGCGAGAAGCGCAGCCAATTCATCGTCGGAACCAGCGAACTGAAAAGTCCCCGTGTGTTCGTTCCATTGCAGTTTCGAAACCTGAGGGTGAGCGGCAAGCCTGGCCTCGAGGGTCGCACGGGCATCGCCAAGCCAACTGACTTGCATGTCGCGGCCCAGCTTCTCGTCTGCGGTGACTTCTTCAATCCGGCCGCTGCGGATCATGCGGCCTTTTTCCATGATGCCGATCGAGGTGCAGAAACCTTCAAGCTCGGTGAGGATGTGTGAGGAAATCAGGATCGTGGTTCCCTGGTCTCGAAGGGAGCGAAGCAGGTTGCGTAATTCCAGGCGAGCCTTGGGATCGAGGCCGGAAGCCGGCTCGTCGAGCAACAGGATTTTGGGTCGGTGAATGAGTGCTCGCGCGATGCCAAGGCGCTGCTTCATGCCCCGCGAAAGCCCGCGAATCAGGGTGTCGCGCTTCACTTCGAGCGAAACCTGCCCGATCACCTCCGTCACTCGCGCGGGAACGTCGCTGTCGGGGACTTTGTACGCGTGAGCAAAGTAGTCGAGATATTCCCAGACCTTCAAATCTTCATAGACCGCGAAGAAATCGGAGAGGTACCCGATCGACTGCTGCGCCAGTTCCGGCTCCTTGGCAACATCGACTCCATTGACCTGGGCGCGGCCGAGAGTCGGAGAGAGCAGGCCACAAGCCATGCGAATTGTCGTGGTCTTGCCGGCACCGTTAGGACCAATCAGTCCGAAGATTTCACCCTGCGGAATGGTGAGCGACAGGTCCTGAACAGCGACCAGCTTGTCGTATTCCTTGCGCAGGTGAATGAGTTCGATCACGAAGTAGCGTCTTCCGCGTTGCTGCGGGTGCAAGCTTTAAGCGTATTGGCGTGACTTTACTTTAGACACCGGAAGGTACGCGCCAGACGCGCGCCGGGTTCCGCAAAAATTACACCCGTGCCCCAAGCCAGGCCAGTGTCTACAGAGGAACGCGGTCTTGTCCGGAACTTGCGTGCGTTGAACACCGACAGCGCCCAACCAATCAGGATTCTTCGAACACGAAGCGATCGCTCACCAGGAAGTTGATGATTGAGCAGGTGGCGATGGTCAGGAGGTTCGCGACGAAGTAGTTCAGGTGCGCCCCGCCCACCAGAACCCGCATCACGAGCACATTCCCAAGAATCGAAAACAGGCCCGTCGTAAGGTTGAACTTGGCAAAGCGCAACCAGGAGTTGCCTCCCGGGCGATCGGCCCAGGTGAAACGCTCGTGCCAGAAATAGTTGTGGATCACGGCTGCCTCGACCGCCAGCGCCGTCGCCAGCAGGTAGTCGAAGTGGAAGCCGGACTTCAGGATTGCCAGCGCGGCCAGTTGCACCAGGATCCCGCCGGCGCCGACCGCATTGAATTTCAGCCAGCGCAGGCCGGTGCGTTGCATGTTTTCGCGAGGGCTCATCGGATCCGCTCGTCGCGGTACAAGCGATATCCGTTTTTGATGGTGAAGAAGACGATCATCAAGCTCATTCCAATCAGGCCGATGGCGCCGCCGATGTCGAACAACCGGTAGTGATGGTGCAACACCACCGGCCAGCGCAGCAGGGCCAGGTTCCCGACGGCGAGCAACAGCCGCAACTCGGTCGGCCCGAAGTTCCAGAACGAGAGACGGAATTCACCCAGCGTATGGGCGGCGAGATAAGACTGAATGGAGAGCACCAGGAAAGCGATCAGCAAGCCGATGGCGATCCAGGGATGCATGAAACCGGAAAGGGCAAGTCCGCCCATCATCGCAACTGCGCCGAAACTGTCGATCATGTGATCGACATAGAACCCGTAGCGCGGGCGCTGTTGCTGGCGCACGCGGGCCAGCGTCCCGTCGAGGCTGTCGCCCAGCCAGTTCACCCCCAGGCAAACAATCACCGCCAAAAGGTAGTAGCGGTTCCACCGCGAGAGCGCGTAGAAGACCCCAGCCATGATCTGACCGACGAAGCCAATGGCGGTTAGGTGGTCGGAATTGATCCAGGCGGGCGTACGCTCAGCCAGCCAGATCAATGTCTTCTTCTCGGCTGAGGCCAGGAAGCTGGCCTGGATTCGCCGGGCGTTGCCGACGACGTTGCTCAGCCGGCGAATGTCGGCCAGAACTCTAGGGTTGGCTTGCTCGCAATAATCGACCATGGGGCTCGCCATCAGGGGCCTCCTAACTTTCAGGAGCACTTTGCCCCGTTCTGATGCGCGTTCACAATGCACGACCGAACATTCGGCCGCAAGTCTCGATCATCTCTCAAGTCGCTGAAATAAATGGAGATCGGGTCCCAGGTAAACCAGCCTATCCGGGGTTCTCAGGGCTCTAAAGTGGCTGCCTGGCTGAGCGGCTTTTCCGGCACCACTGCGGACGTTCTCTTTCGCCGAAGACTTTGGGGCAGATCGGACCGGAGCAACCACAATCCTGCTGCTACCGCCCCGGCCCAGGTGATTGAACTCAGGCCCAGGGATTCGAGGTCGGCCATCCGGCTGCCGCGCAAGGGGATGAGTCGCGACACCTGCCAGGCAATGCCGCCAGCCAGGGCTGCCACGACGATGGACTTACCCAGTTCGAACCACGGAAACTCAGCAAGCGACACCAGCCTTCGACGATCGAGAAGGATGGCGGCCACGACCGTATTGGCGACGATCCCGATGTCGGAGGCGATGGCCAGTCCCACCACGGAAAGCTCATGAAACAAGTACCGGTAAACCGTGAGAGAGGCGATCGTCACGACGGTGCAGGCGACCATGGGCGTAAGCGTGTCGCCGGCGGCGTAAAAGGCACGGGCGTAGAGTCCCTGCGCCGACCAGAAGGCGAGGGATAGGGAGAACCAGAAGAAATAGAGGGCGGTTTCCTGCGAGTCCACGAAGGAGAAGTGCCCGCGGCGATACACCAGGTCGATGAGGGGTAGGGCGGCCACCATCATGAGCGCCGAGGAAAGGAACGAGAGCGCGGAAATCCGGTAGACGGAGCCGTTCACGGTCTCGCCAAACTCCTTCATTTTCTTTTCGCCGAACAACCGCGCAAAGAACGGCAGAGAGGCCTGCCCGGTGGCCTGCCCGAGCACGGCGATGGGTACGGCGAACAGACGCTTGGCATAGTTGAGGCGGGAGATGTCGCCCACGCCACTCGAGGCGAAGTAGCGGAGGATCCAGTCGTCGGCGGTGACCAGTGATACCCCCAGCATCAGGGGAATTGAGAGCCGCACCCACTCGCGGAAGGCGGGGTTTCTCCACTCGAACGACGGGCGATAGCCGGTACCGATTCGCGCTGCGCCGATGGCATTCACCAGGAAGGGGCCAATTACCGATCCCAGCAATGCGCCGTAGGCAAGCGATGCGATGCCGATCTGTTTTCCAGCGATTACGCCTCCCAGGATGATGAACACGTTGTAGAGCACAGGCCCGAAGCTGGGAAACAAGAACATGCGGTGCGAGAGCAGCACCGCGCCAACCACGCCGCCGACGTAGAAGAAAATCTGCGCGGGCAAAAGGATGCGCGTCAGCGAAACGCACAGCTTCATCTGCTCAGGCGAGAATCCGTGGAACATCCAGGAGACGAACTGCGGAGTAAAGATCTCGGCGGCGGCGATTCCGATCAGGAATACGGTCGTCATCACGGTGACGATCACCGAGAAAGTTTTCTGGGCATCGGCCTCGCGCTTCTCGGCGAGGAAGCGGGTATAGATCGAGATGAATGTGATCGAGGCTGTGCCGCCCGCCAGGATGTAATTCAGCCAATCGGGCAGGGTGAATGCCGCAACGTAGGCGTCGGTCTGGCCGCCGGCGCCGAAGGCGTAGGCGATGTAGGCTTCGCGCAAGTAGCCGATAACGCGCGACAGCATGACCGTGGTCATCAGCAGCACGGTGGCGGAAAAAGCACTGTGCTGGTGCGACGGTCGTAGATTGCGGAGAATGCGGGAAAGCATGCGTCAGCCGAAGATCAACGCTGGAAATTTTTTCACGGTAATGGGTCGAGACCGGCTCAGGACTTCCATCATAAGTCACGCGCTGGTCGGCATTTGGCAATCGTCGATCGACGGCTGATTACCTTGGTACCAGTCCCTGCTTTGCTGAAGAATTCACACAATATTGATGTTCTCGTAAGAAATCGCGGTCACGCTATAGACAGCGCGAGGAGTGCGCGGAGGGGCCATGCGCAAGCTGACCATCGTATTTTTCGACGCGGGTGGAGGGCATCGCAATGCCGCCGAGGCGCTGAAAGGCACGCTCGAGCAGCAGCCGCGACCGTGGCACGTCGAGTTGATGAACCTGCAGGATCAGTTGGATTCGATCGACGTGATCCGACGCGCTACCGGCATCCGCATCCAGGACGGCTACAACCTTATCCTGCGCAAGGGCTGGACGCGGCCGACACCACAGCTACTCGTGCTGCTGCGCGGCCTGTTGCGCCTCTACCACGCTCAGGTGGTCGCGATGCTCGAAAGGTATTGGCGCGAGCATCCCGCGGACCTCGTGTTGTCGGCGATTCCCTTGTTCAATCGCGCGCTGGGAGAAAGCCTGCGCGAGGCGGCGCCAGAGACGGCATTCACCACGCTACTGACCGACATGGCGGACACACCGCCGCATTTCTGGATCGAACCCGAGTCCGAGTTTCTCATCTGCGGGACAGAGCGCGCGGAGCAGCAGGCATTCGAAATGGGACATGCGCGCCACCGGGTGTTTCGCACATCGGGAATGATTCTGAAGCCGCGTTTTTACGAGAAACCCAAGCTCGACGTTGCCGCCGAACGCGAGCGACTCGGCCTTCGGCGCGATTTGCCGACTGGCATCGTCTTGTTCGGCGGGCACGGTGCACCGGTGATGGCGGAGATCGCACGCGAAGTAAACCGCCTTGCGAACGACGTGCAACTCATCATGATCTGCGGGCACAACCAGAAGCTGCGCGCCGAACTTCAGGCAATGCCCAAGCGGCGTCCCATGCTGGTCGAGGGCTTCACGAACAACGTCGCGCATTACATGGCATTGGCCGACTTCTTCATCGGGAAGCCGGGACCGGGGAGCATCAGCGAGGCGCTGCAGTTCGACCTGCCAGTGATCGTCGAACGCAACAAGCGCACCCTGCCGCAGGAACGATATAACACCGAGTGGGTCGAGGAGAAGCGGCTAGGGATCGTGTTGCGCGATTTCGGCCAGATCGCTTCTGGCATCGAGCGGCTGCTGCAGCAAGACACTTTCGAGGAACTGCGCGCCAACGCGCGGGCTTACTCCACCCGGGCAATCTTCGAAGTGCCCGCGATTCTGGAAGAAGTTCTCGAGCGGCACGTACCACACTCTGTGCCGGTGTCGCCGGCGGTTAGCGGCCTTTCCATCGGGCATGGCGAGGCGTGGGCAGGGTCGGGCGGGGTGTCGTAACGGGCGCGTTCAGATGTCATCCTGAGCGAGGCGATCTATGTACTTTTTAGAATTGTCATCCTGAGCGAAGCGAAGGACCTGCTTTACTTTTCTAAATTGTCATCCTGAGCGTAGCCGAAGGGGACCTCCTGTTTTGCCAGCGACGCAGCCAGCCAATCCTAGAGAAGCGAGGGCGGGCTTCGTCAGCGGGCAGACGAGGGCCTCTACCCCTACGCGGGGCGCGTTGGATCGGTCCGCGTTGGATCGGGCTGCGGGTGGGATTGGTAGGCGTCGGCCTGAGCGGGCGTCAGGCCGTTGGCTCGAACGATATCGCCATAGAGGCGGCCGCTTGGGCGAACGGTTCGTTTCTGGGTAGCCGGGTCCAGCTCGATCAGCCCAAACCGCAGTCTCCAACCTTCCGTCCATTCGAAGTTATCCGTCAGCGTCCAATGGAAGTAGCCACGAATGTCGTGGCCTTCGCTCATGAGCTGATGCAGTTCCTTGACCACATTTACCAGCAGCCATGGCCGGATGCGGTCCTGTGCATCGGGCACGCCATTCTCCAGAATATAGATCGGCTTCTTCATCCGCGAAACACGCTCCACCGCGACGCGGACCGCCTTGGGATAGGCCTCGCCGTAAGGACGCTCGACGCCGGGGTCGCCCTGTGGCACGTGGTCGGGCACAAAGATACGACTGAAGAGCTGGCCCAGGTTCAGCGGATCGAACGCAACATGCAGGCGGTTGTACACGTTAAGGCCGACAAAATCGCAGGCGCCTTCGACGTCGGAGGCGTGACCGTCGAGCAGGCTTAAAGGGAACCGCAGGCGTCCACGCTCCACCAACTGCAGAAAAGTCTCGTTGAAGGTCTCGTTCAGCAGGCCCGCCACCCAGCGATCAAACATGGTAGCGACCGGTTCAAAAACGACGTAGTGCTGTGCCCAGCCGACCTGCGCTTGCGCCTGCAACTTGTGGATCATGCGGTAAACCAGCAGGTGACAGCGGGCAAGAGCGCTGGTGACACGGATCGCTGTACTGA
>Ga0307478_10001539_pt1 | contig 19759 bp, 7 predicted proteins | sample atmos_gasesECM4C_2_FD_203713 | JGI IMG/M metagenome (GOLD analysis project Ga0307478, IMG submission 203713) | Hardwood forest soil microbial communities from Morgan-Monroe State Forest, Indiana, United States - atmos_gasesECM4C_05 | ecosystem: Environmental > Terrestrial > Soil > Temperate... | reverse complement strand
TGCGAGCCGCACATCCATCGAGACGCGGTTGACGAGGGCCTGATATTCGAGCACGCGCTTTTCCTCAATCAAGCGCGCAATCGAGAGCTGGCTGGTAACTGCGCCGCCGGTGTACAGATTTTGCACAACACGAAGGGACGCGTCGTAGTCATCGGAACGCAACGTCGAAGCTTGAACGCGCTCCCGCTTCTGGAGCAGGCCAGTCGAAACCACACTGGGCAGGAACCCGGCGCGCGCCTCGATCACACCGCCTTTCGCGGCCTCCAATTGTTTCGCCGCCATCAGGATCTCGGCGTTCCCCTTTTTTGCGGCCGCGACGGCTTCCTCGACGGTATAAGAAGGAGCGGCGGCGCGGAGGGTCGCGCAGACGAACCATAAAATAACGAGACCGGCGAAGCGCCGCATGGTTTCTATCTCAGGCGGCAGCCTATGGTTTTTCAATCAAAATCCCTTCCTTCAACCGCCCTCGGGCCCATTCTCCGCCATTTGTTGCTTTTTCGCCAGTGCCGCGCCTCCGGGATTGCGCTCCGCAAATATGGCAATATTGTGACAACCTTCTTGCCCCGGACGCGCAGCTACAGCTAGTTTCAGGGGTTTCGGGTAAATGAACAAAATCAAAATCGCCGTCGTCGGGGTGGGAAATTGCTTCAGCTCGCTCTTGCAGGGAATTAATTTTTACGGGCGCCCCTCCAACAACGGCTCGGCGGACATTGGGTTAATGCATCGCCGCATCGGGCCCTACGAGCCGCAACACATTGATGTCGTTGCCGCCTTCGACATCGATCGCCGCAAGGTCGGGCTCGATGCCGCTGAAGCGATCTTTGCCCGGCCGAACTGCACAAAAGTTTTTTGCGACAAGATCGCGCCGACTGGCGCCATCGTCATGATGGGGTGTGTATTCGACGGCTACGCGGAGCACATGAAAGAGTACGACGCCGACCGGACCTTCCTCCCGCTGGAAAAAGAATCGACCCGCGAGCAGATCATCGAGGAGCTTCGGAAGTCCGGCGCCGAGATCATGGTGAATTATCTGCCAGTCGGTTCCGAGGAAGCCACGCGCTTCTATGCCGCTTGCGCGCTCGAAGCCGGCCTCGGTTTCGTCAATAACATTCCGGTCTTCATCGCCAGCGATCCGGTCTGGGCGAAACGGTTCGCCGACAAAAATCTCCCGATCGTGGGCGATGACATCAAGGCGCAGATGGGCGCGACGGTTTTGCATCGCACCATCGTCGATCTCTTCCGAAAGCGCGGGGTGAAAGTCGAGCGCACCTATCAGCTCAACACCGGCGGCAACACCGATTTCCTTAACATGCTGAACCGGAGCCGGCTCGCTTCGAAGAAAGCGTCGAAGACCGAAGCGGTCCAGTCCGTCATTGGCGAGCGGCTCGCCGACGACAACATCCACATTGGCCCAAGCGATTACGTGCCGTGGCAGAACGACAACAAGGTTTGTTTCATCCGCGTCGAAGGAAAACTTTTCGGCGACGTGCCGATGGAACTCGACGTAAAACTTTCCGTGGAAGATTCGCCGAATTCCGCCGGCGTGGCGATAGACGCCATCCGCTGCTGCAAGCTCGCGCTCGATCGCGGGCTCGGCGGCGTTCTCCATTCCGCTTCCGCCTATTTCTCCAAACATCCGCCGCAGCAGATGACCGACGACGAAGCGCATCGCAGCGTCGAAGAGTTCATCGCCGGAAAGCGCGAGAGCTAGCCGTCGCCCTGCGGGCGACGTGAGCCATACGCTCATTGATATTCTAAGTTGCTACGAAACCCTCGGCTGACATTGTTGCAGCCCGTTGCAATTGGCGGTGTTCCCTCAAATCGTAGGGTAGGACGAATATCCCGTTCCCGAGGGGCATTTAGAGGCATGTATGCGTTGCATGCATTTAATAAAGTAAATGTATATATTTCGCCTGTTTTTATACATTTAGTCGTGGCACTGTTTGCAAGGCATGCATTTCCAGCCTGATAAGCCTTTCAACCAGCTCCCTGACCTTCCGCCCAAGGCCGAGCTCGAAACCGTTCCAGTGCTGAAGGCGACCAGCCGTGCTGCTCGCGCCTTGGCCGAACTGAAAGGCCGCACCCACACCATTCCGAACCCGACCATCCTGCTCAACACCATCGTCCTACAGGAAGCGAAACTCAGTTCTGAGATCGAAAATATTTTCACCACGAACGACGAACTCTATCGCGGCCTCGGAATCAACGGCAACGGGCGCGACATGCCACCGCATACCAAGGAAGTCCTCCATTATCGAGAAGCAGTCTGGCATGGAATGAACGCGCTGAAAGATCGCCCGTTCCTCTCAACCAATCTCGCGATCGAAATCGTCAATATCATCAAGGAGAACGATGCGGGAATCCGCAATCTCCCCGGTACAAAAGTTCAAGACCCAACCACCAAGGAAATCATTTACACGCCTCCAGAAGGCGAAGACTTAATTCGGCGGAAACTCGCGAACCTTGAGAAGTTCTCCAATGACTCATCGTCCGAAATCGATCCGCTCATCCGCATGGCGGTCACGCATTATCAATTCGAAGCGATTCACCCCTTTTTTGATGGCAATGGTCGAACCGGGCGAATCCTTATCGTTCTTCAATTAATGCTGAATCGCCTGCTCGACATGCCGATTTTGTTTCTGAGCCGGTTCATCATCGGGCACAAGACGCAGTACTACCGCAGCCTGCGCGCCGTGACCGAAAAAAATCAGTGGGAAGCTTGGCTCCTCTACATCCTTGAAGCCGTCGAAAATACGGCACACGGCACGACACAAAAAATCCATGCCATTCACGATCTGCTCGCGGAAACACTCGAGAAAGCGAAACGCATCTTGCCCAAGCGGACGTTCGGCAAAGATTTGATCCAACTCATCTTTGAGCAGCCGTATTGCAAGATCCGCTTCGTCGAAGAAGCCGGAATCGCCAAACGGCTGACCGCCACAAAATATTTGCGCGATCTCGAAAAGGCCGGCTTCGTCCGCGCGATTAAGCAAGGCACCGAGTTGACCTTTATCAACCACGCGCTCTGGCGACTTCTAACCGACGAACCGTTGCCGAAGAGCGGAGCGAGCGTGAAAAGGTGACGCCATCGCGGTGGCGACGCGTGTTTTCAGTCTCAACGTCGATCTCACGCGTCCCACAGGGACGCGGCTACAGAAGACGGCATTGCGCGCAACCGCGTCCATTCCGTTTCGAGCTCATTCGCGTCGTAGTCTAGAGACCGGCCCGTCGCCGTCGCGAAGATGCCGGCGTCCACTTCGCATTTGGTTATTTCGCGGAGCGATTTCCAATAAGCCGCAATCTGCGGCCGGTAGCGTTGGCGGAGTTGTTCTTCTTCCTCCGGCTTGATCCGGTTTGTCTTCCAATCGACAAGCAGACACCGGTTGTTCTCGGCGTCGATGACGAGCAGGTCGATCAGGCCTTCCACACACGCCTGTTCGTCGATCCGCCAGGCGAAAGGGAACTCGGAGTGGATCACCGCGTTCTCGCGCGATAGAAATTGTTTCAGGATCGAATCGCCGGCAAGGGTCTCGCGCACGAGTTTCCATTCTGCCACCGAGCGCCGTCGGTCCGGGGAAATGGCGAGGAACTTCTGGAACAATGCGTCCGCCTCTTCGATTCCGGACCGCCACGGGATCTGTTGGAAAAGTGCGTGCCACCAGCGGCCGTACAACGTCGCCGGCGTATCCGCCGCGGACTTTATCGGGACCCGCGCGGCGACGGTCCCGATAATTTCCTCCGCAGCTTCCGGCATGATCTCAGGGTCGTACGCGCTCGGATTGAATTTGTGCACGAAGTCGTCGGCGCGCCGCCGCGCTTTCCGCGCACTCTGTGGATCGATCGCCGAAGGAGCGGAGATCAGGTCGTCCGCCTGGGCCTGATCCTCCAACCTTGCGGCGAGAGTGAGCGGACAGATTTCCGGCGTCTCGACTAGCTCATCGAATTGCGCTGGATTTTCTTCACCGCCAAGAAGCGTGAGCTGCGCCCGGGGCGAGAGTCCTCCTTTCGAGTCGAGAAATAGTTCGCGATCGACTGTGAGGACGAGCGTGTGTCGCGCGCGGGTCGTGGCTACGTAAAGCAATCGCTGCATTTCCTGCCGCTCCGCCAGCGTCCGCGCCTTCTTCAATTCGTCGGAAGGATCTTCCTTGCTCAACGCCACCAAAGTTTCGCCCGAGTCGGGCTTCTTGATGAGAGACGGATAACGCGGAACCGGCGACCGAATATCCCGGCCGAGAAATGGCAGGATCACCGCCTGCCATTCGGATCCCTTGGCTTTTTGCGCGGTGATCAACTGAATGCCGTTTGCTGCCGAAAGCCGGACTTCGCGTGGCGTCTCAAAGTCCGCGCGCAGCTTCTCCGCGAAATCGGCCAGGGTCGCGCCCTGCGCTTCGGCGTCTGCGGCCAGGGCGACAAGCGCATCGAGTTCCCGCGATAAATCCTCGAAGTCTTCAGATGGAAGCGCGCCGAGCCGCTCGCGCATTTGCGTCTCCGCCACCAAAATCGAAACGGCTTCGAAGAGCGATTTGCCTTCCAAACGATTTCGCGTTTCCGCGAGCGCGCGCAGCCGCGAGGAAACGATTCCCGCCGCGGCCCTGGGCTCATCGATCCGGAACCGGCTGCCATCGCCTTCGGCAAACACCGCCAGGTCGTGGTCCGAAATTCCGAACACTTCCCGCAGCATCCCCGCGATCTCGTAGCCATTGAGCGGCTCCGCCATGATCGTGCAAAGCGCCGTCAGCCAGGCGTAGGCGGGACTGTCCGCCTTGATCGCGCTTTCGGATTGCATCGCCACCGGCACGTCGATTTTCCGCAGCGCGCGCGCCATCGTGCGCAGCCACGCCTTGCGTGGACAGAGGATCGCGACGTCCCGCCACGAACCGGCGCGCAATTTTGCCAGGCCCGCCTCCTTGATCCAGCTCGCGAGTTGCTTCGCCGCGATATTCGCTCGCCAGGCATCCTTCTGTTTTCCCGGCGGCAACAATGAGCCCGGGAGCGAAACGCGAATCACCTGTCCGGGAAGCGCCGTGGGACGCGGCTGCAATTCGACGAATTGGACCTGCCCGCCATCGGCGTTCAGGATTTCGCGGAAAGTGCGGTTGACGAAATCCACCTGCTTTTCGTCGAGACGAAATGTGACCGAGTACGTCAACGCCGTGGCGGAACCAGTCTCGACCAGGGCATCATGAATCCTCTCGTAGTTCTTCAGATCGGCGCGATCGCCGAAGATCGACTGCTGGCGATCGCCGACCATGCAGAAATGCCCGGGTCGCGGCGGATCGGTGCGCGCTTCGAGCCAGCGTCCGGTGGCTTCGGGCGGCCGCGCGATTTCGAGCAGAACGGAAAACTGCGCCGGATCGGTGTCCTGTGCTTCATCGAGAATAACGCGGAAATTTTGTTCGCGCACGCGCCGCGCGGCCGAGGGATGCTGGAGGAGTTCGTCCGCGAGCGCGATCTGGTCGTCGTAAGTGACCACGCCGCGCTCGAGTCGAAAATCGCGGTAATCGCGCTGCACTTCCGCGGCCACGCAAAGCGCTGCGTTCGCGACCCATCGTCGCAACGGCGCCAAAGACTGGCGCCAGACCTGGGTGAATTTTGCGTTGGCGCTGGTGAAATAATTTGGCCACCGCAGAAATTCCCAGTCGGATCCGAAGCGCGTTTCCCAATCGGCCAATTCTTCCTGCGTCCGGCGAATCGTATCGCGGCCGCCGGTATCCCTGGCGCGATACACGTCGTTGAAATCCACTGCGGGGCAGGGCCCGATCTCGCCCGGCCGCAAAAGCGCAGAGCCGGCGCGCCGCGCGAGTTCCATGATGTCGCGCGCCTGGGCCAGACGAAAAAGCGCCGTGCGATTCTCCTTACTCAACGATTCGCCAAGGCGCGGTTGTTGTTGCACGAACTCCTGCCAGAGATCTTCGTCGTCAGTGATCAATTCGAGCGGCGCGGGCAGCCCGAGGTAATGCCCGTAGTTCGTCAGCAGCTTCATGCAGAAGGCGTGGATCGTGCCGAAGAACGCGCGGTTGAACGCGCTCACGATTTCAGGCGCGAGCTTCTCCGCGAGAATGAGCTGGCGGGTGCGTTGCTGCATCTCGTCCGCGGCGCGGTTCGTGAACGTCACCACCACCAGCCGCGGCAGGATTTCCCGGGCCTCCTGCGCGCGCGCGATTTGCAGGATCCGGTCGGTAATCGCACGCGTTTTCCCCGAGCCGGCGGAAGCCACCACCGAGAAATTGCGCTCGAGTTCTTTCGTGAACCGGTCGCGATTGGATTGATCGCCAGGCGCGCTCACCGGAAATAATCCTCCTCCTCTTGGGCGAGCGCCGGATGCGTCAGCTCCCAGCGTTCCTCGAGAATCTCCTGGTCAATCGCGAGAGTCGCGAGCGGATAGGCGCGCGTGAAAGTCCATGCCGAGCGCAACGGACCGTACATGCCGAAAACGCCGGTTTGCTGCATCCGCGCCAGCTCGCGAAACACATCCGCTTCCGCGTCCATCTGGTCGATCGAGAGCTGGGGCACGACCGGTTTTACCGCAGGCGATACGAGACTGAGGTGAACCCGATGCGCTCCGAGCTGGCGCGCCGCAAGTCCGTAAAGCGCGAGCTGGAGCGCCGAGCCATCCAGGATTTTTTTGTGAAGCTGCGATTTCCGTTTCTCCGTGTCCTCGCGTGGAGGCGCGAGCGCCTTCTTGTTCGCCCCGGTCTTGTAATCGACGATCCAAAGCTCGTCGGCTTCGAGTCCGCGGCTTTCCTGGCGGGAAAGGAGCAGGTCGATGCGACCGCGAAAGAGGAGGGTCGCGTCTTCAGCCACGCGCACCGGCTCGTCGCCTTCGATCGACCATTCCACCGCCATCCAGGGCCAGCCATCGATCGTCGCCAGTTTCGCGCCGAGCAGCCGAGCCAGGGAGAATGCATTTTGCCAGCCGGAAATCCACCAATCTGAGATCGTCTCGGATTGGCTGAGGCGTTGGATCTCCGCGCGTTTCTCCTCCGCGGCAATGCGGATGGACTGGTCGATGCCGGCCGCGTCTGGGATGCGAACAAAAATCTTTTCCGCGCCCGCACCGGCCACCTGGCTCAACCAGCGATGGACCCACTGGCCGGTCGCCGCCGTCCAGGGATTCGTTTCATCTTCGCGGCCTTCGACGCCGAGATATTTTTTTAGCCAGACCAGCGCCGGGCTTTTCACGAGAGACTCAAATTCGCTCACGCTCGGGATCGGGATGCGCGCCGCGGGGGAGCGCAGGGCGAAGTCATATTCGCCTGACGCAGCGGTGGGGTCGCGTCGCGCATCGTAAGCGACCCGCGTCTGCAAAATCTCACGCGTCGGCGCGGAACGAGAAGGCGGTGCGGTGGATTGCAGCCACGCGGCCGTGGCGCGTTGCAACTCTTTCATGCTGACCTGGGTCAACGGCCGCCCGCGCGTCTGCTGGTAAAGCCGCGAAAACAATTCACTCGGGTTCCACGGGCGATCCGGTGCGGACTCCTGCACGAGGCTCGCCCCGATGGCGATGCCGGCAGCGGATTCGAGAAGCGCGTGAAATTGTCGGAGCGCGATTTGCCGCTGTTCCCGCGGGCCGAGGTAAACCGAATGATTCTCGCGAACGCTGGTGTGCCCTTCGCCCTGGCGGCCCTGCCGCGCGGCGCGACGGTTCAACGTCTGAATGCCGCGATTGAAATTCTCGATCTCTTCTTCGCGCGCGAACTCGCCTTTTTCTTCCGGCGGCCAACTGCCTTCGTTCCAGCCCGCAAAAATCAGATGCGACCATTCCTGATTTTGCGCCTGCGCCACCGTGAGCAACTGCACTCGCGCATAAGGATGATCGCCCGCCTCGTCGCGCCCCGCGGTGAAACTCGACGCGATCTCTTCCAGCCAACGCAGGAACAGGACGCGCGGAAATTTCGCGGGCACTTTGTCCGCCCACTCGAGGTCCCGGCTCGCGATGCCGGTCCAATACTGTTTCCATTTCAAGCGCGCGAACGCTTCCGCCGTCGCCTCGAGAAATTCCGCAAGAGTTCCACGCGCGGGCAGGAACTGGATCAGCTCGAGAATCCGCGCCACTTCCTGCCGTTCCGGGCGGGAATCCGTGGCGCAGAACCGCTGGAGAAGAACAAGATCGTCGATCAGGATTTGGGCGTGAGCGGACTGGAGTGTTTTTTCGAGACGATCGAGCCGGAGCTCGGGAAATAATTTCTCCCCGCTGCGGAAGCTGCCGAGAAAACGAACCAGCGAATGAATCCGCGGCCCGCGCTGAAGCTGCAACCAAGCGCGCCATTCGGCCGACTCGAACAATCCCGGGACCGGATGGCCGAACCCGTCGTTATGCGGAATCGAAAGCTTCGAGAGCGCGTTGGCGGCGAGGCGCGGCAGCGATCCCGCGCCGGAAAAAATCACACCGATGCGGGAGCAATCTTTCGCCGCCAGAAATTGCAGGCAGGTCAGCGCAATGGCGTCGGCCTGCTCGGACGCGTCGGCGCCGACGACGAACGTGTAATCCGCAGCGGCCGCCGTTTCGCCGCGCATTTCCGCCTCGCTGAAAAGAGTGTCGTTCGCGGTTCTGGCGCTGGAGGAAACCGGCCTCGCTTCGCCGAAAGCTTCTTCCCACGAGCCGATCCAGCAGAGATCGATCTCTGAATTTTCTCTCGGGTATTCGAGCAGGACCGTCGCGTTCTCGGCAGTCTGGACGCCGGCGCGAAGCAAAAACCAGTGCGACCAATGCGCGGCATCGAACCCGCAGATCAGGAAATTCGCGAAGGCCGCGGGACGAGACTTCGCGCGCGCCAGCAGATCGCGATCGAACTGGGCGACGCCGGAAAAACCGCATCGGCGCAGTTGTTCCCGAAAACGGCGGACGATTGGTTGAAAGGAATCGAGGCCCAAGCTTTCGAAATTCCAGCCGGCGGTCTCGAGCCGGTCGAGCGTGCGCAACAAATGGTCCGGCGCGCGCACGACCGCTTTCGCCGCCAGGTTATCCGCGCTGGTTTCGTCGTTAGCCGATTCGCGCAGAGTTTCCTCCGCTGCGATCGCGAGCAAGAGGCGAAGATGCTCACGCAACGGCAACCCGTGATCGCGCTCACCGCTGAGCAGATCCCGCAGTCCCGCCGGCGTTACGAATCGAAGACCAAGATGCGATTGACCTTCCCGCAGCAGGCGCGCTTTTAGCGCATGCGCCTGGCTCCGTGTCGGCACGACCACGACGGACGGCAGTTCCCGTTTCCACGAAATCGGAAGCACTTCGCGGAACCACGGCGCGATCGCTCCATCCCACGCCTCTCGCGGCGACGATGCGATGCGAAGTGCTGCCTTCCGTTTCACGTTCGTACTTTAGCAGAACCGAAGGACAAACACTGTCCTACGGCTGAAGAAAGATGTGCGCTGCTTCATGGTAGGGACGGCGCGCTGCGCCGTCCGCGCGTCTTGGAAGGCGGGAAGCCAGCGGACGCCGCAGCGCGGCGTCCCTACCACAATGCGGTTCCATTGCGCGGGCGCAGACCGGGTGTTACCCTCGCCGCTCCGCGCATGAGCCAGAATTACAAAGAGACGCTCAACCTGCCGAAAACGGATTTTCCAATGAAGGCAAGCCTCACCGTGCGCGAGCCGGAGATGCTCGCGAAGTGGGAAGAGGCCGGCCTTTACGCGCAAATCCAGGGGGCGCGCGCGAATGCGGAATTGTTCGTCCTCCACGACGGCCCGCCGTTCGCAAACGGCGACGTTCACATGGGCACGGCGCTGAACAAGATCCTGAAAGATCTCGTGGTGAAATCGAAAACGATGGCCGGTTTTCGCGCGCCCTATCTGCCGGGATGGGATTGCCACGGCTTGCCGATCGAATACAAGGTCGTGAAGGAATCGCGTGGCCTTTCGCCGCTCGAGGTGCGGAAGCGCTCGGAGGCTTTTGCGAGAAAATTCATCGACATCCAGCGCGAGCAATTCAAGCGGCTCGGCGTCTTCGGCGATTGGGAACATCCCTACCTCACTCTCAATCCGTCCTACGAAGCGGAGATCCTTCGCGCCTTTGCGGTCTTCGTCGAGAAAGGTCTCGTTTACGAAAGTTTGAAGCCGGTCTTCTGGAGCACGGGTGCACAGACTGCGCTCGCCGAAGCCGAAGTGGAATACCAGGACCGCGAAGACACCGCGGTCTACGTAAAATTCCCGATCGTCTCCGGCGAGCTCGCCGGCAAAGCGAGCATCGCGATCTGGACGACGACGCCGTGGACGTTGCCGGCGAACCTCGCGATCGCCGTCCATCCGAAAGAACTCTACGTGATGCGCGAGTTCCGGAAGGAAGGCGCAACGGAAATGCTCGTCCTGGCGGCGTCGCTCGTGAAAGCATTTTGCGCGGCCACCGGTTACGAGCCGACGGGCGAACCGATAAGCTCGTTTCCCGGCAGCCAGCTGGAGGGAGTCACCGCGCAGCATCCGTTTCTCCCGCGGACATCGGCCGTGGTTGCGGCGGATTTTGTCACGATGGATTCCGGCACCGGGGCCGTGCACATCGCGCCGGGGCACGGCGAGGAAGATTACTCGTTAGGCCGGGCGCGAGGTTTGCAGATTCTCTCGCCAGTGGACGACCACGGCCGCTTTACCGATGAAGCCGGCTTGTCGGAGCTGACCGGCAAGTATGTTTTCGACGCTAACGCCCACATCGTCACGCTCCTGCGTTCGAAAGGGATGCTGATCGCCGAACAAGTTTATCAGCATTCGTATCCGTACTGCTGGCGCTCGAAGACGCCGATCATCTTTCGCGCGGTCGAGCAGTTCTTTATTCGGATCGACGATCTGCGCGCGAACGCGTTAGCGGCAATCAAAGGCGTAAGCTGGATCCCAGCCTGGGGAGAGAACCGCATCGCGGGCACAGTGGAATCGCGGCCCGACTGGGTGATCTCGCGGCAACGGAGCTGGGGCGTGCCGCTGCCCGTTTTTTATTCGGCCACCGGCGAAACAATCCTCGATCCGAAATGGATTCGGAAGCTTGCGGACGTTGTCGCGCAACGCGGATCCAACGTCTGGTTCGAGCTCGATGACGCGGCGCTGACGCGGGAACTCGGGCTGCCGGAAGGCACACGTCATCGTACCGATACGATCGACGTCTGGATCGATTCCGGCGTTTCCCATGCCGCCGTCCTCGCAACGAATCCGGAGCTCCGGGATCCGGCGGACATGTATCTCGAAGCGACGGATCAACATCGCGGCTGGTTTCAATCTTCGTTGATGACGAGCATCGCGCTGCACAACCGGTCGCCCTACAAAACGTGTGTCACCCACGGCTTTGTTGTCGATGTCGACGGGAAAAAGATTTCGAAATCGAGCAGCTACAGCAAGCCGATGGACGCCGGTCATTTCGTGGCGAAACATGGCGCCGATATCGTGCGGCTCTGGGTCAGCAGCATCAATTACACGGACGATGTTCCGTTCTCGGAGGAGATGTTCACGCGGCTGGGGGACACCTACCGGCGGATTCGGAACACGCTGCGGATTTTGCTCGGGAACCTGCATGATTTCCCTACAGCGGCGGTCTATGACCGCCGAAATCAAAACGATCGGCGGTCACAGACCGCCGCTACAGAAGAGAAGAGCTTCACGCTGGTGGATCGCTGGATCCTGGATCGCCTGGAGAACGTGATCGCGGAATGCCGCGTGGCTTACGGCGCCTACGAATTCCACAAGGTCTATCACACGCTGAATCAATTCTGCGCGGTCGATTTGAGCAGCCTTTACATCGACATCACCAAGGACCGGATGTATTGCGATCCGGCAGCTGCCGGACGACGGCGCGCGACGCAACAGGCGATGCATCGGATTTTCGATGCCCTTTGCCGATTGCTCGCGCCGATCCTGGTTTTCACCGCCGAAGAAGCGTGGGGATATCTCGGTCGATCCAGTTCGGTCCACATCGAGACATTTCCGGAGGAGGCCGCGGAGTTTCGAAACCCGCAGGCGCACGAACAAATCATGCAGCTGCAAACTCTGCGCGGCGTGATCGGGCAGGCGATCGAACGCGCTCGCCAGGAGAAGCTGATCGGGAACGCCCTGGAAGCGGCGGTGACGTTGACTTGCGATGAGGCGACGATCGCGGCGGTTCCGAAAGAGGAGCTTGAAGAGTTTTTTATCCTGAGCGATCTGACCTTGCAGCCTGGCAAAGAACCGGCCGCATCGATTTCCAGGACTGCGTATCAAAAGTGCGCCCGTTGCTGGCGGCATCGTCCGGCGGTTGGAAAGAGCTCGGCGCATCCGGACCTGTGCGATCGCTGTGAGAGCGTAGTCCTCTCAACCTCTCAACCCCTCAACTCCTCAACCAAGTGAAATACATTCTTTGCCTCTCGCTTCCGCTCTACACGCTGGACCAAATCACCAAGGCGCTGATCCTCCGCTTCGTGGGTGCCGAGGACAGCCATGTCGTTATCCCCCCGGATTTCTTCAAGATCGTGTACGTGACCAACGACGGAGCCGCGTTCGGCTCGTTCAAGAACAACAATCTCTTTTTCATCATCTTGTCGTGTCTCGCGTTTGTTTTTGTTTTTGCGCTGCTCCTGCGCCGCACCCGCTCGCGCGACGCGTTACGCGATGTTTCGCTGGCTTTGCTCCTCGCCGGAATCATGGGCAACCTGACCGACCGCTTTCTGCACGGCCACGTCATCGACTTTGCGCTGTTCGATCTGCACGTGCCGCTCGCGCGTCCCTGGCCCGCCTTCAACGTGGCCGATTCCTGCATCTGCATCGCGGTCATCTGTTTCATCATCCATTCGTTCAAGAAACGGAAATCTCCGGCGACGCCCGAGGTTTGAAGGTGGTCGCGTCCGGCAGCGGCCGGATCGCGCGATGTTTTCGTCGCGCGAATCGGCGGCAATTAGTGCCTCGACACGGCTCCGCGTTTCCTTTAAAAACTACGCCGACTGTTCAGCTAAAAGCCCGTGCAATCCCACTCTCCTCCGTTATTCCTGGGTCGACTGACCGCCGGCCCGCTTAAGCAAATTACCCGCAGCATTCGCAACGTCTTCGTTGCCGCGCTGCTCTTCGGCGGTGCCGAACTGTTGGCGCAACAGCCCAATGTCAACGCCACTCAGACGGGAGCGTTTCCAGCGCATCCCGATAATCGCGCGCGGGAAGGTGATACCATCACCTACACGACTATTATCTCGAATACCGGCGCGGCGGCTGCGACCGGGGTGCAGCTTACCAATCCGACACCGGCCAATACAACCGACGTGGCCGGCTCCGTGCAAGTGTCACCCCTGGCCTTTCCAGATAGCTACACCGCGGGCAAGAACACGACGCTGAATACCAGCGCGCCGGGTGTGCTGAGCAATGACACCGGCATTCCCGCGCCGAGCGCAGTCGCGATTACTGGAGGAACAACCACCCAGGGTGGCACAGTAACACTCAATGCCGATGGCAGTTTTAGCTACACTCCGGCCAACAACTTTACAGGAACGGACACGTTTACCTACACGGTCACGAACGTTCAGCCGCCTAACGATTCGGCGACAGTGACCATTACGGTCGTTCCGCCACCTGTAGCTAACCCCGATGGATACAATGTCACCAAGAACACGCCGCTCTCGGTGGTAGCGCCGGGGGTTCTGGGCAATGACACGGGCGGCCCGGCGCCGATCGTGAGTTATGGCAGCCCAAACGGCACCGAACAGACGGCCATCGGCGCTGCGACCCCGACCGCTCAGGCCGGAAGCGTGAGTTTGAATGCGGATGGCAGCTTCAGTTACACGCCACCGACCAACTTCACCGGCAGCGATACGTTCAAGTATAAGCTCACGAACCCCGCCGGCAGCTCCACTGCAACGGTCACTTTCACGGTCTCCTGCCCAACCATTACTGTCTCGAACCCGACTACAACCACCGGAACAGTAGACGCGCCCTTCAGCCAGACCTTCACGCAGACGGGTGCGCAGGGAACAGCGACCTTTACAACTGCCAGCACGTTGCCGGCAGGCCTGACCCTGGCAACGAGTGGCACCCTTTCCGGGACTCCGACACAGAACGGAACTTTCCCGATTGTGGTGACGGTGACCGATAGCAATGGCTGCACCGGCACCAGCTCGACCTATAGCCTGGTCATTAACTGCCAGACGATTACGGTAACTAAGCCGACTACGACGACCGGGACGGTGGACGCGGCCTTTAGCCAGACCTTCACCCAGACAGGAGCGCACGGAACGGCTACGTTTACTACTGCCAGCACGTTGCCGGCAGGTTTGACACTGGCAACGAATGGCACCCTTTCCGGCACTCCGACCCAGAACGGAACTTTCCCGATTGTGGTGACGGTGACCGATAGCAATGGCTGCACCGGCACCAGCTCGACCTACACGCTCGTGATCGCCTGTCAGACGATCACAGTAACGAACGCTACTTCCAGCAGTGGCACGGTAGACACAGCCCTCACTCCTGCGGCGAACTATACGTTTACGCAGACTGGCGCACATGGCTCTGTCACGTGGTCAAAGACAGGTGCGCTGCCATCTGGAGTAACGCTTGATCCGAGCACCGGCGTGCTCTCAGGCACTCCCGGCCAGCCGGGCAGTTTCCCGATTACGGTGACGGCCACGGATGCTAATGGTTGCACCGGGACTGGCGCGACTTACACGCTGGTGATCGCCTGTCAGACGATCACCGTCACTAATCCGAATACGACCACTGGCACGGTTGACGCGCCCTTCAGCCAGACCTTCACCCAAACGAGCACGCATACGCCGATCACGTGGTCGGTCACAGGCACGCTCCCATCGGGAGTGACGCTCAATACCAGCACGGGGGTGCTCTCGGGCACTCCGGGCCAGCCCGGCAGCTTCCCGATCACGGTTAAGGCCACGGATGTGAACGGTTGCAGCGGGACCGGCTCGACCTACACGCTTGTGATCGCCTGCCAGACTATTACCGTGACCAACCCAAGCAGTTCGACCTCCACCTTCAACTCGGCTCTCTCTCCTGCTGGCAATTACACGTTTACGCAGACTGGGGTCGGCGGGCACACGCCGGCTACCTTTACGCTCAACAGCGGTACCCTGCCGAATGGTTTGTCGTTCTCGTCGGCGGGGGTTCTCTCCGGCACGCCCACGCAGACGGGCACGTTCCCAATCACCGTGAAAGTGACAGACGCAAATGGCTGCACGGGGATTAGCTCGACTTACAATTTGGCGGTGAATCCGGTGGCCGCGACCGACTCTTATACCAATCTCGTTGATAATACTCAGGCCGTCGTGACCGGCGGAAGCACGTCGTCGCCGAGCACGCCATTCGTGGCCCTGAGCGGGACGCTGATCTCGAACGACCTGCCCAGCGGCGGCGTCACCCTGATAAGCACAGGCACGTTTGCCACAACCGCGGGTGGCAGCGTCACCATTGCCGCTGATGGCACGTTTATCTACACGCCAAAGGCGAATCCGGGAGCGGCCGCCATCACCGCCGATTCGTTTACTTACACGATCTCGAGTAATACGGGAGGCACCGCGACGCCAGCGACGGCGAACGGCACGGCGAACCTTACCCTTGCCGGGCGCGTCTGGTATGTGAACAGCAGCGGGGCGAACGGTGACGGGCGATCACACTCACCATTCAACGCCATGACTGGCGCCGATACCGCCTCCATCGCAAACGACTACGTCTTTGTCTATACCGGCGGCGCGACAACAACGGGCACCATCACGCTCAAGGCCGGTCAAACGCTCTGGGGCCAGGGCTCGACGTTCACGTTGAACTCGGGCGCGCTCACGATTGCTTCCGGCACGAAGCCAACCCTCACCGGCACGGTGACGCTCGGTGGAAACAACGATACTGTCAGCTCGCTGGATATTAGTACTGGCGGATCTACCGGCATCACGAACTCCGCCACCATCACGGGCGCGCTGGTGGAGAACAGCGTTACGGTTACCACTACTGCCGGCACCGGAGTTAGCTTCAATAATATCGCGGGCACGCTGACTTTCACGGGGTTGAGTACAAATGGCGGGACCGGCGCGAGTCTTACGGGGAGCAATGGCAGCGCTACCTTTAACTTCTCGGGTGTGAGCATCAGTTCGGCCGGCAACGCGGGTCTTGTGGCCACGGGTGGCGGCACTATCACCGTGACCGGCGCGGCTAACACAATCACTTCGACCACCGGCACGGCACTCAATGTTGCCAACACCACCATCGGCGCGAGCGGCCTAACGTTCCGCAGTATCAGTGCGGGCACAGGTGTGGGCAGCGCGGGCGCGGGCATCATCCTGGATAACACCGGCACGAGCGCCGGTCTTCACGTCACCGGCACTGGCTCGGCAGGCACCGGCGGGACGATTCAGCACAAGACAGGTGCCGATATCGTCTCGACTGACGTCAATACCCATGTGGCAACCGCCAGCGGGACGGGCGGAACCGGCATCTTCCTGCGGAGCACTTCCGACGTGCAACTCGCCTGGATGCAATTCAATGACTTCGACAACTTCGCGATCTACGGCCAGAACGTCACTGGCTATCAGCTCGCCAATAGCACGATCAACGGCGCCAACGGCAACAACGCGGCGAGTAACCATGAAGAGGCGAGCATCCGCTTCGACAACCTGCTGACCAGCGTCACCTATCCAACGGCCTCGATCACCAATTCGAGCATCAGCGGCGGCGCCGCGAGCAACCTCTTCGTCTCCAATAGCAGCGGCACTCTGAACCGTCTGGTGATGACCGGCGATACGTTCGGGTTCATCAGCGCCACGATCGGCAACAATAACCTCGACATCGAGGCCTTTAACAACAGCACCGTGCTAAACGTAACGTTCGGCGGCGACGCGGTAGGGGCGGGCAACACGATCACCGGCTCGCGCGGCGAACTGTTCGAAACGATCGCGAATCAGAGCAGCACCATGGACGTGGTAGTGCGGCGCAATAAGTTTCAGAACGGCCAGACGCTCGTTTCCGGCGGCGGCGGCATCTCCATAAGGGGAGATCAGACTGGCTCTGCTGCGCATGTCACTTTCGATCTCTCGTGCAACACGATCAGCGGATCGAGCACCTCAGCGTTCTTCGTTACCAATGACAGTGGCTCGGGCAGCACCATTGGCTCGATCATTAACAACAAGATCGGTCTTACTGGGGTGGACGATTCCGGGGCGAGTAACAACGGCGACGACATTTTCGTTCGGGTGTCGGGGAGCGGGACCCTGACGGTCCTGATCAGGGACAACGATATCCGGCAGTTCAGCGACAACGGTATAGCTCTGCAGAACAATAGCGGCAGCGCCACGATGAACGCCAGCATCTTCCACAACACGATCGCGGAGCCCAGCGCGGCCGCCGGAGGCGCATTTGCTCTAATAGACGTCGAAAACGGCGCGACGGCGAACGACACCAGCACTACCAACGTCGTAATCGGATCGACCTCAGCCGGAGACAAGAATAGCCTGTCGGACACCAGCAGCATAGCCGTTGCCACAGATATCGAGCTATCCAACTTCAGCGCCAACACTCACATCAACCTGTCCAAGAACGGGTCGCTTTCCGGCACCGCGCAAGCCGTGATTACAGATGACAACACCGGGTCTACCGGTGTTGATACTTCGGGTGGCAACGGCACGACCACTCTGGTTACGACGCTCCCGACGCTGCCTCCGGCGGTCGCCACCTGCACGCAACCGCCGCTGCTCTTTGCACCCGGTGGCGTGGATACTGGCATCGCGCGGGCCAGAGTCCCGCTCATGAGTCAAGCGGATTTGGATGCTACGGTCGCTATGGCTCTTCAGCGGTGGGAAGTCACCGGCCTAACGAAAGAACAGGTTGCCACTTTGCGCAGCGTGACCTTCGAAGTAGCCGATCTACCGAACCTGAAGCTCGGTGAAGCCGATGGCAATCACATCCGTGTCAGCAGGAATGCTGGCGGCAACGGCTGGTTTATCGATTCTGAAACGGACACTAAGCCGTTTAGTAAGTCGGTTTCAGCTACTCGGAGCTACACTGACCCGACCGGCGCGCCGGCTGGCCGCGTTGACCTGCTGACCGCGATCATGCACGAGATGGGTCATGCCCTGGGTCTACCCGATACCTACGATGCGAAGGACCGCGACAAGGTGATGTATGGCTTCCTGACCAATGGCGAGCGCCGCGTTCCCGCCAAGGGCGACGCGACTGGAGTTAAGCCCGAGACGCATGCTACGCATGAGGGGCCGCACTTCCTGACTGCACCGGTGACTATCGGCACGATCCCACAGGGCAAGAGCGTCACGGTGACCTTCAAGAACACGATCAACAATCCTATTCCGTCGAGCGCCTCGCCGATCTCGAGCCAGGGCACAGTGAGCGGCAGCAACTTCTCCAACGTAGTGCTCAACCCCACCCTTACTCCTGTAACAATCCCGCCCAGGTCCTACAGCGCCCAGACCCCGCCGGCGACAGGGACGGTGAATCAACCTTACGGACCCTACAGTTTCGTGGCCGACGGAAATCCTGCGCCGAACTACACCTTGCAGGGAGGGCCATTGCCGCCAGGACTCAACTTGAGCACAGCGGGAGTATTGGACGGCACGCCGACGACACCCGGAACGTTCTCAGGCATCGTGGTGCGCGCGACCAACGCTGCCGGCTTCTTCGATACCAATCCATTTACGATCATAGTGGGGACTGTTGCGCCAACTCCGACTGCGACACCTACCGCTACGGCCACAGCAACACCTACGGCAACTGCGACAGCGACACCAGCGGCAACTCCGACAGGGACGCCTTCCGCCACACCTACGGCAACGCCGACAGGCACGCCTACGGCCACTCCGACAGGGACGCCTTCCGCCACACCTACGGCAACGCCGACAGGCACACCTACCCCCACGCCAGCCCAGTCCTTGAACATCTCCACGCGGTTGCGAGTGGACGTTGGCGACAAGGTCATGATCGGCGGGTTCATCATTCGCGGGAATACTCCCAAGGCGGTGGTCCTGCGCGGTCTAGGACCTTCGCTGACCAAGTTCGGCATCCCCTTGGCCAACGTCCTTCTTGACCCGGTTCTGGAACTCCACGGAGCGAGCGGCGCTTTGATTACTTCGAACGACAACTGGAGGGACAGTCCACAAGTGGCGCAGATCCAAGGCACGGTCTTCCAACCGAGCGACGACCGTGAATCAGTCATCCTGGCTACCTTACCACCGGCGACCTACACCGTGATCCTCAAAGGCGTGAACCAAACGGCGGGGATTGGGTTGATAGAAGTCTACGACAACAACCAGGCGGTAGATTCCGACCTGGCGAACATCAGCACCCGCGGCTTCGTCCAGACTGGCGATAGCGTGATGATTGGCGGCTTCACCCTGGGCGGGAACAACAATCCCACCCGGATAGCGGTGCGGGCGCTCGGCCCATCGTTGAGTAGCTTCGGCCTGGTGAACGTGATGACCGACCCGACCCTCGAGCTGCACAACGCCAACGGGACCATCATGATCTCGAACGACGATTGGCTGAGCGACCCGGTGTCAGCCGCGCAGCTCACGGCCAACGGACTGGCGCTGCCTAATCCGAAGGAATCCGGCATCTTCACCTCGCTGGCGCCGGGACAATTCACCGCGATCGTGGCCGGCAAGAACGGCGGCATCGGCATCGCGCTCGTCGAGATTTACAACCTGAAGTGACCGTTCGCCTGTAGCGGCGGTCTTGACCGTCGAGGTTATTGGGATACGGAACGACGATCAGAGACCGCTGCCAAAGGAAGAGATTGCGACGCTAGAAGATAACTCTCGACACGCCTCCGCGTTCCCGGTAAAAACGACGCCGATTACGTCAGCCTCTCGCAACTACT
>Ga0307478_10001537_pt1 | contig 19763 bp, 17 predicted proteins | sample atmos_gasesECM4C_2_FD_203713 | JGI IMG/M metagenome (GOLD analysis project Ga0307478, IMG submission 203713) | Hardwood forest soil microbial communities from Morgan-Monroe State Forest, Indiana, United States - atmos_gasesECM4C_05 | ecosystem: Environmental > Terrestrial > Soil > Temperate... | reverse complement strand
TGCGGCCAACGGGCAACTGCTGGCTACCCTGCAAGGCCACACGGGATATGTTTGGAGCGCGGTGTTCTCGCCTGACGGCCAGCGCATCGTCACCGCCAGTGATGACCGGACGGCGCGGGTGTGGAATGCGGCCAGCGGGCAACTGCTGGCCACCCTGCAAGGCCACACCAATTATGTTCGGAGTGCGTTGTTCTCGCCCGACGGCCAGCGCATCGTCACCGCCAGTGATGACCAGACGGCGCGGGTGTGGAATGCGGCCAGCGGCCAACTCCTGGCCACCCTGCACGGCCACACCGACAATGTCAATAGCGCGGTGTTCTCGCCCGACGGTCAGCGCATCGTCACCGCCAGTGATGACCAGACGGCGCGGGTGTGGAATGCGGCCAGCGGCCAACTCCTGGCCACCCTGCACGGCCACACCGACAATGTCAATAGCGCGGTGTTCTCGCCCGACGGCCAGCGCATCGTCACCGCCAGTGATGACCAGACGGCGCGGGTGTGGAATGCAGCCAACGGGCAACTGCTGGCTACCCTGCAGGGCCACACCAATTCGGTTGGGAGTGCGGTGTTCTCGCCCGACGGCCAGCGCATCGTCACCGCCAGCGCTGACGATACGGCGCGGGTGTGGAATGCGGCCAGCGGGCAACTGCTGGCCACCCTGCAAGGCCAGACCGAGTGGCTTCGGAGCGCGGTGTTCTCGCCCGACGGCCAGCGCATCGTCACCGCCAGTGAGGACAGGACGGCCCGGGTGTGGAATGCAGAGAGCGGGCAACTGCTGGCCACACTGCAAGGCCACACCGACAATGTCAATAGCGCTGTGTTCTCGCCCGACGGCCAGCGTATCCTCACCGCCAGTAAGGACCAGACGGCGCGGGTATGGAATGCGGCCAATGGGCAACTGCTGGCCACGCTGCAGGGCCACACCGCCGTTGTTCAGAGCGCGGTGTTCTCGCCCGACGTCCAGCGCATCCTCACCGCCAGTAAGGACCAAACGGCGCGGGTGTGGAATGCGGACAGCGGGCAACTGCTGGCCACCCTGCAAGGCCACAGCGCCCCTGTCTCGAGCGCGGTGTTCTCGCCCGACGGCCAGCGCATCGTCACCGCCAGTGCTGACAAAACGGCCCGGGTGATTCGGGTGATCACACTTTCAGAGATAGCCAGATTACTAGCCCATTAGGATGGCCTTCTCAGTTAGTTCACTCTGTTCCAGAATCATCTGTTTTCACACCTTTAAAAGACAATCGCGACTCATAGGATCAGCAACTTACAGACGGTGGCGGCGCGGGCTTTTCAAACGCGCTGAGGCTTTGCCTCGCATGTTTTCGGCGGTTCTGCTCACATCGCAATTGAAACCCGTCGGACGGTTTTTGTCGCGCGAGCAAAGTCATCAATAAGCCACAAACGCACGAACATAGATGGGACTGTTGCATATCGAAAATTGGACCGACTATCACCGCCCTGGACATTAGTAACGACTAGTCGCCTAGTATTTACCAATGCGATTGCGGGCCCGGGATTCCGACTGTCGCCATCGTGCTCACCCATCCGCTTCGGTCTCGTCTTCCCGAGGGGTTGCGTCTTCATCCGGATATTGAATGACAAAGGACGTTATCATTCCTAATCGCCGCCGGCTTGCCACCTACCATTCCTCTTCAAATCCACGGAGGCACGGATGTATGAATAACACCTTGGGCAGTAGCGGCGCGATGCCTTATTTGGCACGCTTTACAGGACAGCACCTTGCCGCGGTTTATCGCTGGCTACCCGTTGCAGAAGCGGGCCGAACCGCCGCTCGTTTTTTCGAGCTCTTATCCGGCTGATCCGGCACAACTTTATTCTGCTGATCTTCCACAATGATATCCGCAGCGCTCACCAATCCGAGCTCCGGATATGCCACTTCGATACGACGGTCACTGGGCGAAACGGTGACCAGCCCGGGAGAAACAATTGCATCAGTTTTCGGAGCGCTATCGGACTTGCCAAAAATCCGCACCCGTGCCGGCTTGCCGCTGATGATATTACGCTCGCCAAACAAAGGGTCTTTGGTTAACAACCAATCCACATATAGCCCGCCGGCAGGCACGTGAGCCGCTTTGTCGGCCTCGATCTTCGGACTGGTAACTTGCAAGGAATAGTGAGAACGGGAATTAAACCATACGGTTATCGATCCCGACACCACAGTCAACAATGCGCCTAATATTGCGATCGTGGCTTTGGACCAAAAAGCCTCTCCTTTCTCCTTGGCGGGTTTAGGAAGTTTCAAATTTTCCTTAAATTCCAGCGCTATTTTGCCCCTGAAAACTTCTACCACTGTGCTAAAGCAAGCCTGTTCCAAGCTCGACCGCAGTTCTAGGCGCTTGTTCTTCGCATTCACCGTTACGCCCAGGCTCCAACCTTTGGATCCCTCGACGTATAGATTAATGATTTGCCACTTCTTGGCTGGGTTGCGGACTGCCTTAAGAAAATCTGCTAGCTCATAGGCGGGCTTCAAGGTCTCCGATAATTCACCCTCGGTAAGGTAAGCGTTCACCACCACGGGACTTTTTGGAAATGCCTTGGCGATCGATTCGTCAACTGCCTGAGCAAAAGCCTCGTTATCCCGGCCCGGTTCCCATTCGTCAAACCCGTAGACCTTGGCATAACTGCGATACCGGTACGGCACCCCTTCGACTCGCTTGAGGGAGAGTGTGCTCTCAAGCGTCTGAAAAATCCGGTCGACGTCGCTCCAGGTAACGGATTGAATGTCCAGACGCACCTGCTCCCGCAGCACATCGCACTCAAATAGAACCCGGGAATGGGAAGTGGAAATCCAGCAATACGTCGTCCGCACCTCACCCCACTCGGCGCCTAAGTCCTTTTGCCACGAATCAACGGTCCCGTAACTCCGCTCCACATTCGTGGCGCCCAGCGAAAACCGCCCGTTGAAGTACACGGGGCGTTGCGCAAAAGATCGGATGGTACTCATGGCCTGCTCAAACCACTGCCAGTCCAATCGGCCTTGAGTATAGTACTGCCTCTTTTCTCCCTGTAAGTCGGGGGCCTGGGCCGCGGCGCCCGCCAGCAACTCTAGGTCCTGTTTAACGCTCCCGGCCCAGGCGTCCACCTCCTCCTGTAGATCGGAGCTCACACTCAGGTTCGCCTCGGATCTATCGAAATTGCATCGTAAGCCCAATGAGCGGTTATTACGGCGCAGGCTGAAGGTCACCTCACTCACTTCCTGCCAGCTACGATTCAGATCGCTTTTCCAGGTGCCCATCTCCCGGTAGTTGCGCACGTAAGCCGGAGCTGAAAGAAGACGGAATGAGCCGTTAAAAAAAGCCTGCTCGCCCACGTGTTGCCAGAATAGATCGGCAGCTTTCGCACACCAGTCGGCACTCGTAGGTTTCTGCTTTTTATATTGTTCTTCAAACTGGATCGACCATTTTTTCGGCTCTTCCACCACCGCCTGGGGCGCAGCCAGTCCCAGCTCTTTTTCAATCTCGTGAAGAAGATTTTGCGCTTCTGCCTTCTCACCGAGGGGCGATTCAATCGTTACCGTCGTTTCCCGGCCCGGAAGCGCCACCGCCAGCCGGGCCGTTCGTTTGTAGTCCGATGACGGAAGCCAAAGTTCGAAGGAGTCGTCCTGATTGGAGAGCGCAGAAATCCATTCGTCGACTAATCTATATTCCTCGGTCGTCTTGGGGGTTCCAGGCCGTCGTATCGATCCCTTGAAGAGTTCACAGCCGCCAGCAAATTCCGCGATGGCTCCCTTCGCCAGCCGTCCGAGGGTTGATAAATCTGGATTGGGCCAGGAATACGCCGAGTTCAACCGGATGGACGCTTCATCGCGCGCAGGCATGCTTCACCTCACTTGTACTAAAACAGCGAAAGGATAAATCAACGTCACTGCGTCGGTGGCGGCCATTGCAAATGGATCGAGGCCAAAGCGAGAGCCTTATTGCAACAACCGAAAACCACGGGCGCACCGCGATGTAAGTCGTCTCGACAACGGAGAGCAACAATATACACGCAGAGCTGCGCTCGCTTACTCGCTCCAGCTCGCGCGCCTCCCGCCGATTGTCAATTCAAGAACCCAGAGTTGGACGTAGTCATCCCGATGCCGCAGAAATCGACTGTCGGTAATACGGCGACTATGTTGCCGTCCGGCCGCACCAGCTTACACCCGCTTCAGCCCATCGGAGCATTAACAATAAGAGACTTCCCCACGGCAAGCCAGGCGCCTGACCGCCCTCGTAGCTGTCGATTCTAGGGAATGATAACGTCCTTTATCATTCACGATCATCGCACGCACAGAAAACAGCATCTGCGCGTTCCAGCCGTCCGACGACAGAGGCCAGCCGTGCAGAAACACAATGGGCTGAGCATCCTTCGGGCCCCAGTCTTTGTAGAAGATCGTTGTGCCATCTTTTGTTGTAATCGTTGGCATTGAATCGTCTCCTTTTGTGTTATTCGGCGATAGTGGATCCCTTATTGATCTCGAAAATGCAACAGCCGGCAATGTAGTTGCCACTAGAGTTGTCGCTCCGCCGATGAGCAGGTCCCGTCGCATAAAACTCGGCCATACATCTCCCCTGTGGTGCTTAACAACAGTCTGGGTCTTATGAGTCCCCTTCACTGCGAACATGGTGTTTGCAACGAGGAGGGCCAAAATGGAACGGTCGCTCTCAACGCGCAACCCTTGCGAGATTTGAGAGTTTGAAGCCGCAGATTGCCTTGCGTGAAGCGCGAAGGCGTGTCATCTCGTAAGTCGTTTCATGAAATGGCACCGACATCAGACGCCTAGGTTAAATCCTTGCGCCCATTGAGCTTCAGATGGAAGCTGGCATCTAATCTCCTAAAGTCTTGGTTCAGTCAGCCTAAGGTTTGATTGCTCCAGGTGAGGCAAAGACGTTAACCTTGCCACATGCCAGTGGACCAAACGTCCAAATTGATAGGGCGCCTGTTCGAAGCCAATGTTGTAGGTATTTTCATGTGGAATCTCGTGGGGGCGATCACGGGGGCCAATGAGGCATTTCTCCGCATGGTGAAATACGACCGCGAAGATCTCGCTTCCGGGCGGGTACGCTGGACGGACCTCACGCCGGCCGAATGGCGCGAGCGCGACGAACGGGCAATAGCTGAGTTAAAGGCGAGCGGGGCCTTTCAACCTTACGAAAAGGAGTACTTCCGGAAAGATGGCAGCCGCGTGCCTATACTGCTCGGCGGTGCACTCTCTGAAGACAGTGGAAACGAGGGTGTCTCCGTCATTCTCGATCTGAGCGAACAAAAACGCGCCGAGGAAGGCTTGCGACAGAGTGAGGAGAGGTTTCGCCTGGTTCTTGAAAACATCGGTGCTCTGGTAATTACCACGACATTGGAAGGCGAACTCGACTTCGCCAACCAACCAGTTCTAGACTACTTCGGAAAGACCGTGGAACAATTGAAGGGCTGGCAGACCACCGATGTCCTTCATCCGGATGACCTCGCTAGCGCAATGGCAGTGTGGAAGGACTCAATCGAAAAGGGGCTTTCGCACGACGTTGACCATCGTTTTCTCCGCTCCGACGGTGTATACCGTTGGTTCCATGTACGTGGGCGACCTCAGCGTGACGCCGACGGCCACATCGTCCGTTGGTACAATCTGCTGACGGACATCCACGCGCGCAAGGAATCAGAGGAAAAGCTGCGGCGCAGTGAAGCGGAGCTCCGTCAGATACTCGACCTCGTTCCTCAAGTTGTTGCTGTATTCGGACCGGGTGGCGAACGTCTTTATGCCAACCGCCTTGGGCTCGATGACGCCGGCCTCAGTCTTGAAGAATGGCGGCAAACACCCGGGAATTTCGTTTCGTCCCCGGCGTTTGTTCATCCTGATGACCGAGAACGGGTGGCGCGCACTTATTCCGATAATGCTCGCGCCGGTGGCTCCGCTTTCGAGTTGGAGTTGCGACTACCCAAACCTGATGGCACTTATCGCTGGTTCTTGGTTCGTTTTAACCCATTGCGCGACGAGCAGGGACAGATTACGCGTTGGTATGCTGCCTTCACGGACATCGAAGACCGCAAGCGGGCGGAAGACAGGCTTCGGAGCGAAAACGTCGCTCTGCGTGAAGAAATCGACAAAGCCTCGATGTTTGAAGAGATCGTTGGAACATCTCCGGCTTTGAAAAGCGTACTCTCTCGCATTTCCAAAGTCGCGCCGAGTGATTCCACGGTTTTTATAACGGGTGAAACGGGAACGGGCAAAGAGCTTGTTGCACGGGCCATCCACCGACGATCAGATCGCGCCTCGCGCGCATTTGTAAGTGTGAACTGCGGTGCCATCCCTCGAGACTTGATAGCCTCGGAGCTATTTGGCCACGAGAAGGGTGCCTTCACGGGCGCGGCTCAGCAGCGCTTGGGTAGGTTTGAATTAGCAAACGGCGGTACGCTCTTCCTGGACGAAGTCGGCGAACTTCCAGCCGAGACCCAAATTGCTCTCTTGCGTGTTTTGCAGGAGCATGAGTTTGAACGTGTCGGCGGGACACGCCCGATACGTGCTGACGTTCGGGTGATCGCAGCCACGAACCGTGACCTGCAGGCTGCTATCAGCACGGGGTCGTTCCGAAGTGATTTGTATTACCGGCTGCATGTTTTCCCGATTGAGATTCCTCCTCTTCGAGAACGAACAAAGGACATTCCTTTGCTGGTCGAATACTTTATCCATCGCTATGCGCGGAAAGCTGGTAAGAACATTACGACCGTCGACAAGAAGACTCTCGGCTTGCTTGGGTCGTACCCTTGGCCCGGAAACATACGTGAATTACAGAACGTCATCGAACGATCCATCATCGTGTGCGAAACCGATACTTTTTCGGTGGATGAGAGCTGGCTATCCAAGGATACTCATCTGCCAATACCTCGCACTATACAATCGGGAGCCTTCAAGGTTGAGGTTGAGCCACGCAGCGAGCGAGAGACTATCGAGGCAGCACTGGCCGAGAGCAGAGGCCGAGTCTCCGGACCGTCGGGGGCAGCCGCTCGGCTCGGGATCCCGCGCTCTTCTCTCGAGTCCAGGATTAAAGCGCTCAAGATTAACAAAACGCGATTCAAGTTCGGCTAAGTCTTTGGTCAGCCGTCCCAACAATTCCTAAAGAACTACTCTGGATCGAGAAATCTCGATCCCAATTCCCTGCAGTCCAAGCGGTCTGAAGTTGGACCGTCCTCACTTCGAAGAAACTGGCGAGAGTGGCGAAATTACCGAAATTGCTGAGATTGCCGTGATTGCTCCTTCCGCTGCTCGCTTGCATTTTGAATAAACTCAACAGATTACAAATGGCGTAAGGCTTGCTTTAGCTAAAGTGTGCAGCGATGCAGGCGGCCCGAAGGATGGCGTGCTGAGGCATTACGAGAAGCAGTGTAAGAGGTCGCTACGTGGATGCAGTGCTGTGCAGCATGTAGGCGCGCACTCAGTAAACCGAGGCTATGCGATCACATCCGCTGCGAGTGCGGCTGGGAACGATAACGGCAATGACAATCGTGATCGAGTTCTACGTGCCTGAGAAATTCCGAAAACAGAGCGGAGAATTGATTCCGCCCGAACAACGCGAGAAGATCATTCCTTTTCCCGCACCGGAAAAGAAGTCAGCATGACATGAAGGCCTGCCCGCGGCCACACGCTCCGGCTAATCCGGGAATGGCGAGGGACAGGAGAGTTCGAATGAAAACCGTCTATGACCTGCAGAATCAATCGTCTTGTTATCGCAGAGAATCTTGCGATGTTGTGCAGTCATTCAAGATAGGAGCAAGTCGATGAGAGCCATTGTGATGAACGGCGTGGGCGGCCGCGAGATGCTGAAGTATGTCGAGCGTCCCGAGCCGGTGGCAGGTCCGGGCCATGTGCTGGTCGAGATCGCCTTCGCTGGCGTCAACTTCATGGACATCGGCGTGCGCCAAGGCATGGCATGGAACGAGACGCCGAACCCCAAGACCCTCGGAGTCGAAGGCGTCGGACGCGTGGTGGCGGTAGGCGCCGGACTCGAGGACCTCGAGCCCGGCCAGCGCGTCGCCTGGGTCTATGCGCGCGGAAGCTATGCGGAGCAGATCGCGATTACGGCTACCTCGCTGGTACCGGTCCCCGACGCGATCGACGATCGAACCGCGGCATCCGTGATGATGCAGGGTCTCACCGCCAGCCATTTGGCGACCGAGTTCTACCCTGTGCAGCCCGGTGATGTCGCCTTCGTCCATGCGGCGGCGGGTGGGCTCGGTCTGCTGCTGACCCAGATCATCAAGCTGCGAGGCGGCCATGTCATCGGGCGCGTCTCGTCGGAGGAGAAGGTCGCCGTGGCCGAGGAGGCCGGTGCCGATCATGTGATCGTCGATGCTGAGGGCCGTTTCGCCGAAGAGGCGCTCCGGCTGACCCGCGGGGAAGGCGTGCATGTCGTCTATGACGGCTCGGGCCCCAAAACCTTCCAAGGATCGCTCGATCTTCTGCGCCGGTCCGGCACCTTCGGCTGGTATGGGCCGGTTCTCGGTGGGCCGGGGCCGCTCGACATCATGAGCCTGCCGAAGAGCATAAAGATCGGCTACGCGACCTTCTTCGATCACGTTAATACGCCCGAATTGCTACGTGCGCGCACGGCTCAGCTGTTCGACTGGATCGTGGAAGGGAAACTCAAGATCCGGGACGGGGGCGAGTATCCGCTGAAGGACGCGGCCAAGGCTCATGCCGACATGGAGAGCCGCACGACCACGGGCAAGCTGCTGCTCGTCCCGTGAGCAACAGGGTCGCCAGCCTGTTTGGCGGACCACACGGCATCGGCGGCGGCTTCAGCCGATCCCTGTCCCCCAAAGGTCGAGCGCTTTGAAATGGCCGATAAAGGCACGTTGTTTTTGGATGAAGTGGGCGGTGGCTCGCGGCCGGTGGAGAACGTCAGGGATTATAGAGCTCGAACGTAAACCTACTGTGACCTTCAGAATCAACCGCCTTGTTATCGCAGAGAATCTTGTGGTCTTGCGCATCAGCGGACGGATCACAGCACAGGATGCGGATATGCTTCGGGACTTACTGGACCAGGAAAACAGCGCAGTGGCCATTGATCTCAAGGACGTCCTTCTCGTGGACCGCGAGGCGGTGAAGCTCCTGGCGCGCCGTGAATCGAACGCAGTCGAACTCAGGAACTGCCCGGCCTATATCCGCGAATGGACCAAAAGAGAGAGAGAACGGATGCGAATGCGTCGCAGCAAGGGGATAGAAGTGCGCGAGGATAAAGGTAAGTGATTCGGAGTCGTGAAGGGTTGAGCCTTCATTCGGAGGGAGGTTGCCATGGCCAAAGTAATCGAGTTCTACATTCCGAAGAATTTCCGGAAATCGTTCAAGTGGGCTCCGGAACTCCAGCAGGGAGAAATTCTCGATTTGTGCTCACCAACAAGGGAGTCCGCCTAATCTGCGCGTTTTGGAGAACTGCCATGAATTTGACCGATGTTTTCCCAGTTGAAAACTACAATGGGGATTTTCCGTTGGCTGGCATTGACCCGAACAGCAACAGCTTGACTGAGGCGAGGTGCGCTGCGAACGAAATGAGTTCTATAGCGGGTTTCGAGGGAATTGTGGGACAGAGTTCCGCACTCCGGGAGGTGCTGCAACAGGTCGTAATGGTTGCAGGAACAGATTCGACTGTCCTCATCGAGGGGGAAACCGGCACGGGAAAAGAACTCATTGCTCACGCCCTTCACAATGCCAGTCAGCGCTGCGGGCGTGCGTTTATCAAGCTGAATTGCGCGGCCCTTCCTTTTGATCTTCTGGAAAGCGAGTTGTTCGGTCATGAGAAGGGCGCCTTCACCGGAGCCATCGCGCAGAAGATCGGGCGCTTTGAAATGGCTGACAAAGGCACGCTGTTTCTGGACGAAATAGGCGACATCCCGCCTGCGTTGCAACCCAAACTGCTGCGTGTGTTGCAAGAGCAGCAATTCGAGCGTTTAGGGAGCGGCCGTACGCACAAAGTGGATGTCCGGCTGATAGCGGCAACCAATCGGGATCTCGCTAGGATGGTTGCTCGCAGTCAATTTCGTAGTGATCTGTATTATCGTCTGAACGTCTTCCCCATTTTGCTGCCCGCGCTCCGAGAGCGCCGTCAAGACATTCCTGCACTTGTCACGCATTTCGTGAAGCTGTTTAGCCACCGCATGGGAAAGCAAGTCGACAGCATTCCTCCAGAAACCATGGCTGCCTTTCAGTGGTACTCCTGGCCTGGCAACATTCGTGAGTTGCAGAACTTGGTGGAACGCGCTGTGATCCTTTCGCGGAACGGTGTACTCCAAAACCCACTTCACAAAAACCAACCAGAGCTCATGATCCCAGGTCTGCATCGCACTCGAACTTTCCACTCGTCGGTGACCTTAGAAGACTCCGATCGCGATCTGATTGTGGAAACACTGGAGCAGGCCGGCTGGATCGTCGGTGGACCGCGCGGCGCTGCGGCCAAACTCGGACTGAAACGAACCACACTGCTTGCCAGGATGAGAAGGCTAGGAATCTCGCGACCGATTACTCAGGAGGAAACCGAGACGGTCGGCATGGCACCGGAAACCATATGCTAGGAAAATAACCAGATTTGGAAGGGGTGCGAGTGTAACTGGAACAGCAGTGACGATGAAATCGGAGTGAAAGCAGTTTCGGGGCTAGGGATCAAACAATATGTGACGCGCCATTGTTGCGCGCCGGCCCGATTGTAGTCGAGATTTTCTTCAGGCCGTACAACAGCCGATTAGCTGAATTGCTTTTAGAACAGCGGTCCGATCCCACCGCTGCTAGGCCCATGTGCCAATTGTGTGCGTGATTGCAGGCACCAAGGCGAATTGTGGCGAAGTTGTCTCGATCGTGAATGATAAAGGACGTTATCATTCCCTAATCGCCACCGCCCTGCCACCAGGGAGCGAGGATGTTCGAGACTTCCTCGAAGCCGACTTGGGGACCGAAATAATTTCCGGAACCCCGGTCATCATTTCCCAGATCGCCGTTTTGTGCTAGCTGCTATCGTGAGTAAACACATGTTTGCTCCATTCACCGTCTGCCATACATTTTCCTTACGAATCTAGCCACAATTCCCTGACAACCACGGGATGAACATAAGCCATGCTTACCACATGAAAACGCTTATCTTGATCGCGTGTGGTGTTATGGCGGCAATTTTCAGCGGTGCTTCTCCCAGGACTGGCGTCAGCCTTGCTGATTGGCGGGAGCAAGCAATTTCCTCTGACCAAGCTGTTGCCCGGCAGGCCAATGAGCGGCTGCGCGAAGCCGGCCCCCAGGGCTTGCAAGCGCTCGAGCAACGGTTTGCCAAAGAGATTCAACTCCACCGGAGCGGTGCTCCGTCTAACGAGCGTTGGGAAAAGGTTTCTCTGGCCCTGAATCGTGTCGGAGGCCAGTATGACAATTACGCAAGCGGCCTGTACTGGTATACCGACTTGGAGAAGGCCAAGGCCGCAGCGCGGGCTTCGGGGCGGCCAATTCTCTCCTTGCGCCTGCTAGGCCGTTTGGATGAAGACCTAAGTTGTGCCAATAGTCGCTTCTTCCGCACCACGCTCTTCCCCAGCATCGAAATCAACCAGCTACTGAAGCAGCGGTTCATCCTTCATTGGCAGTCGGTCCGTCCGGCACCGAGGGTAACAATTACGTTTGGCGACGGCCGTAAGTTGGAGCGTACGATTACAGGTAACAGCATCCATTACATTTTGGACGCTGATGGCCGCGTCGTAGATGCTTTGCCCGGACTCTACAGTGCGCCGGTCTTTGCTGCAGAACTCCGGCAAGCGGCCGATGTGACGCAACAAGCAGGCAACCATGAAAATCACGACTACACGGAGCACATGAAAAGCACCCAGGAGCGCCTGCTGCATGAATGGGCCGCTGATCTCTCCGCCCTGCATGTAGCTTTTCCAGCTACCAAATCCATGACCGAGGCAGATCTGGAGCGTCTTATGGATGACAACCGCTGGCAACAAGTGGCGCAATTGCAGGTGAATCACGGATTTGATGCCGGGGTTCGCGAACTGATGGCGCGAAAGCTTCCGTCCGTCGAAAGCAGGCTGCTCCAAGCGGAGCAAACCCGTGTGAGTCAGGTGAGTTCTTGGGGCTATGTTCCGCTGTCGACAGAGCCGGCATTCCCAGATGCTACTCTGGCGGCGACAAGGGCAACGAGCAAGAGCGCCGTCGAAATACCAATGCTGCGCGCGTTTACAACTTTTAATAAGTCGGTTTCGTTGGATACGGTAAAGAATAATTACATGCTGCGCGCGAAAATACTGGCTTTCCTGGCCGCCTCGAGCACGAAGCGATGGTCGCTGGACCGGATTAACGACTGGGTCTACGCGCAGGTTTTCCTGACCCCTCGTCAAGATCCGTGGCTGGGGCTCGCGTCCCAGAACATCTTTACCGCGATCGATGGCAATGGAGAAAATCATTAGTGTTGATCGTTCTAAAGAGCGATTCGATAAACTATTGGCGGAGCTGCGCTCAGGGACGTAGGATCACGTCATGATGAGAACCGCTGGCCGAACCACGGTTAGTTTCTGATGCGCCGCTCCGCCTGGATCTTTCTCGCCGCCATTCTGCTGCCCAGTCTCGCGCTGGCTTGGCTGGCCGTACGCTCCGCCCGCGACCAACAGGTGATCCTCGAGCACCAGCAGGCCATCATTAGCCAGGATGTTACCGATGCGCTTGCCAAGAAAGTCCGCGACCAGTTGGACGACACTCGATCGGCTTTTGTGCAAAGAACGCAGAAGCTTCTCGAAAAAAGTTCTTCGCCGCCTGCATTGGCCAGGAATTTCAATCGTGAACTGCATAACAGTTGGAATCTCGCCGAAGTGGGCTTTGCCGTCGGCCTCAACGGGACTATCTATTCTCCGGCGTCGCGCCAGGGCACAGTGGCTAAAACATTTCGCAGCGAGAATGATCGTTTTCTCAGCAACCGAGAAAACGTGCCTGTCTTTGCCCAAAATTCCCAGCAGACATTTTCTCTTGATCTGAGCAGGCAACCGACTGCAGTCGTCAAACCGCAAGCACAGATGACTCAAGTCGAGCGCCAAGTTGTTCCAAAAAAGAGTTTTGCTCCTCAGCAAAGCGCTCTATCCAACACCTTGCCGGCAGAATCGGACTTTCGCAAGGTCATCGGCACAGACATCAGCGGATCGTTGGCCCGCTTTCTTGAGAACAAGCTGCGCTTGATGGTATGGTACCGTCCTCCCAATGCAGGATCGCTGGTCTTTGGAGCACAAATCACCCAACAAGAGCTGATCCAGATCCTGACGCCCTTGTTGCTGTCTCCCGATCTTCATCGAGGTACCGATGCCGCCGGGTCCAACTCCGCAAAATCCGCGTATTGCCTCGCGCTGCTGGATGATCGCGGAAAGCCGGTCGCTCTCTCTCGTTCTGGCTTCACTGCTGACTGGAAACATCCCTTGGTAGCCACTGAAATTGGCGAGACCCTGCCTCATTGGGAAGCGGCGCTCTACCTCGTGGACCCGCAACAGATCAATCGCTCGGCTTCCACGTTGCAACTGACCTTGGGGTTCGTCGTCCTGACTCTGGTGGCGGCTATCCTTTTGGGAGGCTGGCTTATGGCCGCCAACGTTCGACGCCAAATGACCTTGGCGCAACAGAAGACGGACTTCGTGGGAAATGTATCCCACGAGCTCAAAACGCCACTCACTTCCATCCGGATGTTCGCCGACATGCTGGCAGATGGCCGGGTAACCGAGCCGGACCGTCAATCCAAATACCTGCGTATCATCTCCGCGGAATCGGCCCGCCTGACCCGCCTCATTAATAACGTCCTCGATTTTGCGCGCTTGGAGCGAGGCGTGTTTTCGGCTGAGCGCGGCGTCTGCGATCTGGTTGCAGTCGTGCAGGAAGTTGTTGACACCTGCGGGCCACACCTTGAAACGGTTGGAGTGCCCCTATCGCTTGAGATAAAAGCCCAGACGCTAGGCATTGTGGGAGACCGCGACGCCTTGGCGCAGATTATCCTCAATCTTCTCTCCAACGCGGAAAAATACGGAGACCACGAGATTCTAGTCCGCGTGCGGCAAGAGAAGGGTGCATCCGGTTTCCTCGGGTGCGTCGACGTGCTGGATCGCGGCCCAGGTATTCCGCCCAAGCAACGTGAGGCGATCTTCAAGCCATTCCGGCGTCTGCATGATTCGCTAGCCAGCGGTGTGTCAGGTTCGGGACTGGGGCTCACTCTGGCGCGGCGCATGGCTCAAGCTCATGGGGGCAATGTGACCTGTTCGGCCCGCCCAGGCGGCGGCAGTTGTTTCACTTTGGCCGTACCATTGAGTCAAGCGAAATCCGATGAAGACTAAGATACTCGTCGTTGAAGATGATACGAATATCCGTTTTGGACTCGTTGAGCTACTTACCAGCGAAGGCTTCGCGGTGGAAGCCTGCACGCGAGGTGATGTGGCCCTGGCTGCGGTAGACCAGCACCGGCCCAGTCTGATTGTGCTTGATGTCATGTTGCCGGGCCTCAGCGGCTACGAGCTTTGTAAGCAGCTCCGGGCACAGCAATACCAAGGGCTCATCCTCATGCTCACCGCTAAGGGCCAGGAGATGGACAAGGTAATCGGGTTGGAGCTAGGCGCTGATGACTATGTGACCAAACCTTTTGGTTTGCGCGAGCTGACAGCGAGGGTGCACGCTCTCCTGCGCCGCAATCGGGCGTCGCCTGCTCCCGGTGAGAGCAGTCTGGGATTTGGCGACTGCACACTTGACCTGAAGACTTTCGAATTGAAACGCGGCGAGAAGTCATCTCAGCTGTCCCCCCGAGAGATTAAGCTCTTTCAGTTGTTCATCGCCCACCCCGACGAAGTGCTTGGCCGCGATCGTATTCTCAACGAGGTGTGGGGGTATCAATACTACGGGACAACGCGTGCCCTCGACCAATCCATTGTGCAACTGAGAAGGAAGCTCTCCGATCTCGGGGCTGACCCTAAGCAGATTGCCACCGTCCACACCATTGGATATCGCTGGATCACGAGGGCGCCACTCCCGACTCCCCGTCAATGATTGTCATAAGCGACACCATTGGTGCTTGCGGGGCTTACGAACCGGGATAGGGCATGATAAAGGACGTTGTCATTCCCTAGTCGCCTCGTCTTGCCACAGAGCGAGGTCGTTCGACACTTCCCGAAGCCGACTTCTGGGGAGTCAGCGAGATTTCATTTGTCCGATTACAAACTTGTGGCCCGGCGTAACTTCCGGATCGCTGGTCATTGGCTCTCAGGCCACGCCCAGCACAAATGAAGCGAGCTTCAATTTCCCACAGGGCCGATTTCAAGACAACTTGCCAGTCCCCAGGGTATCTGCCGCTATAATCCCGGCAGTGGCTTCGCACCCATTGCCATCGCCGGATCAAATCCTTCGTATTCACTGCGTTAAGGTCTTCGTCCGTGATCAGGACCAAAGCTTACGGTTCTACGTCGACCAACTGGGCTTTCGCTTGGTCGCGGATACCGTGCTTCAATCCGGCGAACGCTGGCTGGCCATCGCTCCTCCGGATGGGGACACAGTGCTCGCGCTCATCGCTCCTAAGCCCGACTCGAAGCTGTCTCAGTTGGTCGGCCGACCCACCGATGTCGTCTTCGTAACTGACGATGTTCTTGCCCGCTACCGAGAATGGTCGCGTCGCGGAGTTAAGTTCTTGTCCACGCCAAAACTGAGGCGAGTGAAGTCTGTCAGCGGAACCTCGATTCCGCCCGGGATTGAGGCGCCTGTTTGGGGTGGAGTATTCACACACTTCAAGGATCTCGACGGCAATTCATTTTCACTTGTGAGCTTTGACGAGGTAACACATGCTATCGGGGCTCAGCGGCGCGCCGCGGCAGAACGAGACGAAGCCGCGCGCCGTGTTGCCCAGGAGCTCGACATCGCAAAGCAAGTGCAAGCTAGACTCTTTCCTCAAGATCTGCACGTTCTGAGGACCCTGGAATATGCCGGGATATGTCAGCAAGCTCGTCAAGTGGGCGGAGACTACTACGATTTTCTTGCCACAGGTCGAGAACGACTTTGCCTGGTAATCGCGGATGTCGCCGGTAAGGGAATCGGCGCGGCTCTACTGATGGCGAATCTTCAGGCGAATCTTCGCAGCCAGTGCGCCATGGGATTCGACGAACCGGCCCCGCTCATGCAAAGCGTTAATCGGCTGTTCTGCGAAAACACTCCCGAGAACGCCTACGCCACGTTTTTCTTTTCAGAATACAACGATCAGACCGGCCGTTTGCGCTATGCCAACTGCGGACACCTGCCGGCGCTCGTTGTCCGTGCTGGCGGAGAGTTAGAACGTTTGGAGTCTACTGCCACTGTACTAGGACGCTTCCCGTGCTGGGAGTGTTCAATTGGCGAAACGAGTCTCTTCGCAGGAGACACTCTGGCTCTCTATACAGACGGTGTCACTGAGCCTGGCAGTGCGGACGGTGAGGAGTTCGGTGAGCAACGCCTGCTGAACTGTCTCAAGCTCCATCGAGACCTTTCGTCCCGCGACATGGTTTCCGCAGTGATCGACGAAGTGCGTCGCTACACTCCGCACGAACAGTTGGACGACATCACTCTGATCGTGGCTAAGTGCCGTTTCGACCCAAGCGGTGATCAAATGGGATTGCCCTATGAACGGTCCGCCTGAACTGCGCCAAGCTCCGCAGAGTGAGACATTAGCGAGAGACAGGCTTCAGGGAGATCAAATGGCGATCTCCTCAGAAGCCGACTTCTGTACCGCAATGCTGGATTTCATCAGGCATAAATGGTGCCGGTGTGGATTTTAGGACTTAAGCTGATGCTTACGGCCCGTCAGCGCGACAACGGCCAGAATGCAGGTTAGGACCAAATAAAACAGCGGATAACGACTGGCCGCAGTGGCGGGAGCGGAGGCCATGAAATCAAGTTGGGGAACCGCGTGGAGCGGACCGACATACCAGAGCAAAGTGTAGCAAATCTCAAAGGGTTTACCGGTTCCGCTCCAAACACCGAGCGATAACGCAAACGTCGGAATAAAAAACACTCCGATGAACCAGGCCATCAAGCCCCTGATATTCCCTCCGAGCAAGAGCCGGATCCCAAAACCATCGCCCGTCAGGAGCGCTACGAGAACCCCTGCCATCCAAACCGCAGGGAGCTGGCGTGCAACTGGGTGTGGCGCCGAAAAAATAAGCTGATACGTTTGCTCGCGTGTCTCGCGTATTCCCATCGAAGACCACAAGAGAATGGGCCATATCCACGCGCAAGCCAGAACTAGTCCGCGGGCCTCGGCCGTAGGAGCAACTGCCGACGCAACCGCCAAACCTGTTGCGACGACATACCACCACCATTTCTGGCCCTTCAGAATGAGGCGCAGCTCGGCTGTGAGGATTGCAAGAAAGCGAGAATGTACCTGTTCCGTGCCGAGTGGCGTCAAACTCACACTGGAAACCGGGATGGAAGCATTTGCTCCCCTCGGCACCACCGCGGTCGCAGCTTCTTGCGTTTCCCGCCGCGGCTTCCCCGGAGACAGGTCAAATCGATCGAACAAGAACGCTGACAAAATCACGAGCACCAGAGAGCAACCCAGCCAGATGATCCGGGTAATGACGATTTCCGCGGTCCAAGTGACACCCTCCCAACGAAATGTGGACAGCGGGAAGTCAAAATATCCCAAGTCGAATGATAGAGAGAAGGTGCTGTTCTGGAGCGACGGCTGAGCGGCACTTAGGGCGCTATCTCTAACAACGAACATTCCGGTCAAATCCACAGCATGAGTGCCCGCCGCAATAGGCAGGCTGAGTCCCGTTGCCCAGGCAAAAAAATACACGATATTACCGAAGCCGCCACGAAGAAAAGGGATGGTCTCAAAGAGCACAGCGATTGCCGCGACGACTGCCATGGCAGGAAAAGCGAGCAGAAGAAAGGGAGCGAACAATTTCCAGAGTTCGATGTGTCGGTCTTCGCCACGGACAAGTTGCATCGCGATTCCAGATACCGCCAGGATGACCACCATTAGACCAAGAACCGCGAGGTTACTTGCCGTTTTCCCAAGAACGTAAATGAATTTCGAGATCGGAGTGGCCGCGAGAATTTGTCCCACGCGCGTGTCGCGGTCGCGCTGAATGGTGTTCTTCACGAAATAGAAGCCCGCAAGCGAAATGAACGCACTCGCTACGAGCGACAACAGTCCACCGACCCATGCGGAATTCAAAATCCCCCGCATGTGTCCCACCCGCAGCATAAGTTTGCCGACTGTCGCCAGATAGCCCAGATAAAGCGCAAAGCCTAAGGTCAACAAAAAGCTCTGACCACGAATGCGCTCGAGGAAGTCCGCCCGCGCAATGGCCAAGACAGTGGTGACCCGGGTCACGCCCCAGCTCCACTCGCAGCGCTCCGTTGTTGCCCCACCGCGGAGAGGTAGGCGTCTTCCAAGACAGGATCAAGGGGACGTGCTGCATTTTCGGGAGCAGCGTCCGCCACGACACGGGCGTGGACACCATCACTGCGATGTGCGGTGCTGCTGACAAGGTGTTTCTGGCGCAATGCGTATAGTTCCGAGCTGGGCACCACGACTTGCCAGACTTTTCCCGCGACCGATGCAAGAAGAGCTTCCGGTACGTCGTGGGCAATTAGATGGCCGTGCGCCAGGATGGCGATGCTAGAGGCGACTGCCTCGACATCGGAAACGATGTGAGTCGAAAGGATGACAATGCGCTCACCGGAAAGTTCCGACAGAAGATTGCGGAAGCGGACTCGCTCCTCGGGATCCAGGCCAGCCGTTGGTTCATCCACGATCAGAAGTTGCGGATCGTTAAGTAGCGCCTGCGCGATGCCAATTCGCTGGCGCATGCCGCCCGAGTAACCACCCAGCGGCCTCTTGGCTGCTTCTGTCAGGTTGACGAGTTCAAGGAGCTCTCCAATGCGCTTACGAGCTGCGGCTGTCTGAATGCCCTTGACGGCAGCGAGATACTCCAGAAACTCCAACGCGTTTAGGTTAGGGTAAACCCCGAAATCCTGTGGCAAATAACCGAGGACTGTGCGCAGGGGATCGGGATGATGCGCGACTTCCACATCGTTCCACAATACGCGACCGGACGATGGCTGCGTGATCGTCGCGAGAATGCGCATCAGCGTGGATTTGCCCGCCCCGTTGGGCCCGAGAAGGCCGAGTACACCCGGCCCGAGCGCAAGCTGTACTTTGCTGAGTGCTTGTACTACCTGCCCCCCACCGCGATATTCTTTGCTGAGATTTTCAACTACAAGTCGCATGCATTTCCATTGCACTGAGGAACCGGATTCGATGCGCTAGAAAGGATACACAGAAGGGTAGCAAAAAGACTCAACTATATGTGGTTTGTGAACTTGCGCGCGGTCAGGCCTTGTACGTCAGCGAACGACCAAGCCGGAGAATTGGTTGCCGGTCCAGAAACGGGGATGTGGGGAAATAACGACTCGCGTGCGGTCGAAGACGCGCAATCTGCCCTCAAAGAGTGCCTTGGCGGATTTGGCGCTCGTTGAGAACCGAATGGCACTCGTTTCGGTCTCTCATGTGGTTAGGCATACCAGGGCTCTGTATTTGAATAGCAATAGATGACCGCCATCAATTAGTGCTTAGCGTGGACAACATGGACACCAAGTGGTCCGGGCACGAGTCCTTGAAAGGCGCGGCCGAACCGGGACGCGATCTCCTGGAAATTGATGTCTTCGATGGCACAAAATCCGTGCGAGCGAAGAATCGCTGCAATGCCAGCCGGCTCGAAACGGCTGACCGAACGATCATCAATTTTCTTAAGCT
>Ga0307478_10001536_pt1 | contig 19764 bp, 17 predicted proteins | sample atmos_gasesECM4C_2_FD_203713 | JGI IMG/M metagenome (GOLD analysis project Ga0307478, IMG submission 203713) | Hardwood forest soil microbial communities from Morgan-Monroe State Forest, Indiana, United States - atmos_gasesECM4C_05 | ecosystem: Environmental > Terrestrial > Soil > Temperate... | reverse complement strand
TGAAAGCGCACCCAGGAGTTGCGTTGCGTAATTCGCACCGGATAATGCCGTTCTCACTTCCGCCAGCGAAATATGAGCGACATACGTGTAGGCAATGCTGCACTGCATGCTCGCCGCATTCACCAAGGCATACGTGCAGAATCCCGGTGCATTCTCGACGACGTCGTCGTACAACACCGTCGCCGGCGCCACCAGCGTCGCCGGGTTACTTGGATCAATGTCCTGCACTTCCAGCACGAAGCGGACGTCCGCCGCCACGGCCGCACCACCCCATCCGCTTCCCGCTGGATGCAACGAAGAGTGATAAGTCTCCCCGCTGCGGTAGACCTCCATCGAATACAGATAGGTCGTGAAAAAATACTGGTGCCCGGGCGTGGTCGCTATCACTGGCCCCGTCACCGATCCGTTGATCAAAGCCTGGATCGTTGAACCCACCCCCGCCGGCGTGACCTGAAATCCGGCCAGGCATCCCTCCACCGAGATCGCTCCTGCATACAACCCGCCCACCACGCCCAGCGAAGGAGCAGTGAAGCTCACATCCCCATGCTGCAATTCCAACGCACCGCCAAGTTCGATCTGCTCGATAAAGCTAACCGTGGTCTGCCCGTCCGCACCCGTCCCGCCCGCAATCTGCAGCGTCTGGGCCACTACCGAAACTGCCGAGGAGGGATCACTCACCACCCACGTCGTTGGATCGAGGGTCGCCCCCAGATACTCCTCGTCAATCAGAGCAGGTTTAGCCTGTGCGAACGGCTTCTGTGAAAGATAAAATTTCAAACTTTCGCCATCGCCAACAAAATAATCTCGGACGTAAGCCTGTGGCTCATCTTGCCCAATCACAGTCAGCTCATTCACAACCAAGTTCGGACTGCTCAGCCCCAACCCCTCCGGCGAAAAGTTCGTGTCGCTCTCATCAAGCGCATACGTGGCCGCTCCCACTGGTGCCAGAATCAGCGCCCCATTCATTGTTTGGAAACTCGCCCGCGCAGCCAGTGCAATTTCCGCCGCATGGAAGGAAAAACTCTCCTGCGGATTCCCTGCATACGTAGCCAGCGTGTCCACATTCTGCACGGCGGCCGTGTCGAACCATCCCGGCAATAAATCCTGAGCCAGTTGCCGCAGCGCGCTACCGGCGCTCCGCTCCACGAAAGGAGATCGGTTCGGCAGCGCTTTCTGATCGAGCAAAACCTCGTCGCTCTGCGCCACCACGTTGTAGCGATACACCGGCGCCTGCTCTCCCCGCCCCAGGTACTCATACTGCGGCGCCGCAATCACATAGCCCGCGAACAGAAAGCTCCCATTCGCTTTACTCAGAAGCACACGCCCGCCTGTCGCCGGCACTACGAAGCCAGGCAAATTGGCCACCAGACTGAACCGCAGCTCTGCCGGCTGATTGAGCTTGCGCTGGATCTCGGGCGGCTTCGTTCCATCCAGCCCTGCGGTATAGGTTTGCGGCCCTTGCCCGTGCAAATTGTCGATTGTGAGGTTCATCTCAATACACCGCCGCCATCGCCGCTGGAAAATAACTTCGATAGCACAACACCGTTTGCTCGTCGTTCGTATCCGTAAACGGCAGCGCAACGAACGACGCATGCAGCCCCAACGCCGTCAGCGGTCTTGCAATCTCCGCAAACTCTTCCCGAATAAACTTCTGCGACGAGCTCTTCGCGCTATTCCCTTGCGTGCTCGCCCCTGCAGCAGTCTTGGCCGCGCCTCCACTCTTAGGCGGCTTCCATCCCGCGCCGGACTTCAAACTCACGCCGCCCGATCCGGCTCCGGGATTCGGACTCAACCGCGGGTAGTAAAAACAAACTCGTCCGCCGGACTCCGGTTCCGCCACAAACAGCGCCGACCATTCCTGGAAGAACGACCCCCCTTCCCGATCCACGAAAGCGGCCACCACCTGCGCCGACGCTCCAGTCGCGGGCGTTCCCGCCAACAGTGGCTGCGCCAGAATCACCGAGGTCGCTGTAATTTCCACAACGCGTCCCACGTTGAACGTCACCCTGCGGACATAATTCAGATCACGATTCACCGCCGCTGGATTGCTCACGTAAGCCGCCGAAATTCCCGAGCCTACGTATCCAATCTGCTGCTGGTAGTCGACATCCACCGCCACCAGATTTCCCACAGCAAATGCAGTCGCCACCCCTTCTCCAATCACCAGTTCACTCGCCGTCGAACCCGCCAACACTGCAGCCCCTGGAATCGGCGTTCCCCCCGAAGGCGCAGGCGCCGCGCTCGGACTGGTCGCCAGCACATTCATGTGCTCCGATCCGCATGCCAGCGCCATCTGCAACTTGCCCCATTCCCGGAAGTCGCACTCTACCCTCGCCTCGTTCGGCCCTCGGAACTGCAGCGCAGGCAGCGCATTCGCTCCCGATCGCACCACATCGGTCGGCGTGTCGTAGTACCGCTCGAAGTTTTCGATCCAGCCCAAGTCAAGCCACGGACTTGGCGGAGAATCGAGCGCAAACACCCCGCTTCCCGCTGGATCAAAAATCGTCGGCGTCTCTGTTGTCCGATTTACGGGCGCAAAGTACGCCCGCATCTGTCGCGTCACCGGAACCATGGCCGGGCGCAGTGGAGCCGTGCTCATAGAAGCGTTACCTCCGAAAAGAAGAAAACCGTAAGCCCTGCCCGCCGCTCGGCGCGCCCATCCTGATAAGCCTGTTCATACATTGCTCGGCGCACAGCCCGCCCTTGATAAGCCAGCGTGTTTTCTTCAACTCCGCTGGTAGTGGCCTCCTGAAACACCGGTTGATTCCAGAACACGCTCGTCCCCAGGTCCGCGCTCGGTGACTGCGTGTAATCGAATTTCTCGGTATTCGTCGGCTGGCACATCCTCAGGAGCTCAGCGTCGAGCTGCCCCAGCACCCGCCCGCGATCAACCATGCTCTGCACTGTCCCCAACGTGTAGTACGAGATCACACAATCCAGACTCATCAGTGCCGCACCGCCGGCATGCCCGTCGACCACAGCCGCTGAACCCCACTCGATGTAGAACGCATTCGGCTGCGGCTCTGCCGACGGTGGCGGAAGGTTCTCTACCACCAGCACCGCCGGCACGGTAGCGCCATTCACCGTCACCGTTCGTGCCGGATTCAGTCCAGCCAGCCTCCGCTGCAACGCAAGAAAAAAACTATCTTTAGCAAATTGCATAGAAACCCGTTTCCAGCTGATAGCTCTCAGGTCTTAGCTTGAAGCTCCAGCTTGAATGCGTTTTTTTGTTGCTTTGGATTTCTCAACGGTTAAGTAGTCACTTGATCAAAAGATGCGAACTAACTTCTCTCTCATTCCACCGCAGTCACGACGTAAAAATATGCTGTCCCCGCGAAATTCTCTGTCACAACGGTTTCAATGTGAAAAAGATCCCCGTCGTAAACCAGCCCCATGGCGGCGTCGAACAAATCCTCCACCGAGCCCATCCCAAGCGTGGGCAGCTGCACTTCAACCGCCGAGGCCGGCAGCGTAAATTCAATTCTTCGCGCGGGTCCAAGGTTCCCTGTCGGCAAGTTAGTTGCTACCACCGGAGTGATGATTACGCTCTGCACCCCAGGATCGACCAATCCCAACTGCCCCGCCGCATCACTCGCCGTCGCTGTCGCCGGCAAAAGCAAACTCACTTGATCCCCGCCCAGCGACGTCAACATCGCGTTCGCCGCGCGCACCAATGCAGCCCCACAAATCCCGCTTCCCATAATTCCTCCTGGTCGTCGGCTAACGGCTAATTTCCAGCTGCTTTTCCCTACGCACCCTTTTGCGACACATAAGGTGCCAGCAAACTGCGCACCATCTCATCTACCAGCGTCGGACCGAAATATTGCAGTCGCAGCTGGTTAATCTGGCTCGATTGCACATTCAGCCCCGGCGTAGTCTGCGCATTCTTCACGATTTGCGCGCACGCCACTTGCACCGGCGTCGGAATCGTGCTCCACCCCGCGTTGTAAACCACATCCACTTCATTGAAAAACAACCCTAGAGCGTTCACTGGAAAAGTGAGCTCGCCGCTTTCCGTCCAGATATCAATCGTCGTCGGATCAATTGCCGTCCACATGCCCGGCAGCGAGAACACCAGAGCAAACTCCAGACTCATTTCCGGAAAAGGCCATTCCCCTCTTCGCGGAATTCCATACCTCCCCTGCAGGGTCACAATCGGCGTAGTCGCCGGCGCCACCGTCACCAGCGGCAGATAACTGAGCCGCACCGTGTTCAATTCCGGCGGCATCTTCAGCCGCTCTTCGTATTGATTCACCCCCAGCGTCTCCCGCCGGCAATGCGCGTCGATGATCGCGGACGCCGCTGTGATCCACGACGGATCCGTAGTGGCGTCCAAGCCGTAAGTCAGGTAATCCGTAGTAGCGAGATAATTCATAATTGAGTTCTCAGTTCTCAGCTCTCAGTTCTCAGTCGCAGCTCCAAGTAACTGGGCACTGACAACCGAGAACTGAGAACCGGTTTGTTACCTCTGCACGTTCACCTGGTAATGCGCGAAGTTCGCCCCCTTCACCACGGGTGCGCCAAACTTCACCACCACCATCTGCTGGGTCAACGCATTCGGCAGGCCCAGCTTGAACACCCGCGGATTCGGATCGGTCAGCCAGTGATACTCGATCAGGTCCTCGGTCACGATGTAAGCCGGCAACACCGCCGTGCCCGAACCCGGCGTCCCGCTGTAAGGAACCGCCCAATCCGGAATCAGCGGCAGATCTCCAGCCTGCGTACTCAACGCCTTCACCCGCAACCCGCCTGTGATTTCCACGGTGTTGAGCACCACGTTGAACTCCGCCTTCATTTCCCGATCGATCAGGTCCAAGAGCACAGGATTCGAGTAAATCGCCGTTGGTCTCACCGCATAGGCCGCGCTTGAAACCATCTGCGCAATCGTGCTCTTGATCCCATCCACGATGCTCGCAGTGGTTCCGATCGTTGTTGTGTTCCCGCCCGCCACGATCTGTCCGATCACGCCGAAATATTGCAACGTGGTCGGCGAACTGAGTGACGTATCGCTTCCGTTCCACAGCGCGACATCGTGCGTCCGCAGCAGTCCATCCACCGAATCCGCCAGGTCCTTGGCCTGCAAGTAGGCGAACTGGCTTTGTTGCGCCGTCATCTCCAGATCGAACAGGTTGTAGTTGATCTGCGACACCAGCGCCTTCAGCGGCACCGCCAGCTCCACGCGAGTCGGCGACCCCACGGTCGGCGCAATGTTTCGCGGATCGACGAATGCCTGCGTTGCCGTCGGAGCGTTGATCGCGGTCTCCTCAAAGAATCTCGAAGGGTGCCCGGTCGCCGGCACCTGCTTGATCCTTTGACCAAACGCCCCGCGCCTCCGGACGATGTCGAAGATCTCCGTCTGATACCGGTCAATCTCAATCGCGCCCGGCCCAAGGTAGTCGGCCGACGCGTACAAATCCACAAATTGTCCCTTCATGTTTTCTCCTTATTGATTTTTCCTGCAATTGGAATTCGATTGCGTTGAGTTGCTCCAAATGAAAAAGGCACGACCAAGTCGTGCCCGTCGTTTGCACTAAGCCGAAGCCCGCTACTCGATAATCCCGGCCCGCGCCAGCTCCGACTTAACCGCGATCCGCTGCTCCACGCTCAAGCTCTGCAATGTCTTGTCCAGCACGCCCTTGTCCAGCTTCTCGCTGCCAGTCTCGTCGCAACTCTTGGCCAGGATTGCCGAAACCAGCGGTGGCAGAGTCTTCCGCGCCATCCGCGCTGCCTGTGCTTTCAAATCCGCATTGGATTTTTCCAGCTCGGCCACTCGCTCCTGCAAATGCCGCCCGCCATCCCCGCGCGCCGACATCTCATACGACGGCTGCTCCTCCACCGCCGCCACAATCCGGTCCACTTTCGTGTTCAGCGCTTCTTGCTGCGCATCCAGTCGCCCCAGCACACGATCCAACGATTCGGCCGCATTCGCCAGCCGTTCCGCCGTCGTCATCAACTGCTGCACCATCTCTTCATTCATGCTTTTCTCCTCCTCGGTGTATTCCACCGCAAGCCGTTTCTAGGCACTAGGTACCAGGTACTAGGTACTCAACTCAATCCAAGTATCCCGGTAAGCCGCTTTATCCCTCCGCAGAATCGCCGCACCCGTGAACGTCACTCTCGACAACGTCCAAACCTGCGCCCTTGTGTCCGCGATCTGCACATCTGTCACCTCGTACGACAACCCAAGCCCGCCCGGTCCCGCCGCCGCGCAAGTCTCGGCGCGTATCGTGGGATGAAATTCTTCAGCTCGCTCCTGCCCGCTTTTCGCCGTCCATTTAGTCGCTGTGGTTATACTGCGAATGAGCTCCACCGCAGCCCGCAGCGAAGCTCTCAATCTCGATCCTTCCCCCCAATGTGCGGACTCCGACGGGTTCACCGCCGCATGGATCACCCCGGCGTTTACCACCCTCGCTCGCAATGAATCGAGACGCCTGCGATCGCTGCCGGGCCGCGATTTCGCAATCTCATCCACAATCTCCGGAAAGTCCCTGGCAAACAAATACCCGCTCAATTCCAGGTTTAATCCAACGATCTCAGCTCGTGTGATCACTCCCACTTTCCGCCGCACATCATGTCGATCCAAGGCAGGCGAGTAATCCAACGCCATCCCCAGCAAAGAAGGCAGCGCAGCTTCCGCCGCTTTTTTCGTCAGCACCACCAGATGACCTTTCGCACCTGAGGGCGCCCGCTGCGAAGGAATATCGACCCTCGTCAATACTCCAGAAAACGCGACCCGGTTCGGATGCCCCGCCACATCCGGCATCGTCACCGCCATACTCTTCAAGTCAATCATCTTGTTGTCCTCTTAATCCCGTGTCATCCTGAGCGGAGCAAGTGCTTGCGCGCGCAGCGCAAGCACTTGCGTAGTCGAAGGACCCCTGCAATCTTTGCCTTACCCATGCACCCGCAGGGAGTTCTCTCCCAGGAGTCCAGTCTCCCCACTAGCCAGTCGCTACCTCCAGATCTCCCAACCCCCGCATCCTCCTCACCTCATTCACGGTCAGCACCCCGTTCTGCAACAGAATCTGCTGAATCTGCGCCTCTTCCAGCGGATCCTGCGTATCCAACTCCGCAAACACAAACTCCAGATCGTTCCATCCCAGCCGCTTCTGAATCGCATCCCGCGTCAGGTGTTCCGCCAGCAGCCGTGCCGTCGGCGCAATGGCCTGCCGGAACGCAAGGTCGTTGTATTGTTCCGCGGTAGAACGGTTCACATCCGCTTCCACCCCCAGATAAAACGGAGGCAGATCAAATGCGTCAGCAATCACACGCAGCAAAAACTCCTGCCACTGCAACCGCAAGTCAGCATCAGTGCCTCCACCGAACCGCAGTACCTCGGGTTTACTCTCCACGGAAAGAATCGGCACGCGACCTGTTCCTTCAATCTCATCCTGCCACCAGCGAATCAGCCGTTCATGATGCTCCGGCGTCAAGTCCTGCAGCCACAACGCATACTGCACCACCGAGTTCGAAGCCAGCCGCGACGCATACCGGTGCGCCCCCAGGAAAGCGTTGATCGTCTCAAACGCCACTTCCAACCGGCCCAGCCCAAATGGCGTGTGCGTCCGCGGGTTCAGCCGGATGTAAATCAACTCATCATCATCCAGCGTGATCTGGCTCTTCGGCCCCGGCTGATCCGTCACCTGCAAGTAGCGCGGCCCGTGCGGCGAACCATCCCAATCCAGATTCATCCGGATTGAAGACCCATCAACCGGCCATAACAGCAACGGATGTTTCGCATCACCCGACGTCTGCACCTCGATCGCCCCATACCCGCCCACAATGATGTCTTCCAGCACCTGCTCGGAAAACGACCGGAACGAATCATCGGGATTAGGCGACTGAAAGTTCTCCCTCAGAATCTCCGCCCGGTCTGCCCCATCGGGAACGGCATCCAGTAAAAGTCCCTGGCGCGCCTGAATCCTCCAACGCATTCCCGCGATCCGATCCTTAATACAATTGATCGCCCGCCGCGGAACCGGAATCTCCGAAAACCGCCTCAGGTTGTAAGCCGTAGGCTTCGGCATGATGTCGCCCGGCGGCCCATACGAGTTGAAAATGGAAGGCAGCGGCAAAGTCCGCCGCTTCTTCTCGCCGGTCGCCAGCGATGCAGCCGAAGACACTCCCGCAATCCGGCGCAAAGCGCCGCGCAACGTCTCTTTAATATTCATAAGATTTTCCGTAGCGCCGGCGCCCCGCCGGCCGAAGGTTTGACTATGTGAGGACAGCCGCCCCCGGCCGTCCCTCGAGCGCAGCTCAACTCTTCGCTCGCGCCCTCGCGGTCAACAAAAAAGCCCCGCCGCCGCGGAGCCTTCGTGCGCACAATTACAATCGCTGTCAGAGTGGAGTAAACATGAAGCTAAAGTTAGCTAACAACCAAAGAACTCCGCTCGATACGGCAACCCAGAGCGTCGTGTACCGTCGCATCCCTCTGGCAAACGATCCCGTGAAAAATGCTGCCACCGAAAGCAGGAGCCCCACGCTGGGAAATCGAAGATGCAGCTGATGGAAAACACCGTCCCGCTCCAGAAACAGCGATCCCAGCGTCAACGGAGCCATCATCAACAAATAAAAGACCTGGCTTGACAACCCCAAGAACACCGCTAGAAAACTCACTTTCTCCCGCGCATCGACTCCTTCAGTTCGCCCGCGCCCGCCATAAAATACCGATGCCGCAAGCAGACAGATGTTTGCGACGGATATAACCCCAATCAGGACTTCGATTGCGGAAAGGTGTACGTCCTGATTCACGCCCTTAACTCCCGCCGCGCCACTTCCCCAATCATTGGCATCTCCGCCGCCACTGCAATCCGAATCCTCTCGTCTTCCATCATGCTGAGCGCAAACTGAACGCTTTCCTGTCCTCGCTCAAGGTCGTCGTCAATAACAGCCGTCAGCACCGGCGCAGCCCCGGCCACTTTCGACATGACCAGCGCAATCTTCGGGTAGCGAGCAGCAAGCAAAACCGCCGCATCCACGCCCGCCTTCAGCGACACAGCATGAAACAGCTTGATCTCGCCCCCAACCCGGTATCCAAAATCAAACTGAAACGGATCGCCCGTCTTCGTGTAAGGCGCGACCGGAACCGGAAGCAGGAACTTCGCGACTCTAGCCTGCTCAAACGCATCCCGCATCTTCGCCAAAATCCTTTGGCGGCCGCTCACCTCCCGTTTGCCGCCAACCTTCGCCGTCGCCAGATAAATCGAAGCCATCGCCTCGATCTCCCGCGCCGGATCCTCCGCCAGGCATCCCTTCGCCGGCGAAAGCTGAATTACATTCGAAAACGAATCCTCCAGCCGCCGCAGCAAAGTTTCTCGATCATGCGCAGTCGCCAATTGCGCGCGAATCTCCCGTTCCAGCGCCGCCAGCATCTCCACATCCGCCTGCGGATCCAAACACCGCACTCGCCGCCAATCCTTGGTAAAACGCACCTCCGCGAACCCACTGCCGTTCGTGCCAGCTTCAACCATCACGACCCCAATATTGACAAACTCGTCCTTAACCGCGTCCGGAACATACCGCAGCAGGAAAAACTCAAGTTGTCGCCGATCAGCCATCTTGACCTACCCTGTGTTCCCTGTGCCCTCTGTGTTAAAGGTGTTTAGCTCAAGCCTGCTCCACCCACCCCGGAAACGGCCGCCGAGCCGAAACTCGAAATGCCTCAATCAATTCCCGCACCACTCCCCGCCGCACAATCAAAGTCCGCACCAGCTTCTCCAACTCATCCCACTCTCCGCCATACCACTCCGGAGGAATTTCTCCCGCCAGCGTCCACATCACATCCTCTTCCATCTTCTCGATGCGCGAGAGCCACGGCTCAAACGACTCCCACCCCCGCACGCTCTCGTACACTTCATTCCGCGCATACACCCCCCGCAGCGGATAATCCGGAAACGTCCACTCCCCCGCATTAAAGCAATATCCCTGATCGATGAACGCCGCCGTATACTTCCTCTCTCGCAGCTTCCTCCAGAACGCCGCCTGCCGTCCATTCGCGTTGCCCGTCCACTTATCGACCACCAGCATCCCGGCAAACGTTTCCAGGTTCCTCACCATCCCGAACATCTCCGCGGGAAGATAGTCGAACACCTGCCCTTCCAGCGGACTCACCGCAAACCGCGATCCGAATTGTAGTCCCGCCTGGCAGGGGATGGTGTTATGCGCCAGTTGAATACTCAACTCAGCCGTATGCTCCACTAGCCACGCCCGTACCTCCACAACTTCCGTCCCCGGCACCGGCAGGCCCGCCCTCTCTGCCAGCCGCGTAGCCAGCATCTCATTCGTCAGCACCCGCAGATGCTGCGGATTGTTCCGGAACTTCACCACGTAAAAATGTCCGTCCGAGCAGCGCATCAAATGCCCCTGCGCCCCGCCCCGCATCCTCCGAACGTGTTGGACCGCTTCCACCAAGCAAGTGTGGCCAAGATTGTGTGGAGCAGGCGCCCTCGCGCGCGAAAGCCTCGCAGGGGGGTACCTGCCTTCCACCACAAAGCCTGCCATATTACTCCAAGTCGCCCCAATGCTTCAGTGACGGATGACCCTTGTCCGGCCACCTCCCTCACTCCACCACCAGGCTCGCCATCTCCAGCCGTCTCTTCTTAACGCCCCGTCCTACATCCTCCCGCCGTACTGCCAGCGCGATCGCCATGGCCATCACGCAATCATCATGCGCTCCGTCGGCCGCGGCCGCATTTCCGTCCGCGCGCCTTATGAAGGTCCGGCACTCTTCCAGCAGCCGCGTACTGTGGAACAGCTCCGGTTCCGACATCAGCACTGCCGCCATATTTTCAATCATCGCCGGACGGCTCGCCGCCGACGTCAGCCATCCCAACTGACCGCCCTTTTCGAAAACGTTTTCACACCGCAGATAAGTCAGGTGGGCCAGCACCGCTGCTCCATGATTGTTCCGTTCCACTGCCACCAGAGCCCGCTCGTACCTCAGCCCCAGATCCGCAACCCGCTTCGCCAGTTCGTACGGTGGAAAGTGCCCGTGCAATTCCGCGCACTGCATTCCCATTGTCCGCTCGATTACCTGCGCGCACGCGTAGTCCCCGTCCGATCCTCCTCCTGCCGAATCCACTCCCAAAATGTACCGTCTCCCTTTCTGCGGCGGAAACCAGATCGTAAGCCTCCCGTTGTCTTCCGATTCCGTCGCAGCCCCGGCCAGCCCTGTCGCTTTTTCGATTGCCCCCACCTCGAACACGCACTCTCCCGAAACCAGAAAGCACGAACCAGGATCCTCGGCGTATTCCTGCGCCGCCAGGTCGCGCAGCGTCTTCCACTGCCTGCGACGCCAGGAAATCTGCCCTTCGCTCAGACCGTGCTGTCTTGCCAAGTCGCTCTCTTCCGGGGTCAGCGGCAGCACCTTCCCTTTCTTCACGATCTCCCGATAGCTTTCGTCATACCACCAGGGATAGAAGTGCTGCGTGTAGCCGGTCTCATTTGCTTTTTGCCATTCTCCGTAGAACACACCGGCCGCCCCATTCGGCGTCGATTCCAACACAATCTCGCCTTCGGGCACCACCGCTGCCCTCAAAGACGCCAGTGTTTCCAGCCCACCGCGGGGCCAGCGGGAGACCTCCGAGCAATGCAAATTATGGATGGTCATTCCCCGCCCCGCGTTGTCATCCGCCGTTTCCACTCGATACTCGCTATCGAGGTGCGGAAACACGATCTGGCGGACATTGGAGCGCGACTTCACCAGCGCGCCCTTCAGCATCGCCTTAGGCAGGTTCTCCCAAAAGCGCTGCACAATATTGAAAATCGCTTCCGCCGATTCCTGGCTGTGGGCCACCTGCACGGTCAGCGTCCCCGGTCGCGTGATCGTTTGTACAAAGTATCGCGCCGCAACATAAGTCGTAATTCCCAACTGCCGCGCTTTCAGCACAATGTTGCGCCTGCTGCATGTCCGCGAATATTCCTGCTGCGCCCGGTTCAATCGCAGCCACCGGCTCCCCCCTGTCTTAGGACGAATTTTCAGCAGCCTGGTGATCAACTGGTCTCGTAGTGTCTGCTCTCCCAGTTTCTGATCAAGAAATGGCCCGAATTGCTGCAACAGATAGAGATCCCCCTCCACAATTCGCCTTTCCTGGCGCCTTTTGCTTCTTAGCATTCGCTGAAAGGCTGAGAGCTAATAGCGGACATCTGCCTTCAGACTTCTGTCGAGTCTTCGTTCCGCGTCCTCGCGTACTGCCGAATTCCATCGCGCAATATCACGCTCCGGTCCGTGAGTTGGTGCAGACCTTGCCGATCCTTCTTCAAGTCGCGTTCCGGGTCGTACCCCGACTGTGCTAGGAACTTCCAGCGCCGGTCATACGAGCGATCCCGTTTTGCCCCGTGAAAAAGATGGTTCACCAGTCCAGGCAGGTAACCCACATTCCGCCGGATATACTTCTCCGCCCGCTCTTGCCACTCCCAACACCGTCGGATGTATGCCGCCGAATATCCCGAATACAAGGACCGCTGAACCTGCCCCACCAGCGCCGATGCCATGTGCCAGTCTCCCTGGCCGAGAATCGCGTGATCAATCAGCATGCCAACTTTTTCCAGTGCGCTTCGCTTAGCCGCCCAGGCAAATCCTGGATGCCAGAACTGTCCGCTGTGTACGCTGTAGTAGCCATACGCCGGCTTCTCTTCCATGAAGGCCGGTTCATGCGGACTGGGCCGGTCCATCACCCACTTGTATAAAAACCCTGGAGTCGTCGTCAGCGGCTCATAGTCTGGCCCCACATCCTGCGCGTGGCTGAACATCTGCAGCACGTCATAATGCTGCAAAAGCTGTAGCGTTTCCTGCGCCCAATCCGGACGGCTAAACTTCACGTCCGCGTCAATCCACGCGACGTACTTCGCTTCGGCCGGCAATCGCTGCATCAGCAGGTTCAGCGCGTTCTCCTTGTGCCAGATCTCGCTCTCCGTCCGCAGCTGTAAATGCCGCGGGTTGTCCGCCTGGGTCACTTCAAAGTGCCGCTCCCCAAACGCAACCTCCGCCGTATACAGAATCGCGCCCGCCGCTTCGCACTCGCGCTCAAACATCCAGTAGTTCCAATAGCGCGACCGCCAGCGCAGCGGATTCTCCAGCATCGTTACCACATGCAGCCGCTCCGGAACAACATGGATCCCCGGCCTCGCCTGCGAAGGATGATCGATATACCGCGAGCACTCGCACCGCACATGATGTTGCAACTTCCAGTCATCATTCACAAAGCCATCCCTCGGAAAAGTGTTGTCATCCTGAACAATCGTTCCTTGTAGCAGCGAAAGCTCGCCTGGCCAAGAAGCGCAATAAGGAACTTTTGAAGATTTTCTCCGTGTCTCTGTGCCTCTGTGGTGAACAGCTTTTGCGACGACCACTCGCGCATTTTGTCCCTGCAGCCCTACTTCAAAAGCCCCGCACTCGCCCAGCGCGCAAACTGCCCGTGCAAGTGAATCCGCATCCCTGCCGTGGCATGGTCCAGTTCGGCGTTGCCAGTCTTCGCCGTCATGGTCGTGTTATACGAAGACACGAACTCGCTGGCAGTCAACGGAGGCTGCTTCTTCACCTGCATCACCGCCATGGCCCTCGTCCCCGGCGAGGCACTCGGATCAACAAGCGGGACAATCGCTGCCAGCGACTGGATCTCCGAAAGCATGATCCCAACGACCGCCGTGATCTTCGCCTGAGTTGCCGCGTCCTTGATGTGCAGCGCCGGCAAAAGACCGTTCATGGTCGATTGCGCCCCCTTGATCGCGGCCTGAACTTGATTCAAGATCCCCGGTTGCGCCGCGGCGCCCGCTTTTTGGTAGGCCGCAATCAAGGATTGCAGCAATTGCAAGTCTGCGCCCGCCTGTGAGCCCGCGTTCTGGATAGTCTCCAGGTCGTTCGCCGAAACGCTCTCCCCCTGCAGCATCGCCACCAGTGCCACAATATTCGCGGCCGCGGGAACCAGCGCCGCCACAATCTGCTCCGCCTCACTGATCCAGGCCGTCGAGCACGCAGTACACATCAGGGTGACGCACAGAGTCAGCGCCAGCATTGTTTTTCCGAACTTCATGTAAGTCTCCTTCTTGAGTCTTTGTATCCGTCTTTAACGGCCGCGGATGGGCGAGATTCTTTGCTTCAAGCTGGCGGTCCGGTCAGCGTAACCGCATTGCAGGACTGGATTCCCGCGTTGCTGAAGGCCATGGCTGCAACCGTGTGCGTTCCGGGGGAGGCCGCCCAGCTGTAGTTATAGGGACTGGTCGTGACTGTGGCTCGCAGATTCCAATCGACGTAAAACTCCACCTTATTGATCCCACTGGTGTCTGACGCTGAAGCTGTAATGGTTATTGGATTTGTAACCGTGGACTGGTCCACCGGAGACGTAATCGTTACGGTGGGAAAGCCGCTCGTGTTCACCGTGTCAATCGTGCCATGGACATCCGCCCCGTTCGTCTGGTAATTACCGAAAGTCAGCGGAGTGTTGCTACCCGTGTTGTTGTTGTCGTAGACAAACTGCGTGACGCCGGTGCTCGGAGCGTGGTAGGTGTTGAAGTCCGGGGGCGTATTGTTGGCGAAAAAGTTCGGCTGGTTGGCGGTGTCGAACTGCTCGTATCCAAGATTGCCGGTGCCGGTGTCGAAGATGACAGTGTTGTGATGAACGTAGTTATTTGTACTTACAATCTGCACCCCCAGATTAGGTTGATCCGTGAAGTTGCCGCGATTGCTAGCCACCACGGCCCAAGGCTGGCCGTTGCCCGACGGCATGGTGACCGCGTTGCAGTAGATATTCGGACCATTACTCGTAGAGCTGACAATCGCAAAACCGCCGTTATTGCCAGCATATGCTACGGAGTTATTCCGAATCTGGCAGCCTAGCTCGCTGATCTCGCAAACAATTCCAGTTCCCTCATTCCCCGTGGCAGAGGGGTCTGAATTGCCTGATATCGTGTTCCCGTCGATCAGCGGATTGATACTGTTCACGTCGAAGTGAATCGCGTTCCCGATGTTGTTGGCGACGGTGTTACCGCGAACAGTCGCGTTCGCGGTGTTCCCGAATTTTATGCCGCCCGCACCGAATCCAGGGCTCACATGCGCGTAATTGTTATAGGTGACGGTATTTCCTTGGATCAGCAGGCCGGAAGGCGTGATTAAGAGTCCAGCCGGAGTGCCGCCGCCAGTTCCAAGCTGCCCGTTGGCGGTGAGGACACTGTTCAGGATTTGCATCCCAAATGTGCCGCGAATCCCGTTTCCGTGGTTCAGCGTGACATAAGAGTTCTCGATCGTCCAGTTCGCGCCTGCGCTGGTCGTGGCTGTGCTCCCAAAGACAGAATCAATTCCGCCTTCTTGTACTGGTGCCGCAAATCCCTCGACCGTAAGACTGTCAAGCGTCACACCGTTCGCGCCATTCGGCTGGAACATTGTCTCCAGAACGCTGGTCTCGATAGTGTTTCCCGATGGGTTCTGGTGGAAGTAGATGATGTCGTTCACGTAGTCGAACCACCAAGTGCTCGCGGTTAGAGTTGCAGGGATATTCGTCACCGTCCCGGCGCCCGGTGCTCCTGAGTAGCCAGTGCCGGTAACCGCCGCCTCAAAGCCTGACGTGCTCAGTCCTGCGGACAGTACGGTCACCGTTTGCCCGTTCAAACCGCTGTCGCCCCCTGAGAAGCCTGCTAAGAGTATCGTATTGCCCGTAAGAAGCTGATTCGATGCGCCAAAGGTGAGCGTTCCACTCGTTCCACTAAAGCCGGTAATCGTCAGGCCATTGGTCATGCGCTGCAGCGGCACACCATTGACAAACAAATCTTCCGGGTAATTGCAGCCGAGCCATCCGGGGTCGCAAGTATAGCCACTTACGATTCCGTGCTGCGTCATTCCGGCCACGGACCAGGTCCCGTTTCCATCCGGCCCCGTGCAGGTGTGGGAACCTGCGCAGAGTTCAATGCCGCCTGTAATGATTGCGCTACAAGGTCCGCTTGTGGGTGTGCACGCGGGGCCGAGGAATGTCTGATTATTCTTGGCTGAGATATACCCAGCGGTGCTTGTCAGCGCAGTGCTCAGCCGATATGTTCCAGCAGCGATGTTGAGGGTATCGCCCGCCGCTGAGAGTGATTCGGCGTGAGCGATCGTCAGGCATGGAGCGCCACTGCTCAGGCAACTATTGGAATCGTTCCCCATCGTGCTGACGTAGTAATGCCCTCCCGTTCCGACGGTAAATCGGCTGCTGCCCGCGCCTGTTCCATATTCTGCGAACCCCTGGTACACGTGCGCCCCGATTTCCCACCCGTTTCCATAACTGTTCTGGTTGATTCCGTTCAGGTCGAGCGCATAGGCGGATCCCAGATTCTGTCCTGCATCCACCACCGGCGAATTCTTCGTTGGACGGAAATCCAGCATCATGCTCGTCGCGGGAAACGTATAGTAATAATTTCCGTCGGTCCCGGTTTCCTGCGTTCCACCCAGCAGCCAGTTCACCAACCCTGTGTTCGTCTGGATCGTCGCTCCGCTCGCCTTGAAATCCGCAATAAGATTCGTCACCTCCGTCGCGCTCAGTTCCCCCACTCCGGTCGTCGCGTTCCAGTGCCAGAAGATTCCCCACGGCACTCCCCACACCGACTCCTTCCACACCAGCGCCTGAATTTTCTGATTCAACACCGCAGGCTGTAACTCTTGCCACGATGGATTCACCCCAAAGCTGGTTATGTTCTGCACATTGAACCCATCGGCATATGTATCTTTAACGCCCAGATCTTCTTTCAGTGCCCCCCGCGCCCCACTGTATGGCACGCCTTGCGTGATTCCCTGCATCGTTGTCGTCTCATACCCTCCGGGATACACATACACCGGCGTCGCCGGCAGCCCCGTCAAATTCGTGGTCATCCACTGCCGCGACAGCGTAGTCTCGTCCGTTGTCAGCCGCGTCACATCCAGCTGCATGTGATAAACCGCACTCTTCACGTCCTGCCCGCTGACATCCGCCAGATCCTGCGTCAGCAGCGCCGCCGCCGTGTACGCCGAACATCCAGTCCCATAAGGGCCTTGGCACGGCGTAAGGTAGGAAGTCGTGAACTTGCCAGTCGCCGCCAGCGCCTGCTGCAATCCCAAAATCGTTCCCTGCGGCTGCCCTTGGGTCAGGTTGTAGCTCACGCTGTCCGCCGCGCCCGTCACCGTAATCGTCAGTGTCGTGCTGCTGATGCTCAAGGTCGCCGCCGTCCCGCTTCCCGAGTATCGGATGTCCAGTGCGTCCGTATTCGTGTAGTAGGTGTGGGACACCGAATGCGAAGTCACATCCCGACCCGCATTGATCCATCCCTGAAACTCCGACACCAGGGTCTCGGCCAGTGGATACCCCACCGTAATCGCTGCGCCCACCGGAACGCCCGCCGCATCCGCAATCGGCAGCACCGTGCCCGCGTAATATGTGTCGGCACCCGGCGTCATGCCCGCATCGTCCACCGTCAACGTCACCTCGGCCGGATACCTCTGATACACCTGCACCGCCGGCGCCGTGTCCGCCGCTATGTTCCCCGCGCCCGCCGTCGGTCCGCTCCCGCTCGTGTACTCAACATCCGTCGATCCTGCTACCGCCAGGCTGGAAGCATAGAAATGACAATAAGAATAGAAAACAGCTCCTGTGTTATCCACCAGAGCCCCATCCCGATTCCCGTAAGCCTTATCGTTCACCATCATGATCGCCGTCGCGGTACCATCGAAGCGAAAAGCGTCGTAATTGAGGTGAGCCTCCGAGTTATAGATCTTGATATCCCCTGGTCCCGGCGCACTCTCGTCCACATAAAATCCCAGCGGCTGCGTCCCCTGAGGAATCATCGAGTCAGCTTCCATATTCGCGAACACCAGATGATCGCTCGCCCCTTGCACATACACGCCGTACTGATCGAACCAGTTCACTAGGAAATGCTGGAACGTGAGCCACGACTGGCCACTCACGTTGATCACCGGGACATTGCTCAACGCCATCGGAACGATTGACCCAACGTAATAGATTCCAGGATTCTCTGGCGAAAACACGTAAACAAACCCACTCGCCAGGTAAAAATCGCCCCAGGCCGTCAGATTCGACGAAAGCGCTGCCACCTTCTGACCCCAGACCGATCCAAACAGGCAAAAATTAATTGCCGTGTAGGTAGCTGGTACCGGCGCTTTCCACGCGTTTCCCGTTACGTGCTCCCACGCCGAAGACGGCACGGCATAATACCCAGTCAGGTTCGGCGCCGCCCCGGTGCCATACGCGTCAAACGCAATCGGATTTCCCGAACTCCCCGAAGAAGCAGCCGCCAGACTTTCATTCCAAACATCTCCCCTCTTGAACAGAATCGAATCCCCCGGCGAAAACGTCTGCCCATTCACATGCGCAATCGTTTGCCACGGCGTCGACATCGATGTCCCGTTATTCGAGTCGCTTCCCGCACTCGAGCTCACGTAGTAGGTCGTCGCCGTAGCCAGGCCGCTCCACACAAGAAACACAAAGACCAGGATTTTTCGCGCCACCCTGATCACCGCTATCACCTTGAACGGATCAGGACCATTCGCGGAGGCGATCCCCTCGCGCAGTCGAATCGCCCCCTCCGACTTTGCCGAGCGGACCATTCGCCCCTTCGTTCTTTTGCGCGCTTTTCTAGAAACTTTCACAGCCATTTCTCTCCTGCTTCACTCTGCTTTCCCAATAGAAAGGGCCATCAGCTCTCGCGGATGGCCCACGTCCGTTCACGATCGCGATAAATGTCACCCTTCGCGTTCCGCCTCGTCCTCGACGCTGTCGGCGCTGTCTCCCGTGTCGTAGTTCGTCAGCCCTGCGTTCGCCGAGCGCGCTGGGCCGGCCTCCGTCAGTCGGCTCTCCGAAGGGGCCGGCGCAGCTAATTGCCCTCCCTCGGCATCCGTCCCGCCCCAGTCCGTGACCGCCGGATTTCGATCACTCTGCTCAAACGCCTGTGGAATAGATGGTGTTGCCGCTTCTGGGTTAATTGCACTGCTCATGACTTTCTCCTCGAAAAATATGTGCGGATCCGCTTACTGATACATGTGGGGACAGCCGCCCTCGGCTGTCCATCGAGCGAAGCTCGAATGGTTTTTTCTGACCCTTAACATCTGTTTCCTGGTCCCCCAACAAAAAAGGCCACCGGCTCTTCGCCGATGGCCCTCGAGGCCCCGCTCCCAACTCTAATGAATCTCCCACGACATAATCGTCGCCTCTGTCGGATTATCCGCCGGAATCGTGATCCCATTATTCAGCGTCCCGCCCCCTGTAACGCTCTCCGAGACCCCGCTGCTCCCGCCCGCGAAGGTGAACCCCGCAGAGCTCCCGCCATAAAGCTGCGCGCACGAACTCGTGCAACTGCTCGTGATCGCCAGGTAGTACTTCCCCGGCTGCAGCGTCGCGCTTGCCGTCCAACTCAGGGTTTTCCAACCCGTGCTCGCCGCGAACGCGGTCCCTGCTGTGTTCCCAATGTGCGCCACAACGTTCCCCGAGCTGTTCAGCACTCCAATGTCGTATGTGTTGCTCGTGTTGTCCGCCGTAGAGACGTTATACGTCACCTGCGTCGTAGTCAGCGGAAACGTCAGCACCACGCCCCAAAGCTCTGCCTTGTTCGCCGTACTCGAAAAGCTGATCGCAGTCCCCGTCGTATTCGTCGTCAGCCACGGAATCGAATACGACACGCTGCTGCTGACATTTGATCCTGGCATATCGAGAAACATCTGCACCGTCGTGCTGCCCGAACTCGCCTGCAGTACCCGGCCCAGGATCTGCGTCCCCGTAGGCCGCATCGCCCCCGCGTCATGGCACAAAGGAT
>Ga0307478_10001535_pt1 | contig 19764 bp, 13 predicted proteins | sample atmos_gasesECM4C_2_FD_203713 | JGI IMG/M metagenome (GOLD analysis project Ga0307478, IMG submission 203713) | Hardwood forest soil microbial communities from Morgan-Monroe State Forest, Indiana, United States - atmos_gasesECM4C_05 | ecosystem: Environmental > Terrestrial > Soil > Temperate... | reverse complement strand
GCGAACAACCCGACGAGCAGCATGATGACGTACCCCGATCGCCGTTCGGCGAGCACCAGCGTCCCGTACAGCAACACCACGAGAACGGCCAACGCAATGTTTGAGGGCTCGGCCTTCGATATCCCACGGACGATGTCGTCGGTAATGTGAAGCGTCAGCAAGAGGATCGAGAGCAGAGACGCGATGGTTAACATCACGTTTTGTTTCATTGGATATTCTCCTTGTTAGATTTGTCTGCCTCTCAGTGAGTCACATGAAGCGCGGCGGTGTTGACGAGGGAAGGTGCAAACCCCAAGACACTGACGATGATCGCGCAGATGGCCATCCCAATGTAGAACCAGCTATCTATTGGGAGTCTGCGCGCCACTCGGGCTGTTGCCCTTGGAGCGCCCTGGTCTTCCATGGGCGGAGGATACCACTTTTTACCCTGGGTGAATGAGTGCCCTGCTCGTCAGCGAAGTTTCACCACGGCGGGATTATTGGCGAAATACTGCCGTTACACCAACCAAAATCCGATCTTCGTGGCGACGCTGCGGTCTGCACCCAGCGTTTCCCTGTAGTAGACTTGGCCCATGATCCGTCAAATCGCGCCTCAGTTCTTCACCTTGGACATTCCCGGCACTCTTGCCTATTACAGAAACAAGCTTGGATTCCAGTGTTTGGGCACGTGGCAAGATCCGCCGGTTTACGCCATCGTTGCGCGAGATCAGCAGGCGATTCACTTCCGCTGTGCCGAACCTCCCACAGCCAACCCCGACAAATATTCGGACGAATTGCTCGACGCGTACGTGTTCGTCCAAGATGCGGACTCGCTTTACGCCGAGTATGCAACTCGTGGCGTGGAATTCACGCGCGGACTTGGCAACACGCCGTGGCAATCGCGCGAATTTGTAGTAAAGGACTGCGACGGCCGTCTGCTTGCCTTCGGCGCGAACTTGTAGTTTGTCTCGATTACCCGTCACAAACACTACTCTGAGTGCCCACGACCTAAATGAGTGTCTATAAGTGGCTTCGGAAAAGTTCGCGCCCGCGTGCTGCCGGACAGAAGAATACCCTTTACCCGTCGGATCGAGGAAGGGTTGCCGACAGTACGTCCGGAATCGCTTTGCACTTCCCAAAACCAAGTTTTGTGGACGACGAAGGAACATTTCCGGCTAGCCAAATGACGAGCCGCCCACCTTTAGCCTCGACCAACCAGTTCGAAGGATAGGGCCTTGTCAAGGGAGCTCAGAGTGGTAGGAGACACGTTCAAGGTTCTTGTTTCCGGCCTTCCCCTGCTTCTATCAACAGCCGCACCGGATCCACCACCATCAGCAGCAGATCTGCTTTTGGAGTCTTTGCGCTTTCCACCAGCGCGAGTTGCTGCGCCCTCCAAGAATTTGGGGAGAGTGTCGATTTGTCCAGGTAATCCAGAGCAAGCAGCCCCGCGGCGGCGAGGGTGGAAAGGTCTTCCGAAAGCGGTGCGAGTTCTTTCAGCAAAAAAGACCGCTCAAGAACAGGATGCAGTTTCGCGTCGTTGTCACGCCAGCGGATGAGCCGCGCCCGAATCTCTTCCTCGGCGGCCTCGTCCTTGTAACCGCTTCCGGCATATGCCTGCACAGCATCCCTGAAATGCCGCGCCAGCTCGCTCTCCGGATGAGCGATGTCCACCAGCCGGTTCAGAGGAGCTCGAAAGTCCCACACGTCTTTCAGACTGTTCATGCGCGCGTAGTCCTTCACGGGCTCCACGACTTCTGCCAGAGTGCGAAGAGCTGAAATATCGTTTGCATCCGCCATGCGGTAGAACGCAAGAACCAGCGAGGATCTGTGAGTTAGACCAAGCCACTCCAGACGCCGGCTTATCTTATCCAGCCTCGTGTACATCGAGCCCGGATCCTGCACTTCGGGTGAAGACCACAGGCGCTCTGCAATCGCAGCGTTGCGAGGCCAGATCCTCGAGTCTATGTTCTCGGGAGTAACCCATTCGGTCCACATGCAAGCCTCGCCGCCGAGAATGCGGTTTTTCTCCTCCGGATTCAGCGAAGCAGCTGCGCCGCTCATGGGGTCTATCGCATAGTGCTGCGAAGCTGGCCACATCAGGTCAAGGTAATAACCGAAGGACAGCAAGCTCCGGTAGCCTTGTTGAGCCGCAGTGGCCAGCGACTGTTGCCCGCGCCAGGACTGCACGACGACCGTCTTCGGCAAGTCGGGATGCAGCACTTCATCCCAACCCATCATGATTTTGTGGTGCTTGCTCAGGACCTTCTGAAGACGCTGATCGAAGTACTCCTGAAGATCCGGATTGGTTTTCATTCCATGCGACTGCATGAAGGCTTGGATCTTGGGGTTGGCGTTCCACTGGCTGCCACTGACCTCGTCTCCACCGATATGAAAATACTCATCCGGGAAAAGTTCAGCCATCTCCCCGATAAACCTGTCTATGAATTTGTAAGTTTCTTCCCGCGTTGGGTCCATGACGGCATCCACGCCGCCGGGGTCAACTTTATAAGGTCCCGGTCCGCTCGCTAGTTCCGGATATCCGGCAAACAATGAGCGGCTGTGGCCCGGCATCTCGAACTCAGGAACAATGCGGATCCCGCGATCGTGCGCGTAGGCCACAAACTCGCGAATCTCGTTTTGCGTATAGTACAGCCCGTCGGACCCTGCCTCCTGCAGCTTCGGGAAGCGCTTGCTCTCAATTCGAAATCCCTCGTTGTCGTACAAGTGCAAGTGCAGAACATTCATCTTCACAGCCGCCATTCCATCGACATTGCGCTTGAGCACCTCCAGCGGAATGAAGTGGCGGCCAACGTCAATAAGCAGTCCCCGCCAGGCGAAGCGGGGCTTATCGTCAATCGTCGCGGCGGGCACGGAAAATCCGTTTGCGGTCGTTTCCACGAGCTGGAGGAAGGTCTGAAGGCCGTACAGGACGCCGAGAGGACTGGGCGCGGTGAGGTTCGCGCCGGATTCTGTGATTACGAGCTCATACGATTCATCCTCGCCGAGTCTTTGCACACTCTCCCTGCCGCGAGCCGCATGGATTAACAGAGTCGGACCGGCGGAACCAGCCGTTTTTTGCCTGAGGAGCATCCCCGTTTCGCGCGAAAGCTCGGCAACAAATCTACCGATTCCACGCTCCAGCGCCGCATCCTTGAAACCTGTGACGGCAACGGAAAACGACGGATCGACCGACAACCGCCCGGCTCCGGACCGCACGGAAGTCGGCATCGGCATGAGGTTCAGCCCGTTCTGGGTCTGTGCCGTGGCATGGGATGCTAGAACAAGAGCCGCGCTGGCAGCCAGTCCGATTCGCATGTTTTTCAAACAACGTCGCGCTTCCAGAGTACAGCCATCCGATCCGATTTACTGATTGAGATTGTATCATCCGCAGGTTCTCGGGATTCCGGCCGAGTCACGGGGCAATCCGGAAGTAGCTCAATTCCTTCCGGCTTATGCCGACTAACCGGAAGGAACTGAATTACTTCTTGTTTGCCGACGCATAGTCACAAGCCAATGGTGGTGTTTGCGTCGCCTGTCTCAGGACCTACCGGTGTGGCGGGTGTATCGTCTAATCCGCAGGTCAGACGAAACCGGATTTGCGTGGGAGGACCGTATGCGTTCAGTTTGGCAAGACTTGCGGTTTGGTGTACGGATGCTGGGGCGAAGCCGGGGACTGACGGCGATCGCGCTGTTAGCGTTGGCGTTGGGAATTGGAGCAAATACGGCGATTTTCAGCATTGTAAATGCGGTTTTGGTGAGGCCGCTGCCCTACCCGGAACCGGGGCGGTTGGTGTGGTTTTGGGAGGTACAGCCAAACCTTGCGCGGGCGCCATTTTCTGCCGGGGATTTTCTGGATTTTCAGGCACAAAACCAGTCTTTTGAGCAGTTGGCGGGGATACACCGGGTGAGCTTTACGATGACGGGACGGGGAGCGGCGGAGCGGCTGCCAGGCATGGTGGTGACACCGAATTTTTTTTCCGCGCTGGGAGTGCAACCGATTATGGGGCGGAATTTTCTGCCGAGCGGAGGCGTGTTTGGGACGCCGCGCGTGGCGTTGCTGACCTACGGTTTCTGGCAGGCGCACTTTGGCGGCGAACACGACGTGACGAGCCAAAGCATGGTGCTGGACGGGCGGCCGGTGTCGATCGTAGGGGTGCTGCCAGCGAACTTTCAGTACCCGAATAGCCGAGATGTGCAGGTCTGGGTGAATCCGGTGAACACCGTGCCGGAGGTGTTCAGCGCAGGCGCGGATTGGGAGCGCAAGCTGAGCACGAATCACGAAACGCATTACCTGAATTTGATTGCGCGGCTCAAGCCCGGAGTAACGGTGCAGCAGGCGGAGGCGGACGTTAACGGGATATTTGCGACGCTGCATCAGAAATATCCGGCGACGACAGGCCACAGCGCGAAGATCGCGCCGCTGCGGGAGTTGTCGACGGGGCAAGTACGTCAACCGCTGCTGATGCTCCTGGCGGTGGTTGGGCTGGTGTTGCTGATCGCGTCCGCGAATATTGCGAATTTGCTGCTGGCGCGAGCGGTCGGGCGGCTGCGACAGATTGCGATTCGAAGCGCGTTGGGTGCCGGACGGTTGCGGATTATCCGGCAGCTCTTGACTGAGAGCGTACTTCTTGCGTTGTGCGGAGGCGCGCTGGGGCTGGCGCTGGCGTGGGGATTGGTCCGGGTACTGGTGGCGGCCAGTCCGCAGGAATTGCCGCGAGTGCAGGAAGTGAGCGTAGACATGAGCGTGCTGGCGTTTACGTTTGGCGTTTCGCTGCTGACGGGATTGCTGTTTGGAATGGGGCCGGCGCTGGCGGCAACGCGACAGAGGCTGAGCGGGTTTCTAAAAGAAGGAGGGCGGAGCGCGACGACAGGACGAGCGCACAACCGATTGCGGAGCGGGCTGGTGATCGGCGAAGTGGCGTTATCGCTCGTGCTTTTGGTGGGAGCGGGACTGTTGATCCGGAGTTTTGGGAGATTGCTGGAAGTGAAGCCCGGGTTCAACGGCGATGGCGTGGTGACGATGTGGATGAACTTTACCGGCGAGCGATATGCGGACAAGGCGCGGTCAACGCAACTACTGGAACAACTTTTGCCGAGAGTCGCCGCGCTCCCAGGTATAGAAGGGGTCGCAGTTTCGAACGATCTGCCATTGGAAGGCGACGACACGACGACGGGAGTGAGCAACGCGGACGGACACGCGCCATTCGAGCGCGGGCACCAGCCGATCATCGGCGTGCACGGAGTGAATGCGGGGTATTTTCGGGCGATGAGGATAGCGCTGCTGCGAGGACGAGAGCTGAGCGCGTCGGACACAGCGAGTTCGACGCCGGTGGTGGTGATCAATCAAAAATTGGCCCAGGATTTTTGGCCGGGACAGGACCCGATTGGAAAGCACCTCACTATCATGGGAGACAAGCCGTCGGAAGTGGTGGGCGTGGTGAAAAACGTACTGCAGAACGGCCTTGCGGAGCCGGTGACGGCGGAAACATACGTGGCGTTTTCACAGAATCCGTGGTGGCCGTATGTGTCGTTGGCGGTGCGCGCAAAGAACGATCCGACTTCGGTTTACTCGGCAGTGCGAAGTTTGGTGAGCGAGATTGACCCGGAACTGCCGGTGCACGACATGCGGACGATGTCGAGAGTGGTGGCGGAGACTGTGGCGTCGCAAAAACTGACGCTTTGGTTGGTGAGTGGGTTCGCGGGGTTGGCGTTGGTGCTGGCGTTTGTGGGGATTTATGGCGTGATGAGTTACTCGGTGACGGAGCGGCTGCACGAAATTGGCGTGCGCGTGGCGCTGGGAGCACAAGGGCGAGATGTGCTGCGGTTAGTTGTGGGGCATGGGATGAGGGTAGCGACGCTGGGGCTCTTGATTGGGTTAGTTGGCGCGTTGCTGGCGACGCGGGCCATGACAGGGCTGCTGTTCGGAGTGCGCCCGAGCGATCCCGTGACGTACGTAGTGATTGCGGCGGTGCTGGGATTAGCGGCATTGGCGGCGTGCTATTTCCCGGCGCGACGTGCGACCGCGGCCGATCCGCTGCTGGCACTGCGACACGAGTAGCGACGGTCTCCTGGAAAATCGGAGTCTGACAGCGCACGCCAGCAAGAGTTGGGAAGAATTTGCCAAGCCAGATGCGCCCGTGATGAATTTTGTGCTTACTCAGGGCGACAACGCGGCCAAAAGAGTGTGCGCCTTTTTCCCAGGGCAGCCATTGACAGCCAACCGGAAGTTATTTCAGGCCAGAAGTCCCGATCTAGGAAGTGAGATTCCGCTGAATGCTCGCACTCCGATCGATATCTTGATGGGTCTCGCGATTTTCTCTGTCATAAAAATATAATACTAATTGTGACAAATGGCGGCAAAACGCGTGCTTAATGGGTGATGAAAAAGGAGTAAGTAGCTCGTCACCGTTGGCTTCACCCCCGATCATCTGCTTTTTTGACAGATGGTCGGAGACAGCAGGACTCTGGCGTTTGTCCTTTTCTTTTGTCGATCCAATTGCTTACGTGAACCGAACCCGATCTGGTATCCGCTCAGAATCAGGTCCTGTCATAGAAATGTAATACACGCAGAGCACGCCAATAGGGCGCTCGGGGATGATAGGCCGACGGGAGTGCTCCCGTTGCAAATCATTTCACAGTGTCGCGAATAAGCGATACGGGTGTACTATGGCGCTGTTTTCGAAGCCAAAAAGGAAATTCTGGTTAAATCGTGCCAACTCTCCGTTGTTGGTGATAGATTCCGCAAAATTCCGGCGAGGTGAATATGCAGCGATTAATTGTCTGCCTGTGGTGCGCATTTCTAATCATTTCAGGCGCGCAATTGGCTCGCGCAGGCGAGACCTCCGAAGCAACGAAAGCGCTACGCTTCGGAAAGGTGGTGGATGGCAAAGGCAAAATCTGGAACGACGCCATCATTCTTGTTCGTGGTGATCGCATTCTCGATGTCACCACCGACGCCGCAAAGATTCCCGCTGGCGCCCCAGTGATTGACCTCCGCCGCTACACCGCCATTCCCGGCTTGATTGACGTTCACACGCACACCACTTACTACTGGGACCAAGCTTCCAAGGTGCCGCCATTCGACCAAGTAAGCGGCGCGCGCTTGCCCGCCGTTACCGTTTTCCTCGCGCAGGAGAATGCGCTCCGTACCCTCCAGGCCGGGGTAACCGCCGTCCGCGATCTCTCCGCGAATGACTGGGACGACATCGCCATGCGTGACCTCATCAACCGGGGCGCCATGGTCGGACCGCGGATGTTCGTCGCCGGGTACGGCCTTTACATCGCGGATGCTCCCCCGCGCCCCGGCTACACCCACCCCTCGGGCGGCCGCGCCGATAACGTGGATGAAGTAATGCGCGTTGTCCGCGAGCATGTCGCCGCTGGCGTGGATGTCATCAAAATGTTTGCTTCCACAGGCACGGACAAAGACGTCACCGGTTTCCAGACCTATACTTTCGACGAAATCAAAGCCGCAGCCGACCTGGCCCACAAATATGGCAAGCGTCTCGCCGTCCACAGCTACGGTCCCGATGGCGCGCGCGATGCCGTCCGCGCTGGTGCCGATTCCATCGAGCACGCCACCGACATGGACGACGCAACCATCGCCGAAATGGCCCGTCGCGGCACCTACTATGTCCCCACCATCGATCACAATCGCTGGTACGTTGAGCACATCTCCATTTTCGGTTGGGACAACGAAAAGCAAATTGCCGACGGCCTCAACGACTATATCCACCGCAATTTTGAAACCGCACGCCACGCTTTCAAAGCGGGCGTCCGCTTCGCCATGGGTTCGGACGCGCTCTTCACCATGTGCGGCGAGAACACGCGCGAGCTCGGCTGGTTTGTAAAGCTAGGCATGACGCCGGAACAAGCCCTCGCGACAGCCACCACCAATGCCGCCGCACTGCTCGGCAAGGAAAAAGAGCTTGGCGCCATCGCGCCCGGCTATTTCGCCGACATCGTGGCCGTCGAGGGAGATCCGTTGGTCGATGTCAACGTAACCATCAACAATGTCCGCTGGGTCATGAAGGCCGGCGCGGTCGTGGTCGAAAAGACCACTCCAGGGAAAACGAATTAAAAGCGGATTCGTAATTCGCGCTCGGACCGGATCTCCGCCCGCAGTTCTCTTTACGGCGAAGAAGCCTTTCGCCATACATGCAAGATCGCAAAAGCTCCTCAGAAGGTCACTGGATCGCAAACCATTCCATGACCCACGGTGCGCCGCTCGGGGAAAAACCCGTTAAGTCCCGTGTATAACGTCGTCGGCGCTGTCAAGAGTTTTTTTCAGACACCTCCGTGCCTGCGAGCCGGGAGCGGGGTCAACGGCGCCCGCGAAAGCGGGCGTTCATCGAAGACCCTTGACGCCGCGGACGGCTCGCCACCATGGGCGGCGGGTGAAGCGCACCCGTCGGCGGCCCAAAACGAGCCTGAGGAAATAGATCGCGCGTAGTCGCGAGAGACCGGCACATGAATGGGACCCGACCCACTTACAAGAATTACTAAACACTACGCGTTTGTCGGTACCAATCCGACGGACGAACCGATAAATTGCAGCTTGCCCGTCAGAACAGGCTAAATTCCACACTGAAACCAATGACTGCACCTTAGGCCCACGGTTGAGCACATTCTCTACGCCTCGGTCAGCGCTTCCATCGGGGATATCCGCGCGGCGCGTTGAGATGGCAGCAGGCAAGCGGCGAGACACACTACTCCCGTCACGCACGCCGCAGCGGCGAGGATTGGCAGGTCAAGCGGCGGTACGTGGAAGAGCACCGTTCGCATGGCTCGGCCAGCCTGCCATGCTCCGATCAAGCCTAATAGCGTTCCGGCAGCGAGCAGGCGTAACGAGAGGGACAAAAACTGGCTGCGGATCCGCGACGGTTGCGCGCCCAAGGCCACGCGCACACCGATCTCGCGGCGACGCTGTGACACGGCGTAACTCAACACGCCATAGGTTCCGACGGCGGTGAGTAGCAGAGCGATCCCCGAGAAGAGGCCAGCCAGCAGTGCCGGCGAGCGACGGGCGACCAGACTATCGGCGATGCGAGTTTCCATTGACTGGAGGCCGTCGACTGGAACGTCGGCGTCGATTTGCCGAACTACCTTTTGGAGCGCCGACTCCAGCGATTCCGGTGGAAGGCTCGTGCGGACGGCGACGAAGACGCTGTCATTGAAACGGAAGGCATAGGGATAATAAATCGCGCCCTGGGCTTCGTCTTCGGTGAGCCCCGCCTGTTTCACGCCACCGACAACGCCGACGACAGTGAACACCTCGGCATCCTTCCCCGCTTCGGACCCTTCCCACAATTGTTGGCCAATGGCGCTAGCGCTTGGCCAGTAGTATCGCGCGAAGTCTTCATCCACAACGCAGACCCGCTCGGCGCGGCGTGAATCGTCGGCGGTTAGGAATCGTCCTGCCCGCAGGGAAAAACCCATGGCGCGAAAGTAGTCGCCCCCGACGCCGTAAGAGTAGTGTCCTCGCGCTGATTGACCCGGACGGAGAATGCGGCCTTTTACGGTGGCGGCGCTTTTGCCGCTCTTGCCACTAAAAGGCACATTGTCGACAACGCCCGCGGTCAACACTCCTGGCAGGTGGCCGATTTTGTCCATCAAGCTTTCAACAAATTTCAGACGGGCCGTCCCATCCGGGTAGTCTGCCCAGGGAAGCAAGATTTGTCCGGTGAGGATGTGGTCGGACTGGAAGCCCGGAGAAACGGCCATCACTCGCTGAAGACTGAGCCCGAGCAGCCCGGCTCCAGCTAACAGAACGAATGCCAAGGCAATCTGAGCGACAATGAAACTTTGACGCAGGATTTGACCAGTGCGTCCACTCGTTTCACCCCGACTTTCCGATTGAAGCGCGTTACCTAGATGGCGTCGAAGATTGAACCATGCGATGGGCGCTGCGAGCACGAGGCCTATGACGATGGCCGCTAGCAGGGCGACCAGTGCCAATCGCACATCGAAGGCGATGCGCCCTCCCAGCGGTAAACGGTCGTAACCCAGTGCGTCCAGGAGCCGGATTCCACCGGCTCCGACGCCGAGTCCAAGCAGTCCTCCGACGAGCGTCAGCAAGGTCGTTTCGACCAGCGTTTCGCTGACGATGTATCCCTGGCTGGCGCCGAGGGCCTGCCGTACCGCGAGTTCCTTGACGCGACCGCTGGCACGAATGAGAAGCAGGTTCACCAGGTTGACTGTGCCAACCAAGAGAAGGACGAGTACGCCTGCTTCCAGCAAGAGTAGCGTGGGGCGAATGGCTGCGACGTGGTCCGCATGCAACGGCACCACCAGGGAACGAAATCCCGCATCGGCAATCATCTTGGCCTGGGGGTCGTCGACTTCCAAAGCCGCATTCTGCGCGTCGAGCTGAGACTGAGCTTGCGCGAGCGTGGCGTCCGATCTGAGCCGGGCAATCATTTGGATAACATTTCCCCCAGCGTGCCGCCGTGAAGGCAAGCGATCTTCAGGGCGCGATGCAATAGGGAGGAACACCCGGGCATCGGAAGAGAGAAAGCGGAAGGTGGGAGGCAAGACGCCAATCACAGTTCTGGGAACACTGTTTACACGAACCAGCCTTCCGATCACATTGGGATCGGCGTTGTATCGTTGCCGCCAGAATGCGTCGGAAAGAATCGCAACATGATCGGTTTCAGAAGTGGTTTCTTCTTCTGTGAAAGTGCGTCCGATCGCCGGGCCGAGTCCAAGAGTCAAGAAAAAATCCGGGGATACGCGCATGGTCGGCTCGCGTTCGGTTGAGCCGGGCTCACCGATAATCTCGGTGCCATAGTAATAGATCGAGAGCGAGGCGAAGGCGGGAAGATGGCCGCGGCGTTCGTAGTAGTTGGTTAGCGAGGCGCCGTCGCGATCGACGCCCGCTTTCGGATAGGTATTGAATATCGTCGTGAGCCGGCCGGGTTCAGGAAACGGCAGCGGACGGAGCAACACCGAGTCAATCACCGCGAAAATTGTTAGATTGGCGCCGAAACAAACGGCGAGTGTCAGAAGAGCCGTAGCTGTGAATCCGGGCGTCTTTCGCAGCAATCGGGCAGCGTAACTCAGCTCCCTGCGAAATTCATCAGACAAGTGAACTCCGAACGCCTCGCGGCAATCCCCTTTGATATTGGTAAGGCTCCCAAGCTCTACCCGCGCGAGGCGAGCCGCTTTTTCCGGTGACATGCCGGAACGCACCAGCTCATCGGCGTATTGCTCGATATGGAAGCGAAGCTCTTCGCTCATACCGTCTTCAAATTCACGCCGTCGAGTGAGCACACGAAACAGAGAACGCAAGCGCTTGAACATGTCACACCTCCTCCGACGTCGTATTCAAGGCCGCGGCAATCGCAGTCGCTAGCCGATTCCAGCCGGCCGTTTCGTCGCGTAGGCGGCGGCGCCCGGCTGCGGTTAAGGTGTAATACTTCGCGCGGCGATTGTTCTCGCTCTGGCCCCATTCGGCGGCGATGAGATCGTGGTGTTCCAATCGGTAGAGGGCCGGATATAAGGATCCCTGTGGAATCTCGAGTGCGTCCCCTGAGATCTGCCGGATGCGGACCAACACACCGTATCCATGGAGGGGTTTCAAGGACACCGCTTTGAGAATCAGCATATCGAGTGTGCCCGGGAGTAGTTCCGCGGTTTTGCTCATAGTGCTATGGCCTCCTAGTCTAGCTAGGAGTGTACCGGTGCTCTCCTAGTTTGGCAAGGGGAAAGGATGGCCCGCACGAGTGGCGCCATCGGAATGCCAACGCAGACGGGCACTCATGCGCTCGCGGTTGGATGGTCGGCAAAGCGAAAACTGTCCGGGTTCTACGGCGGGATTAGTCCTGTGAATTCGCGCGGTGTAGAGCTACCGCAAAAACGATGTGCTGAAGGACTTGGAGCATTTCTGGATGAGCCACGAGGACGAAGAGATCGGGCCGCTACTCGAAGCTCAAAAATGTTGTTGCTTTCCGGAATGAGCTGCTTGAAAGGATTAGCTTCGGCTTCGAACTTCCGTCCAAAAGCACGTTGTTGGACCGAATCGACCGAAAATCGATGTGGGTGATGTCGAATTGTTAGCTGTAAACGCTTTGACATTATAATGGTTACACCGTGTGGACGGATAGCTCAGCCAGAGAGAGCACCTGCTTTGCGAGCAGAGGTCAACGGCAAGAGCTGGGATGGCGCGCCCGGGGAGACTCGAACTCCCGACCCTCTGCTTAGAAGGCAGACGCTCTATCCAACTGAGCTACGGGCGCACTGCTAACCCTGATTCTAAAGCATTTACGACCCGCATGAACACCGTTTTGGACGGATTGACCTTCTGCCGCAGGAGCAGACGCTCCGTCCAACTGAGCTGAGGGTGCGTCCTTGGCTACTCGATTGATTCCAGTAAAGTTGCAACGTCAGTTCGGCGTTCGATTCTTCCGAAAGTTTGGGGCAACTTGGAGCAACTAGAACCGGCGAAACGGTTAGACGTGTTAGACGGACGCTCATTGACTCTGCTTTCGCAAGCCTCTGCGTCACCGAGAACTCAGAGGGGAAAGAATTCTTTGAACATCGACAGTTCAATATTCGGGCCGACCCACGAAATCGAACGGATAATTGTGTTGAGGAACATCCGCATGCGGCCGGTGTCAAATGATTAGAGGGGCCAGTTTGCAATTGCTCCGCTGAGTTGTAAAGCGAACGGGTGCCCCTGAATGGCAAGAACTCCATCTCTGAATAATGACCACATTCGGGCCTCCTTTGAATCTCGCCTTTGCGTTCTCCTACGGCATTACGATGTACAACCTCACTCAAGTGGCCTACAGCAAGGGCACGACTGATGGCTATGCGTTCGTTTACTACTTCCTTCGTAGCGCGGTCAGGATCAATAATCTCCTGCATCTCCGTACTTCGAATCCTGTGTACGGCAGGCTGCCAAATCCGGGAAGCCAAGTTGGCGTGGATTTTGCGTTTGCGATATCGACGATTGGGCTGAGCCTGATCTTGTTGCTTTTCCTCCGCTTCCTCTTGCGCGCTCGGTCGTTGGCTGTTTTTGCGAATGCCATTGCAAGTTTTCTCGCCCTGTTGGCTCTTTCCGGTGTTTACCTTTCCATCTTTCATCGCGACTGGAAACAACCGACGATGAGCCCTATTATGGGCCATTGCTGCTCCGGAGTTTCTTTGCAACTATTCCTCTTGTATCGCTGGCGCCCTCTTTCCGCCTGGGCAATTGGCTTCCTGATTCTTTTGCACTACTGTTTTTGGCTCCCAATATTATGGAGAAGTGCAAATGCAATCACGCCACTTTACGAAGTGTATTCCCCCCGTGTCTTCCTGCTGATCTGTGTCGTATACGGTGCCGCATGGCTGCTCTACTTGAAGAGTTCCCCGAGAATTGCTACTCCGATGGAGCGCAGTAACGGTAGCAGCAAATGGATGCTTTTTTCTTCGGCGCTAGCGCTGGGGGCGCTTGCCGCCTTGTGGTTACCAGGCAAGCCGTATGTTCTCGTCCACGCGAAAGATCCGGAATCGTTGAACATCGAAATGTGGCGGACAGACTGCCAAATACGCTGCCCCGTTTACAAGGTTACGATCCAGGGGAACGGGACGGTTGATTATGTGGGCGACCATTTCGTTCGAGACCGAGGCCCCAAACAGGTCGTCATTACTAAAGACCAAATTCATAGTCTGCTCGTGGATTTTGACCAGGCAGATTTCTTCAACCTCGAAGATAGAGCCTTCGCGTGGGGTTTCCATACGTCCAGAGTTGTGGTAAGAATTGCGATCGATGGAAAGTCAAAAGAAGTTTGGAGCGACGCCTATCATATCGGGTCGAAATCAGGACTGCAGGCCAGGTTTGTGGAAGCCACTGTTGCGATTGACAAGGCTGTCGGAACCGACCAATGGGTGAAATGCGATGAAGGGCGGTGCGGAAATTAGAAATTAGACTGCAGGGCCGGGGTTTCGAGTGCTTCTTGGATCATGGTGATTGTTAATCCTTGAAGCAACTTGGCGCCAATTGGAACGGGCGGAACGGAGAAACAGATGCCACCTAAGTCCGCTTCCGCAGGACGACGGTTTGGTTCCAATCCAATCGAGAACGTCACCGACATCGTCACGGGCGCTTGACCTATGCAGAAGTTGTTGATGTCTTACTGAAGGCGCTTGCTTCTCATGATTGACCGCAATTCGCCAAGCGAAACATCATTTTTCTGCTTGACTAAAACTTCGCAAAATGCGAAGCTTTGTTATGCGGATCGTCAGCCGGAAGGCGCTTAGAGAAGCGACCGCAAGGCACAGCGAATGGGGCGCATCTCTAAACGCTTGGTACAAGATCGCGAAGAACGCAGATTGGAAAAACTTTGCTGAGGTTCGGAACAGTTGGAGAAATTCAGATATTGTCGGGCGCTTCGTTGTTTTCGATATAAGCCATAATAAATGCAGGCTGATTGCCACTATCAAATACAGATGGAGAATGGTTTACATCCGACGCATTTTGAGTCACGCCGAATACGACGAGAAGGAGTGGCAAAAATGATGATTGCAGTGCCCGAAAAATACGCACTCGAAGTTGGCTCGCCAACGCCGATCACATCCGAGCGTCAACATGAACAGTACCTAAGCGTCTTGGACAAACTGGCAAGCAAAGATAATCCAACAACTGAAGAAGAGAAGTATGCCGAAGTCTTGATGACCCTAATCGAAGCATACGAAGAAGAGCATCATTCCATTCCTGATGCTTCTCCGGTCGTAGTGCTTCGCACGTTGATGGATGCGAATAGTCTGCGCCAGAAAGATCTGGTTCCAATCTTTGGCTCTGAAAGCATCGTATCCGAAGTCTTGCATAAGAAACGTGACCTCAATAAAACCCACATCGAGAAATTGAGCAAACGATTTAATGTTTCTCCAGCAGTGTTTTTCTGACTCGCTGCTTCGATTCGGCGCGCTCTTTGGCGCCGTTCTCTGTTCAAGGTTTCGCTTCTTGTTTTTCAGTACCTAGCTTCGCGCCTCGATTTGCGACTAAGAACTGTGAATCTTAATCTGGGTTTGGAGCAACTTTGGAGCAGGCCAAGGATCGCTCGGAACTGGTAAGCGCAACCGGAACAACGACTTAGATTTGATTTGCGTCCACTTAGAAGGCAGACGCTCTATCCAACTGAGCTACGGGCGCTCTCGCTCTATTGATTCTAAACCAATTATTCTCTGTGCGGACGCTGTTTTCACTCGTTGACCCTCTACGCAAAGGGCAGATGCTCTTTTCAACTGAGAACTACAGGCGCACGGCGCAACCATTTTCTCATCAGGTACATGCAGCGACCTCTTCAACCGCTCCGCCCTTCAACTCTCGGTCCATTCGGTCCAATTGGAGCTTCTTCGGACGGAATTTCAAAGCCAGAGGCAACCTGTCAGATAACTTCTACTTTGCCCCGTCATCCGCCCGCAATCCGGACCGAGTCCCGGAGCCACTCAAGGCCGGCTTCGCGAATCAGCCGCAGCCATTCGTCGCTTGGTGCTGATCCATCTCAGGGTGTCTGTGATTCATTAGCATACCCCGGCCCGACGTATCTCGAAGATTCCAAGCTCGCGGAGGAGTGGACTTCTCGACTGGGAAAATTGATGCATGAAGTTCTCATCGAGACGAATGGACACAACATCCGGCTGGTGTTTCATGACCTGCATATTACAGAGCTTCGAGAAGACGATGCAGACTGGGTGAAGGTCGGTACTCCCACAAAGCCGACTTCTAACTCCTGATGTGCCGTTCTCGGAAACTTGAATTTCCACATGGAAGGGTACGCTGTTTACCAGGACTTTGGCAGCCAATCACAAACCTCTAAGCCCTTAACAGCTGCGCTATGCGGCTCCCAGCAATGATCGCGAACCGGATTTTCTCATACTGCAGCTCGCACTGAGAGGGTTCGCGAAGGGAGCGGAGCAGCAGGTTTCATCGCTCCTCGACGAGCAAATTGCTGAAGCTGGCGTGGGCGGGCGCCGATACCGCGAATCCCACATACCCGTCAGTGAACCTATGATCGTGCGCCGCCCCGACTTGCTGCCCGTCCACAAAAATCGTGATCTGATCGGCGATATCTTGCACAGCGAGTTGCGCTTCTGTCGGTGACGCCCGATTGACGGTGGTCCACGGCGCGATCACTGTTTCCGCAAAGGAATCGCCCTGAAACGTCATTGCCACAACCTCGAAGGCAAGCTTCTTCTTGTCTTCTTCGGTCGAAGGGCTGACCAGCAGCGCGTAATATCCCTTCTCGTTCATGCGAAAGACGAGGCCTGCGGCTGGATGGACTGGATGCGAGAATTGCTTATTAGTTTCCCCACGGAGCGGCCGTTCGAATACTGCTTTCATTCCCGCGGACACGCGAAAATCGTGCCACGACGGCCCATACGCCGCGACGACATTGTCTCGATAAGCGGCCACAATTGTCGTTGAGCTGCTCGATATCCCCATCTCCGGTGTCATCGGCGGCGGCTGAGTAATGTGCGCGCTCGTCCGCTCGACAGTTGACAGTTCGTATCCGCCGGAAACGTAATGCGAGCCGGGATGCTGTGGCCATCCGCTGCTGCGGTCCGAAAAATCATCGCGATAAACCATCCCACTCGGGCCGTTCGTTACCTGCGACTCGTACGGATATGGATGAAACTTCGGGGAAACGGCGCAGGTGCCTTCCGCATAATGCACGAGCTCCGCTCCATCCGGACTCGCTGCAATGAAGCGGCTCGTAAGCACTCGCGCCCCCCGCCGGTTCACCTTGACTTCGATCCTTCGCAATTTGCGTGAGGTTTTCGGCAGGTAGTACGCGAGGGTGTATTCCGATTCCAGCAGATTTGAAACGGCCCTCAGAGCGTCTTGTAATCCGTTTTCCGATTTCGGAATGAATGTCTCCGCGCCCGCTTCCTGCGCCAGCCGGTCGAAGACGACGTCTGGATTATCGATATCGTGGCCCGTCACGAGGGTGACTTTCGGTTCGGTGTGATTGGAAAAACGGAACTCCGGCCGGCTCGGTGATCCGATCAGAAAGAGCTGAGCCCGCTGCGAGCGCACAAGATCAATTAACTGATTCAGGCTGAGCCGGCTGTGCTCATCAACACCATCCGTGATCACGATAATGGCTTGCCTCGGACTGCTGGAACTCCGCAGCTGACATATGGCGGTCGCGATCGCGTCGTACACCGCCGACCCGACCCCGCCCGCAACCGGTACGGTCAATGGCCCGGAATTAGAGAGCTGTTTTTGCGTGATCTGTACGAAAGGGCCCGTCCATGCCGTGAAATCCATCGCCCAGATTTCATCTCCGGGCCGCGCGATGCGCATGAAGCGCGCCGCAATCTCCACCGCTGATCCAAGCCCTCCTTCGAAAGCCATCGAGCTGGACGAGTCAACGAGCACTGCAACCGTTACCGGCCCGTTCCCCGCATCGAAAAACGCAATCTTTTGTGGCTTGCCATTTTCGCGTACGGTGAAGTCGTCTGCCGCAAGTCCCAGCATGTTGTTTCCCTGTTTATTCTTCACTTGTACGTTGACCGTCTGCAGATCAACTTCGGAGCGTAGGACGGGCTCGCCCGATTGGGGCGAGGCTGTGCCCTGCGCGCAGAAAGGGGTGCCGCCGAAAGCACGCTGGGGCCAAGCAGCTGCGATTGATGAAATGCCGAACCAGATCGCGATTAGCACGCATCGTCCCGAAGAAAAATGCCGCGCCATGGGGTCATTGTGTCACACCCAGCAAGGCCCGTCATTGAAGACCGCCGTGACAGGGGCGACGGCAGTGAGAAACCAAGTCGCTGTTACAGCTTCACGCAGTACCTGCACCCCAAAGGACAGACACATAATTAACACCGCTGCACGGCGTCTCTTGGCGATTTACTGTGTATGAGCCTTTACGTGTGTCGGCGTCTCGGGTTTGCCCGGTTAAGTCCCGATAAGTGGGGTAACCGGAAAGTTGGGACCAACCGACACAGTCCACCGCCAATCGCGAAGCGAGGAATTGAAACCAACACAGCAGAGTCAGCGCTATTTTTATTGGCAACGGCGGTTCAAGTTCCAGCCTCGCCAGGCAATCGAAAGAGGGCCATGACTTCCCGGTTGCCCGATTCCTCCGCCAGTTGTCGAAACGGTTTTCCCTTTGTGTCTCTACCCTGGCGAAGCGCAGGAAAGCGATTCAGAAATCTCGCGACCCACCGGACATCTTCCATCTCAATGGCAAAAGCAAGGTCTCCTAGCTCGATGCCAAGGAAGCCGCCCCGCTCTCGTAAATACTCGATGGCCCAACCCGCTGGTGTTGCGCCAAACTGCCTGTCCCCGCTGTTGATTTCTGCTCCTTTGTCGAGCAACAGACGCACGATTTCGCGAAACCCATGAAACGCCGCGTAATGAAGAGCAGTTGCGCCTGTCTCGTCGTACGCATTCACCAGTGCGCCGTCATCGTCCAAGATTATTTTGATTTCCCCTATATCACGACGCTTTATGGCGTCCATCAATTTGTCGATGTTGGTCATTGATGTGCATCTGACTATCTAGGACTCCGAAAACCACGAGCGCGAGCATACAAAATCTACCACAATTAAATGCTGTGGTTAGTCAGGTTCTCGTCCAAGTGAACGGCAGCGTTTAGCGATGGATTTCAAGTCTGTGGAGTCGAGATGTGGCGCGGTGGTGTAGGTGCGGCCTATCTGTTGCCGGCCCTTTCGTTGGCCGGTGCCTCACTAGCCTCACCCTGCTTCCGTTTCCACATCCCGCTCATCGAACCGGACAGGCCTATTTCAGGCATCCGGCTCTCGGAGAAAGTGTCACGATGTCGCCCACGGGAAATTCCGCGTCCGCTTGGTAAGGCAGACAAGGCCCCGCACTTCGTGCAGCGATGTCTCCGGAGACCTCTTGATCCCCGGCCACATCCCGTTGTGCTTGGCACGCAACCACTGACACAGCCTTTTGCAGGCGTGACGTTCCACCGCCTGATAGGCCTTGCTGACTGGCCCTAGACAGAAGTAGTTGGCCCACCCAATCATCGTGCGGTTGAGCTTCCCTACCACCATCTCTTGATCCAGCAGAGTCTGATCCCGTCCGGTCATTTCGCTAATCGCCTCGCAGATGCGGATCACCCGCTTCTTCGAGGGAACCGTACCGATGTACGGGCGCCCTGTCTTCGGCGAATAGCACCGACCAAACGTGTAACCCAAAAAGTCGAACTTTTCTTCCGGCAGTTTGCAGACCCGCGTCTTCGTTTCGTTCACCGTCAACTTCAGCTTCGTCATGATGTCTCGCATCCTAGCCAGCGCTTCTTCCGCTCGGCCTCGGCAGCAGATCACCAGATCATCGGCGTAGTTAACGATGTGTGCAGCGAGACGCTTCTCGTGCCCGAGCTTCTTCCATCCCAGCACGAATCGACGCATGACATGCCGTCGCCAATACCCCGGCAGGTCTGATGGAATTTATTCGCTCATACGACTCCATCAGCTTCGGCCTTCCCACGAATCGTGGCGGGTCGGCTCCTGCATTAACGGTTTCGGGGCCTGCTCAGCGTTCACTCACGTTACGGCCTGCACGCTCGCCAAGTCGCCTTTGCGACCCTCTGCACCAGAGGCTTCAGCAGTCTCGTTGCCTCCACTGCTGCTCTGATTGCTACCGGGTGGAGCGAACCAGTTCCCGGGCGGGGTACTCCCGCTGTGGACCAGCGCATTTCACGGCGCACACGATTACGCTGTTTACCAGAGTCGAAAAGACAGGGGTCACAAAGCAAGTCGTGCTGAATTCAAAGGAGTTAGCTTCAAGAGTCTCTACGTTAACGTTGAGGGATTTTCATAGAGTTT
>Ga0307478_10001533_pt1 | contig 19804 bp, 20 predicted proteins | sample atmos_gasesECM4C_2_FD_203713 | JGI IMG/M metagenome (GOLD analysis project Ga0307478, IMG submission 203713) | Hardwood forest soil microbial communities from Morgan-Monroe State Forest, Indiana, United States - atmos_gasesECM4C_05 | ecosystem: Environmental > Terrestrial > Soil > Temperate... | reverse complement strand
CCGCCCTTACCGCCCTCGTTACGGTCGCCCCGTTGGGAGCGGTCGCGCAAACGTCCGCACCCGGCACGCCCACGTACGCCGCCCCGCCGCCGAGTTACGGTTCGGCCGATGAGGTGATCCACGGCCGCGTTTCGTCGCTCGACGGCACCTATAGCCTGCAGGTCAACGACGAGCGCGGCTTCATCGATAACGTTCAGCTACGCCAAGGGACGGTCATCAACCCGACCGGCATACGCCTCGCACCGGGGATGCAGGTAACGATCCACGGCGTCAATCGCGGCTCGGTGTTCGCCGCCGACGTGGTCGATACACCATACCAGTCATACAGCGCGGTTCCGCTCTATCCGTATGAACCGTACGCATATCCGGTGTATCCGTACCCGGTCTACGCGTATCCGTATCCCGCGTTTTCGTTCGGCTTCCACTTCGGCGGCGGCTTCCACCGCCGGTAACTCCGGTGACTAAGGACGTTCTTGATCGCTGGTGACGAGGGCGATGGTCGCAGCCGGCGATGGAATATCGCGCGGTGCGGGCACCGGCTGGGCCACGGCGGTACCGGCAAGTGCGAGGGTGAGAGCGCTGAGGGTCACTACTTGTCGCAGCATACGGCGATTGTATGCCAGCGGCGTTGGGGACGGCCTGGGAAGCGCTTGTCAGGGTGACCGGAGGGCGGCGAGGACCGTCACGGTGTCCGGCATTCCCCGCTGGTAGAAGGCGACGCGACCGCCGTGATCGATTCCGACCACCGTGCGGTTGACGATTTTGATCGGACCGAAACCCACCACGGCATCATAGGCTTTGGCAACGGCCAAGCCGGGATCGATCAAGAGCGGCATCGTCAGCCCGTGCTTGGCGATAAAGCGTTCGTGCGAAGCCGCGCCGTCGCCGTTCACGCCGAAGAGCGCGACGCCCGCGGATGCGAATGCCGCGCTATCGGCACTCGCCGTGCACAGCTGTTTGGTGCAGCCCGGCGTCTGATCTTTCGGATAGAAGATCAGCACGACGTTCTGCGTGCCACGAAACGATGCAAGCGCAACGTCGCGTCCGTCCGAAGCGCGCAGAGAGAAGTCGGGCGCGGCATCTCCGATACGTAACGGCATGGGCCGGCTTCGCTAGTCGCCCATCTCGATGTGCGTGCCCTGGTCGTCGAAGTAGAACATGGTGCGGAACTCGGCCGGCGGGCCATTGTTGATATCGGCAACGCGCGAGACGATCGCGAGCCGGTGCATCATCATCCCGTTGCGCTTGAGCGTGCCGCCGTAGAAGTATTGCACCAGTGGCTGCTGGTTGGGCACCAGCGGTGCGAGACGGCCGCGGCGCGTAAGCCCGTTGAGCAGCTTCGTTTGCAATGCGACCGGCATCAGCCGATCGGCATCGTCGGCGGTCATGCGGACCATCTCGAGATCCGATTTCACTTTGTTGCCGGCTTCAGCGGCCTCGCCACCCTTCGACCAGCGAACGACGGCATCCCAATCGTCGGCCGAGATGCTGACGAACTCGACGCCGTAGCGATACGCCTTCGCGCCCTGCAACGTTCCCGGTAATCTCCGCGCGACTTTCACGCGCGTCGGGATGATGCGCTCGTCGAGCTTGAGTCGCAAAATGAACTCATCTTGCTTGATCTCTTCACGCGAGAGAATGCCGGCGCCGCTTGCGCTCACATCGAGTCCGATAACCGGGGTCGGCGCAATCTCGGGCGCAGAAGTCCAGTCGGCAGAGAACGCCTTCTCTCGGCGCGCATGCCGGCGCTTATTCTTGTTCTTGTTCCCGAAGAGCGCTTGGAGCACGCCGTGTCACCCCAGCTTGATGGTGCAGTCAACCAGTATGTGCCGTGAAAGCCTCCCTACGACATCGAGCGGCGCTTACCGCTTTGACGCACCCAACCAGGCCCCCCGCACAGGCCCAGCGGCCTAGACCGGGTATGGGAAGTGCGAGATGAAGCAGATCTTGGTGGCCGGCGGGGCCGGAGGCGTGGGTGAGTCCATCGTGCGCGCGCTGCTCGATGCTGGACACCGGGTGATCGTGCCCTCGCGCAGTTCGGCTCGCCTCGAACGCTTGCGCCACGACGCGGCGGGTGACGGAAGCTCCCGAGACGCGCTGATGACGCTCACCGGCGAGATCGGCACTCCCGACGGCGCGGCCGCCCTGCGTGACCGGATCGCGCGGGAGTGCGGCCCGCTCGACGTGCTGATCCCCTCGCTCGGCGGCTGGTGGGAAGGCGATCTGCTCGGTTCCGGACCACAAATCTGGGACACGGTCATCGACGAGATGCTGCGCACGCATTATGTTTTCGCGCACGCCTTCGTGCCCGTGCTCTGTTCTCAACCGGCCGGCGGACGCTACATCGGGATCGGCGGCGGCGCGGCCTACCATCCCGTGCGCGGTTCGAGCCTAGTGTCGATCGCCGCGGCCGCGCAACTGATGCTCACGCGCGCGCTACGCCAAGAAGTCGCAGACCCCAAGGTCGACATCCTCGAGCTCGTCGTCGATGGACCGGTGCGCACGCGCGATTCCGAGGGCGTCTCGGCCGCCCACTGGATCACGGCCGGCGAAGTCGGCGCGATCGTCGTCGAGCTGGTCGCACACGGACGCACGAGCGATCCGGCCACGCACACGTCCGGTCCGATCGTGCGCATGCGCCCGCGCCGTCAGGCGGAGAATCCCACCGCATGAACGCCGATCCGTTCGCACGGCACTGCCGCTCGCTCGATTTTCCGATGACGATCGTCACCGCATTCGACGGACGCGAGCGCAGCGGTTGTCTGGTCGGTTTTCACACCCAGTGCAGCATCGCGCCGCGCCGTTGGCTCGTCTGCATCTCGAAAGCGAACCATACGTTCGGTGTTGCGTCGCGGGCGGAGTGGCTCGTCGTGCATCTGCTGCGGGACGATCAGCACGCGCTCGCGCAACTCTTCGGCGGCGAGACCGAGGACGCTCTTGCACCGCACGAAAAATTCGAGCGCTGTGCATGGCGACCTGGACCCGGCGGAACGCCCGTCCTCGACGGCTGCGATTGGCTCGCCGGCCACGTGCTCGAACGCTTCGATTGCGGCGACCATGTCGCGCATGTGCTCGACAACATCGCGGCCGGCGAGGGGCACGCGGCCGCACCGCAGCTCGGGTCGCGCGCGGTGCGCGACATCTCACCCGGGCACCCAGCGTAGCCTGTTAGGCGGGCCTTGCGGTTTCCTCGGACGCGGTGGGCCGGCGCGCTTCGAGCAGATCGCCGGCGGCCATCTCCAACGGTGCACCGCGCCAGCGCACGTCATGTCCGGTGAGCCCGCGCGCCCAGACCGCGAGGCCGAACAGGTCGCGCGCGGGGATCATCCACAGCGGCGCGGGCGTCACGCCGAGCGCGCGTGCGGCAACGCGCTGCAAAACGATGCGGCCGAGGAGCGCCGTGACCAGCAGCATGCCGGCCGGAACGCGGCGGCGCGCCAGCGCGAAGGCGAGCAGGGCGAGCGGCACCGGAAACGTCAGGAACATCCCCGCATAACCGAGCGGCTGCAACCCGCGGATCGTACGGTGCCAGCGCAACTCGTGATCCCACAACACCGGCAACGTCGAGTCGGAGACCATCGTGCGGATCACGTACTTCGAGATCACCACGCGCAAGCCGCGCTCGGCGACGAAGTGGCCGAGCATGAAGTCGTCGGCGAGGTGAGGCGCGAGCGCTTCGAAACCGCCGATCGATTGGAGCACCGCCGCGCGAAACGCGTTGGTCGGACCAAAACAGTGCCGCAGAGGTCCGAAGAGCCGGTCGACCAGCGCTGAGGGGATGAACTGCTCGTTCATGAACATCGCACCGAGTTGCGAGGCGAACGTCGCGTCGGGTACGCCGGCGAAGAGGCACGTCACCGCGCCGATCTCCGGCGTCTGCAACGGCGCCGTCACGGCCCGCACGTAGTCGGCGTCGACGCGCGTGTCGCTATCGGCGAGAATCAGCGTCGTATTGCGCACGAGACGCATCATCGAGAGCACGTTAGCGAGTTTGGGATTGCGCGCACCCGCAACCTCGCCGATATCGATCTCGATCCGGTGGTGCGGTAACGCTTCGGCGACGCGGCGTGCCACCGGCAGTGCCGCATCGTCCGCATGCGCGACGCCGAGCACGATCTGCAGATCGGGATAGTTCTGCTCCGCGAACGCGCGCAGGTTCTCTTCGAGCAACGGTTCGTCGCCGTGCAGGGGAACCAGCAGGGTCACCGGCGGCTGCGCTGGGGCCGAGTTTGCGCTGAGCCCCGGCGAGTGGCGTTCGCGCCGGCCGAAATGCGCGGACGCGGCGATGGCGGCGGCCGTATAGCCCAGCGACGCGATCGCTGCGATCTCAGCCGTCAGTGCGAGCGCGCGCCGGAGTGTTCTGCCGAATCCCACGCCGCTCGGTTCCCTATCGCTGAAAGGCGGGCCCGCCGGACCGATGGGCGAAGCGGTACTGGTCGATGGAGAGTACGAGTACGGAGCGTTTTCGCAACCGCGATCACCTCGCGATCAATGCCTTGTGGGTGGGGGTCCACTTTCAAGACGCCGCGCTGATGACGATTCTGGTACCCGCCCTGCTGCTCGTTCTCGCACCGGCGAACCATACCAACGTTCTGGCCGCGCTCTCCACGATCGCGGCGATCGCAACCGCGCTCGCTCCCCCGCTGGCCGGCACGTTCTCCGACCGTTCGCGACGCCTGGGCGGCGACCGGCGCATCCAGACCGCGGTGGTCCTGGCCGTCGATACGATTGCGCTGCTCGTGATGGCGCAGGTGTCGACGATTGTCGGCCTCACCGGCGCCGTGGTCGTCGCCACCGTCGCGCTGATGAGCGGATCGACCGTGTACCAAGTGCTGTTGCCGGAGATCGTGCCGCGCCGCTTCTGGGGCACGGCCGCCGGCTTTCGCGGCGCGATGACGCTCGTCGGCACGATCGTCGGCCTTGCGCTCGCCGCCCTGCTGCCCGCGCGCCAAGCGCTGCTGGTCGACGCGGCGGGCGTTGCGCTGAGCGCGCTGACGCTGTTCTTCGTCCCGCCGTCACCACCGTACGTCGAAGCGGTGCGTTCGGGTGCGAGCGTGCGCGATCGCTGGGATCTCTTCGTCACGCTGATCGGGCGGGCGTGGATCGTGCTTGGTATGACGCTGCTCAATACGTATGTCTTGTTCTTCTTCCACGACGTGCTCGGCATCGGCAACGCGTCGTTCAACACGGGCCTCGTCGCCGCATCGGCAATGATCGGCGCGGTCGTCTCGAGCGTGGCGGCCGGCGTGCTCTCCGACAAACTCGATCGCCGGCTGGTCGTGTGTCTGTCCGGCCTGCCGATGACGCTGGCGGCACTGGGCTTCGCGCTCTTACCCGACCCGCACGTGATCTTCATCTTCGCCGCGATGTTCGGCCTCGGTTATGGCGGCGTGTTTTCCGTGGGCTGGGCGCTCGCGCTCGATGCGGTGCCTGAACTCGGCGACGTGGCGCGCGATCTCGGCATCTGGGGCACGCTCTCCAACTCACCGATGGTGATCGCGCCCGCACTCGGCGCCCTGATCATTGCGCACGGCACCACGCCGAGCGACGGCTATCGCTGGCTCTTCGCGACCGCCAGCGCGTGCTTCTTGTTGGGTTCGCTCACCGTGCTCGCCGTGCGCAACGCCAACGGAAAGACGGCGTGAAGCCCAACCCGTTGATGCTCTACACGGCCTGCACCGTGCGCCGGTTCTACCTTCCCTCGAAAATGCGGATTCGCCAGTGGGGCGCGCTGCCCGGGCCGCGCGGGCCGACGGTGCTGGTCACGAACCACCAGCACGTCGACGAAGGCGAGATCGTGTACTCGCGGACGTACTTGAAGCATCCGCACGTCCCGCTGATCGCCGTCAACTCGCGCCGCACATTCGAGACGGGCTTCTTCGCAGCACGCCTGCCGTGGACCGCACCCTTGACGCGCCGCCTCAACCCAACGGGGCTGTGGCTGCGTTTCGGGCTCTTGCCGATCGAGAATCACCTGCACTCGCGCGCGCTGATCAGCCTCGCCGAGGAGATCCGTGCCACGCATGGCGATCTTCCGCTCGCGACGATCCTGCCGGAGCACGTGTTGGCGAACCTCGATCTGAGCGGACGCCAGCTCGCTGATCTGTGGACGCCGGCGTACTTCGCGCGCGCGCAAGCCACGATCAAGCTCGCAAACCTCAAACAGCCCTACCGGCGCGAAGCGCTGGAGAATTTTCGCTCCACCATGAACGCCGACATCGCGACGGTCGTCGAACGCGTGCGCGAGGGCGCGACGTTTTACGTGACGCCCGAAGGCGACTTCAGCCATGACGGGCGCATGCGCCCGATGCGCAACGGCCTCACCGAAGCGGTGCTGCCGGTCGCCGAACCGTGGCTGTGCGCGATCGCCTACGATCCGTTCCGCGGTCGCCGCCTCTCGATGCTCTACCGCATCGTTCCACCCGTCGATCGCGACGATCTCGGCACGTCGCTCGCCGCCGCGCGCGCCGTGACGACGAGCGCGCTGCTGGCGACGTTCCTGTGCGGCGTCGAGGCGCCGTTCGAGGCAAGCGCGGCGCGGGAAAGCGTGCGCGAACACCTGGCCGCGCTCCCGCCGAACGTGTTTGTCGATCCGGAATTGAACAGCCGGCCGGACACCGTCGTCGACGAAGCGCTGACGGTGCTGGTCCGCCTGGGCATCCTCGCCGCCGCGGGCAGACGCTACCGGCTCACCGCAGCGCGCGCCGATGCGCGCTTCCCGCACGTTGCGGATATGGTGGCGTTCCAACGCAACATGCTCGAAGAAACGCTCGCCGCGGCAGGCCGGCTGACGTGACGCGCGTCGTCGCACTGCTGCGGGCCGTCAACGTGGGCGGAACGAAGGCGGTTTCACCGAGGTGAGGTCGCTCTTGCAGAGCGGCAACGTCGTCTTCGCTTGCAGTGGCGGTGCCGGGGCCGTACTAGAAGCGCGTTTTTTGTGCGCACCGCGCGCAACTGGAACACCGTCCTAGAACTCTCCGCCGCGGTGGGTTAGGACCGCCAACTTTATTTCGGGTGATGACTTTGTGCGGATGGTGGCGGTCCCTCGACGACGCGCCTGCGGCGCTTTGCTCGGGATGACAAGGGGGACGACGCCGCCGGCTGACCGTTACGTCGGGGGAAGTAGCTCGGCGAGTTCGCGTGGGGGGCGAAACGTCATGGCGGGTTCCCCGGTACCGACCGGTTCGACCGTGACGAAGCCCGGCTCCAACTGCCGCACGCGCTCGATCACGTCGGCGACGAGCGTCTCGGGCGTCGAGGCGCCGGCGGTGACGCCGAGCGTCGTTATTCCCTCGAGCCATGCGGGCACGATCAACGCAGGATCGTCGATCAGGTAGGCGGGCCGTCCGCCTTCGCCGGCGGCGTCGCGCAGGCTGCGCGAGTTGGAGCTGTTGTTCGAGCCGATGACCAGGATCGCGTCGCACGACGGCGCCATCGCGCGAACTGCAACCTGACGGTTCTCGGTCGCGTAGCAGATGTCACTCTTGGCCGGCAAATGAATGCCGGGAAAGCGCCGCTGCAGCACGTCGATCACATGCTGAACTTCGCTGACGGCGAGCGTCGTCTGCGAGACGAGCGCTAGCGCTTTGCCGCTGGTATCCTGATAGGCTTCGGCTTCGGCTTCGTTCTGGATGAGCGTCACGTGACCGCCGGCATGACCCATCGTGCCGTCGACTTCTTCGTGACCGGCGTGACCGATCAGCAGCACATGATAGCCTTCGCCGACAAAACGCGAAACCTCGCGATGCACTTTCACCACCAACGGGCAGACCGCATCGATCGTGCGCTGGTCGCGCTTCTCGGCACGCGCACGCACTTCCGGGGCGATGCCGTGCGCGCTGAACACGAGCAGCGACGATTCGGGCGCATCCTCGACATCGTCGACAAAGATCACCCCGCGACGGCGGAATTCATCCACGACGACGCGGTTGTGGACGACTTCCTTGCGGACGTAGACCGTTTCGCCCGAGCGGCGCACCAGCTCGTCGATGATCTGCACCGCGCGTTCCACTCCCGCGCAGAAGCCGCGCGGCTGGCACAGGAGTATCTTTTTCTCCGTCATCCTATTACGAAGCAACCGCCAAGGCACGCTTGGGGGTTTCCGCGCGCGGCGGCAACATCCGTAGACCGAGCAACGCGGCGGTTGCCAGCACCGGCACCAGCCGCGGCCGCAGCAAGCGCGGGTCGATGCGCGACATCATGGCGCGCTCTTCCGCCAGCGCCACGTCGAGGAACATCTGCGGTGAAACGCCTTCGAGGATCGCTTGCGAGCCACCGCCGGTCAGATCGATCGGGGCCGGCACGACGGCCGCTCCCTGGGCGCCCTGGGCTTGATGCATCCCCGCCCGCACGTGATACTGCAGCGTGGCCAACAGGCGCGCGAACGGGTTCGTGCGACCGGCCAGCTCTTCTTCATAGCGCCACCAGTTGATGAAGAACACGATGTGCCGCGCCTCTTCGAACAAGATGTGCTCGAAGATGTCGAGCAAGCCCTTGGGGAAGAGCTGTTTCTCGCGCGCCAGCGCGAAGCCGCCGAAGCCGACGACCGAATCGAGGCACTCGCTGAAGCCGAACACGACGAAGTCGTCGCGCGTCACGGGCAAATTGGTCAACGGCACATTCGGCACGTCGATCTCGTAGCGCTCGAGCATGTGGTTGAGCAGGCGGCCGTGGCGGCCTTCTTCATACCCCTGCAGCTCGACGGCTTCGCGAATCACCGGATCGGTGAGCGTTTTTGCGAACGTCGCGATCATGCGGTCCGCTTCTTGCTCCATGCTGCGCGCGAAGCTCCAGAATGGGAACGCGCGCAACAATTCGACGTAGCGCGCTTCGAGATACGGCCACGGCAAGCTCTCGGGTTCGAACGCCCGGTGCGTTTCGATGAACGTGCGGCAGAACAGATCGCGGTGTTCGAGCGATCCGGTGCGGGGCTTTCTCAAGCGGTCACGGCCTCGCCGCGGCGGTTCGCCGTCGAGGTGTGGCGCCGGCGCAGATATTCGAAGAACTCGCCCCCTTCACGCAGACGGCGCACCATCATCTGACGGCTCGTGACCATCTCGCCGACGATCTTCGCGATCTTCTTCGGGCGGAAGTAGAACTCGCGATACATGCGTTCGACCGAATCCTCGATCTCCGCGGTCGAGAGCGTCTCGTAGCTGAGGGTCGAGGTTTGGATGCCGTTCGAACCCGAGACGAGATCCTGACGCGCGAACCAGCCGTTGGCCAGCGCTTGGTCGTAGAGCACCGTGCCCGGATAGGGCGACGCGATCGACACCTGGATCGTGTGCGGATCGAGCTCTTTCGCGAACTCGATCGTTTCACGCACGGTTTCCGGCGTTTCGACCGGCAAGCCGATGATGAACGTGCCGTGGACCTTGATGCCCAGCTTATGACAGTTCTTCATGAACTCGCGCGCCATCGCGAGGTTCAGGCCCTTGCGAATGCGGTGCAGAATCTCTTGATTGCCCGATTCGAAACCGACCAGCAGCACGCGCAGGCCGTTGTCGCGCAACGTCTTGAGCGTGTCGTAATCGACGTGAGCACGCGCATTGCAAGCCCAGCTCAACTTCAAGCGTTTCATGTGCTTGCTGAGCGCGATCGCGTATTCTTTTTCACCGGTCAGCGTGTCGTCGTCGAACATGTACTCGGCGACGCGGTCGCCGAAGATGCTCTTGGCTTCATCGAGATCGCGGCCGACGGCCTCCGCGGACTTGTGGAAAAACTTGTGCCCGCCGATCGTATGCGGCCAGAGGCAGAACGTGCACTTCGCCACGCATCCGCGCCCCGTGTACCACGAGACGTACGGGTGCAGCAAATAGCCATTGTAGTACTTGCGGATGTCGAGGAACTTGTCGTACGTCGGGAGCACGCTCGGCATCGCGTCCCAGTCGGCGATGTCGGGGCGCTCGGCGTTCGCGTGCAGCACACCGTCCGCGTCGCGATAGGAGAGGCCCAGGATATCTTCCCACGGGCGGCCTTCCGAGAGCTCGAGGCACGTGTAGTCGAAGTTGTTGCGGCAGACGAAATCGATGACCGGGTTCATCTGGAGCGTCTGTTCCGGCAGTACCGCGACGTGCGCGCCGATGAAACCGCACTTCACGTTCGGGTTCTGCGCCTTGATGCGGCGCGCGCACTCGACGTCGTTGGGCAGCGACGGGGTGCTGGTGTGCATGATGACCAGATCGTGGCCGACCGCGATCTTCAGCACGTCCTCGGTCGAGAGCCCGTGCGGGGCCGCATCGACCAGCGTGCTCCCCGGAACGAGGGCCGCCGGCTGAGCGAGCCAGGTCGGGTACCAGAACGAGGTGACCTCGCGCTTCGCCTGATAGCGCGCGCCCGCTCCGCCGTCGAAGCCGTCGAACGACGGGGGGCTCAAAAACAACGTTTTCACGAGGCTCTGCCTTCGGTCCCGAAGCTCAGGATTCCCCATGATCCACGCGGAGGCCCTGACACCGCCGTGGGCTTTCTTGGCCTGCCTGCACGCTCAATGAGGCGACGCAGGCTAGTCGGTGCCGGGTTCGGCGGCGAGGCCGGCGGCGGTGATGCCGGCGATGGCGGCGGCTTCGTCGTTGTCGGAGGTGTCGCCGGATATGCCGACGGCACCCACGACGTCGGCGCCATCTTTGATCAGCACGCCGCCCGGCACCGGCACGAGGCCGAGCGAAAACAGCGAACCGACGGCGCTGGCGAACTGCGGCGCTTCGCGAGCGCGTTTCGCGAGTGTTCGCGAGCCCAGGCCCATGCCGATCGCGCCGCCGGCTTTACCCATTGCGACGTGGGCGCGGCCCAACGTCGCGCCGTCTTCGGCAGCATATGCGATCAGCGCGCCGCGCACATCGAGCACGGCGACACCGAGCGGCTTGAACTTCTGCGCCCGCGCGTGGGACAGCGCAGCGCTGACGATGGTTTGCGCTTGCGCGAGCGTGATCGTTTTCAGTAACAAGCTTACCTCAATCCGCCGCCGGGCTTGCTCATCACGACGAATTCGTCTTTGGCTGCGTCCCAGCGGTCGATGACGACGCCATCGATGCCGATTCCGCGCTGGCTGCCGTCGGTGTAATCATAGGTGCCGTTGATCCCGGCCCAGCCTTTGGTGTGCTGAATGTAATCGTTGATTTGTTCGGCCGTCGCGTCGGTACCGATTTTCTTGAACGCATCGATCACGAGCTCGGCCGGATCCCAGCTTAGCGTGGTCGCGAGGTTCGTGCGCGCGCCGGCCGCTTTGAACGCATCGAAGTACGCGACCTCCGCCGCGTGCATCGCCTTCGGTGCGCTCGGATCGAGCACGAGCGAGCGGCGGCCGGGGAATAAGAGCCTCTTCGGCAAGAAGGTGGCGTAGCCCGCAAGCTGCTCGGGGATCATGTTGCCGTTTCCGCACGCGACCGGCAGATCGACGCCCGTGTCGTGCAGGCCGTGCAGCAGCGTACCGGTCGCGGTGCCGGCCGACCAGCCGATCAGCGCTTGTGCGCCCGAGGCCTTGATGCGCTCGGCTTGGGCGGTGACGTTGAGATCGGTTCCAGCCCAGTGTTCGCGAGCGACGAGCCTCAGCGACGCATTTTCCGGCAACGCCAGCGCTTCATCGAAGTACTGCTCGAATTGCTGGCCGCTGGCATCGGTCGTCGTCATCAGCGCAACCTTCGTCCAGCCGTTATCGCGGTAGAAGTGCGCGAGCGCGCGCGCGTCGTTGCGCGTCGAGACGGTCGACGAATACTGAAAGCTTCCGGCAGCCGGCGAGATCGACGGCGAGAAGCAATAGTCGACGGGGCCCGACTTGGCCAGCAGCGGCCCGTCTGCGAGACACGTGGCGGTAAACGACGGACCCAAGATCACCGGGACTTTCTTCGCGATGAGCCCGTTCGTAAGCTGAACCGACACCGCCGGATTCGATTGGTCGTCGACCACGACGAATTTGACCGGGCGGCCTTTGATGCCACCGGCTTTGTTGGTCAGCGTTTCCAGAATCTGCAACGACTTCAGCTCGGCGGTCCCGATGAATGCCGCAGGTCCGGTGAGCGCGAGGATCGCGTTGATCTCGAAGGGCGCAGCTTGGGCAGAGGCCGGCGCCGGGGCAAGCAACGCCAGCGCGGCCAGAACGGACAGAATCCGGACGCGCATCGCCAAGATCACAGCAAACGCCGGCGCGCCGGCGCGTAGATGAGTTCTTGCGCCGGAAAGGTCTCGAACTTCGCGTACTTGGCCGTGAGGTCGATACCCGTCTGCACTTGCGCCGGGTCGAGCGTACGCGCAAAGTACGTGCGCGGCGTGGCCGCGACTTGCGCCGCGTCGACCTTGAGGTACTTCGCCAGGATGGCCGGGCACTTGGCGGGGTTCTTGAGGGCCCAGTCGGACGCATCGCGCATCGACTGCGCGAAGAGCGCGACCGCTCGGGCGTGTGACTTCGCCCAGTCGTTGGTCGTACACCACCCCGCTACGAGAAACGCGTTCGCGACGGCGTCGAACTCGATGCCGACCGTGTGTGCAGCCCTCTTGGCCTCGGTCAAGAACGGCTCGGCGACGAAGGCCGCGTCGATGCGCCCACTGGCGAGCGCCGCCGCCATTTCGGAATACGGCAGCTCGACGAAACGCAGCGTCGATGCGTCGCCACCGCCGGCATCGACCCATGCGCGTACGCCGTACTCGCCGAGCGTGTTGAGGCCCGGAGTGCCGATCAGCTTGCCGTTGAGGTCCACGCCCTTGCGCACGTTCTTGCTCGCGCTCATCAACATGCCGCCGGGCGGTTGCGAGACGTCGAACGCGTTGGCCGGCGCTAGCATCGTCAACGGAACCTTCTTCGCATGTGCGGACGCGAGCGCCATGACGGTAGCGTAACCGACGTCAACCGCATTCGATGCCACCGCGGCGGTGATCGCCGTACCGAACGGATCGGGCTGCATCTGGACGGTGAGCCCAGCCTTGGTCCACAAACCCAGCTCCTGCGCGTAGAACAGTTGCGCGCTCGCTTCGAACGGGAAGTAAGCGACGCGGATCGTCATCGCGCCGTTCTGCGTTTGCGCCGCGGCCGGCGTGCCCAATACCGGAATCGCCGCGGCAGCTCCCAACAGCGTGAGGGCAGCACGGCGATCAATCGAGCGGGAAAGACATTTCATACTCCGCCATTCCATGAAACCGGGCCGCGCCATTCTGCTCGACGAGACTACGTCTTGCCGGCCCGGTAGGCGGCTCGGAAGCAGCGGGTGTGGTAGCGCGATCCGCCCACGCCGGTGGCGTCGGGATCGGCTGCGCCGCAGAATTTACATGTGACCGGTGCCGCCGCAACCAGCCGGCCCGCTTGAACCGCCGCTAGCAGCGCCGCCACTTCGTCTGCGGTGTAGAGACGCTCGGTGACGGCAGGCGCTTCGGGTTCGGGGCTGAGCAACGCGGCGATGCCGGCGACGCCGATGACCGCAATCACCACGATCACCGTGATCTTGTACGGCAGCCCGATCTTCTGATCGTAGAAGATCTGCATCGCGAAGAACGTGAGGATCACGGCGGCTGCGACGCCGAGCGCGGTGCGGATATACGCACCAGACGTGTTGCCGTTGCCTGGTGAGATCTGCTGCACCTTAGAAGCCGCCAAGAGCGTCGGCGGGCGGCGCCTGAAGTTCCGCACGCAGCGCTTTCAGCTTTTGGTAGGCCGCGTTGAGCAACGGATCGCGTTGCAGCGCCGACTGCAGCCCGCGCGGCGATTCCATCTGCCGGATCAACGCAGCCTCGCGTTCGTCGAGCGCACGGCGCAAATCCTCTTCCATCTTGTTCAACTGTTCGCGGCGCTTCACCAGGATGTCGCGCACTTCCACGTATTCTTTAGCCGCCTTTTCGGCGCGCTTGTAGAAGCGGTCCGCGCCGTGAAAGGCGCCGGCTTTTTCCATTTGACCCGGCGGTTGAATCCACGTCTTTCCGACGCGGTGCGGCAGTATTTCGCCATAGGCGCGCGCGTGTTCGACGGCGGCTTCGTGGCGCGTGCGCACGAGTACACGCAGATAGTCGATTTCCGCGCGCAGTTTTGCTCGCCGTGTGGCGGCGTGTTCTACGATGCGCGCAACACCGTCGCCGGTGAGCGTGCGCACGAAGCGCGTCTTGGCGAAATCGTATTGCCCTTGGGCGAGCGCCTCTTCGAAACCGGCTTGACCCGGCAGCAGCTCGCCGAAATCGCCGGTTTCATCCGCCACTAGGCGACACCTCGGCCGTTGACGTTGCCTCGAGTACCGATTCACGGCGCACTTCGGCGGCAACCATGCGCGAATGCGCACGCTCGAGCAGCGGATCGCGCTTGAAGGCGCCTTCCAGGCCGGTCGGCGTTTCGAGTTGCGCGATGAGATCGCGTCCGTGCTGCTCGAGTACGGTGCGCACCTCGCTGTCGATCGCATCGAGCTTCTCTTTGCGCTTCTTGATGATCTCGTTGACTTCGTTGAACTCTTCGGCCGCTTTGACCGCCGCCTTATAGAGCTTGTCGATCCCGCCGATTATCCGTTCGGCCGCCGAGGGCGGCAGCAGACCGCCGGCGCTCACGCGCCCCGGCGCCTTCGCGGCGTACGCCTTCAGCGTCAACTGGCGGGCCTCGAAGCGAGCGCGAGCAAGCGCTTGCAGATTGTTGATCTCTTCCTTGAGCGGGTCGCGCCGCTTGGCGACCGTATCCAACAGTTTCTTTTCGGTGTCGGTCGTAACCGTTCGGATGTAGCGCGCGCGCGACGCGTGGTACTCGCGTACCGACGCATCGTACTCGCTTGCACCAGTCTGCTGATTGGTACTCACGGCTTTTCCTCCACACTCGCTTTCAAACGTTGCTTCTCGACTTTGCCCATCGCATTTCGCGGCAGAGCTTCGAGGATTCGAACGGATTTCGGGAGCTTGAAACTTGCCAGCCGCTCGCGCAGCGCCGCCACGAACGCGTCGGCATCGAAACCGGGATCGGCCTCGACGAACGCCACCGGGATTTCACCGCGCGCTGCATCGTGCACACCCACCAGCGCCGCGTCGCGCACGCCGGGATAAAGCCGCATCTCCGCCTCGACTTCCAGCGGATAGACGTTGAAGCCGCCGCTGATGATCAGCTCCTTGAGGCGTCCCATCACGATATAGACGCCGGCTTGCGGATCGAAGCGCATCGAATCGCCCGAGCGGAACCAGCGCCGGCCGTCGAAATCGACGAACGCTTCGGCCATCGCTTCGGGGCGCTCCCAATACCCGTGACAGACGTTGGGACCCGAAACGAGCAACTCGCCGACCTCGCCCGGCGCGACGCGATCGGTCGTCTTCGGCGCAACGATCGTCACCTCGACGCCCGGCATCGGCTGGCCCACGCTGCCGACGACTCGCGGGCCTTCGTAACGGTTACCGAGCGGGAAGCCGAACTCCGTCGAACCGTAGCGCTCGAGAATCGAGGCACCGAATTTTTCTTCGAACGCTTGGTGCACGTCGGCCGGAAGGGCGGCCGATCCCGACACGAACAGCCGCACGTGCGGGAATTTCTGCGGCGGGACCTTCTCGATGAAGCGCACGTACATCGTCGGCACGCCGAAGAACAGCGTCACCGTGCCCGACTGCAAGAGCTTTACCACTTGGTCAACGTCGAAGCGCTCGTGAACGATCGCATGCGCGCCGGCTGCCAGCGTGCCGTTGAGCCCCGCGCACAGCCCGTGCACGTGGAAGAGCGGTAGCGTGATCAGCAACGTATCGGCGCTCGTCCAGTGCCAGGCCGCGCCGACCTGGGTTGCGATGGCGGAGAGGTTGCCGTGCGTGATCAGCGCGCCTTTGGCACGGCCGGTCGTACCGCTCGTGTAGATGATGACCGCAACGTCGTCGGGCGCAACCGGAACGTCGTCAAACGTGGATGGAAGCGACGCGTCTTTTGCCCACGCTTCGATATCGGCCGCATCGACAAACGGTACGCCGGCCGGCACGCGGGGCCGTGTTTGTTCGGAGCCGACGACCATGCGCGGTCTCGCATCGCTGAGAATGTTCCCGAGGTCGGCGGCACGGTAGAGCACGTTGGCCGGCACCGCGATCGCGCCCAAGCGCAGCAGCGCCAAGTAAGCGAGTACGAACCCGCGCCGGTTCTCGGAGTAGATGGCGACGCGATCACCACGATCGACACCGCGCGCAGCGAGCTGGCCCGCAACGCGCGCCGTCTGGTACCACAGCTCTCTGTAGCTGAGCTCGTCGACTGCGGGTGCGTCGCCCCGCTGCGCCGCAACGCGCCGGAGCACGTCGATGAACGCCTCGGTCCCGAGCGCGACTGCCAACGCTAACGGCGCTCGCACATGAACATAGTCACACTTTGAGCATGCGGGGAAGCGACGCCTTCAGTTGGTACGCCGCCGGGCCTGGATCGGCCCCAGCGCGAAAAGACCCGCACGTATCGTGGAAGCGAAGGAGATCCCAAACCGCATGACCATCGTAGATGTCGTCGAGTTCTACACGCGGCGCGACGTTCAAGAAGCAACCGGCGACGAAGTCGCTTGCACAGGTTGTTTCAAACCACCCGCGGCCGGCACGATGTACTCGCACTACGACGTGAAGCCGGGTTCACCGCAACGATTCCCGGCCGAGCTTCTGCTCTGCCAAAAATGCGCTTACATCGTTATCGGCTTCGGTCCGCCCGTGCCACCGCCGGTATGAGGTCACGCGGGTAGAGCGCCCTCGCCGAGCGAGGCGGCAAAGTCTTCAAATTCACTCCGGTAGGCGGCCTTTTCCGCGGCGTTGAGGAACGTCGAGTCGAGCGTTTGCGTGTTGAGCTTCCAGAGTTCTTCCCAACTGAAGCCTTGCTCCGCCAGAACGGCATACTGCGCGGCCAGTGTCGTGCTGAACATCGCGGGATCGTCGGAGTTGACCGTGCAGTGAACGCCGAGATCGACCATTTGCCGGATCGGGTGCGGCTGGTCGAGCGGCGTCGCGCCGATCGCGTAGTTGCTCACCGGGCACACTTCGAACGGGATCTGCCGCTCCCGCATCACGGTCGCGTACTCGGGCGAATCGACGATGCGAATGCCATGCCCGATGCGTTCCGCATGCAGCTCGTCAACCGCTTCGCGAATGCTCTCCCAGCCGGCGGCTTCGCCGGCGTGCGCAACGACGTGCAAACCGGCATCACGTGCGCGGGCATAGGTGTCGCGGAAGAGATGCGGCGGAAACTCTTTCTCGAGACCGCCGAGGCCGACCCCGATGATCAAACCGCGCCGCTGACCCCGTAACGCGAGGTCGAGCACGTCGCCCTGCGTATGCGGATCCTCGCGTGAGATGTCGGCGATGAACGCTACGCGGGCGCTCGACACCGTTTGCCCGCGCTCGATGCCCTGTGCGAGCGCATCGAGGATCTCGGCCGCGCTCAGGCGCCGCAGATGCAGCGACATGCTGATGAAGCATTCCGAGTAACGGACGTTCTGGCGTGCTTGATCGACGTAAAACTGAGCGACCATCAGCGCCAAGTCATCGGTCGTTCGGATCGTGTCGGTCGTGTTGCGGTAGACGTCGATGAAGTGCGGAAAGTCGCGGAAATCAAAGTAGCGGCGCCACTCGTCGAGCGAGGCGACGGGCAGGTCGACCTTGTTTCGCCGCGCGATCGCATATGACGCATCGGGGGCCGTCGCGCCCTCGAGATGCACGTGGATCTCGGCCTTCGGCATGTCTTGAAAACGCCGATTCAGTTCCGCTTGGGTCGGGCCCACGCTAAAACGCCGCTACGGCGGGCGTGGTGTAGGCGCGCACGAATTCGGCCGGCGTGAGCGGCACGCTCTTGTCATGCATGGCGGGCTCCTCTGCAGTGGGCTACCGTCCCAGCGACGCTTACCCCGATCCTTCAGGTCTTTTGTGGTATGGAATCGAGTCCCTGACAAGCCGACCGTCCGGCGCCTGGCCCGGTACGCCCTGGATCCTACCTAAGAGAGCGCCGCCGCACCGTGACCAAAGTTCCTAACGCCGCGTCGACCCGCGGCCGATACTTTTTATACATGCGCGAGTACCGGCTGCGCTGCACGGGGTGCGGCGGAACGTTCCCAGATGACGGCGTCCGCTTAGATTGCCCGAATGACCATCCGGCCGCGCTGCTTCGCACCGAGTACGATCAGAAAGCCTTCGTCGTCACGCCCGAGCCCTCGATCCGGCGCTACTCCGCTTGGCTTCCGCGCGGTCGCGAGATCGCGACCGCCGCGCAAACCGCCGTCTACCAGAGCACGGGCCTCGCCAAACGGCTCGGCCTCGACCAGCTCTGGATCAGCTTCAACGGCTGGTGGCCCGACCGCGGCGCCGCCCTGCGGACCGCAACCTTTAAGGAACTCGAGGCCTATGCGGTGCTCACCCGCATCGGTCCCGACGAAAATCGCACGCTCGTCGTCGCGTCGGCCGGCAATACCGCGGCCGCGTTCGCCGATGCCTGCACGGTCAACGACGTCCCGCTCGTCGTCATCGTTCCCGCCAACGCGTTCGAGCGCGTCGCGGCCATCGCCCGGATCGGCCCGACCGTCAAGATCGTGGCCATCGAAGGTGCCGAATATGAGGACGCGATCGCCTTTTCGCGCCAGCTCGCCGCCGATGACGAGTTCGTCCTCGAGGGCGGAGTGCGCAACGTGGCCCGTCGCGACGGCCTCGGCGTCGTGATGCTGGCCGCGGTCGAGGCCATCGGCGCCATTCCGGACTACTATTTTCAGGCCGTCGGCAGCGCTGCCGGTGCTCTCGGCGTGCGCGAAGCCGCGCTGCGGCTCATCGGCGACGGCCGCTTCGGCCGCCACGTCCCTCAACTGATGCTCGCGCAGAACGTGCCCTTTACGCCGCTGTTCGACGCCTGGAGCGCCAACGCGCCGGTGCTGATCGAGCGATCGGTGGCCGACGCGCGGCGCCAGATCGCCCAGATCGGCGCCCAAGTGCTCTCCAACCAGACCCCGCCGTACGCGATCGCGGGCGGCGTGCGTGAAGCACTGGGCGAGAGCAGCGGTGCGGTTTTCGCGATCGAGAACAGCGAGATGGTCGATGCGATGGTGCTCTTCGCCGAATCCGAGGGGATCGACATCGATCCCGAGGCCGGCATCGCAACGGCGGCGCTGATCCGGGCGGTCGCCGGCGGATCGCTCGAACGCGACCGGCGCATCCTCCTCAACGTCACGGGCGGCGGCCGGGCCGGACGCGTGCGCGAAACCCACGACGCGCAGCCCTCGCTGCTCCTCCAGCGTGACGAGGTCGCGGCCATCGGAAACGAGGCCGTGCGCTCGGTGCTCTTTTCGTCGCATTTGTAACCGAGGAGTCGCGGCACGGGTCTAGGAATAGGGAACCACGACCGGTTCTTGTAGGCGCAGGTGCGTCTCGACCCGGCCACTTCACTCGCACCGTATCTCATTGCGGTGCGCCTCCGTACGTGATAGGCGTGATGGATCAATTCGAAGCGAGCGCTGCTGAAGGGAATCAGCTACGGCGTCGCACGAACCAGAACGGTGCCCGGCCAACGCCGGCGGCGCCGCGTCTTCGACCGTATCAGGTCGAAGCGCAACAGGCTATTCTCGAACATCGCGCCCGCGGTATTCGCAGCCAAATCGTGTCCCTGGCAACGGGTTTGGGGAAATGCGTTGATCCACAAACGTGGGTGTGGTCGAGCGGACTAAAGCGTTTTGAAGATGCGTGGGGTAGCGATCGCATCGCCGGCCCCCACAAGACCGACAAAGTCGTTGCATGGTATGACGACGGCGTAAACCCTGGCCGTCGCATGATGACACACGCCGGCCTCCATATCGATGGCACGCTCGCCCACCGCCTTTGGATACGCCGCGACGACGGCTTCGAGGGCTGGTGCCGGATGGAAGACATCGTCGTCGGCGAC
>Ga0307478_10001532_pt1 | contig 19809 bp, 17 predicted proteins | sample atmos_gasesECM4C_2_FD_203713 | JGI IMG/M metagenome (GOLD analysis project Ga0307478, IMG submission 203713) | Hardwood forest soil microbial communities from Morgan-Monroe State Forest, Indiana, United States - atmos_gasesECM4C_05 | ecosystem: Environmental > Terrestrial > Soil > Temperate... | reverse complement strand
GAGTAGTGCGTGTGACTGCGAACAAAGTGGAGCAGTCATGGGAGAAATCAACGGACAACGGGGTCACATGGAAGATGGAATTCCGCGGGGAGTATGCGCGCAAGAACCCTTAGTTGAAGTTGTCGCGCGCGGGTCTGAGACCTCATCAGGTCGAGACGTCGGCCTTTTCGCGGTTACCCGCGCAACTCCGACAATGCCTTCCGCGCGTCGCTGTTGTTGGGACTGATCTTCAACACTCGCTCCAGTTGCTGGCGGGCCTGCACGGGCTGGTTCGCTTTCTGATAAGCGAGGCCGAGATGGTAGTGCACGGTGGGGTCGTCGGCGCCGCCTTTCTTTTCGTTGAGCCGCAGCGATTCCTGGAACATATCAATCGCCGACTGGTACACGCCTTTCTGAAAGTAAGCCCAGCCCAGCGTGTCGGCCGCGTTCGGGGAATCGGGCATGCCGCGCCGCGCCGTCTGCGCCATCGCCATCGCCACGTCCACGTTTCCGCCCTGCTGCAACATCACATAAGCAAGATTGTTCGAGGCTAACGGATTATCGTGCTGAATGTTCAGCGCCTGCTGATACATTGCTTTAGCCTGGTCCCAGTTGTTCTGCGATTCGTACATCATTCCAGCCAGAATGTAAAAAGAAATCTCGCGGGGATGATCTTTGATGGATTGCTGATAAGTTGCGAGAGCCTGGCTGACGGAACCCTCCGCGGCCTGGGTCTGTGCCAGCTTTAGCAGGGCGTCGGAATTATTCTTGTCGAGTTCAACTGCCTTGCTGAAGGCCGCATCCGCGCCGGGGAAATCTTTTTTCTCGAACAGCGCGGTGCCCAGCAGGTCATAGAAACCGCTGACATTCGGCGACTTTGCGATTTGTGCCTTGGCCGCGGCAACGGCCTGGTCAAGCTGCTTCTGGGCGATGTAAGTATTCATCACTCCCTGCAGGCCATCGGTCGACGCCGGATCCTTATCCAGAGCCTGCTGATAAGAATTGATCGCGTCCCCATATTGCTTTTGCAGTGCGTGAAGATTGCCCAGCTGTACATAAGGAGTGGGATTATTTGGAGCCAGCACCCCCGCTTTGCGCATGTCCTGCTCGGCGTCAGAATATTTCTTGCGGTTCATCTCCGCCACAGCGCGCAACAGGTAGCCATCGGGCGCATTGGGCGCACCGCCAATAATCATTTGAGCAGTCTGCGTAAGGGCATCCACGTCGCCGCGGCGAAGCTCGAGATTAGCCAGCGCGCGTTGGGCGTCGGTGAAATCGGGACGGAGGCGCACCGACTCGCGCAACTCCGCCTCCGCCTGAGCTTCGTCGTGCTGCATATCGAAGGCCAGGCCGAGCTGATAGTGCGCTACGGCATTGCTGGAATCGCTTTTGACCGCCTGCTGCAGGGAATCCACCGCGCCCCGGCCGTCGTTTTGGCGAAGCTGAACCTGGCCGCGATAAACCAGCGCTTCCGCATCCCGCGGATTTGCCTTGAGAATTTCTTCGTTCAATTTGGTAGCTTCGTCCAGCCGGTTCTTCAAGATGAGAAGCTGCACGTAGTTCTTCTTGACCTGAATATCCCTGGGATGGTCGTGGTAGAGCAACGTATATTCTGTGGTGGCCTTGTCGAGTTCATTGTTGGCGAAATAGAAATCGCCGAGCAAGCGGTAGCCTTCGGAGTTGTCCGGGAAGTTGTTCTTGCTTTGAATCAGATAAGCTTCGGCTTCAGGTTTCTTGCCCTGCGCCATCAGCAGCCGGACGTAAGAGGCGCGCGGGGCCGGGTCCTTAGGGTCGATGTCGATGGCATGTTTGAATTGCTGCTCGGCTTCCGCCACGCGGTCGCGCGACTGGTAGAAAAGTCCCAGGGCCAGTTGCGCGTTCATATTCTTGGGACCGAGTTCAGCCGCTTTCTTGAAGTTGGTCTCCGCCTGATCGGGCAACTTGGCGCGGACCTGTAGCATGGCCAGACTTAAATAAGAGTCGGGGCGAGTGGGATCGGCGGCGATTCCTTTCTGCAGTTCCTGCAGCGCCGCTCCCAGGTTGCCCTGCGATGCATCGAAGTTCGCCCACGCCAGATAGGTGTCAGGGCTGTTAGGCTGCTTTTCACGCAACACGTCTAAATGAGGCTGCGCCTGCTTGGCATCGCCGGCGGCGATCAGCAGATTCGCCAGGTCCAGGTGCGCGGCATAGTTGGCCGGCGCCAAGTCAACCGTCCGCGAGAGTTCGGCATAGGCGCGGTTGTAGTCCTTGAGCTTAAGGTACGTCTGGCCCAGCTGGTAATGCGCCTCGGCGAAGCGCGGATCCATCTGTACCGCGTTGGAATACTGAATGGCCGCTTCCCGGAACTTGCCCTTGTCGCGGTAGCGATTGCCGCTTTCCAGAAACTTTTGCTTGCGTACGTTAGGATCGCGTGAGCAGCCGGTAAACAGGCCAGTAAGTACAAATCCGATCAGCAGCAAACGGAGGGCAACAGAACGGCTCATGTTATCTCCAAAGAGCGCGCAGATGAAGAGCGCGCAGATGCGCACACGACCACGAACTCGTGGTCACTCCATCAAGGTACTGCAAGAGGGGGTGGGAGATAAAGTTACTGGTGTCATACCTCAGGGTGCAAACAGGGCCTTAACTCCCGCGAGGGAACAAATTCATTCTAATTGACGGTGACGCTAACGCTCGCGGAGGCAATGCCGTTCGCGACCACCTGGAGCGAACTTGGGCCCGTCTCCATGGTCGCGGGCACATCGAAATTGGTCGAAACAACCGCGCTCCCCGTGGCCACTGCCATGGTGCTGTGGTCGTGGGTGCGGGCATAGAAAACGTGGCCCGTGGCCTGATTGGTGATCCGCAGGAGGGGATAGTTCGTCGCGGTCTCGTTCTCATCGCCATATCCGGCAGCTTGCGACAAGCCATTGAACTGGGTTCCAGAGATGCTGTAGGTAGAGGCGCGCGCCAGGCTTGCCGGAAACGTTGTGATCGCGGGCGCCCAGGTGGCCAAAGCCTGTCCCGAAGAAGTGTAGATCTGAACCGTAGTGCCGCCGACAATCACTTCACCGGTAGGCAAAACCAGCAGACTGCTGCCAGACGAAACATGACCGCCGGCTGTCAGGTTCTGCCCATCGAACTCATAGAGAGTGCCGGAATCGCCTTCCACCAGCACGTGGCCACCAGGCAGCAGCACCGCAAAAGAATCGCCCGCGTTATCGTTATTCGGAAAATCAGGCCCAGCGGTCCATGTGCCGGGATCGGTAAGAATCGCCGGCGGAGTGTAGACGGCGGTATGTCCCGGGCCGGCAATCGATTTGGAGCCGGTTGCGAACACGGTGCCATCCGGCCGAAGTACTGCCGGCCCAACTTCGCCGGGCGGAGTGTAACAGCCGCCCGGATAGACCAGGCATCCTGCGCTGGGGGAGTGCAAATCCACCATGGTGCTGCCCGCGCCGAGCCATATTCCCATCGGTGTTCCGGTCGAAGAAAAATATCTCTCGGAGTTGGGAGCGTTTTTCACGTCGACGGTCAAAAGCGAACCATCGGGCAGCAGGGTCCAGCCTTCCTCCGCATTGAAATCGCTCTTGCCCGCAGATCCCACTGCCGTCCATTGCAGCGTGGCGGGATCCAGAACGGCCATTTGGGTATCGAGTTTTCTTCCTACCAGGAATTGACCGTTGGGCAATACCACCGAAGGCGAGTCTCCGATGTAATCCCAGCCAACGGGAGGAGCGAGCGACGTCCAGGTATCTGCGACAGGATCATAAATTGCCGCCTGGTTAGTCAGTAGGAAGGTGCCGCTGTTGTACTCGCCGCCGACAATTACGAGCCGCCCATCGGCCAGCACGGCGGAAGCGAAGAACTCGGGCGCGTATCCAGCCGGCAGGCTGGCGACTTGCGACCAGGTTCCTTTGAGGTAGCTTCCAGATTCGTCGGGCGTGAGCTTATACCAATCGAAAAAGTTCTGCCCTTGGAATATTACGTTACCATCCGTTAAGAGGAACGCCAGCCCGGCGCCGTCTGGCGGCTGGTTCGCGAGTGGCTGCAAGGCCTGTGGCTGCGGTGTGGTGGTGATAGTGGTGTTGTTACGCGTGCCACAGCCCAAGAGAGCGAGCAGCAGCACGCTTGCCGCAGCCGACTGCTTCCTGGAAAGATCGCGCCAGGTTTTCTTGGCGCTTGAAGGGAAGTGCTGACCTCGCATCAGCTTATCTTGTCACAACTCGGGTGCATCCAGTTGTTAAACTGCGCGCCGAGCGCTGCGCTTCCAATAAAGATATCCGGGTACGCCGATCAGCACGATCCCCGCTCCCCAGAACGCTTCTGTGGGCCGAGTGATGATTGTATTCAGGGTCCACGCCACACCCACGAGCACATAGATCGCGGGCAGCCACGGATATCCGGTGCACCGGTAGGGCCGCGAAATCTCAGGCCGCTTCCAGCGCAGCAGAAACATTCCGATCACGGTCAGCGTGTAGGAGAGCACCATGCCGAAGATCACATAGGTGTAGAGCTGGTCGTAGCGGCCGCTGATGGTGAGCACGGCGGCCCAGATGCCTTGTCCAATCAAGCTGAACGCGGGGGTGCGCCACTTCGGATGGATCACCGCCATGCGCTTGAAGAACACTCCGTCTTGCGCCATGGCGAGATATACTCGCGCGCCCGAGAGCGTGCAGGTGGCGGCCGCGCTGAAGCATGAAACCGCAATCAGTAGCGAGAGCCACACCGCGATTCGAGGTGAGAACAAGGCGACCGCCGCGGCGTGCGCAATGGTTTCGTGCTGTGCGATCTCGCCCAGCGGCAGCGCGTATAGATAGGTCATGTTCATGGCCATGTACATGACGCCGACCACGATCACTCCCAGCACCATGGCCAGCGGCACGTTGCGGCGGGGTTCTTTCACTTCGCCCGCCACCCAGGTGATGTACACCCATCCGTCGTAGGCCCAGAACACCGCGATCAAGGCGATGCCCATGACAGAGATCAACTGGGTGGGGTGGAGTCCCATGCTGAGGCCGACGCCGTGGGCGCGGAAGTGCGACCAGTCGCCTTTGCCCATGGCGAATCCAAGCACCACGAACGCAGCCATGGCGGCGAATTTGGTCCAGGTAGAAAGATTTTGCAACAGCGTCCCCCAGCGCAGGCCGACGACGTTCACGTATGTGAGGATGGCGATGAGGAGCAGGCCGAATACGTGCGCGCGGGTGATGGTGATGCCGAGCAACTGGAGCACGATGTGATCCTGCGAGACGATGGGGAAGACTTGCCCCGTGTAGGCTGCCGACGCTACCGAGAGAGCGGCGATCGTGCCGCCATTGGCTACCGTGAACAGCATCCAGCCATAGAGAAAGGCAACCAGATCGCCGTAAGCCTCGCGCAAATAAACGTATTGCCCGCCCGACTCGGGAAACATGGACCCAAGCTCGGCGAAGGCCACGCACCCGAACAGCGAAATCACCCCGCCAATAACCCACACTAGAAGAAACAACATGGGCTGGGGCAGCGGACCAGCAATATCTTTCGCGGTAAGAAAAATCGAGGAGCCGATGATTCCGCTGACCAGCAGCAACACGGAATCAAGCAGGCTGAGTCCGCGAACCAGAGTGGGTTGAACCAGCGTTGGTTGACTAGGGGCGGCTTGCGAGTTCGGCGCGGGAGGCTCGACGAAAGCGGTGGAGTCCATTATCCGATTCCGAGTTCGTCGGAGGATTCCAGCGCAGTTCCGCAGCGCCGGCAAATCACGGAGGAGCAGTCGCCGCAGGTCAGCGGATCGTTCACCTCTTCGGCGCAATTCGGGCAGTACAACGATGCTGGATCGGAGTCGGGAGGAGGATTTTGAGGGCGTGTCGCCATGTGGAGGAAAACTGTAGCACAGCGGTGAGGGTAGGGGTAGGAGGAGGACGAGATCACAGCTCGGATCCCAGATTACCGGCGAACCACCCTCTAAGAAACCATTCTAGGGCGAGGCCCGCCTTGTTGCGAAGCTCGTATAGAATTGGCGCTGGCTTCCCGTATTTCACTTTTATCTTGGAAGGCAAAAATGCGGGCACTGACAAATGTTTTGCTTCTTTGCTGGCTGCTCGTCTGGCAGGGTCTCTCTGGCACCCAAGACGCTACTTTGGTCCAGGAGGGAAGCACCTATCGCGTCGATGTCCGTCTGGTGCAGGTAGATGCGCAGGTAATCAATAAGAAAACGCACCAGGCCGCCGGCTCGCTGAGACGGGCCGATCTGCAGGTTTATGAGGACGGCGTGCAACAGCAGATCAGCACCTTCAGCCAGGACGAACTTCCTCTGTCGGTCGTTCTCTTGGTCGATCTAACTGACACCGTGCGTCCGGTTCTGCAGGCGCTCAGGCAAGGCGCTCAGCAGGCTCTGCAGCACCTGAAGCCCCAAGACGAGGTCGCCGTCCTGGTCTACTCGGCTTCGATTCATCTCCTCCAGGACTTTACCACCGACCGTTCCCTGGCTGCGGCCGCCATCGACAAAGCCGCCCACCTGGGAAGCCCGGAAGCCGCGTTCTTCAATGAAGCTGTCTTTCAAGCAGCTACGTATATGTATGCGTCAAAAAATCCAGACAGTCGGCGGGTCATCCTCTGGTTCACCGATAACGTCCCCACCACTCCTTCGCCTGAAGCAAAGGCGCGGGTGGGAAAAAGTCTTTCGGGAGAAGAACTGCACACCGAGAAACAGGCACTGGAGCAACTGTTTCGAACTGGGACCGTTGTGTGCACCTTGCTTAGGAGAAGCATGCTCTCCGATCAGCATGAGATGCGCTACCGTTCGGAAATGTCTGCTGACCGGAGGTGGTACCGCCCCGGAGATGTCCACAATTATGCTCAAGTTACTGGCGGCCTAGTGGTGGAGTCGAGCGACAAAACCGTACCCGCCAAGCTGGCTGAGATGATTGACGACGTTCGTCTCCGCTACACCCTTGGCTATCGTCCGTCCGTAGCGAAACCTCAAGGCACGTTCTGCACAATAAAGGTCGAACTCGCGCCTGAGGTTAAGAATCTGCAAAAGGACCTCGTGGTAAAGGCTAGACAAGGTTACTATCGGTGAGCCCTCGTATCTTAATTTGCGACGACTGGCCTGGGCACTCATTGAGAATTCTTCAGTAGCAGTGCAGGGCGAGCGCAACGCAAACTAGGCTTGCTTGTGAGCAAAGTAGTAAACCTTCTCTTTGCCCCAGCGCAGCACTCTTGCTTGGTAGAGCACCCTGCCCTCCCGCACTTCTTTTTGGTAGACCCTCTCCCACTCCGGGACACCCGGGGTTCTGGTTCGATCCGTCCGGCTGCGGCGCACCATTTGGTCTTGCAAAACTCTGGCCGGATGCGCGAACAACCGCTCATACTCTTCACGTTCTGCGCGGAGGTCAAAACGTACCTGCGGCTGATGAGTTGCCGATTCCCAGGGGAACCATGGGGATGGTCTATGCATGAGAGTCTTCTGAGCGATTGGCAATGCGATATGCATCCGGTGACGGCAAGCAACGATCGCTAGAATATTGTAGTAGAGCAGGTTGGTCGGAAGGAGCTCCGAAAGCCGGATTCCTGCGGCCCGCTTGCGGATAATCTGGGGGCAACCGCGGCAATCGGCGACGCGATAAAATCTTTCTCATGCCAGAAAAGTCACTTACGCCCGACGAAAAACTGCAACAGGAATTCAACCGCTGGGCCGCGGCCGGGGAAGGCCCGAAGATGGAGAACCATCACCTTGACATTACGGCGAAGACGATTCGCCGGATGAATCTGCGTCCCGGCGAGCGCGTGCTTGACCTCGGCTGCGGCTCGGGATGGGCGACGCGGTTGCTGGCGCGGTTGGTGGGCGACGGGCCGGATGGCTTCGGCCAGGTGGTTGGTCTGGATGTTTCCGACGAAATGATTCGTGAGGCTCGTGCCGCCTCAAAAGATTTCGACAATGTGCTCTATGTCTGGGGATCGGCGCAGCAGATTCCGTGGGAAGAAAACTTCTTTGACAAAGTGTTGTCAGTGGAATCGTTTTATTACTATGCGGATCAAGACCGCGCACTGATGGAACTGTTTCGCGTGATGGCGCCCCGGGGGCGCTTATTCATCCTTATCAATCTTTACAAGGATAATCAGTACTCACTGCAGTGGGTGGACAAGCTTAAGGTGCCGGTGCATGTGCGATCCGAGGCGGAATACATCGAGCTGCTGAAGAAACATGCGTTCGAAAATGTGGAGGCCTGCCGCATTCCCGACGACACGCCCACGCCGGATGACTACAAAACGAAATCGTTCCATAGTCTGGAGGATCTGCGGGCGTTCAAGCGCGAGGGCGCCTTGCTGCTGATGGCTACGAAGCCCGATCTGCGCACACCGGGGCCCGGATACACGATTTATTGATGGTTGTTACCGAGCACTAGATTTCGTCATTGTCATCATCGTCGCGATCGCGATGGCTCAAGTCCTTCACCGGGCTCAGGGCGCGGCCATCGGAGGCATGCCGAATCTCGATTCTGCCATTCACGTTTTCCAATTTGATGCGCGCGCCGCCGTTGCCTAACTCGCCGCGCAAATCGTGCCCGACGAAGCGATGATGATTCACACGCAGTCCAAAGTCATTCTCGATTCCACCGGAAACTGTGCTCGCCTCGATTTCAGCTTTGGAATCCGATGGAATGGTCAACTCGAGAGAACCATTTACTGATTTCAGTTCTACGGACGATCCTGGAAGTTCATCGAAGCGTGCATCCAGATGCCCGTTGATCGTCGAGAGTTCAGCCCGGCCCACAAGATTATGTGCTTCGAGGCTGCCGTTTATGCAGGAGGCGCGCACTTCGCCCTTAACGCCGGCTACATCCAGTGAGCCGTTGATCAACTTAATTTCGTCGAGCCGGGCGCCTCGCGGCACAGTCAGCGTGTACTCAACGCTGGCGGGATTGATGTTTCGTCCCCAGTGTTCATGTTCGGGATACCTGGTGCGAATCGAAACATAATCCTTCCCCGAGTCGATCTCAATGTGGGCCTCGTCGAGGCGTTCCTTGGAGTCGGCGTATTTCACTGCGTCCACCTTGACCGCATTCTGCTCCCACGTCGAGATGTGTACCGATCCGTTGATGTTCTCCAACTCCACGCGCCCGTCGGAAGTAAGAGAATAAGTCTGATGGAATTCTTCGCTGAATGTGCCCCGATCGGAAGCGTATGCAGCCAGCGTAAGAACGAGCAGTGCGCAGGTCGCACCCAAGACCGCAGTCATCCGGACTGGAAATTGGCGTACGTATTTCATAGCATTCCTCCGTTCAAAACTTAGACGCGGTAGACAGTAATTAGTGAGACGGAGAAAGCGGAAGAAAGCGGTGGCTCAGTTTACCGTCTGCGAGAAGAAACATCGAGCTTCGCTCGACTGGAAAGGCGCGGGCGGCTGTCCTCACATGTATCATCCGGTCGAATTCTTCTTGCCTGCTTCGGTCAGCAAGTACACGCCAAGAATCGTCATTTCAGGCTCAATCGGATGCCGGTAACGCTGTCCGGGAAAGACTACGTAGTAAATCGCGGGATACAGCAAGATCAGCCAGAACAGCAACCAGGCGCCGGGCTTGCGATTTCGCAAAGCGCGTCCCAGTCCCCAGAACATCAGCACGGAAGAGGCGAGAAACAGAGAGTTCTTCACCTGGGCCAACCACCAGACCTTTGCCAGCCGCGGCGGGCCAGCCCAAAAATAAACAAAGCGCTTAATGCAAAGGACGGCAAACCGGCGGTAATCCGCTTTTATGTAGTCGACCGCTTGCTGCTTGCGCATGGCAACATAGGAGATCTCACCCATCGTCGTGTACTGCCGCATAGCGTAAACATCCTGCGTAGGATGCAAATACTGCATCCAGGTTCCGTCCGCTCCCGTGCCGTTGCCCAGCCGCAATTCCGCGCCAAAATTGTCGCGGATAAAAATGAACTTGCCGAAGGTCTGGTAATTGCGCGCAACCCACGGACTGATGCAAGCAATAAAAATTACCGAAGCCAGGGCCACGCCCGCCACCGATGGTTTGCGCTTTTGGGCACGGTGATACCAGGCCCACAATCCCGAGACCGGGAGAAACGAAAGCAGTACGGTACTATCCACCGCCGCGAGACCCCATAACAGGCCAAACCACACCCACGGTTTCAGTCCCTCTCGTTCCTGCATGGTCAGCGTTAGCCAGAAAATTACTGCCAGCAGGAACGTCGAAAAACTTGTCTCCCATACCCAGCGTGTACACCAGTACATTACGTAGGGAAGCAGCGCCCAGGTCCAGGCCGCGCCGACCGCGACTTTCTCGGAAAAGATCCGGCGCGCGATGAGAAAAATCGGGATGCAGGTCAGCGCCGAAAACACGCTATTAATGGTGAGCAGCACGAACGCCGACGCGTGCGAGTAAATTCCGAATACATGAAAAACGCCGGCGGTCAAGTACGGATACAGAGGCGATTCCCAGGCGGTAGGCCCGGTTTGCCCGCCAAAAGGATTGCTGAATCCGTGCCCCGAGGCGATGGCCGCGCCGATTCGTCCCGTCTCCCAGCCGAAACTGAAGTTGTTATCGGCGCTCTTGAACTTGTAAGTGTGGCCGATGAGAATCCATGCGACACGCAGAAAGAGCGCGATGGCCACCATCCAAAACTGCGACGTGCGGATATCCAGCCACGCGCTGACGAGCCAGTCGGGAATGCGTTCGGGGTGGGCGACCACGGCGGGTTTCGAATCCATGAATGGTTCTATTTGTAGCTGAGACGCGACCATGCAGCAACTCTACAATCGTGACAGAGTGATCGAGACCCGCCAACGCTGTACATGGCTTGAGGTGCTTCGGCTCGATCAGGCGGGCAATTCAACTGTATAATCGTAGCGACTGAGGGCACCTCATGGGCTGGCTGCAAAATAAGTTCGAAAAGAATTTCATGATCAGCACGGTGGACTACGTCTTCAACTGGGCGCGCAAGTCCGCCGTCTGGCCAATGACGTTCGGACTGGCCTGCTGCGCGATTGAGATGATCGCGTCTTCGACGGCGCGCTTCGACATCGCGCGCTTCGGCTCGGAAGTCTTCCGCCCCAGCCCGCGGCAAAGCGATTTGATGATCGTGGCCGGCACTGTAACTTTGAAGATGGCGCCGGTGGTGAAGCGCATATACGACCAGATGCCCGACCCGAAGTGGGTGATTTCTATGGGCGCGTGCTCGTCCGTCGGCGGGCCGTTCAATACTTATGCGGTCCTGCAGGGCGTCGACAAAATCGTGCCCACCGATGTTTACGTCACCGGCTGCCCGCCGCGTCCGGAAAATCTTTTCTACGCGCTGCTCAAGTTGCAGGACAAGATCGATACCATGACGCTGGCCAAGAAGCCTACGGAGGTTCGCCTCGATCCGAACATGCTGGAAAACTTTAAGCGCCAGGTCATGATCGCGCAGACCTTACAACCAAAATAGAAATGGAAATGTGTGGGGACGGGCGCTCTCGCCCCTCCGCCGAGCGAAGCTCGACTAGCACTCTCCGCAGGCCATGCCGACGTTCATCAAACTCACCACAGAATCCGAACTTCCGGCCGCCGACGAAGCCAAAGAATTCCCTTACGGCGAGAAGATGATATGCGTCGCCAACGTGAACGGTACATTCAACGCCATGGACAATGTCTGTCTGCACCGCGGTGGCCCGCTAGGGCAGGGAATGATCGAAGGCGGCAAGGTGGTGTGCCCGTGGCATGGCTGGGCGTGGGATCCAAAGACTGGCGCGGCCGAGCAGAATCCCAGCGCGAAGGTGGCCGTGTATCCGCTGAAGATTGAGGGAGGCGATGTGCTGGTTGAGACTTAAGTCACCAAGGCTCCCTGAGGTTGAATCTCACCGATGCGCGCCTAAATAGGTGTAACATTAAAGTAGCTTGTGGAGGCGTTCCTTGGCGGACAATCGTAGGTTAGACAAAGGCAATCTCAACGAGGATTTTCAAAGATCCTTCACTCATACGCGCCCGAAGCCCACCTCACCTCCCCCCTCCGGCAGGCCGAACTATGCGAGTCAGAAGGACCAGAACGCCGGTTCAAGCAAGCCGGACCCATCCAAGAAGGGTTAGTCCATGGCGGGCCTCGCCGAGTCAGCAGAACACATAGTCGAGTTTCTTCTCTATGTGATGCCGGGTTTCGTGGCCTTGCAGTTCTACCGCGCCAAGTATCCGGCGAAGCAGTTAAGCGACTCCCTCCAGGTGGCGTGGAGTCTGATTTACGGCGTTATCCTAGCTGCCTTTGTTCGTCTGATCGATGACCGCTGCTTCCATGGATGGCTACAGACAAAGGCCACGGGTTTTCCAGCATTTCGCTTGGTAGCAGCGTTGATGGTTGCTGGGCTGCTTGGTGGGGCAGTCCTGATTGCCAAAGATTGGTGTCGTTTTGAGGTTGCACGCCGCTTTCCCCGATGGGCAGGTCTCGCACCGGATCCTCAATCGATCTGGGCGAAGATAAACCGTCCTTCCGATGATTACGCTGTCGTCTACCTGGACGACGGCTCGATCTATCTCGGTTGGATTGAGGACTTCACATTCGACCCCGATGCCGAGGACAATGATTTCCTGCTCGCAGATGCAAAGCGAGTGGACGATAACCTCGTTGAAAAATATGCGGTAACTGGGCGGGGCGTATATCTCAACACAAGGAACGTCAAGCGGATTGAATTCGTGAAGGCTGTAGGGTCCGGATCTCCGGGAGACGACGGCTTCTAGTTCACCCTAGTATCTTCAGAAATTTCCCCGGCTGATTCTCGTATCCCGGAAACACTTCATTCAAATTCTTGTTGCCCATGTGCCGCGCCACAGCTTCGCCGAGAACCTGGCGAAAATCCGTGGTCAGCGCCAAGTCTCGTCCTTCGTAGAGTTGCGATTGATCGAGGCCGGGCCAGCGACCGTAAACTTTTCCGCCTTTCACCGGGCCGCCGAGAACGAACATCACGTTGGCGTGGCCGTGGTCGGTGCCGCGGTTACCGTTTTCGCGCACCGTCCGGCCGAATTCGGACATGGTCACAACCACCGTGTCTTCCCCGAGGTCTCCGAGATCGGTCCAGAATGCAGCGAGCGATTGTGAGAAGTCGCGCAACACATTTGCGATTTGACCTTCCGTCGCACCTTCGTTCACATGATGATCCCAGCCGCCAACGTCGGCGAATGCGACCTGCACGCCCAGGTTTGCCTTGATGAGTTGCGCCAGTTGCCGCATGCTGTCGCCGAAGCGTCCCCTGGGGTAATTGGCACCGGCCGCAGGCTTGTATTTCGACGGGTCGGCCTTCAGCATCTTGACTGCATCAAACGTCTCTTCGCCAGTGCCGTGGAGCACCGTGTCGAGCGAGTGATCGTACATCGCCTCAAATGTATTCGCTGCCGGCGAAGCCTTGGGATTGCGGCCGCCCACCGAGAAGTCGTTGATGTTGTTCATCGCGATGGCTGGCTCGATCCCGCTCAGGATGCGTGGAATCGATGGGCCCATCGCGATGGCCTCAAACGGAGATTTTGGCGATGCATGCTGCAAGCTGTGCAGCGAGCGGTTGAGCCATCCGTCGTCTGTGGATTTCACGCCGGGAGTACCCGACTCCATAAAATCCTGCGCATCAAAGTGCGAGCGATTAGGATCGGGCGATCCCGCCGCGTGCACGATTGCCAGGTGACGCTGCTGCCACAAGGGTTGAAAAGGGGCAAGCGAAGGATGCAGGCCAAAGAATCCGTCGAGATCAAGCACGTCTCTGCGCGGAATGCTGATACTGGGCCGCAAGGCGTAATACTGCGTCTCGGCATGAGGCACCACAATATTCAGGCCGTCGGCCGCGCCCCGCTGGAAAATCACGACCAGCCGCTTGTGGCCCGGGGCAGCCTCAGCCGCGCCCCATGCGGCCCGAGCCAGAAAGCTTGGCACCGCCGCGGTGCCGACCACGGCGAGCGCGCTGTTGCGAAGAAAAACTCGACGAGTAATGGTCATAAGCTTGTCGTGGAGACGTAGCATGCTATATCTCTTTCGGCGCGATCAAGTCGTAGCAAGCTGCTTCTCTTTCTTAGTAGAACTCTACTTGATCAGATGCTTCTGCCGCGCATCTATCTTCTCTGGAACTCCGGCGACCCCAGCAGCAAGCCCGCGATTGTCCTTGCATCCCGCGGGCGATCTCTGTCACCCGGTGTGCGCGGAACAGTCTTATTATCTGGCTTATTATCTAGCTTCTGCCGTGCACCATTCTCTCCTGCCGCCTCTACCTGGGCCGCAATCGAGTCATGCGTCTGCTGCGAAACGCCGCCCACTAGCAAGTAAGCTTCCAGGGTAGAGAGCGTCACGCTTGCATCGGATGGCAGCGCAACATCGCTTACGCCCAGTCCCGCTGCTTCCACCTTCACGCCTTTGATTTTGCCACTGGTCAACGCCAACGAGAAATTCATCCGATTCAGCAGCGCCGAGGAACTTACCCACGCTGCCGCCTTCATGGAATAGCCAGTGGGTGGCTGCGCCCCGTACAGAGGCATGCCCATGGTATTGAGTTGCCGGGTCAAAGGCAGAGCATCGTCCACCTCCGCGCCCGTGGCTCGCAACGCAGAGGCTACGAATTCCAGCGGCGTCTTTACTTTCGCGCGGTAGGTTCCGTCCGCCCAAAACTCGGGCGAGTGGAACAACGTGCCCAACACTTCGCGGATGTCGCCCCTTTTCTTCAGAAACGTTTTCGCCATGCGATCCACCAAGGCGGGCGAAGGATCATCCGAGACGAAGCGCTCCGCCAGCTTCAGTGAAATAAAGTGCGCCGTCTGCGGACTCGTGGCCAACCGGTGCAACACTTCCAGACCTTCGCCTTCGCCCTTCGGCTTGATGCGATGTCCAAGCACGAACTTGGGGCCGGGTTCATGCATGCGCGGCTCGAACTTGAAGCCGCCACCTTCAGCCGGCTTGTCGATGGTCCATCCCGTAAAAACTTTCGCAACTTCCGTAACATCGCGCTGCGAGTATCCGCCATTCACGCTCAACGTGTGCAGTTCAAGCAACTCGCGCCCGTAATTTTCATTTAGGCCAGTGGGGCGCTTGCCTTGATTGGGCTGCGGCGGCCTTGGCGGATAGCCGCGCCCATACCGTCCATAAGGCCGCGGCGGAGGCCCCACAGCCCGCACTGAGTTCGGTCCCACGCTCAGCCAGTTGTCCAGATAAAACAGCATCGCCGGACTTTTCGCCGTGGCCACCAGCAGATCCTCGAATTTGCCCAGGGCGTGCGGACGGATTACATCCCGTTCGTAGCTGCTCAGCATCAGTCGATCAAGTCCCTTGTCCACGAATACGTTGAAGTGGTTGATCCAGAAATCGGTCATCACTTCGTCCAATTGCCTCTGGCTGTAGACGGCGCGCAGAAGTTTCGCCTGCGCCAGTTCGCTGGTTACCACAATCGATGGGTTGACCATGGCGAGCAAAGTTTCCTTCTGCTTGGGGCTCAAGCCTTCAAGAAATTCTTGCCCCTTACCTCCGCGAAGAGAATCGGCCAGGGCAACCTGTGACGCCACCGGCATGTCGATAATTTTCTTGAAACGCTGCTCCGGCGGAAGGCTCGGCAGTTGCTGCACTTCAAGATCGGCATACATTAGCTCCTCGCGACGGCGTGCCTGCCCTTCTTCCTCGGGAGTCATCTTCTCCGCCGCTGCCGCTGGCGGTTCCACTACCGTCGCACTCCCGTCGGAAGCGCTCGCACTTGCGGCAGCGTCGTTGCCCGCGGTGTTCATGGTCTCGCCTGCCGCGTTCTTCGTTGCCCTGTTCTCCGCATTCGTATTAGCGCTGTCCTGCACCCCATTCGCCGCCCCGGCTTGTTCCTTGCGTTCATTCCGCTGCTGAAGCCGCGCCACCTGCACCTGGTAAATCGCGCGGCGCGCCGGATCCGACGGCATGGCGCGCTTGCCATTCATTACCTGATTGATTTCCTGCGGATCGGGAAAGTCTTCAGCAATCTCCCTCGTGCTCATGCGCAAAGTGCGAAACGGCTCCAGGCGGGCGCTGAGAGCGCTGTCGTCGATTTTTTCGGGATGCAGTTGCAGCTGAATCCACTGCTCCACACCCATGGTCATCACCTGCTGCATATCCCCGGGACGCGGCCCGAAGGTCAGGCGATTGAGCGCATGCAAAGCACGCTTCGGATCACTGGGTCCAGAGACCGATTGGTTTTTATCTTTATCTTTCTTCCGGGCCAGCAACTGGGGGACGGTACACGCCAAGCCGAAGCAGAGAAGAAAAATGGCGAACTTTGCGCGGCGCGGATGCATTTGCCTCCACTCAGGAAAGGGCGAGAAACTACTCCCATTATCAACCCAAACGAAGCAGAAAAGTTGCTGGCCGGGTTACCAAAGAGAATGAGGTGCAGGAGCTAGAAGCTCGAAGCTAAGTCAGATAAGTTTTGCCGCGCGATACTTTGTGCTGCAGGGTCGCGGCCAACTGGTCCACATCGCCCGGCGCAATGTTTACCGCCATATGGTCCCCCAGGAGCGGAGTTCGATTGCTGCCCACCGCGTCGCGCCGCACCTGGATCAGAAACGCCTGCACCACGTTGGGATCATATTTTTGTGGAGTCAGTCGCACCAGATCGCTCAGTGCGCTACCCAGCGAAAGCGATTCGCGGTAAGGCCGCGTGCTGGTCATGGCGTCGAAGGTATCGGCCAGCGCCATGATCCGTACCGGCATGGGCAATTCTTCGCCGGCAAGTGCGTCCGGATAACCTGAGCCGTCGCTGCGCTCGTGATGCCAGCGCACCGACTCGTGAATCTTCGGCCACGGAAACTCCACGCTGCTCACAATCTGGTAGCCGACCACAGTGTGATCCGCCATCTCGCGAAACTCTTCCGGATTGAGCGCCCCAGCCTTCCCGAACAGCCGGCGGTCCACGGCCACCTTGCCAATGTCGTGCAGATAACCCGCGCTGCGCAGGGCCGCGACTTCGCCGGCGTCGGCCCCCATGGCTTCGCCAATCGCAGCGGCGTAGCGGCCTACGCGCAGCGAGTGGCCGTGAATGTTGACATGCTTCACGTCGATGGCCGTCGCAAACGCCTCCAGAGCCGTGTCATAGAATCCATGCAGAGAGGCCATCAGACGCAAATTTTCGGTCACGCGTTGCGCCAGCGTCTGCGTCAGAGCGTGATTCTGCACGGCCAGGCCAATGTAGCTGCACAGCAACTCCATGGCATCCAGTTCGGCAGCTTCGTAGGGCGCGTCTCCGGGTCGCCGCCCCAAAGCCACCACTCCCGCCAGTTTGCCGGCCGCCCGGAGCGGCGCCACGCACTTGAAAAGTTCAGGTGCAACGTTGCCATTCGAACTCAGAAAAACGGAATACGTGGAAGCATTCAGCACGATCGGTCCGCGTGCAGCGGTGAGGGCGTGGGTGTGTTTGGGCAGAAGAGGAATGAAGGCAGGTTCGGGCAACATCGCGAAACCCTGTGCTGCTACCGAGGTCAGCATGGTGGGCTTCTCGTTGAAAATGAAAAGCGCGCCCTCGCCCGCGCCGGCCGCCTCCATTACCGCAGAAAGCATCCGCCGCGCGGTCTCCGAAAAGTCGCGCTCCGCCGTAAGCGCCGGCCCCAATTCGGAGAGCGCTTCTACGGTGTGCAACAGCCTGCGGAAATTGTTGGTCTCCACGGTCACGATAGCGGCGCGAGAGCCGAGCCAAAATGAGCGTAACATGCGCCAACAGGCGCGGGGTGGAGGCCTTGTTGGTTAGTTTGGTGCAGTGGCGACGCGGGTAAAAAGAGTGACGAGTCTGATTCCGGCCTTGCTATCCTGGGCTCAAAAATGTTCGCGCAATTCGGCAAAGCGGCCCACGATCAGCAGCCGCTGCGGCGGTGACGCCGCGTCCACTTCTTCATGTTCGAGAATCCAGGTATTGCCGTGAGGCACAAACACGGCGTGCAAGCCTGCCGCCAGCGCCGGATTGATGTCAGACTTCGGACTGTTGCCGATCATCCACGTGGAATTGCGTCCGAGGTCATGCTTTTCGATTAATGCTGCATATGCGGCGGAATCCTTTTCCGCGACAATCTCGGTTGCTGCGAAATACTGTTTCAGTCCGGATCGCTCGATCTTTCCCGTTTGCTCTGCGACCGCACCCTTCGTCATCAGAATCAGGCGATGCCGCGTCGAAAGGTATTCCAGGGTTTGCGAAACTTCCGGCAGAAGCTCCACCGGATGATCCGCGACGGTGTGGGCAAAGCTGGTGATCTGAGCGTGCAATTCGGGGGTGACCGGGCTGACGCTCAGCCGCTCAAACGTATTCACCAGCGCGTGGGCAAAGCTGTGCAGCCCGTAGCCGTGCTTCACGATGCATTCGCGTTCCACATCGTTTAGAACTTCGCGCACTTGCTCGGCGGAAAACTCGTGATGATTGAGAAACGAAATGAAACGGACGATCGCCCGCTCAAAGTAAATGTTGTTCTCCCAAAGCGTATCGTCGGCGTCGATCAGGAGGGTTTGGGATTGGTGGGTGTTTGAGGTGGTGCCGGACAAATCTACGCAGCTCCTTCAGGACGTTCTTAGCGGCTAGCTTCCGACGTTTCTTGAGAAAAGCGAACAACTCTGAGAAAGCGAAGAACCGCCCGAGCTAGAAGCGTTCTAAACCCAGTCTATCCGCGCCTTCGGCCCGATGATCCCGGCCTTATGCCCCATGTCCAGCAAACGTACGACGGCATCACGCCCTTCCGGGCCGTAGTCGAGCGTGCGCTCGTTCACGTACATACCGACGAACCGGTCGGCAGTTTGGGTGTCGAGATCGCGGGCGAACTGCATGGCGTAAGACAACGCCTCTTCGCGATGATCGAGTGCGTACTGAATGCTGTTACGCAAAGCATCACCGACGGAAGAAATCAACTCCGGCCCAAGCGTGCGCCGGATCGCGTTTCCACCCAGCGGCAAAGGCAGCCCGGTCGTCTTCTGCCACCATCTTCCCAGGTCGACAATGCGATGCAGTCCGGCCTTGTCATAAGTCAGCTGGCCTTCGTGAATGATGAGTCCAGCTTCGTACTTACCCTCCAGCACCTGTGGAATGATCTGATCGAAGGGAACAACTTCCGTTTGCACTCCGGGAGCAAACAATTGCAGCGCGAGATAAGCCGTGGTGAGCGTTCCTGGAACCGCAATGCGTTTGACTTTGATTTCATTCTCCGTGAAAGCGCGCGGCGAAACGATCATGGGCCCGTAGCCTTCGCCCACGCTGCCGCCGCACGACATCAGCGCATACAAATCCTGAATATAAGGATAGGCGTGAAACGAAATCGCCGTAACATCGTAAACGCCTTCCCGCGCCTTCTGGTTCAAGTTCTCGATATCGCACAGAGTGTGCGTAAACCGCAGTCCCGGGACGCGAACTTTATTAGTAGCGAGCCCGTAAAACATGAAAGCGTCGTCCGAATCCGGACTGTGAGCAATACTAATCTCACGCACCTGATTCGATGTACTGCTGAAAGGCCTTGCTTCTTGTTCTGAAATTACTGTCATTTAATTTGAACTCCGCAACTATTTACCTGTTATTGTGATGCGCCCCGGCGACGCTGCCACTGCGCCGTGATCCCCGCAGCCATCATTACCTTGATTACTTCTGCAAACAGAAACCAGTAAAGGCCCCAGCGAAAAGCTTGCGCCACCGAATGGGTCAGAACCGCGAGCCATGCCAGACCTCCCGTGAACAGCACAACTTCTCCGAGAAACCCGCCCAGAGCGGCGCGCGCAAAATTCTTGCGCCCGTGTTCCATCACATATCCCGCCAACCACGCCACCAACGGATAGGCCAGCAAAAATCCGCCGGTTGCGCCCATCAACTGAGCCATCCCGCCCACACCCGTGGGATTGAACACCGGCATGCCCATTGCGCCCTCTGCCAGATAAAGAGCG
>Ga0307478_10001531_pt1 | contig 19810 bp, 21 predicted proteins | sample atmos_gasesECM4C_2_FD_203713 | JGI IMG/M metagenome (GOLD analysis project Ga0307478, IMG submission 203713) | Hardwood forest soil microbial communities from Morgan-Monroe State Forest, Indiana, United States - atmos_gasesECM4C_05 | ecosystem: Environmental > Terrestrial > Soil > Temperate... | reverse complement strand
GATGGCCGAAGATTTTCCCGAAGACAAATACGACTTCAAGCCGTCGCCGGCCGAGCGCAGCTTTGCCGAACAGTTGCTGCACGCCGCAGGCGCGAACTACTTCTTCACCAACCTGGTCAATGGCCAGAAGCCTCCGGCCGAAGAGGATCCCAAACGCTCCGAGTTCAAAACCAAAGCTGACGTGGTCGCCTTTGTGAAAAAGTCGATGGCCGACGGAGCAGCTGCCATCAGGGCCAAGGGCGATGCCGGCATGAACGGTCTGCTCGACGACCCCTTCGCCAAACAGCAGGTGAGAGTGGCCGATTACGCCTACGGCTTCATCGAGCACATGGGCGAGCACTACGGACAGCTGGCGGTCTATTACCGCGTCGCCGGCCTGGTCCCGCCCGAATCCCGCCCCAAGAAGTAGCCGGCGTCGCCGCTGGCTCTGTGTTCACGCCGCGGGAGCCGAAGCTTCGCCACACCCCGTACAGCTTCGGCTCCCTGCCAGGCGAGGCATTCCAGTCCAATGCGCTTCGCCAGTTGACAAGTTCCTTGGGCTCGGATTATGTTCAACCGTATGGTTGAATATTCCCAGGAGGCGCTCAACCAGGTATTTGCCGCAGTGGCCGATCCCACGCGGCGTGCCATCCTTCAGGCGCTGTCGCGGAAACCGGCCACCGTCACCCAGATTGCCCAGCCCTTCCCGGTCTCCCTGAACGCAGTTTCCAAGCACATCATGGTGCTCGAGCGAACGGGTTTGTTGCGCCGCGAGATCCGGGGGCGCGAGCATATTTGCACTCTCAAAACCCGTCCCCTGCAGCAAGCCACCGCCTGGCTCGATCACTACCGCGAGTTCTGGGATCTGCGGCTCGATGCCCTGGAGCAATACGTCGCGCGAAAAATGAAAGCTCGCAAGAAAGGGGCGGCGGCGCATGCCACAACCAGGTGAGCCCGTCCACCGCATCTCGATTCGCCGGCGAATTCCTGCCCCGCGGGAGGTCGTCTACGAGGCCTGGATCGATCCGGAGGGAATCCGGGAGTGGATGTGCCCCGGCGACGCGACCTCCGCGGAAGCGGTTTTGGATGTGCGTGTCGGCGGAAACTACCGCATCGTCGTCAAGGGCAGGGAACGGGATCACGTGCATACCGGCGTCTATCAGGTCGTGGAGCCGAACACGAAGCTCGTGTTTACTTGGGCCGAAGAGGGCCGCGCCGGCACCACCCTCGTCACGGTGGAGTTCTTCTCGCATGGCAACGAAAGCGAGCTGGTGTTGACTCATGAGCGGCTCGCCGACACAGATACGGCGAAACGGTACCAGAGCGGCTGGGGCGCGATTGCGGATAAGTTCGCGGCTTATCTCGCCCGGCAGGCGCCAGGCAGGCAGCCGGCCACCACGCCAAACCGGTAAGGGAAGTCACGAAGCACCACGCGAGGAAAAAAGCGTCGGGAGGAAATTCATGCCGATTTACACCATTGCCGAGTACCGGGTGCGCCAATCTGGCGTCGAGAAAGTGAAGCGCGCCATCGAGGAATTCGTTCCCTACGTGAAAGCCAACGAACCCGGCACTCGCATGTACCTGGCATGGCAGCGGAAAGACGACCCCACACGATTCGTGCACTTCTTCATCTTCGAGAATGAAGCGGCCCACAAGGCGCACAGCCAATCGGACGCCGTGAAGCGCTTCGAACAAGCCTATCGCCCCGAGCTTGATGGCGGCGATGTCGTCTTCACCGACTACCACCTGGTAGCCGCCAAGCTGGGATGACCACCGCGTCAGCGTGCCCTCGCGCAGATGGTAATGTAGAGTCCATGCCGGCAATCCGCCGTGTGCCGAGGGCGCTCTGAACGCTGAATCCATCCGCAAATTGTTTGAAGACGTGCGCCGCGGCAGGCTTGCGCCCGACGACGCCGTCGCCCGCCTGCGCCACATGCCGTTCGAAGACCTGGGGTTCGCCAAAGTCGATCATCACCGCGCCCTGCGTGTCGGCATGCCCGAAGTCATTTTCGGCGAACGCAAGACCCCCGCCCAGGTCGCAACGATTTTCGCGAAGCTGGCGCGCCATGGCGGCAACGTGTTGGCCACGCGCGCCGACGAGAAACAATTCGCCGCGGTGAAGAAAAAAGTGCGCGCCGCCGAGTATCGCGAACTAGCGCGCGCCATCGTCCTGGAACGCGACCACAAGAAGTACGGGAAGGGAATTGTCACGGTAGTCTCGGCCGGAACCGGCGATATCCCTGTCGCCGAAGAAGCTGTAGTCACTGCCGAGTTGATGGGCAACGACGTGCAACACCTGTACGACGTCGGCGTCGCCGGCGTTCACCGTTTGCTGGCCAACCGTGCGGTCTTGGCAAAAGCCCGCGTGTTAATCGTATGTGCCGGCATGGAGGGCGCTCTGCCCAGCGTTGTGGGCGGCCTGGTGGGTGTGCCCGTAATCGCCGTGCCGACAAGTGTTGGCTACGGCGCCTCCTTCAAAGGCCTCGCCGCCCTGCTCGGCATGATGAACTCCTGCGCCTCGAACGTAACCGTCGTCAATATCGACAACGGTTTCGGCGCCGGCTACGTCGCATCGTTGATCAACCGCCTGTAAATTGGTAGCGCCGGCGTCCCGCCGGCTCTCGTAAGATTCCGCTCTGACCTTGTAGAAGAGGCATCCAGCCCTCCCCGCCAGCAGACAAAAAAAGGCACGGCGTGCGCCGTGCCTGTGAGAGAGGAGTGGACCTTTACAGACTTTTCGATTCAATCGAGCAATCGAATTACATCCCTGCCTTCGAATTGTTCTCGACCACCAGATTGTTCTCGACGCTGAAAACGCCGGGGATCTGGCCAACTCGAATGCCCGCGACCTGCTTATCCATGGGGCTGATCACCGTGCCATACAGGCTCACGTGGCCGCCGTCGATGATGATCCGGATCGGACGTGCCGGATCCACCGCATACTTGCTCAGTACCGTGTCGCCATACAGCGCCCGCTCCGTGCGCTTGCGCAGGTTGTCGTCAAAGATCGAGACCGGAGAAACCTTGATCTCGTTGACCACATCCTTCACGCCAGGCATGCGGTAGGCAATCGCCAGCGCCGAGTCGCGTCCCACTTCGTTGTAGGTCTGGCCGCCAAGGGTGGCCACGCCGTCCTTCACGCTGAGCGTGTAGTAATTGAACGCGGCGTCATACCAGCCCACCCGATCGTAATAAAGCTTCCGCGAAAGCTGCTCGTGCAACTGCGCATCGCTGATGGCCGGTCCGCCAACCTCGATCAGGTTACGGACGCCCTGCACGTTCTTCTGCTTCTTCGCAGCCTTGGCCGCGTCCAGTTTGTCCTGGTAGAGGTCAACTGTCCCCGTCAGGGTCACGATCCCGTCTTCCACCGAGGACTTCACCTCGTGAAATTTCTGGTTGTCGGTCAGTTTCTTGGTCACGCTGTCCTGGATTGAGCCGTCGTAGCGGGCCGCGCTCGACGCCTGCGCAAACATCGTCGCGCTCAGCAAACCCACCAACAGGAAAGAAGAAAAAATGCTTTTCGTTTTGTTCATGATGATTTTTGTAATCTCCATCCTCAATTAACTAACTGTTTGGTTAATTATTGGATGTGCTCCGTCTCCTCCGGGATGCCTGCAGGCCGTAGGAATTCCTCGTATGCAGTAAACCTATATTTATCAATTATTTACGTGCAGTAGGAACGACGGAAAAGCCGCGCGCAACAGAACCGGTAGAAACGTGCGCGGAAGAACCGGTCGAAAAATCACGCCAGCCATCTATGCCTGGATTTGCTCTGTGTCCCTCTGTGTCCTCTGTGGTTCAAGGTTTTCCAAAGAATCAATGCCCGAATTTCCCCATCAACTCCGCCTGCCCCAGGACGTGTCCCTTCATCGCGCTTTCCAGTTCGCCCTTGGTAGCGCCGGCCTTGAGACTCAACTTCGTGTCGAGCGCGTAGAGTTTGAAAAAGTACCGGTGCGGCTTGCCCGGCGGAGGGCACGGACCACCGTACCCGATCTTGCGAAAGTCATTCCGCCCCTGCAGCGTTCCGTCGGAAAGCTGCTCCTCTTTCTTTACCCCTTCAGGAAATTCCTTCACCGAGCCCGGCGCGTTGTAAAGCACCCAGTGCACCCACGTGCCGGCAGGCGCGTCGGGATCGTCGGCAATCAGCCCGAAGCTCTGGGTTCCTGCCGGCGCGCCAGTCCAGTTGAGCGCTGGCGACGCGTCGGAGCCATCGCAGGTGTATTTCTTCGGAATCGTGCCCCCGCTCGAAAATGCGGAACTGGAAAGCTGAAACGACATAGCTCCTCCCTTGCCTTGGCCGCTGAGCGAAGCGGCACACAGGAGCGCGCAAGCGAACACAACTCGTTGAGCCGCGATCATCGCCACAGTATAGCCGCGCTGAGAAACTCAGGCGCGTTTTCGCCGCGCCGACGCCTTACGCTGGGCCTTCGCGCCAGCCCCCTTGAAAACGCGCGCGAAGATCTTGTCGATATTGCGAAGCTGCCGCTTCAGATCGAATGCATGCTCGAGTTGCTGGGCAGGCACGCGGCTGGTGATGCTCTTGTCCTTCAGCACCAGCTCGCGAAAATCGAGATTCTCTTTCCATGCCCGCATGGCATGCGACTGCACCATCCGGTACGCATCTTCCCGCGAGACGCCCCGTTCCACCAGGTCCAGCAGCAACTGCCCGCTGAACACCAGCCCGCGCGTGCTCTCCAGGTTCGCCATCATCCGCTCTGGATACACGAACATCGTGTCGATCAGGATCGTAGTCTTCTGCAGAAGATAGTCCGTCAGCGTGGTCGAGTCCGGCAGAATGACGCGCTCCACCGAGGAATGCGAAATATCCCGCTCGTGCCACAACGGCACGTTCTCAAAGCCAGCCTGTGCGTTCGAGCGCACCACGCGCGCCAGGCCGCTGATCTGCTCCAAGGTCACCGGGTTGCGCTTGTGCGGCATCGCAGAAGACCCCTTCTGCTTTTCGCTGAAAAACTCTTCCGCCTCGCGCACCTCCGTACGTTGCAGATGCCGGATCTCAGTGGCAATCTTGTCGAGCGTTGAAGCGATCACTGCCAGCGTCGCCAGGTACTGCGCGTGGCGATCGCGCTGAATGACCTGCGAAGAAATGTCGGCCGCTTTCAGTCCAAGCCGCGCGCAGATCTTTTCCTCGAGCTCGGGAGAAAGATGCGCAAAGGTCCCGACCGCACCCGAAAACTTCCCCACCCGCAGGCCCTCGGCTGCCTCTTTGAAGCGCTGAATGTTTCGCTGCGTCTCGGAATACCAGTTCGCCAGCTTGAAGCCGAACGTGATGGGTTCCGCGTGGATCCCGTGGGTGCGGCCAATCTGTGGCGTGTCCTTGAATTCCCACGCGCGGCGCTCGAGAACCTCCGCCAGCCGCGCAAGGTCCTCCGCGATAACGGCCGAAGCCTGCCCGATCAGCAACGCCTGCGCCGTGTCGACCACGTCGTTCGAAGTCAGCCCGTAGTGAAACCAGCGCGCATGCGGCCCCACGATCTCCGCCACCGCCGTCGTGAAGGCGATCACGTCGTGACGAACTTCGGCCTCGATTTCCTGAATGCGCTCCAGCCGGAAATCGGCGTGTTTCCCGATCGCCTTGGCCGCTTCCTTCGGCACCAGCCCCGCTTCGGCCAGCGTCTCAGTCGCGGCCACCTCGACCGCCAGCCACGTGCGGAACCGGTTCTCATCGCTCCAGATGCGCCCCATCTCAGGACGCGTATAACGCGGGATCAAGGGTCTCTCCCAAGCCGGTGAATTTTGAGGAACGAAGGATTGTAAACGACCCCGAACCCGCGTGCACGACCTGGCCAGGCAGCCCGCCGGCTGCCATACCAGCCGCGGGCCCATTCCTTTTGTCATCCTGAGCGAAGTGAGGCGTCAGCCGAACGCAGTCGAAGGACCCCCTGACTCTGGATAACGCCTGCGGCCAGAAAACCTTTTTCACCGATGACCTGCCCCCAAGCTCCCCACCCCCGTTCCCCTATTGCACCCATCAACCCCCTGCAATCTTCTACATATCGTGGTACGATATATCGCAGAGGTTCTTGTCTTGCTACGATATAATCCGCGGCATGAAAGCACTCACCCTGTCAGATTACGAATCCCTGGCGGAGCTGCGTTACCAGATACGCTGCTTCCTTTCATTCAGCGAACAGGCCGCCCGTGCCGCGGGGCTCGAGCCAAGGCAACACCAGCTGCTGCTCTCACTAAAGGGACTGCCGCGCGACGCGCGGCCCACCATCGGAGAACTGGCTGAGCGCCTGCAGATTCAGCATCACAGCGCCGTGGAGCTTGTGAATCGCCTGGCCGCCGCGGGTTTCATTCGGCGTAGTCGCGGCGAAGACCGGCGTGAAGTGCTGCTCGAGCTGACTTCCAAGGGCGAAAAGGTGTTGCGCGAACTGTCGTTGCACCACCGGGAGGAGTTGCGCTCGGCCGGTCCAACCCTGGTGAAGGCCCTGCGTCAGGCAATGCAAGGAGCTCGGGTCGCCAATGGCCGCGTTTCCAGGGCCAAGGGCAAGAGAGGTTCCAGGCTGCATGTCGAAGGGCACAAACGGCGACGGAACGGGCGCGGCATCACCGGCTCGTGACAACTGGCCCCTGACCGCAAATCGCGGCCAGGACAGAGTCATCCGCGGACAATTCCGGTTGGCCCTGGTTTCCTTCCTGGCCGGAGGCATCGGCCTGCTCGCCGGCGTGATCGCGCTGGTGTTGTACAAGCTGATCGGCCTGTTCACCAACCTGGCCTACTACCACCGTTGGGATTTCTCCTTCGCCAGCCCGCGACTCGCCCCATCGTGGGGACCGTGGGTCGTCGTCATCCCCGTCATCGGCGGCGTCATCGTCGGCTTCATGGCCAAGTACGGCTCGCCCAAAATCAAAGGCCACGGCATCCCCGAGGCCATGGAGGCGGTTCTGTTCAATCGCAGCCGCATCCAGCCGCGGGTCGCCATCCTCAAGCCGATATCCGCTGCCATCGCCATCGGAACCGGCGGCCCGTTTGGTGCCGAAGGACCGATCATTCAAACCGGGGGAGCTGTCGGATCCCTCATCGGCCAGATCCTCCACACCACCGCTGCCGAGCGCAAAGTGCTGCTCGCTTGTGGAGCCGCCGCCGGCATGTCGGCCACCTTCAATACGCCGATCGCCGGCGTCATTCTCGCCATCGAACTACTGCTGTTTGAATTTAAATCGCGCTCGTTCATCCCGCTGGTGATTGCGAGCACGCTCGCGACCGCCGTGCACCTGGAGACCCTCGGCGCCGGGCCGATGTTCACCGTGACCTCGATGGATTTCGCGATTCCGCGCGCTCTGCCGTTTTACCTGGTGCTGGGCGGAATCTGCGGCCTCGCCGCCGTCGGGTTCAGCAAGCTGTTGTACTGGGTCGAGGATCTGTTTGAAGAGTTGCCAGTCGATCCGCTCTGGTGGCCTGCCATCGGCGCCCTCGGCCTCGGCATCATCGGATACTTCGTGCCTCGCGTGCTGGGCGTCGGCTACGACACCATCAGCGACATCCTGAACGCGCAGCTTGCCCTGAAGATCTTATTAGTGGTGATGATCGCGAAGGCCGTCGCGCTGGTCATCTCGCTCGGCTCGGGCACGTCGGGCGGCCTGCTCGCTCCTATGTTTATGTCGAGCGCCGCGATGGGCGGAGCTTTCGCCATGCTGGCGAATCACATCTTCCCCGGCGCGGGTCTCGCACCCGGCGCGTTTGCGCTGGTCGCCATGGGCGCGGTCTTCGGCGCGGCCTCCCGCGCCACGTTCGCTTTCATTATTTTCGCTTTCGAAATCACGCGCGATTACAACGCCGTCCTGCCGCTCATGCTGGTCAGCGTCATCGCCGACGGCGTGGCCATGCTCTTCATGCCGAAAGCGTCCATCATGACCGAGAAGCTGGCCCGCCGCGGCCTGCGCATCCATCAGGACTACGAAACCGATGTCCTGCAGCAGGTGGTCGTCGAAGAAACCATGGACCGCGATGTGCCCACCATTTCCGCCGCAACCCGCATCGGCGAACTCGCCGAGCGCATCGCAAAACATGATCCCGCCGTCAGTCGCCACCAGGGCCTCTTCATCGTGGACCCCGACGGCAAACTCGCGGGCCTCATCACGCGTGGCGACGTGCTGCGCGCCCTCGACCAGGATCCCGGCGGAGTGCTCACCGTCCTCGAAGCCGGATCCTGCGATCTGATCGTAGCCTTCCCCGACGAACTGATATCCGAGGCGTCCGAAAAAATGCTGCAGAACGATATCGGACGCCTGCCCGTAGTCGATCGCAGCGATCCCCGCAAGCTGGTCGGCTACCTCGGCCGCCACGGCGTCATGGCCGCCCGCCTGCGCCGCTTCCACGAAGAAAACGTCCGCGAGCCCGGCTGGATTGGTGGACTGTAGGTACCGAAGAGTATGGGTTCAGGAACGAAGCAGCGGTTTTGGGTGAGATGGGGATTGTTGGCTATTGAGGGCTCGGCCCGAGGGTGGCCCAACCTGGAGTCGAATCCAAAGGATCCCACAGCAGGTCGGCTTCAAGCGGACCGAGCCCGATTTCAACGATAGCTGGGCATGTCCGAAGCGTCGTTGCTCCAGAGCAACAGCGACAGCCGCGTCTGCTGCGGTGCCATCCGACAGTTGATGAGCGTAATCGAGATGTTACGTCATCTGACAAGCAGAACCCGTTTTGCCTGCGTGAGCGACAAGGATGCGAGCACAATGAACCACGCCACCGGAGTAATAAATCTCAGGAATAGTAGGGTTGTGGAAAGAAGGTGGGACGCGCTGTAGTCAGGCCGCAGCCGAAAGACAGCGGGAATGACTACTGCGGACCACAATAGCAGCGTGACAAGGACAACCGACATTGCAAACACGGACCAGCGAGCCAAACCTCGGTCAAGAGTGAAGCCCACGAACCACCACCAGATCAAGATGGCCGGAACGACCAAGAAGAGGTGCGTGGGGGCGGCCAGTCTCAGCCAGTTGGCAATCGGCATGACGATGGAATACGCGGGACCATTTAACAGCCTCATCAGAATGTCCGCCGCCTGATATGGCCAAATCGGCGCACCCATGTCCCAACCCATTCCTACGGATGCAATCACTCGGGCGTTGTGGATGTCCCAGAAAATCAGCGGGACGCTCAGCACGCCGATCGCTAATGGAAGGACAATTCTTAGCCGTGTGCTCATGCGATATTAGACACCGCGTCCGCGTGATATGGCAGCAGCGCAGCTGTTGTGACCAGGCGATTACGCTCATTGACCGTGGCCAGCCCGCGGCTTAAGGGGGACGAGGCGTAATGTGGTGACGGTAAGAGATACTCCGTGCGTTATTCGGTGATGATCCGGTCCGCCCACTCCACCATGGACACAAATATCGCGGGACTACCGAATTTTGCTCCCCAATCCTTCAGATCTGTTTCCGAGACCCCACGGGCCCGGGAGCACGCCCCTCAAGAAAAGACTGGCACGCGCTTCGCTACGATTTTGTCGCGCATTTCGCTCAGGGGCGGCCAACCGACGGGGAAGATAGCGTTTGCGGTTACATTGCGCATTAGGTAGGTGGCCTCACCGGTGAGGAAAATCTGCACCTCGTGACCGGCATCGGCCAACGCTAAACTGTGTGCGAAGACGAAGGATGCCCGAGTGGGGTCATCCGATCCCCAAGCACTCTTCATCATGATCTTCAGTGGCTTATGCGAGGCGGTTTCCTGCGCGCGGGTGCCGAGTCCGAGCAGGCCCAACCCCAAAAATTGAGGGATCTTTGAAAGAAGCTGCCGCCGAATCATAAACTCCCTCCGAAAAACCCGTCAAGGCTGCGGAGGAATGTATACCCGGACAATGGTTGACGTAAACAGGATTTCGCTCATTGAGCATTGGTTAACGGGTCAATGAGCGTTACCGGGATTTTGCAACAGTTACGGGCGCGAGAACCCCCAAAATCCGCTCGAAACGGAGAGTTCTGTCCCTACTTCCACTCCAGCAACAAATAGTCATTCTCCTTTGCACTCGCTCGTCGGATGACGCTCCGGGTTTCGCTCCTCAGATCATAGCGAAACAGTCGCGCGGGAAACTGGGAAGAATCCACGAATGCGATCGCAGACCCGTCCGGTGAAAATGCTGGCTGCACGGACGGGCTGGAGGTCGAAATCTGCTTCTGGACTTTCTGATCAACGCTCGTGACAAACACAGCAGCGTCCCCGCTCGGGGAAGTACAGTCCTCCGTGCCCAGCTCGATCGCGAGTCGTCTGCTGTCGGGTGACCACGTAAAGTTGTAAACACTGGGTGGTGCTTTAGGAATGTTCACAGCCGTGTCGAAATCATCGATGAGCGAATAGACGCGAAGTTCTTTGTTGGGGCTACTACAGTCGGGTTCATCATCCTCGCTACCCTGAACAGATCTGGCTGGCTCGCCGACGGTTTTCTGGTATGCGATGAACTTGCCATCTGGAGAGAACTTTGCGTCCCAGACAACATTGCCGGCTCTGTGCACGAGCGTTCGTGTCCCGGTTGCAATATCCAGGACCTCAAGTGCGAAGGGTGAATTTATCGCGTGAACAATGCGCCTTCCGTCAGGTGAAAAGCTGAATCCCTGATACCAGTGTCCGAGGTTGCGTACTGGTCCGCGCTCTGGTGGAAAAGGAGCGAGGAAAAGATCATCCGCTATCCCACCATTGTTACGAGCAGTTGCTTCATAGGCAATCGCACTTCCGTCCGGAGTCCAAGCGATCTGACCAAAGCCTGTACCCGCGGGCGGATGCACGAGTTCGGTTGTGAGGCGCGTACTGAGAGTCATCACCAGTAGTTTCGCGTCCACCCTCCAGAACTCTGGTCCCTGCACTTCTTGCATATGGACCACGGTAAAAGCGACCGCTCGATGATCCGGCGAAATGATTGCGCTGCCGGCTTCGCTGGAGATCTGTTCCTGGGTACCGTCGAGATGGATGATGACGAGATTGCCGTCGACAGTCCTCACGACCAGGTTGCCAGCATCCGTGGCACCCGCGAGAACAACGGCGAGCAGCAGAAAAAAGACGACGCTTAGGCGTACGTTCTTCATAGGCCGACCTCTACCCAAGGAGGCAGCATGAGTATTGCAGTGTTTGTGTGGCCTCGCGAAGTTACGATGGTGGCTGGTCTCTGACGATTGTTGACGTAATCAGGCATTCTCGTAAGCGTGCGCCGTTTGTTCGCCGGAAACCGCGTCAACGAGTGCTATGGCGATTTTTCGTCACTTGACCCTTCGGGACGGAGTCAACTTCAGCGCGTACATTGACTTGCCGAATCTCTAGACCTAACATTCCAGCCCAATGATCGGGCAGACTCTCTCGCACTATTGCATCATTAAGAAGCTCTGCTAGGCGGGATGGCTGTTGTTGAAGAAGGCGAAGATAGTGAAACTTGGACGCTGGGAGGACTGATGGCAACTGCAACGGTGCGCCCGCGCCTGAATCTGCGCTCCGACGATCTTTTCTTCTCGGGAATGGCGGCAGTCGCGCTGATCGCCGTTCTGGTGGGTTTTGCCCGCACGTATTTTCTGGCAGGCTGGTTTCGAGCTCCACTTCCCAGTCTACTAGTACACATTCATGGCGCTGCGTTCACGTTCTGGATCGTCCTGTTCATGATGCAGATCGCGCTGGTCACAGCGCGGCGCGTTGATGTCCATCGCCGTCTTGGTATGCTCGGCTTCGGGCTTGCCGTGGCGATGATCCTGCTGGGCACAATCACGGCAAGCGAACGGCTGGCTCGCCGCGTAGCTCATCCGGGCAGGAGGACGGTTGAGGAATTGCAGGCATTCTACGCCATCCCAATCGCCGACATGCTCATGTTCTCCACCTTCGTCTATCTCGGGTATCGAAACCGATCCCAGCCCGCCGTGCACAAACGTCTGATGTGGTTCGCCACGCTTTCGCTTCTCGACGCGGGCTTCGACCGCTGGCCGGCCTTTGACTCCTATTCGCTTCCAGTCGTGAACCTCATCTACTTCACGCCGTTGCTCGTGCTGCTGATCGGTTATGACTGGTGGTCCACCGGCAAGGTGCAGCGGGTAACGCTTTGGTCGACGATTTTCATGATCGTCATACAGCAGGGCCGCCATGTCCTCGGCCACACGGCCGGGTGGCAAAGCTTTGCGTCCTGGGTTGCGACCCACTTGCCCTTGTTCCCACTTCGCTAAGGGTCAGGATGAGTGAAATGGGGATTTTGCAACAGTTGGGATGACGGTGTAACATTCCCGGTCGCATGAGTGGTCTTCGGCAGCAGTTACTACCTTCAATGCCGTTCCTGATCGCAGGAAGCTTGTTTGCAGTTGCACGTTCGTTCGCAACGCGGCCCCTCCCTCCCATAGTCGGTTTCATGGCAGGTAGCCATTACGTGGAGTTAAGCTGGCTAGGAGTCGGAGTGCTGGTTTGCTTGCTTTACGCAATCCTGTACTATGTGAGTGCGAAATTTCTGAATCTGAGCGTCTCGCTGGGCCTGTCGCTGCTTCATTTACTGATCACACTCTCGGCTGTTTTCGGATTGGGACAACTGCACTACATAGGCATGAGAACTGAGCAAGGCCCGACCAGCTACAACCCGGCACTGGCGTTTCTAGGTATCAATGCTTTTGCACTGCTTCTCGTCGGTGGTCTTCTGTTTCTCGCCATCTTCATGCGTTCATGGCTATTGAAACGGCCTACCGCATCGCGCTGACGCTGCCTCAACTGTCGTAACCAGGCGTTCTCACAAGCTTGCGCTGGTTGTTCGCCTTTTTGGGAGTCAATGAGCGTTATGGGGATGTTTCGTCAACTACGGTTTCGTGCTATCCCTGACCCCTGCTTTGAACTGCTCGTACATCTCCCAATTTGGATCGCACGCGACGTGAATCTCAATCGGGAACTCGGGCATTCCGGCGAACGCATAGTTCAGTCGGGCTCCGAATTTATCTTCACAGTTTACATAGTAGGTCCATTCACGCAAATCTTCGCCCGTCGATACCAATGCTAGGGTCGCAAAACTGCGGTCCTGATTGAGAACCGACTCCAAGGCATCTTCAAACAAGTTCATCCGTTGATGGTCTTCCGCTGCTGGCTGCCCGCTTTCTGATTGGTATTTCCAGACGATGATGATCCGAATTGGCTGGGAGGCCCGATCAAAATCCGAGCTAAATTCTTTCGCATAGCGGAAAATTATCTTTCTGCCGTTGTCCCGATTGGTTGATACTGCCGTCGCCCACATTCGCACATGCGAACCAACTGCCATCTCGATCAACTCCCGACTCCCGTTGATGATAACTGCTGTAACCAGGCGTTCTCGTAAGCTTGCGCCTTTGGTTCGCCAAAATCAGGGTCGACTAGGGTAATAGAAATTTTTCGACAATTATCTGTTCGACAAGCCCCGCTTGGAGGGGAAGCCCGGCACGAATACAAGAACCAGGGTCTGTCCAGAGCTGCGGTCATCCAGATCGATCCAATTTTTTGTGAAGAGACTGCAATCGCAACTTGCGATGCCCTCAGCCCTTCACCGCGAGAATCTCGGGCTTCGCAATCTCCGGAGGCTTCGCCAGCAACTCTCCCGCCTTGGCAAACAAAGCCTTGGCGATTTCCCCGTTCAAGTGGGCGTTGCGGCCGGCGTCATCGGCGAACGTATCGAAGATGCCGTACTTGCCCGGGCCCATCTTGATAGCGTACCAGCTCAAAGTTTGCCGTTCCCGCTCGGCCAGCGGCTGCGCCGACTTCAGAAATTCTTCGAGTTCCTTTTCCTTCCCCGGTTTAGCTTCCAATTGCGCCCAGATGGAGACTCGGCTCATAATGTTTTCCTCCTGCCGATCAGATGCGCCAACCTTCACCGAGGGCGCGAAAATCGCTCCCCGGCTTGGTGCCCCAGGTTCGTTCTTAGCGGATGAGAGGTCCCAAGCCTCCTGTGACCGGTTACCTGTTCCCTGACCTTCTCATCCAATCAGTGGAGGGAAAAGCCGCACCCCGCGCCCGCTTCGCCTCCGTCCGCCCTCCTTACGAAAGCTTTGCAAAATCTTAACCTCGCCGAGACACTCAACGACGCGCTCTGCTGTATAGAGTAAGTCCCCGCGCGGGTCCTCCCCCGTTCTGCGCTCTCCTCCACGTTCAACAGACCCTTGCCCCCCGATCGAAATAGAAAGGATGAGTTCGATGAGAGCAACACAGTTCCGCGGATGGTTCGCTTCGGTTGTGCTGTTTCTCGCGCTGAGCCTGGCGGCGCAGGCGCAAACCTGGTCGTTCACCGGCAGTATGGACCAGGCGCGACACTATTTCACCGCGACGCTGCTGAACAATGGTCAGGTCCTGATCGTCGGCGGCACCCGTCACGGTGTGGGCGGCCTCGCCGAAGCCGAGCTATACAATCCCGCGACCGGCACCTTCAGCACCACCGGCAGCCTCAACACCGGGCGTTACTCTCACACGGCCACGTTGCTCAACAACGGAAAAGTGTTGATCGCCGGTGGCACCAACACCACCAGCGGCTCTCTCGCCAGCGCCGAACTCTACGATCCCACCACCGGAACCTTCCGCACCGCCGGAAGCTTGTCGTGTGCCTGCGGATACAGCCCCACCCTGCTCCCCAACGGCAACGTTCTTTTCACCGGCGGATTCAATGGCAGCAATGCCGTGGCCACCGCCGAAATCTACAACACGGCCTCTGGAACGTTTTCCGCCACCGGCAATCTGAACGTCGCGCGCGCCGGCCCGTCGACTACGTTGCTTGGCAATGGCAAGGTCCTGGTTGCCGGCGGTGTCTTCTACACCGGCACCATTCCCTTTACCGCCGTGGCCCACTACCTCGCCAGCGCCGAACTCTACGACCCGACAAGCGGAACCTTCTCGCTGACGGGAAACTTGCACACTGCGCGCTCCAGCCAGTCGGCAACTCTGTTGACGAATGGCAACGTCCTGCTCGCAGCCGGTCAGAACGATGGCGCAAACGGCGGCTACCTCAGCAGCGCCGAGCTCTACAACCCGGCTACCGGAAAATTCACCGTGACCGGAAGCCTGAACACGCCGCGCATCCTGCACACGGCGCACCTGCTGCCCAGCGGCCAGGTCCTGATCGTCGCCGGCAATCATTTCGGCTCGATCGCGAGCGCCGAACTCTACAACCCCGCAACCGGAACGTTCACCAACACCGCGAGCCTGAACACGCCGCGCCAAGGACACGCTTCCGCTTTGTTGACCAACGGACAAGTGTTAGCCACCGGCGGCTACGAAAGCCAACTCGGCAGCCGCCTCGGCGACCTCTCCAGTGCGGAGCTATTCCACTGAGGTTCGTGCGTATCGAGCAGGACGATTAAGTTCTGAGAACGGAGTACCAAGAAAACTGAAAACTGAGAGCTGAGAACCGAGTACTGGGTACGGAGTACTGGGCACCGAGCACTGGGTACCGAGTACTGAGTACCGAGTACTGAGTACTGCGTCTCTCAGTGCACGCGAACATTGCTAGCGGGAACAGTCTTCTGCGCGGCGTCGATCAGCGGGCGCAAGGCATCGACCGAGATGCCCAGTGTGCCGCCCGAGAAGCCATCGATGTAAGCCGAATTGATGCCGATCACCTGGCCTTCCGAGTTGAAGACCGGGCCGCCGCTGCCGCCGTGAGCAGTCGGGGCGTCATAGATAAGCTTGTCTCCGACCACGTCGCCGAGATGGCCGACCGTGGCCGAAGGACGAATCAACGACAGTGCCGCAAGTTCACTGGCGGCGCCAATATCGTCGTGTCGATACGCCAGCCGCTCATATACTTCGGTCGGAGATTTCGCCACCATTCCGGCAACACCCATCGGATAACCGATCACGGTAACCAGCTCTCCCGGTGGCGTGGCCTGCTTCGACAGCGGCAGAGGCTCGAGCGTCCGGCTGGTCTGCGAAAATTCCACGTGAAGAATGGCCAGATCGCTATGTGCTGAAACCACCGTGGGCGTCAACTCGAACGGCGTCGGCGATCCGGGAAAAAATGCGACCAGCTTCTCGAGCGAGGGTGTGGCCCCGCGACGGATCAGCGCATCCGCCTCCGGGTCCCCATACCACGGCTCCGACACATGGCGGTTGGTAGCCATCAGCCCGTTCGCTACGATGAAGCCTGTCCCTGAGACACGCGCTCGCAGGCGGGCCGGCTGATTCGCGAATCCCACCTGGTACACCCCAAACACATAGCAGATCGAATTGCGGTAACGGTTCAGAACCATCACCGGCATGGCCTGTTCCTGCTTGAGCACCTGCACCTGCTGGTTCAGCTGACGGACCTGGTCCTGCAGATCGTTGCTTGGAGCGGGCGCGTAGAAGTGCACCAGCAGCCCCGTTCCGATAATCAGCAGAACGGCGACTGTGGATTCAACTACCCGGGTCCAGCTCTCCCCGGCCTGGTCAACCTCGGGAATCTGTTCTTGCTCTTCCATGGTGGTTTGACACGTTCCGCACTCTGTCGGGGGGAGAGAAAGGGCCAAGAGGCGGGTTCCTGGTACCTGACTATCTTGCAGGGTGAGACGGCTTTTCCCAAGGCACGGAAGGCGATGTACCCGGGGGCAGGGGTCGCGCAGATCGCGCTTCCCGCGCGGCATTCGCTAGCTATCGTGGTTGCAACGACTTAGTGCGCGCGCCCAACGGTAACCTCCACTTTGGTCATGGCGCGCCAAGCGACTCGATCGCGCTCCGTCTGCAAGCCGCACACGCCGGGGTCTCTGTGCGGTCCACATCAACGGAACTCGCACGCAGCTACGCTAGCGCCGCTTGATCCCCAGCCGCTTCTCCATCTCGGCGTAGAGAAATCCTTCGCCAATCCGGTAAGGCTGCACCCACTCGCCGTCGATGACAAACTGAGGAATTGCCCGCTTGCCGGTTTGCCGGACGACTTCCTCGGCCGCGCCCGGCGTGGTCTCGATATCAATTTCTTTGTAGGGGATTCCGTGCTCGTTCAGAAAACGCTTCGCCACGCGGCAATCCGGGCACCAGAAGGCGGTATAGATGGTCAGTTCCATAGGCAGGATGATTCGATGCACAACCGGCCCACAGGATACTAGCTCCGCTCCATTCCCGCCAAAACTCGCGGCACCAGGTCTGGGTGGATGTTGCTTCCTGTCAGCACAGTTGCCAGGAAGTCTCCCGCCACAGCCTCCGCTCGGATCGCGGCCAGCCCCGCTGCGCCCGACGGCTCAAGCAGCAACCCCAGCGTCGATGCCGCCAGCCGCATGGCGTCGAGCATCTGCGCATCACTGACCTCCACCATGTCGTCGACGAGTTCCTTCAGGCGCTCTACCGACTTGCCCACCGGCACGCGCGTCGAAATGCCGTCGGCGAACGTGTCGGCTTTGTCGATGGTGACCGGTTTGCCCGCGCGCCAGCTTGCGAGCATCGCCGGAGCTCCACTCGGGCAGACGCCCACGATCCTGGTTCCGGGTGAATGTTGCCTGATCCACAGCGCCATCCCGGTGATTAGCGCGCCATCGCCGACCGGGATGACCACCGCGTCAAACGTGCCCGCACCTAGCAGTTCCACTGCAATCGTGCCTGCCCCTTCGCTGATGGCGGGATCGACGCCGTCTTCAATAAAGACACACTCAGCGGACCGCGCGGCATGTTCGCGGGCCAGCTCCTTCGCCGCATCGAAGTCCGCTCCCGCCACGGTCGCCACCGCTCCAAACGACTGGATCCTTGCCAGCTTGATCGGATTCACGTCGGTTGAAACAAACACCTCGGCCGCCATCCCCCGGTCACGCGCCGAATACGCCACCGCCTGGCCGAAGTTTCCCGCCGACGCGCACACGACTCTCTGCTTTGGGTCGAGTCCGCGAATCAGAAAGTCCGTGCCTCTTCCTTTAAAGCTGCGAATCGGGTTGAGCGTCTCGACCTTGACCAGGGTCCGCCGCCCGAGCGCGCGCGAGAGCTGCTCGTCGACAAATTGCGGGCTGTCGAGAAACACGCGATTGATCGAGCGTGCAGCCTTTTCGATGTTGGCGAGATTAAGATCCATGCAGACGGCCGTTCGTGTGCCGCGGCCAGTGGTGCATCAGGGGCCAGTGGCGCGTCGGGAATGCTACACCCTCTCCAACTCGTGCAGCGTCTTCTCGTTCTCGACGTTGCCCGTGTTCAGCGTCGAGGCCGGCTCAAACAGCAAGACCCAGGCTTCTTCCTCGGCGACCGGACGATGCTCCACGCCGCGCGGCACGATCAGAAACTCCCCTTCCTCGAGCCAGATGTTCTTCTCGCGCAATTCCATGCGGAAGCGGCCTTTGACCACGAAGAAAAACTCATCTTCGTTCTCATGATGGTGCCAGACGAATGGTCCCTGGAATTTTCCCAGCTTTACCATCTGCCCATTCAACTCGCCGGCGATCCGCGGTTTCCAGGGCTCGGGAATCTTCGAAAACTTTTGCGCCACGTTGACTTTTTCCATAACACTTCCCTTTCCGGTTCGAAACGCCGCTTTCCGGAGGACAGTGGGCCGCCTCCCGGAGAACAGTGGGCCGCTTCCCGGATAAGAGCCTAGATTGTATGGAGCCTCCGCAGGTCGCAAGAAAGATTCGCCCACGTTGTGACTGTAGCGCCGGCGTCCCGCCGGCTGTCGGGAGGGCGTCCCGCCCTCCCCGTGGCAAACGTCCCAAAAGCAAAAGCCGCCGGCTTTCGCCGGCGGCCTGATTGCCAGAAGCTAGCAGCTAGAAGCCAGTAGCCACCCTAATTCTCGTACAGCAACACCCCTTCGGTCTTCTCCGAGTCCACCGGGCGGTAGTACAGCTTGCCGCCGTCGAGGAAGACTTCGATAAACGCCGGCCGCATCGTGATCGTGCCCTGGATCAGCGCTTCCGACAGCGGATCCTCGATGTACTTCTGCAGCGCGCGGCGCAACGGACGCGCCCCGTAGCTGCGATCGGTCAACGTCTGGTTCAGGATCCATCGCTTCGCTTCGTCGGCCACCGTGACCGTGATCGAGCGCTGCGCCAGGTTCTGATTCAGCTGGCTGACCATCAGTTCGAGAATCTGGATCAGATCCTGCTCGCTGAGTGCGCTGAACAGGATGATCTCGTCCAGGCGGTTCAGGAACTCCGGATTGAAGGTGCGCTTCACCTCGTTCTTCACCAGGTCTTCGATCTTCTCCGACACCATTTCTTCTTTCGACGACTGGAAGCCCAGTCCTTCGCGGCGTTGCAGGTGCCGGGCGCCGATGTTCGAAGTCATGATGATGATCGTGTTCTTGAAATCGACGGTATTGCCGAGTCCGTCGCTGAGCTGTCCGTCTTCAAACACCTGCAAGAGGATGTTGAAGACATCCGGGTGAGCCTTCTCGATTTCGTCGAGCAGCACCACAGAGTACGGCGCCCGCTTCACCCGCTCGGTCAACTGGCCGCCCTCTTCGTAGCCCACGTATCCCGGAGGCGAGCCGATCAGCTTCGAGACCGAGTGCTTCTCCATGAATTCCGACATGTCGAAGCGCACCAGCGACTTTTCGCTGCCGAACATGAACTGCGCCAACGTCCGCGCGACCTCGGTCTTGCCGACGCCCGTCGGGCCCAGGAACAGGAACGACCCAATCGGCCGGTTCGGGCTCTTCAGCCCGGCGCGGCTACGGCGAATGGCCCGCGCCAGTGCCACAATCGACTTGTCCTGCGAAATGATGCGCTTGTGCAATTCTTCTTCAATGCGCAGCAATTTCGCCGACTCTTCTTCCTTGATCGACATGATGGGAACGCCGGTCCACCGCGACACGACATCCTCGATGTCCTCGCGGCTGACCACGCCCGTGGAAGATTCGTCGAGATGATATTTTTCGCGCAGCGCGCGCAAGTTCTCACGCTCTTTGCGTTCTTCATCAGAGTAGAAACGCGCCTTCTCGAACTCATGGTTCGCGAT
>Ga0307478_10001530_pt1 | contig 19829 bp, 12 predicted proteins | sample atmos_gasesECM4C_2_FD_203713 | JGI IMG/M metagenome (GOLD analysis project Ga0307478, IMG submission 203713) | Hardwood forest soil microbial communities from Morgan-Monroe State Forest, Indiana, United States - atmos_gasesECM4C_05 | ecosystem: Environmental > Terrestrial > Soil > Temperate... | reverse complement strand
AACACGGTTGCCGTTAAGAGGAAGATCACGGATGGACAGCTTGGACATTGGCTGGTTCGTCCTTAAATAGAGGCAATGTGAAAGTAGCGCCGCCGTCCCCGGCGGCTGTCGTACGGGCGTCGCCCGCACCCCAGAGTGCCGGCAAGATACCGGCGCTACAAACTCGGCGCTACAAACTTACAGACCCTTACCGGCAATGTAGTGAATCAGATCCCGCACCCGGCAGGAGTATCCCCATTCATTGTCATACCAGGAGATCACCTTAACGCAATTGCCGCCGACCACGAGCGTCATTGGCGCATCAACGATCGAAGAACGCGGATCGCCCTTGAAATCCGACGAAACCAGTTCCTCTTCTTCGAAACCCAGGTAACCCTTCAGTGGCCCACTTTCCGATGCCTTCTTCAACGCCGCATTCACCTCTTCCTTGGATGTTTTCTTTTCCACCCATGCCACCAGATCGACCACCGAAACATTGGGCGTAGGTACCCGCATGGAGAAACCATCCAGTTTTCCGGCCAGCTCGGGAAGGACGAGCTTCAAGGCCTTCGCCGCTCCCGTGGAGGTCGGGATCATGTTGATCGCCGCAGCTCGCGCCCGGCGCAGGTCTTTGTGCGGGAAGTCGAGAATCACCTGATCGTTGGTATAGGAGTGAATCGTGGTCATGGTCCCGCTGACAATCTTGAACGTGTCATTGATCACCTTGGCGATCGGGGCCAGACAGTTCGTGGTGCAGGAGGCATTTGAAATGATGTGATGCTTGGCCGGATCGTACTTCTCCTGATTCACGCCCAGCACCAGCGTGACGTCTTCATTCTTCGCCGGAGCTGAGATGATGACCTTCTTCACCGATCCCCGCATGTGCTTCTTGGCATCGTTCGCGTCAGTGAAGTGTCCGGTCGACTCAATCACAACCTGAGCGCCCACCGAATCCCAAGGCAACGCGCCTGGATCTCTTTCCTTGAACACCTTGATTGTTTTGTTATCGATGGTGATGCCGTCTGCGCTCGCAGAGATCTTGTTGGGGAGGTTGCCTAGAATGGAATCGTATTTCAGCAGGTGTGCCAGCGTCTTCGGATCGGTGAGATCGTTTACTGCCACGAATTCCAGATTTGGATCGTTGAGCGAAGTTCGCAAAACGTTGCGGCCGATGCGTCCGAACCCGTTAATACCAACTTTGATTGCCATGATTTCTCCGTTCTTACGTCCTTATGAGTGCGACACTTTCCGAGCCGGTATACAGACACCGGTGGACAGACAGATGATGTTAGCAGGACAGCGAACCGCCGTAAATGATTGGAGCGCGGTTAGGAAGACTCCAGTTCGCATCAGAGAACCCGTAATGTCTGATCTTTTGCGATGATGCTAAGCGAAGCTTACCTCCAGAAACGCATCGGCCCTGCTAAAGGGCGATGACAACCGGGCCAACAGGTACTTTCGGTTGATGGTCTGGCGGGCGTGGGCGTGTTCTTCGGGCGGCAGGATGCGCGCCAATGCCGCGACTTCGGGCCCGGTCACTTTCCCCCGCATTGTGCAAGGAGCTACCGTCACCTGCGGATTGTTGCGAATGCGCTTCGTCTTGCCCATCTTGCTGAGGGTCATCACGTAAAGCTTGTCGCCATCTTCGCCGAACCACACCGGCGTCGCGATCTTGACCCCATTCTTGCGGAAGGTGCCAAGCGAGATGTATTTCTGGCCGCGGATTGCAGAGGGGATTGCCTGGGTCATAGTGACATTCTAGCGGACTCATGCGGCTGTCGCATGTGGTTCGTCCGCAGGTGTCCGATTGATCCCGCCCTCTCTTCTGTGTTAAAAGCCTTGCATGCGTAAATGGATGCGCGAGCGCCTGCAGCGCCGCAAAAAGACGCCGGCGGAGTCCTCCGACCAACCCGCTCCCCCGCCTTTGCAGCCGGCCTATTTTGATGCGGAGCAGTCGCCCAGCTCGGCTCCCGATGCCGGAAAGATTGAACCGGAAATCTCCGCGCCACATCCGCCTGTGGAGGAAGTTCGCCCCGTACGCAGTGCCCGTTCAAACGTGGAGGAACAGACTTCAGAAGAACGATCGGAAGCACAACCAGCCCCGCAGCCTGCCCCCACTGGGTCCGGATCAACTGGCCGCGGACGTCGCCGCCGGGGTGGGCGCGGACGTGGCGGCCGTGGACGCGAGCAGGCAGTCGCTCAAGCTTTTGCCCCCGCTGCTGCGAAGGGATCTGTTCCGGTCGTGCCCGCTGAACCGACGAACGAAGAGTTTTCGGACGCTGGAGAGGCAGAAGAGCCAGCCCTAACTCCTCCGATCGCGTCCGCGCCGAGGGTTCCGGCAGTTCCTGCCGCGCCTCCGCGTCCGCCGAAAGGCGTGGTTGTTCTGGCAATCGGCCTGCCTGGTTCGGGCAAGAGTTCGTGGTTCAAGCGCCACAACGTCGTCCCGCTCTCCAGCGACATGGTGCGCTCGCTACTGTTCGACGATGTCCGGGAGCAGCGTTTTCAAGATCTCGTGTTTTCGAACCTTCGCTCCATGCTGAAGGCGAGGCTCATCGCGAAGCGTCCCATGAATTATGTGGACGCCACCAACCTGACTCCGCAGGAACGTCAGCACTGGATCAAATTGGCCAAAGATTACCAGTACGAAGTGCAAGCGGTCTTTTTCGACGTACCGCTCGAGGTGTGCCTCGAGCGCCACCAGCGCCGCGACCGGGTAGTTCCCGAAGACGTGATGCGCCGCATGGCGGCCAAGCTGAAGCCTCCCGCGTTTGAAGAAGGTTTTGCGAAGATCACCGTCGTCCGGGTAAAAAAGAAGGAGTCCGAAGCGGGCTAGAGGAAATATCACTTGACCGGACGTTCATCCCTTGAGATGCGGCAGCATCTCCTTGAACGCCGGCGACGACGAGGACCGCATCAGCTCATAGATCATCATTTCGGTCGAGGAAAGCACCGCGCCCGCGGCGCGCATCCTTTCCAGACCGATCTTCCAGTTCCATTCCGTTCGCGAACTCACCGCATCCGAGGCGACATGCACGAGGTAGCCTTCGCGCAGCGCCGCTAGCGCCGTCTGGGCCACGCAGATGTGGCTTTCCATGCCGCATAGCAGCAGGGTATTGCGGGTTCCCGGAAGCCGCTTGAGCAGCGTACAGAAAACCTCGCTGCCGAAGCACGAGAATCGGTCTTTGTCGATGGGCTCGGTTTCGGGCAGCAGCGAAGCGATCTCCGGCACAGTCTTGCCCAGCCCCTTCGCGTATTGCGTGCTCACGATCGCAGGAATCTTGAGCACGCCCGCGGCGCGGATCAGCAGCTTCGAGTTGCGTACCAGTTGTTCCTTCTGGAAAATCGGCGGGAGGAGTTTTTCCTGGATGTCCACGACGACGAGGGCGCACTGGTCCGATTCCAGTGGGCGGCGAGCAATTTCCGTATATTCGGTGGAGATGGCAGAAACGTTCTCAGAGATAGTAACCATTCACAACTCCTTGAGCAGCGTAGCGGATAAACAAAGTCTAGCGCGAACTGATGGCGAAGACACAGAACGGTTGACCGGGGTGGTGACTCATTGGATAATGAATGAATTGCCCCCTCGTTCAACGGCTAGGACACCTGCCTCTGGAGCAGGTTATCGGGGTTCGAATCCCTGGGGGGCAGCCAAATCTCTTTAAGCAACTCCACGTTTTTCCTTCGGATAGAGCTTTACTTAGCGAGATCATCCAAATCCGCTGCGGCGGAATCAATGAGCGCGGCTTCGCTCTCAAGCACTTTGGCGACGCGCGCGATCTCAGTGTCAGCCTCCTGCCAGTGCCGTTGTTCGATGGCCTCGCGAATGCCAGGCATGGTCTTAGGCCCATACCCCGTATAGACGCCGGGCGCGTAAATCATGTGCCGGTACCAGGGGCGGCGCGGAAGACCTGCGGGATCGGTGAGGCGGCGCTCGCTCTGCAGCAGCTTCTGGTTCAGCGCGACTAGCTGCTTGTCGCTCCCGGCAAATCCCAAAGCTTGGGCTTTGTTAAAAGCGGTCTTGTAACGCTCGGCACTCTTCGTGAGTAGTTCCAGAGTATTCTCGATTGGTGCGAAGTTCAAGTGCGGCGGAATGTCTTCCGGCAGCGGCGCGACCGTCGGCTTGCGCGGGTCGAGAGTGGCATGAAATGCGCCCTCTTTTAACTCTTGCTCGCGTTCGTGAGCTTCATCCTGCTTACTCTGTAAGAGCTTTTGCAGCTCTTTCTTGTAAATCTGCATCGTGTCGGCGAGATCGGTGAACTCATAGGGCAGAACCTCGGCGTCGGCCATTCGCATGACCGCCGTACCAATGGTTTGCGAGAGTGCCACGCCATAGGCAAAATCGGTATCGGAGAAATGCGTGAACCAATAGAAGTCGTCGTAAATGGAGTGGTAGATCCCGCCATCGTCTTCGCCCCCGTACGCAAGGTTGAGGGACGCGACCCCGAGGTGGTCGACGAAGGCCGTGAAATCCGTGCCGGAGCCGAGAGCGTTCATGCGCAAATCAGGCCGCTGGCGCAGCTCTTTGCGTTCCTCGTCAGACTTGGCTGCGGTAATGCCAGCCAGCCGGTCGCGGTCGAAAACTGAGAGTTTGCTTTCCGGATCGTCGATGTTACGCGCTACGTTGTTCACCAAGTGCTCCAGCGAGTGTGAGCCCTCCATGAACAGATAGCCGCGGCCGTTGCCGTCGGAGTTGATATAGACAGCAGCGTGTTCCTGTAACTCGCGCCCGTGGGTTTCCGCCCAGGCGGTCGAACCCAGCAGCATCGGCTCTTCCCCGTCCCACGCACAGTAGATGATCGTGCGCTTTGGTTTCCAGCCCTGTTTCACCAATTCCCCGAAGGCGCGCGCTTCTTCCAGTAACGCAACCTGGCCAGAAATGGGATCCTCGGCGCCATTTACCCAACCATCGTGATGGTTGCCGCGCACCACCCATTCATCGGCTTCAGACGAGCCGGGGATGCGGGCAATGACATCGTTCACATCCTTGACGTCCCAATTCGATTCAATCACCAAATGTACTTTCGAAGCCCCGGGACCCACGTGGTAAGCGATCGACAAAGCTCCACGCCATTCCTCTGGCGCAAGCGGGCCGGTAAGGGCGGCCAGCAGCGGCTGCGCGTCTCCGTAAGAGATGGGCAGAGTTGGAATCTTCGTAATGCTGGGCGCGTTAGTCGCAGTCATATGGGGCGCGTTGGGGTCACCTCGATCAGGAGTGAGCGGATCGCCGGGATAGCTGGATGCAAAATCCATCACGCTGCCCCGCTGCACACCCTGGTCGGGACGCATCGCGCCCTTAGGAAAAACGTCACCGCCATAGTAGCCGTCGTCTTTGGGATCAGAATAGATGAGGCAGCCGACGGCACCATGCTCAGCGGCAACCTTGGGCTTGATGCCACGCCACGAGTTGCCGTAGCGCGCAATTACAATGGCTCCCTCCACTGAAACGCCGAGGCGTTGCAGGCGGTCGTAGTCTTCGGGCAAACCGTAATTCACGTACACCAGCGGCGCGGTCACATCCCCATCGCGGGAATAGGCGTTGTAGGTGGGAAGCTGTTCGTCCTTTTGATTCGAGGTGGGATCCTCCGCCAACGCGGGCTCTTGCAATTTGGCAACGTAGCGGGTGGGAGCGATCATTTCCACCAGGCGGCGTTTGGGCGTGGGAAAAAGCACCTTAAAGCTTTCGATGTGCGCGTCCAGTCCCCACTCTTTGAACTTCGAAAGAATCCATTCGGCATTCTGCTTGTCGTAGGCAGAACCCACGTGATGAGGTCGGGCGCTCAGCAATTGCATATAGTCGCGTTGCTTCTGGGCGTTGGGGAGAGCGCGGAATTTGCTTTCCCACTCGCGCTCGGTGCGCGCATTCTGGGTCGAGAATCCGTCGAGAGTAGCCCCTTGATTCGATTCTGGCGAATCTGCCAGGGCTGAGTGCAGAAACATGCCGATGATGAGTGGTGCAAGGATTGAGCGCCGCATGGGCCTCCTGAGATTTACGAACAACGAGTATGCCACGAAAACGCGCTTTCTTCGATGTGACGGGAGAATTCTGTGCCAGTGGAATGAGAAGAAGGCGCGGGAAACCGACGGCCACGCATTTTTCCTTTTCAGCGTGCGTCTGTTAGGCTGTCGCCGTTCAATGGAGGCGCATGTGATGAGACACCGCAGCCTGAAACTTCTTGCTGTTGTCCTTCTTCTTTCGATTTCAAGCACTTTCGTTCACGCGCAGCAATCTGCTCCGGCCCAGAAACGGATCGCCATTCGCGCCGGGCGTCTCATCGACTGCAAGAGCGACTCCCCGATTTCGAATGCTCTCATCCTTATCGAAGGCGACAAGATTCTCAGCGTCACAGCTGGCGGCTCCCCGCCCCCAGGCGTCGAACTTATCGATCTTTCGAAGGCCACTGTCCTTCCCGGCTTAGTCGATGCCCACACTCACGTGTTGCTCCAAGGGGATATCACCTCGGAAGATTACGACAAGCAACTCCTCAAACAGTCCATCCCGTACCGCGCCATCCTGGGGGCGCGCAATGCCCAGATCGCGCTCTCCCATGGCTTCACCGTCCTACGCGACCTCGAAACCGAAGGCGCGATGTACGCCGACGTTGATGTGAAGCAGACCATCGCCAACGGGGAGATCCCCGGCCCACACATGCAGGTCGCCACCAGAGCCATGACTCCTACGGGCATGTACGGACCGTTGGGATACTCCTGGGAGATCCGTATACCTCAGGGTGTGCAGTACGTCGATGGTGTGGATGAAGCTCGCAAAGCTGTCCGCGAGCAAGCCATGTTCGGCGCTGATTGGATCAAGTACTACTCCGACCACGGCTACTTCTATGGTCCTGACGGAGTGCTGCACAGCCACGTCAATTTTACGGACGAAGAAGCCAAAGCCATTGTTGATGAAACGCATCGCATCGGAAAGAAAGTGGCCGCGCACGCCATCGGCAACGATGGCATCTCAGCGGCGCTAAGAGCGGGCGTCGATACCATCGAGCATGGCGACGGGCTAAGCGAACCGCAAATGGAAGAGATGGCGCGTCGTGGCATCTATTGGATTCCCACCATCGCGGTCGGCGCCTATGTCGCCTCGGGGCGCCAGGGCAACTGGCCGAAAATGGTCGACACCGAAAAAGCGGCGTTTCAATTAGCTCTGAAAAAGGGAGTAAAGATCGTCCTCGGCACCGACGCCGGCGGTTTCGATTGGAGAGATTTGAACGAAGCGAAGGAATTCGAATACTACGTTAACTATGGCATGACGCCGCAGCAGGCGATTCGAACCGCCACCACCACGGCTGCCGAACTGCTCGGCTGGTCTGACAAGATGGGCACCATTGAAGCCGGGAAGTGGGCCGATTTGGTAGCCGTCTCCGGCGACCCCCTAAAAGACATCACCGAACTCCAGCGCGTCAAATTCGTGATGAAGTCCGGTAGCGTCTTCAAGAATGAACTCAAGTGACCGCAAACCCCCGGTTGATTCGCGACGAGATTCGCGGATACTAGCTCCGCAACGCCACAAAACTTTACAGCGCAGAGCGGGACGGAGCGGTATGATCCGAGCAAGATGGGACCGAACGTCTGCACGATGCAATGAGGAGCTCTGATCTTCCCATGCGGGTGATTAAGCGCAAGCTGCGCCCTGAGTTCTTCTTCCAGTTTCTCTTCTTGTTTCATGTGGTCATGTTTCACCCGCAGGGGCTGTGGGGGCAGGCTTCCAGGGAATCTACTCCTGCTGCTCCCAGTGATCGAGCCATCCACGGTGTCGTGAAGGCGGGAAATATGCCCATCCCCGGCGCTGGAGTCTCCGCCACGAACGTCGCTACCACGGAACAAATTAATACGTGGACGGATGTCGACGGCAGTTACCGGCTGCGGATTTCCGCCGATGGAAGCTATACCGTGCGAGTGCAGATGACAGCATTCGCCGAGAGCTCGCAGGAAGTGGTATTGGACCCAACCCATCCGGAGGTCCTGACAAATTTTGAACTGATTCTGCTGTCGCGGGCGCGCGAAGCTACCCACGACGCTTCCCATGAGAATGACCAGCGGCGCACGAACGCCGGCGCGAATGCAAATGGGCGAGGCTTTCAGAGTCTTCCCGTATTTCAGAGTGGAGCGGGACAGGATGCGGCCGGTGGCTCCATGAGCGACGTGGTTCCGTCGGGTATGCCGGTTCCGGGCATCGCACCGGACAGCGCCACCGAATCCGTGGCGGTTTCGGGCAATACTTCGAATTCCTTCAATGCGATGAGTGCGGACGAAATGCAGCAGCGCTTCAACGACGCTCGCCAACAAGGAGGAGGATTCGGCGGTGGCGGCGGATTTGGGGGTCAAGGGGGCGGATTCGGCGGCGGAGGCTTTGGCGGCGGCGGATTCGGACGGAGGGGCTTCGACATCAATCGCCCCCACGGATCCTTATATTATGGCGTCGGCGATTCGGCGCTGAATGCATCCCCGTTCTCGCTCACTGGACAGCCCACGGAAAAGCCAGCATATTTGCAGAACAGTTTCGGCGGTTCCGTGGGCGGACCGCTGAATATTCCCCACATCTACCACGGCGGGAGCAAGACTTTTTATTTCATCAACTACAACGGCAAGCGCGCTGAAAATCCTTTCGATCAGTTTTCGACCGTGCCCACGCTGCTGGAGCGGCAGGGAAACTTTTCCGGTGTCACATACACTTCGGGGCCGCAAAAAGGACAACCGGTAGAGCTGTTCAATCCCACCAGCAATACCCCTTATACCGGCAACATTATTCCGGGATTCAGCTCGCAAACCTGTCCCGGGTCCGGGCCATCCAGCGGCGCCGCGGGATTGCTGCAATATATCCCGTGTCCGAACCTGCCGGGAAGTTTCCAGAACTTCCACTTCGTAACTTCCGCCACCAGCAACAGCGACGACCTGAACATACGATTAAACCGCACCTTCGGCGCAGCGCCAGCGGGCGGGCGCCGCGGTGGAGGCCGCAACGCTCCGCGCAACAACCTGAGCTTTGGCTTCCACTACCACGGCTCGAGCGCCAACCTGACAAATCCGTTCCCGAGCGTGGGAGGCAATACCTCAGTCCGCAGCTTTGATATTCCGGTTTCTTACACGCGCAGCATCGGAAAGCTAACCAACATTGTTCGAGCCGACTTCAACCGAAGCCGCACGCGGACGCAGAATCTGTACGCCTTCAGCAACGACATCACGAGCGCGCTCGGAATCACGGGAGTTTCGCAGAATCCCTTCGATTGGGGTCTGCCCAATCTGTCCTTTACAGATTTCGCCAGCCTTCAGGACACGACTCCTGTGCTCACGCGAAATCAAACCTACACCTTTTCCGACAATGTGATCTGGAACCACGGCAAGCACACCTGGCGCTGGGGCGGAGATTTCAGGCGCGTGCAGGTTAATACGGAAACTGACGGCAACCCGCGCGGCTCGTTTGTTTTCACCGGTCTCAACACTTCCGAGATAGTTGGGGGTACGCCCGTGGCTGGAACGGGTTACGATTTCGCTGATTTTCTGCTCGGAATGCCGCAACAAACCTCCGTCCAGTTTGGAGAAAGCAATCACGGCAACCACTTCCGCGGCAACTTCTGGGATTTATACGTGCAGGATGAGTGGAAGATGCGCGGGAACCTGACCCTCAATCTTGGAGTGCGCTACGAATACGTTTCGCCCCTCACCGAAATAAACAATTTGATTGCCAACCTCGATCTTTCTCCCGGGGTGCTGAATCCGGCGGCGCCGCTGGGCACGACGCCGGTGGTTCCGATTCAGCCAGGGCAGCCGGGGCCATACAACGGCCCCTTGCCGCCGAGCCTAGTGCGGCCCGATCGCAACAACTTTGCTCCTCGAATCGGTTTCGCCTGGAAGCCGTTCTCCAAGACGGTGGTGCGCGGCGGATACGGCATCAACTACAACACAGGTGCGTATCAAGGCATCGCGCAGCAGCTCGCCCTGCAGCCGCCGAACGCAGTCACGGCGACGGACATTCAGACTGCTCAGGGAGACCTGACACTGCAAAACGGATTCCCGACACCTACCGGCGTCACCAACAATTATGCGGTGAATCCGAATTACCGGCTGGGCTATGTGCAGATTCGCAACCTGGATATTCAACAACAGATTCGTCCCACCCTGCTGTTGAATATCGATTACACCGGAACCAAAGGAACGGATCTCGACATTCTCGAGGCCCCGAACCGCACAGCGACCGGGATTCGTATTCCCCCGAACGTTCAGGTGGTTGACGCCTTCACTTACGAAAGCTCGGTAGCGGATTCGGAAGCCAATGCGGGATCGGTGCGGCTTCGCAAGCGCTTGGCGAAGGGATTCTCAATCGGTGGCATCTACACCTTCTCCAAGTCGCTCGATGACGCGTCTTCCATTGGCGCAGGCGCGACCTCAGGGGCGAACACGCCAGGATTAGGTGCGGGCGGCACCGGCGCTGGCGGCGGAGGCGGTGGATCGGCGGGCGGCGGATCGTCGGGCGGAGGTGCCACCAACGTTGCGCAGAATCCTTTCAACCTATCGGCGGAGCGCGGGCTCTCCAGTTTTAACCAGACTCATAAATTCACTGCGGATTATTTATTGGAGCTGCCCTTTGGTCACGACAAGCGCTGGCTCACGGGAAATACTCCGGCACGCGCTATTCTTGGCGACTGGCAATGGAGTGGCGACTGGACGATTGCATCCGGCCTGCCCTTCACCCCGCGACTACTGGGCGACATCAACGATGTGAACGCGGGAACGAACGGGACGCTGCGGCCCGACCTGGTTCCCGGGCAATCGGTGAGTCTGGCGAATCACTCAATCGCAGAGTGGTTTAATACCGCCGCCTTCGTTGCTCCTCCGGCAGGAGAATACGGCAACGCCCGCCGCAACAGCATCATCGGCCCAGGCAGCAAAGTGTTCGATATGGCGTTCACAAAATTGGTTCCTCTAAAGGAATCACGCGTGCTCGAGTTCCGGGCACAGGCCACCAACATTTTCAACATACCAAACTATTCCTCGATCGATACCGCCGTGAACTCACCAACCTTCGGCCGGGTTACGGCGGTTGGGGCCATGCGGCAGTTTACGATTACGTCGCGCTTTCGTTTTTGAGGAGATTGTCATGAGTTCCACGTCAAACCGATTCGCCAATAAAGCCGTAGCGGTACTGCTGGTGCCGGTGCTCCTGTGCGCGGCATTGCCTTCGCAAGAGCAATCGGGTTACGTGCTTCACGTGGAATCGGATCTCGTACTCGTGAACGTGACAGTGCGCGACAAGAACGGCAACTTTGTGCCGGGATTGAAACCGGAGAGCTTCACGATTCTCGAAGACAACAAACCGCAGAAGATTGTTTCTTTTGATGTTGAAAACGTAGATACCGTGCCAGCGTTGGATGTGACCCAGGCTAAGCCGCTGGCTGAACCAGCGCCAGGGCAGCCGACTCCGCCAACTTCCCCTGCAAATTCTGCTGCTCAGTTCAAGGACCGGCGACTGATTGTCTTGTTCTTTGATCTCTCGGCCATGGAACCGGACGAAATCGACCACGCAGTTACTTCAGCCGAACACTATGTCGATACCCAAATGGCGCCCGCGGACCTGGTTTCGATTGTTTCTCTCGGAAGTTCGCTGCTCGTAAATCAGGACTTTACTACCGATCGTGCGCTTCTGAAAAAACAGTTAGATGCATTCAGTTCAGGCAGCGGCCAAGGCTTCGAAGAAGGCACCACCGGCACCACCGAGGGAACGCCCGACACCGGTCAGCCCTTTACCGCTGACGACACGGAGTACAACATCTTCAATACCGACCGCCGTCTGGAAGCGCTGCGATCAGTAGCGGCGAAGCTGGCGTACATTCAACAGAAGAAGTCACTGATTTATTTCTCCAGCGGCATGGACCGCACCGGTATTGAGAATCAATCCGAACTGCGTGCAGCCGTGAACGCCGCGGTGCGATCCAACCTCGCGATTTACACCATGGACATGCGCGGCTTGCAGGCGCTGGTTGCGGGCGGGGAAGCGCAGAATGCCAGCCTGCGCGGCGTTTCCGCATATTCTGGACAAGCGACTCTCAATGCGTTGAATTCCAACTTCACTACCCAGGAAACACTGGTGACGCTGGCCAGCGATACCGGCGGCCGCGCCTTTCTCGATTCCAACGACTTCACCAAAATCTTCAAGGGAGTGCAGCAGGACACGTCGACCTACTACCTGCTCGGCTATCACAGCACGAACCCCGCACGCGACGGGCATTACCGACGCATCGTTGTGAAGAGCAGCCTCCCCGGAGTAAAGATCGACTTCCGGAGGGGGTACTATGCGCCCGCCGATTTCAGGCATTCCACCAGCGACGACAAGGAAAGGCAACTCGAAGAGGAACTTGCGTCCGAACTGCCGGCCACGGATTTGCCGCTGTATCTGGGCGTCTCCTATTTCCGGATTGAGAGTAACAAGTTTTTCGTTCCCATCTCGCTGGTGGTGCCGGGATCGCAGATTCCGTTCGTCCGCAGCAGCGACCGCGACAAGGCAACTCTGGATGTGATTGGAATGGTGCTCGATAACGAGCACCATCCCTTGAACAGATTCCGCGACACCGTGAAGCTGGCGGTGAACACCTCAACTGAGGTGCAAAAAAAGAATGTGCAATATGACACCGGAATGAGCCTGCTGAGCGGCAAGTATCACCTGAAGTTTGTGGTGCGCGAAAATCAGACTGGCAGCATGGGTTCGTTCGAAACCGACATCGACGTGCCAGACTTGAAAGCCCTGCCGCTAAAGATGAGTTCCGTGGTGCTGGCCAGCCAGATTCAACCGGCAAAGAAGAGTGCGAACCCGAATCCGCTGATTCGTGATGGTTCTGAAATCATCCCCAGCATCACGCATGTTTTCTCGGCCACACAGCACCTCCTTCTTTATTACGAGGTGTACGATCCAGCACAGCCCTCGGCCGCGGGTTCTGCGAGCGCGGCCGAGCACAAGCCCGGCATACGGCTCTTGACCAATGTCGCCTTGTTCCAGGGCAAGGCCAAGGTCTATGAGAGTTCGTTGGTGGAGCTGACGGAATTAAATGCGCGAGATCGGAAGGCTGCCGTCTTCCAACTAGATGTGCCGCTGACATCGCTCAACCCCGGCTTCTATACCTGCCAGGTCAATGTGATCGACGACGCCGGCGGACACTTCCTCTTCCCGCGGCTTGCCTTGTTGATCCGGACGGAACCTAAGGTCTGATCCCCATCCGGGCTCGAACGCCGGACACACTACAAAAACGGGCAATCACTCAGCTCCCCACGTACCGCGCATACAGACTGCGCGCCACCCCGGTTTCCGTTGTCCCCTTGATAATTGCCCGCCCATCAGGAAACAGCGTCATCTCATAGGGCTCGTGCCAGAACTTCAGCACGAACTCATTGTGCCGCACCACGCCGTGCGCCGCCAGCCGCCGTTGCATCTCGGCAAAATCGATCGGACGGGCGCGTTCATGAATCTGCACGGAGTTTCGTCCGCACATCGTGATATGCGGACGCCCCTCGCCCGCCAGATGCACAAAATCCCGCGCTCCACACGTCCGGCAGCCCGCTCGCGGATGCGCCGCCGCAATCTCCGCCTGCTCGTTGCTCCAAACATCAAACGACCACAAGGTGTTCCGTAACTGCTCGGCGGCGGCGCCTCCTACCAATAATTTCATCGCCTCAGTCGCCGCAATCGATGCCACCAGGTTCACCGCGGTATTCAATATCCCTGAGGTCTCACAAGTCTCCACCATCCCCTGCGGCGTTTCCGGAAAGATGCACGCCAAACATGCCGTCTTACCAGGCAAAACATTCAAGGTCACACCATAACTGCCCACCGCCGCGGCATAGATCCAGGGCAGGGAGTTCTTAACCGCATAATCGTTCACCAGATATCGAGTCTCGAAATTATCGGTTCCATCTATAATTACATCCATCCCCTCAAGTAATACATTAATGTTTCCAGGAACCAGATCTTCGACCCGCGCCTCCACCGTGATCTCCGAATTGAAAGCGGCAATCTTTCGTGCAGCGGCAATCGCCTTGGGCAACGACTCGGTCGCATCCTTCTCTTCGAATAGCGACTGCCGCTGCAGATTGCTCGCCTCCACGTAATCACGATCGATAATTCGCAGCGTTCCCACGCCCGCGCGCGCAAGCGAAGACGCCAGCGCCGACCCTGTCGCACCACATCCAACAATCGCGACTCTCCCTGCGCCCAGGCGCTGCTGGCCCTCTGCTCCGATTCCGCGAAACAGAATCTGCCGCGAATAGCGTTCCTCGAACTTTTCCTTCTCCACGCCCTGCCTCAAGGAGGTCACCAGTCTTTTCCCGCAAAACCTTTATTATAAGTGTCTGGACTGCTTCAGCCGCCAGGATGCAGACAACATCGGCCTTCCGCGCCTCATCGAACGCAGGCAACAGGCCTAAGGACACTATTTGCTGAGACGGTACGCCTCATTCGTAGTAGTGATCATTGCTGCGCTCAGCCCAGCCGCTCGCGCCGGATCATCCGCGTTTTCGCATTTGCCTCAAGAAACCCAAACTACGCAGTCCCCCTCCACTCTCGCGTCCATGTCGGAATATGCAGGGCGAACCGTCCAATCAATCGAACTGCCTGGCGTATCGGATGGCGACCACCTACTCCAAATGCTCCCCCAGAAACCAGGCCAGCCGCTCGACCGCGACCAGGTCCGCGAAAGCATCCGCGTCCTCTTCGCCACCGGACGCTTTGCCGACATCGAGGCCGAAGTTACTCCCTCTGGCGCCAATGTGCTACTTACCTTCATCACCTCGCTCAATTTATTTGTCGGAGCTGTAGACGTGGAGGGCGCTCCCGGCCACCCCAACACCAACCAGGTCGTCAACGCCACCAAGCTTCAGCTCGGCGAACTTCACACTCTAGGTAAACTCGACCGCGGCCTGCAGAATGTTCGCCAGCTCATGCAGGAGAACGGCTATTACCGCGCGCGCGTCACCGTCGAAAGCACTTCCAACGCCGCTACCCAGCAGGTCAATATCATTTTCCACATCACCCCGGGAGAGCCTGCCCACGTCGGCGAGGTCAAACTCACCGGCCACTCAACGTTGTCCCAGAGCCAGCTTCAAGACATTGCCCGGATGCACCCCAGTGATCGTGTTACCGCTGCCCGCGTGACCAACTCTCTTCAGCATCTGCGCAAGAAGCTTCAGAAACAACAACGCGTCCTCGCTCAGGTTTCCATCGCCGAGCAGAAATTTAACCCCGAATCCAACTCCGTCGACTATACCTATTTAATCGAACCCGGACCTGTGGTCGTCATCTATGCCCAGGGTTTTCATATCACCCGCAGCGTCTTGAAGAAAGAACTCCCGGTCTACGAGGAAAACGCTCTCGACGACGACCTGCTGAACGAGGGCAAGCGCAACCTCCTTGACTATCTCCAGAGCCGCGGCCATTTCGATGCCACAGTCGAGTTTCAGAAGGAAACCGCTCTCGACACTCTCCGCGTGATCTACCGCATCGATCCCGGCCCCTTGCACAAGCTCGAACTCATCGAGATTACTGGAAATAAGTACTTCCCCCGGCGAATGCTCCGGAGCCGCCTCCAGATTGAACCCGCGGGCAAGTTTTCCCCCGGACGCTACAGTGGCGAGTTGCTCAAACGCGACGTCGCCGACCTTCAGGCTCTGTACGTCTCGAGCGGATTCCGCGAGGTCAAGATCCAGACCAAAGTCGACGATGATTATCATCACGCCGACAATCACCTCGCGGTTCACATTCAAATTGAAGAAGGTCGGCAGATTCTTAACGGCGCAGTGCGCATACTGGGCAATCAGAAGATTGACGCCAAGGCGTTCGCCGAACTCAAGACTATTGAAGGCCAGCCCTACTCGGAACAGAACTTGGCCGATGACCGCGAGTCCATCCTTAACTACTATTTCAATCATGGCTTTTCCAACGCCAACCTCGAAATCACGACCAATCCTTCACCTGGACAGGCTGAACGCGAAGACGTCACTTATACAATCCGCGAGGGCGAACAGTTCTTCGTCAACCATGTAATGGTCGCCGGGCTCGAGCACACGCGGGACTACGTTGTGCAGCGAGAGATTCAAGTGATTGCCGGCCAGCCCCTCAGCCAGCAGGACCTGCTGGAGACGCAGACCAAGCTCTACGACCTCGGCATCTTCAGCCAGGTCGACACTGCCGTCCAGAATCCCGAGGGCGCCGACCCCCGGAAAAACGTTCTGGTCCAGGTGCAGGAAGCCAGGCGCTACACCTTCACTTATGGCTTTGGGCTGGAATTTGAAACGGGCCTGCCTGCCGGATCCAGCGCTCCGACCGGATCTACCGGTGTGAGCCCCCGCGTGGGATTCGACGTCACCCGCCTCAACATGGGCGGCCGTGATCAGACTTTGATCTTCCAGTCCCACGTTGGACGCCTCCAGCAGCGCGGCCTTATCAGCTATGAAATTCCCAAGTTCCTCAATAATGACCGCTTCAAAGTCTTCTACACTGCGTTTTACGACAACAGCTTGGATGTCTCTACCTTCACCTCTCAGCGACTGGAAGGCAAGATCGATCTCCGCCAGCAAATCGGCCAGCTCCTGCCCAACTACTCCTCGTCTATTACCTACCGCTTCGATTACCGCCGCGTGAAAGCCAGTGATCTCGCTTCCAACTTTTCACCCGCCGAATTCAGTTTGTTTTCCCTACCCGCCCACGTTGGCGGTCCGGGCTTTACTTACATCCGGGATAAGCGCGACAGTCCTCTGGAAAGTACAAAAGGCCAGTACTTCACCCTGGACGCCTTCGCCGCCTCCAGTTACGTGGGTTCTCAGGCTAATTACGGACGCGCTCTCGCCCAGGATTCCACCTATTACGCTTTTGGGCACGTCAATCATAAGTTTGTCTTCGCTCGCTCCACTACCCTTGGGCTGGAGCAGGTATATCGAGGCACCCGAGTCCTGCCGCCTGGAGCCTGTCCCCTGAATGGCTTGCAGACGGCCTGCCAGCAGGGAATTTCCATCATCCCGCTCCCCGAGCTTTTTTTTGCCGGCGGCGGCAACTCCCACCGTGGTTTCGGGTTAAATCAAGCAGGACCCCGCGATCCCGATTCCGGTTTTCCCGTCGGCGGCTCGGCGTTGTTCGTCAACAGTGAGGAACTGCGCTTTCCCCAGGTTAGCCTGCCGTATCTCGGACAAGGCTTCGGCTTCGCCATCTTTCACGACATGGGCAACGTTTTCACCGCCGGTCACGATCTGCTGAAGGGCACACTACGCTGGCACCAGCCCGATCCCGCTCAGTGTTTGCTAGCCAACCCCGGCGCGATCATTCCAGCGTGCGAGACCTACTTCAACAACAGCGGTTACGACTACACTTCTCATGCCGTGGGGCTTGGGTTGCGCTACAAGACTCCCATCGGCCCCCTGCGCTTCGACTTCGGGTACAATCTAAATCCAACGTACTACTTTCAGGGCCTAGTCGATCCAAACACGGGACAACTGACTAGCAACTTTGAGACGCAGCGTCTGCGCCATTTCAACGTTTTCTTCAGCATAGGTCAGCCATTTTAATGAGATTACGAACCAACACAACGATGACCGTCGCGCTAACACTCTTGCTGTCGGTCCTGTTGATTGTGCCCGAGCACGGCTCAGCCCAGGTGATCGACCGCATCGTCGCCACCGTCAACGGCCATATAATTCTCCAGTCCGACTGGGACGAAGCTCTCTGCTACGAAGCTCTGCTCACCAACCGTACCCTCGCTCAGTTCACCGACGACGATCGCCGCGCCGTGCTTGACCGTCTCATCGACCAGGAACTTCTTCGCGAGCAGATGAAGTCCGCCGACTTTCCTCACGCCACCGACGCCGAGGTCGCGGCCCGCGTTGCCGATGCACGCAAACAGTATCCTCAGGCCACATCTAGTGATGCCTGGCAAGCGCTTCTGGCCGAGTACCACCTCGCGGAAAAGGATCTCTTCGCCCACGTCCGGAAGCAGATCGACGTGATGCGCCTGGTCGACGCGCGCCTTCGTCCCGCCGTCGAGATTGATTCCAAGTCCATCGAAGAGTACTACCGCGATCAGTTCGTCCCCAAACTGAAGCAAGCCGGCGCCTCCGAAGTGCCTCTCGCCGAGGTTTCTGCCAAGATTCGCGAGTTGCTCACCGAACAGAAGGTCAGCCAGTTGCTCGTTTCCTGGTTGCAGACTTTGCGCTCCGAAGGGCAGGTCCATATTCCCGGCGTCACGCCCTCAGCAAACGACCCGGGAGTCCGATCGCAGTGACAGTGACCGAACCATACACCAACCCCACCGGCCGCCGCTGGTGGAAATATCTGTTGTTCGTTGCCGCTGCCGGTATTCTCACGGCTCTTGGCCTTCTGTTCTACGTCAACACAGACTCCTTCCAGTCGCTGGTACGCCGCCGCCTCATCGCCGAATTGGAGCGCATCACTGGCGGCCGCGTCGAAATCGGCAGCATCCATACCGCCCCGTTGCGCCTCCAGGCCGACGTGCGCAACATCACCGTCCACGGCCGTGAGTCGGCCTCCGAGGCTCCCCTAGCCCACGTGGACCGCATTGTCGCTCGCCTGAAGCTCAACTCCCTTATTCGTTCCGAGTTTGGCTTCCACGAGGTGGTCCTCGAACAACCTGTCGTCCATGTGATTTTCTATTCGGACCGCACCACCAATTTTCCGCCGCGAAGAGTGGCGCCCGCTACCGGAAAGACTCCGGTCGAACAACTCTTTGCCCTTTCTATCAATCATTTCGAACTTCGCCATGGCCGCATCCTTTGGGGCGACCAGAGTGTCCCGGTCGAGTTCGCCGCCCGCGACACTTCGCTCCAGATGGACTATTCCTTACTCCGCCGCCGCTACGATGGACGCCTTCTGCTCGGCATGGTCGACACCAAGCTGCTGAACTGCCGCCCCTTCGCGTGGATGACAGAGTTGGAATTCAATCTCGGATCCGACTCTGCCACCGTTCCCTCTCTTAAATGGAACTCCGGACACTCGCATTTCTCGGCCAGCGGAGAGATCACAAATTTGCCCCGCCCCCAGCTCCATGGTTCCTATGACGCCCAACTTGATCTCACGGAAGTTGCGTCTATCGCCCGCCGCTCCGATCTTCGTGCCGGCGTGCTCGAACTCAAGGGGCACGGCGACTGGTCGCTCGATCAGTTCGCCACCAATGGTCTGCTCACTGTCAAAGATCTAGGCTGGAAGGACGACCAGATTTCGTTCTCCCGTGCGGAGCTAGAGACCGGATACACGGTTACCGACCAGCAACTCAAATTATCTAAGCTCCAAGGGAAAATCTTCGGCGGGAGCGTTACGGGTGACGTTGAATTGAATCAGTGGCTCGCGCCCGCGCAGCACTTGACAGCCGCCGTCAGAAGAACCCTGGAGACCGCTGTCATTTCCGCCGCCCCACCCCTGAACAAATCCGGCCAGAAAATCGCGAACCGGAAACCGGCTGCACCAAAACTGGTGGCAACCCAGAACGCGTTGATCCTTCTTCGTCTGCGCGACCTTTCTGCAGAAGACCTCGTTAGCGCAATCAGTTCCGCTCACCCCCTATCACGCCTCCATCCCGCGGGATCGGCCTCCGGAACTCTCGAAACTCGCTGGAAGGGAACTCCCGGCGATGCGGAAATCCAATTCACTGTCGATGTAACTCCTCCCTTGCGTCCTGCCCCCGCTGAACTCCCGCTTACCGCCCATGCCATCGGTGTCTACCACGCGACCGACGACGCCCTAGACCTGTCGAAGTTCTCCCTCACCACGCCTACTTCCCGCGTGCAGGCCTCCGGTACGCTATCTGCCACGTCCGCAGTCCGCCTCTCCGTCACCACGTCAAGTCTGGCTGACTGGCTCC
>Ga0307478_10001529_pt1 | contig 19842 bp, 19 predicted proteins | sample atmos_gasesECM4C_2_FD_203713 | JGI IMG/M metagenome (GOLD analysis project Ga0307478, IMG submission 203713) | Hardwood forest soil microbial communities from Morgan-Monroe State Forest, Indiana, United States - atmos_gasesECM4C_05 | ecosystem: Environmental > Terrestrial > Soil > Temperate... | reverse complement strand
TGACGAACCTGAATCCGGGCTGCGCCGGAGTTAATAGCGTGGGCATCTATTTGAGCTCCGCGCTCCAGCAGTGGAAAGGAAACATCACTGAGAACTCGACTGGAACGATGGCGACGTTTGTGGGGACCTGTTCTATCGATGCAGGTAATTGTCCAAACAGTCCAACGACAGGTTTTGAAGTCACCGATGTCAACCCTGGCGATCCTATCTCTATCGGCGGCTGTACTTCGATTACTGCATTCAACGTTCCAACTCACACAGTAGCCGGTTATACGCAGCCTTCCGCTGTCGGCCCGCTCGCCGCCTCCGGAACCAACCCAGCCAGCCTTACCGTTGTCTACCCTTGGGTAGGCACGCCGAATGCCCTGGATAACTCCGGGAACTGCGTGCTGACCAAAGGCGAAGGTGGGCCGGCCAATCTCAGTATTACCCACATGACATTTGTTACAGACTCGACACATGCGATCACTGCTAACAACGCCCCCAGCACTGGTCCTAACTTCGCCATCAGCAACCTTCTCCGCGACAGTATCGTCTTGGGTGGTGGATGGTTCAACAACCCGGTTGGGGAGGGTACGGCCACAGAAGAATTTGACGACGATGTGACCAGTTTGTCCGCCAATCATCTAGTCTGGCCGACGCGCACGGCGGCGAGTTATAGCGAGTACGGCAACAATTCCAGTTATCCCGATTCCGCGGGCTGTACCGGAGCAGGTTGCCATCCGCCGACTACCATGTACTTCCCGGCGACCGCTTATTGCACGGGATCGACTTTTGACCCAACCTGCGTCGGATTCATGGGCGCGATGAGCATCGGAAGCGTGAACACTACCACGACTTCGGCCATTACTGTGACGGGATCGCAATCGGTGCTTACAGCGTCGTCAGCGAATATATTCATTGGGCAGCGCGTCACCGTAGACACAGGCAGCAATCAGGAGGTGGTTGTGGTTACAGCTATCGCCAAGAACAATAGTGGCGTTGCGGACGGATTCTATGCGATCTTCACCAAGACTCATGCCTCGGGTGTAGCGGTAACTGCCAGCGAGGCGATGCCTCTTACCCTGCAGAACTATCACAGCTTCGAGTTGCGCTCCGATAGCATATACCTGGGTGGCCATGCGGACGATGCTTCAGACGGAACTTCGATGGGAGCGAACATCCCGGCCATCGATTCAGCCCAGACGCAGAATCCCTACGTTTGTAAGACGACTTGCGGGTCGCCCGGCCCGTTTTCAGACTAATAACATGGCGCATGGGATTGATGGTTCCGTGGGCCGCACGAACCTTGCGACACAGCTTGCGTTAAGTGGAAGAAGCCAGCAGCCAATTGGCATTCCCGCCCGCAACTGTTTACCATGTCAGCCGATGGCCCGCGAGACAGTAGTCGACTCCCGGCAGGAAATTCTGCGCACCGCGGCACGGCTATTCCAGCAGCGCGGCTACGACGCCACTTCGATGAACGATGTGGCGGCGGCGCTCAAGTTGAGCAAGGGCGGGCTCTACCATCATTTTCAGAGCAAGGACGAAATCCTGTTCGAGATCATGGATCATGCCATGGAGATTACGCAGGTGCGCGTGCTTGATCCAGTGCGAGGGATTGCCGATCCGGAGGAGCGGTTGCGGGCGCTGATCCGGCTGCATATTGAAGTTGTGCTCAGCCCGCGCGACCGCGAGATAACCGTGATGCTGCATGAGAACCATCCGCTGCCGCCGGGGTTGCGCAAGCGCATCAATTCGCGCAAAAAAGATTATGTCCACTTCCTGGAAAATCTGATGGCGGAGGTACAGGAAAAGGGGCGGCATCAGACGCGGAAGGTGAGTCCGCGGGCGGCAGCATTCGCCTTGCTGGGGATGATCAACTGGATTTATCAGTGGTACAAGCCGGAGGGGGAGCTGCAGGCGCAGAATCTGATTCCGCAATTCACGGATTTGATTTTTGGAGGGATTTTTTCGTGAAGACGCTGCTCGCCCGGCTGGCGGAGATCGAGGAGCAGCGCTCGGAGAGCGGCAAGCCCTACCGCGAGTTTTTGCGGGTGCCGGCGATGAGCGCCGGACTTTACGTTCTTCCCGCCGGAGGAACCGACCGGCAAAAGCCGCATCGCGAAGATGAGATCTACTATGTGGTTCGGGGAAGAGCCCACTTTAAAGCCGGGTCCGAAGACCGGGAAGTTTCGGCGGGCAGCGTGATCTTCGTGGCGGCCGAAGTGGGGCATCGCTTCTACGACATTACGGAAGAATTAGCGGTGCTGGTATTCTTCGCGCCGGCGGAGACGTAGGGCCAACTGGATCAGTGCCGTCCCTGCGTTTATTTCGATTAAAGATGCGCGACCCGGCATTATCATGCCGGGCCTTCACACGCAGTCGCTTCGCGACTGAATTTCCGTCTGTTCCATCGACTACTTCGCTGGCACCCAGTAGATTTCTTCTTTGATCGCGGTTTTGTCGAGGAAGCCGCGGCGCTTCAGAATCGCTTTGCTGTTGGCAATCATGTCAGGATGGCCGCACAGGTAGGCGTGAGTATTGCTGGCGTCGAGTCCCCACGAATCGGCATATTTGCGCAGGATATCGTCGGCGCGGCCGATTTCGCCGGGCCAATCGGCGTGATCCCAGGGACGGCTTACGGTGGGGACATATTTCAACCACGGCAACTCTTCGGCGAAGCGGGTCAGCTCATCTTTGTAGCCGAACTCCCAGGGGCGGCTGGCGCCGTTGAGCAGGAATAATTTGTGAGCGCCGTCGAAGCGGCCTTCTTTCCAATCTTTCGACAAGGTGCGAACGAAGCTGACGAAGGGGGCCACTCCGGTCACTGTAGAGACTAATAAATGATTGGTGCGGCCGTTGGTTGTTTCCAGCACGAACCTTCCTTTAGGCGCTTTGCGCATGAGCAGTTCGTCGCCCGGTTGCAGCTGGTAAAGCTTGGGCGTGAGCGCGCCCTCGGGCACGAGTTCGAAGAAGAACTCAACTTCGTCTTCGGAGGGCGAGGAGGCGATGGAATAAGGACGTTCGATGCGCTTGCCGCCAGCTTCGACCCCGAGCGTGGCGTATTGTCCGGGAAGAAAGTTGAAGTGCTCGCCCGACTGAATGCGGAACATCCAAAGGTCGGGCGCGAAGTCGACGCGGCGGGTGACTCGCGCGTGATAAAACTTGTCGTCCGAAGTCGTCATTAAAAAACCCCTCACGCATGGTGAATGCAATCAGAAAGCCTGGGAACAGGCGAAATCCGGCAGAGTTAAAAAGTATTGAGATAATAAACGGGACGAGGCAAATTGACAACCGAACGGTCGTTCGAGGTTTCCGCTTACTGATGAAGCCCGGTATCGTCCGGCGCTTCCTGAAATATCTGGTCCGGATCGAGGGAAATCTCCGAAGTCACTTTTGGGGCCACTGGCGGCGGCTCGGGGAGGGCGCGAAGCTTTTCCACTTCTTCTTGTGTTTTCTCCCAGGCTTTGGGCTTTTTCTTGGTGGCATTGGGGGCTCCCGGGTCGGAGTAGAACGCGAGGAGATTATTCCGCAGTTCAGGAGTCATTTTGTCGAAATTGTGTTCCGCCAACTGGTCGAGCAGATGGGCGTAGGCCTTATCGGTCAGCGCATATTCACCAGCGTGCGTGTCGTGGCCCGTATCAAAATCAGTGTTCGTAAGCTGCAATTTTCCTGTAGAGGTTTCGTTCAGCAGCTTTTTGTAATTCTCAACGGTGAGCACCACGCTGGCAATGTAAAGGTCTTCTGTTTTGTGGGTAGGAATTTTGAAGTCGAGCGCTTTGAACGGGCCCACTTTGGGCACGAACCTGAGAAAGAAGGCCAGCAGGCGTGTTCCGAAGCCGGGCCGCCGGTAACCTTTTCCCCACTCTTTTTGATAGCTGGTGCGCGAGAGATAGTAGCGGAACTCGCGCGCTTTGATGTTTGGCGTTTCCTTAACGATCTCACTGTGCCGGCTGATGAGCGCGACGCGAGTCATCTCGGGGATTATCTGGCTGATGGCGCGCCGGAAGGTGCCGAAGGCCAGATCCTCTTTGGTGAGAACGTCGCTCAACGGAATGTTGTAGGTATCCTGAAACGCGCGCTCCAGCAGCGGCTTGGCAATTTCGAAGCCAATGAAGTCGTGATAGCGATCGGAGGTGTAGCGGTTCTTGGCAACCTGGGTCACATCGAAGCCAAACTCTGTGCGGATGTGGGCTTTCGGGTTGTCCTCGTAAGTCACCACGTCCCCATATTTCTTTCGAAGTTTGGGAAACTCGATGCCGACGGCCCGATTGACGGTGGGATGCCCGGAGTTGTCGGCGGAGTAATGGGCCAACGCGCCAAGCGCGAAAGCGTATTCGTCCAGATCAGAAGCTTCATTGATCAGGTTGACGATGAAGTCACCGCTGCGCACGTAATGGGTAAGATCGCTGAAATACTTGCTGCCAAACGGGTAGTAGCCCATGTCTTGAATCAGCGAGCCGCCGTAAGCGAAGGCGTGGGCTTTCTTCAAGTCGTCGTCGGTGGCGTTAGGAAAGCGCTTCTTCAGCATGGGAAGGAGGTTGTCCTTCCAGACCAGATCGACGACTTCTTCGTGCGTGAGCACGGAGTAGGCGGCGCAGGTCGGCACGATACAACCGAGCAGCAGGACAACCACCAGCCCAAGCCAAATTACAGCTCGCCAATAATGAAGAAGTTGTTTCATTTGCTGAGAACGAGGACAACAAAAGAATCGGGCAGGATGGTGCGGCGGGGATGAGGATTATCCGCCGTCGCGGCCGGCGGCGGACCAAACTTCGCCGTCACCACGAATACGTTGTGAGTTTTTGAGTCCAGCGCCAAGGTGCGAGCGCCGGATTGCGTGGGAACATTTTCCGCGACGCTGAATTTATCGGGCGAGTCTTCTTTTACGACGGTGAGCACGCCGTCGCCGCCGCACGAAGCGAAGGCCAACCCGGTTTCGGCGTCGAATGCGGTTGCGTCCACGCCGTCACCGATGGCGGGAGTGGCCAAAACTTTGCCGGTATCGGCATTCACTACGGCCATCATTTTGTTATCGCAGCCGACAAACAGGCGGCGGTTTTTCTTGTCGAGCGAAAGCCCGCTGGGTTCGGTACAGGGAGCCAGCGGCCACTTCGACTTAACTTCAAGTTTGTTGGGGTCGATCGACACCAGTTCGCTTTTGTCTTCGATGTTCACCCAGACGCCGCCCTTGCCATCGCTGGCCGCGAATTCCGGCTTGCCGTCCAGCTTGATGGTGCCGAGCACCGTCCCTTTTTCGGCGTCGATGGCCGTCGAATCCTGACTTCGTCCGTTGAAAGTGAAGACGCGCCTGGTCGCGGGATCGTAGAGAATTGCGTCTGGATTGTCGCCCACCTTTACTTTGCTGCTGGTCGCCAGCGTCTTCATGTCGAAGATGCTGACAGTGCCTTCGCGTCCATTGCTGATGAATCCCCGTCCCAACTCGGGCGCGAGGGCGATGCCGTGAACCCCGGGCGTGTCGGCGATGTCGCCGACAGTTTTGCCGGAATCGAGATCGAGGACGATGACGTGAGTGGCTCGAGAAATATAAAGACGGCGAGCGGCGGCATCGGCGGTCAAATAATCCCAACCCCCATCGCCCCCAACTTTGTACGTGTTGACAACCTTATATCCAGGGCCCGGCGCAGCCAGGGCTGCAACCGCGACCAGCAGAGTGAGCGAAGACCAGAAATAGCGCATGAATCTTCCTTTGGTAGAGAGGTTTTTGGCAGACATGAATTCCTCAGCAGCTTTCCAGGGCCCGCGATGTATTCCGATGCCAATTTCGGGCCACAGGTAGCCGCGATCTTGCATCTGACGTCAAATTTAGGTGGGGTCCTGAAGTAACTTTACCCTATCTTTCGGCTTCCCTAAACTCTTGCATATGGGAGTATTTGCACAGAAAGGCGGGAATGGAGCTGCTCCGCCCCCGGATCCTCGGCTCACGCCCACGCCGGACTACGGAACGCTGGGGCCGGACTCGGATTTTGCCAAGTCGTCCGCTGGTTCGCCGGCGACGTCGCCGACACCGGTGGGTAGCGCGCCTTCCGCGAATCGTTCAGTGGCGCCTAAAAACCTTCGCTTGCTTCAACTGGTCGCAGTGATGGGAGGAATTGTCTCTGCGATCGTGGCATCGAGCGGGGGAGCGGCGTGGGAAAAAATCGCGGCAACTTTCGCGCCGAGAAAAAATACGGCCGTTTCCTCCGCCAGGTTTTCGGAGCGTGATCTGGATCGCCAGCAGCCGCAGAAGCAGGCTGAGATTTTGCTGGCCCGGGCGGTAAGCCGCTCCGCTGGAGCCAACGACGAGATTCAGGCACATGTCGAAAGCTGGCGCGGAAAACTCAACTGGAATCCTCAGCTCAGCGACCTCACCACCGTTGCTCTTAATTCCAGCGATCAAAATGTGCGGGCGTCGGGCATTGAAGTGCAACTCGCGGCCTACGGACTGAGCAAGAGCGAGCCTACGTTCGAGCGACTGATGCTACGGGCCAAATCCTCTGACCACGCGCAAAAGATTTGGGCCTTGTGGGCGCTGGGCTTGCTGGGAAACCGCGGGATTGAGACCGAGCGCGTGGTGCAGGTTTTGACTGGACATCTGAAAGATTCCGGCAAGGATGCAGAAGACTCACGGCGATGGGCGGTCGAAGCGTTGGCGCTGGTGGGGACCACATCAACCATCGCGCCCTTGCTGGAGACGATGCACAACGATCCGTCTCCGCTGGTGCGCGAGCGAGCGGCTTGCAGCCTGGCGGAATCCGGCATGTTGAGCCACGAGCAGCGCCTTACCGCGGTTCCGCAACTGATCAATTACTCTGACGATCCCGCGCTCGATGGGCAAACCCATGCCTGGGCTTTTCAGGCGCTGCACGATATTACGAAACAGCCTTTGCCGAACGATTCGGCGGCGTGGCGGAATTGGTATCAAAATTCAGCGGCCAGTAGTCAATGATCGGTGATGAGTCGCCGGTGCGCCTAACCACCGAGTAGCTGTCCCCAGAACACTGACTACTGTCCACGGCTTTTTCACTCTGCCATCTTCGCCACGTGGAGATCGAAGCCAGTCTTAGGCAGCAGGGATGTAAGCGCGAAGGCTTTGAAGCCATCGCCGTTGATTTCGGTGTGACGGTAGATTCCTGGCTCGCTCTCAATGGTTTCCCTGTGGCCGTCCATGTTCGCCAGAAAGGCTTCTGCCTGTGCCAGACGTGCCTCGCCGCCTTTGGCGCGGGTTACGACTGCTTCTGACGCATAGGAGCGCACCAGCTTGGGCCAGTATTTTTCCAGCAGCTCGGTGCTGGCAAAAACATCGGACCAGATGATGCGTCCGTTGACCGCGACCACCACGCCGACCGCTTTGCGATCGCGCAATTGTTTGATCAGGCTCTTATAGTTCCTTTCGATGGGCTTGGCGACCTCGTCCACTGCCTGCTTGACGTCTTTGTTTTCCATCACGCGGGCGTACGAGGTAGTAGACGTAGACGTGTTCAACGACGGCGCCGCGGCGGTGACTTCTACGGTTTGCATGGCTTGTTCCTGTTTTCTAACCTCTGCCCAAACCTGGTTCTGATCCTTGTCAGCCATAGCCTTGCCGCGAACGGAAGGTTGAGCCATCAGCGTTCCACCAGATCCCCCGCCGCTGCCTGCGCCGATTCCCGACGCCGCGTAGGTCGCAGAGGAAGTTCCGAAGCGGTCGCTGCTCGCGACCCAGCGGCCCGGCTCCACGCAGAACACGCTCAGATCGACGGGATCGCTTTCCGCCGGCACGATGCGGTCTTTGCCAATGACGCGGTCCTGCTTGCCTCCGGCAACAATCTCGCCAGCCAGAAGCAATAAAGGGCGCTTCGAGTTATTGACCAGCACCAGCCGGTTTACCTCGGCTCCGTCGTGCTGCATTGCGGGCGTGACGTGTCGCCGCAGCAACCCACGAACATTTCCGTACTCGGTCACCACCACGTCTCCCGATCTCAAACCCTCATCCAGAGTAAGGAACTCGCCCGTGTCGTAGGACTTTGGAGCTACCACGGGAAATACCGTCAGACTTCCGTGCCGGATGGGCTCCAACACTTTATAGCCGGAGAAAGAGGCCTGCTCTCCGTTAAATGACATCCCGGCATGAACCGTACACCGGCCCACGAAGACCATTCCGGCCACGGCCATCACCACTGCCACCGCCACAAATAATCTCGGACGCATAGTTCTCCTCCGGCATGGCGGCTTGGTGCGTCTCGAGCTGCGGGCGTGGTGCAGTTACCGCTGTAACCTCGAAGCGTCCTGCCGCTCATCTCAACTCCGCCGGAAGAACGAGAAGGAAGTAATGCCTTGCGAACAAAATTAATCTTGCAAGCGTCTAATGAATTGGTAGCATCAGGGAACTGGGCTGCCCCTACTCGTCTCAGCTTCATGCGCGCCACGAAACCAATCCCGGCTGCAGTGCAATCGGTAGTCGCGCACCTGTTGGCGGAGCTGCATGCGAAGGGCGGCTGCGAAAAGATTGGACTCACCGGCGAATCTTTCGCCGCGATTCTGTGCGAGGTGGCCGCGAAATATCTTCCCGACGGCGCGAGCGAGGGCGAGGCTCGGACTCTACTACTAACGCTGCGGATCGAGGAACTTGCGCTGGCGCGGGCCTGCGCGGCGGGCAATAATTCGGCTTGGGAGCTTTTTCTTACCCGCTATCGGGAGAAGCTCTACCAGTCGGCGTTGCGGATTGCGCGCGAGGATTCGGCGGCGCGCGACCTTGCCGACAGCCTTTATGCCGAGCTCTACGGCACGAACACGCGCGCCGGCGAACGAGTTTCGAAGCTGGCATCGTTCACCGGGCGGGGATCGCTGGAAGGCTGGCTGCGCACGGTGCTGGCGCAGGAGTTTGTGAATCGCTATCGCCGCACCAAACGACTGGTGAGCCTGGAGGCAGAAAACGAAGACGGTGAGCAGTTCGCGGCGGCTGAACCTGAGCCGCTTGCGCCGGCGGATCGGCGGCTGGAATCCGCTACCGATGCGGCCTTGGCATCGCTCGCCAGCGAAGACCGCCTGGTGCTGGCGGCGTATTATCTCGACGGGCGGACTTTGGCCGAAGTCGCCCGCATGCTGGGCGTGCATGAGTCCACCATCAGCCGCAAAGTGGATAAGCTGGCCAAGACATTGCGCAAGAAAATTCTGGCTGGCATGATGCAGCAAGGGATGACCCGCCGCCAGGCTGAGGAAGCTTTGGAAGTAGATGTGCGTGATCTGCAGGTGAATATTCGGCAGAGCCTGGCGCAAGAATCGTCTGCAGCAGCGTTCTCAGAAAAGAAGGATGGTTCAGCCTTTGGGCAAGAGATTGTGCCCAGTGAAAATCTGGAAACTGGGAAATAGAAGTTAGAGCTACCGATGGAGAATGTTCCAAAAATCGTGCAGGCGCGATTGCAGCGTACAACGCGTGAGGCAGTCGAAGCCCATCCCGATGCGGATCTGCTTACGGCTTTCGCGGAGCAGTCGCTGGGCGAATCCGAGCGGCAACAGGTGATGGGGCATGTTGCTCGCTGTGGAGAGTGCCGCGAAGTGGTCGCGCTCGCTCTGCCTGCCAGCGAATCTGTGTTTGTGCCGAGTGGGGTTCGGGCCAGTCGGGGCGACTGGTTAAGCTGGCCGGTTCTGCGCTGGGGCGTGGTTGCGGCTGGAATCGTGCTTGTGGCGTCGGTCGGAATCCTGCAACACAAGCAGCGCACGCAACAGAATGCGGCGTTGGTCTCCAGCCCAGTGCGGCAGCAGGAAAAAGTCAGCACTGCGTTGCCGAGTTCGCGGTCCTCTGCCCAGATGCAGGCGCGAGCGATCATTCCTCAGGCTCGGGAGAAAACCCCGCAGGCCCCAACGCGCAGGGACTTCAGCTCGCAGAGTGCGGTGGCGGCGGATCAGTCATCTCAATCACTAAATGCAATCTTTCCTTCCCCGCAACCTATGAATCGCGCGGGCGTGCCGGGAGCGGGGATCGGCAGCGGATCGGGAGGCGGGATTGCGGGCGGAGTTTTTCGCCCGAACAGTGGGTCTGGCGCCATGCTGGCTGGCAGGGAGCATTCTGCGCCGGCGGAAAACGGCGCTCTCGCGTTGCCACCCGAATCAAAAGAATCGCTCAGCGTTTCATCACCGAGTCCGGCTGCCCAGGCTTCCGCCGCCGCGCCCACTCATCAAGTTACGGTTTCGGGCGCTTCGCAAGTGGTCGAGGTGCAAGCGGAGAGCGCGCAAATCTCCACGCAAGATCAAGCTGGGGGGCAGCGCGCTCAGAATCAAACGATAGTTCCACCGCAGACGCAGCCGTTGAATAATTTGGATGTGGTGCGGGCGAAAGATTCTGTGCCCCTGCAAACTGAATCCAGTGTGGTTTTCGCGCCAACCGTGTCGACTCCGCAGACTTCACTGCAGAAGGCGCTGCGCTCATCGCCGCGGTGGGGCATTAGTTCCAGCGGCGGTTTGCAGCGGTCGTATGATGCAGGCACGACGTGGGAGGACGTGAACGTGAGCCCGGCCGAATCGAGAGATGAGTATCAGGCGAAGAAGATCTGGAAAAAAGAGCGGGCGAAGCCGGTGGTCGTCTTCCGAGCTGTCGCGGCCTTTGGCCCGGAAGTTTGGGCCGGCGGCTCCGGAGCGATGCTCTATCATTCGCTCGACTCGGGAAATCATTGGGCGCGAATTGTGCCCTCGGAGGCGAACGCTTCGCTTACTGGCGACATTGTTGGCGTGGAATTTTCCGACGCGCAGCATGGCAGGATCGGCAGTTCCGCCGGCGAAGTTTGGACGACCGGCGACGACGGCCAAACCTGGCATAAGCAATAACAATCCTTCCGCCGAGTTCCGTTTTGCATCGATCCCACTGCGGTCTTCAAACGGAAAATCTCCATTACCAAAGTGACGTTTACACAAAATGAGTAGTTCTTTAGTATCCATTTCGTGGTTTGGCAGTTCTGGGGGAGGGCTGCCGAGGCGTCTTGGACTGAAAAGTCCGAGGCGCTTTTTTATTGCTTTAAATGCACTATTTCCCTGGACCAGTGCGCCCCAGCGTTTTTGCGACTTCCACTCCCACCCACGCATCCAACGGCAAGTGGTACGATAAAAGGTTGGCCCTATCGGGTCAGGCATTTATAGACGCATACGTTTATAAACGTATGCTTTGCAGACGTATACAAGGATTGAATTAAAAAAGATCGTCCGGGTCCCGGCAACGACTGCTCGATGGAGCGTCCGCCGAACAACGCGACGTTACAACGAGGAGAAACGAATATGGCAGGAAATGGAATCGTCGAAGTGACCGACGCGAACTTCGATCAGGACGTTTTGAAATCAGACCAGCCCGTGCTGGTGGACTTCTGGGCAACATGGTGCGGGCCGTGCCGCGCAATCGCTCCTATCGTGGAAGAGCTGGCCAAGGATTACCAGGGCAAGATCAAAATCGGCAAGATGGATGTGGACGCCAACAGCTCCACTCCCATGCGCTACAAAGTTACCGGCATTCCGACGCTGCTGGTTTTCAAAGGCGGGCAAGTGGTGGAGCAAATCGTCGGCTACAAGCCTAAGGAAGCCATCGCGCAGGCGCTTGATCGGCACCTCGGGTAAGTCAGCTTCTGGCTTCCAGCTAAGATCTTCGAACGCACGCGGGCTTTCAACTGGCTGCGTGCGTTTTCTTTTTTGACTGCAATCGAATTCTATTGCACCAGAGGCTGGAAGCTAGCAGCCGCTTTAGGGCGTTTCCGGCAGCGTGTAGTCGAAGACGTACGAGTGCTTCCCGTTGTCGATCTTGATGGTCAGGGTTCCGGCGATTCCTTCCAGCTGGCCAGTACCGGAGTCTGGTACGACCGTGACACTCAGTAGCGGTGTGCCGCGCGTCATGGTGCCGCTGTGTTGCAGGACGAAGGTGCCTTTGCGACCCTTGAGCGCTCCGGTCACTCGCTCGATCGCGACGTATCCCCCGGAGCCCTTGACGACGGTTGCGGCCGAGGAGAGCATGAATCCCCTGCTGGTTCCCTCGAGGTCGCCGTGGAACTGTTTATCGATCGCCATTCTTCCCAGGCCCGCGTCGCCATCTTCGGCAGCCTGCGGCGTCAGCTTCACGTCAAACGTTCCACTTGCATGCATCGTCACAGCTTTCTCCTTCGCGGGCGCAGGCGGTGCCGCCGAGTTCTGTGCGTGTCCTGACAGGGCGAGGCATAGGCACAGGAAAATCCCTGCGGCGAAATGAACTAAGGGTTGATGTTGTCGTGGCATAGTTTGATTGAGGTCTGAAAGGTTTTCTGCGCTCTCTTCGCGGCGGTTCTTCGCGACCTTCGCGACTAAGGGTTAAAAAGCTGACAGCTCCAAGCTTCTCTTCTCTAGTATTTCCGCAACACTCCAATCACTCTGCCCTGCACTTCCACCGACGCCGCGGGCACGATGATCGGCGCCATGCTTTCGTTGGAGGGCTGCAGGCGGATGTTGTCGCCCTCGCGGTAAAAGCGCTTGAGGGTGGCGTCATCTCGATCCACAATCGCGACCACAATGTCGCCGTTGTGCGCGTTCTTCAGCTTCTCGACCAGAACGTAGTCGCCGTTGAGGATAGCTTCATCCTGCATCGAATCGCCGCGCACTTCGAGCACGAAGACTTCTTTCGAGCGCACGAAATCGGCGAGCGAGATGGTCTGCGGATCTTCGATAGCCTCAATGGGCTGGCCGGCGGCAATGCGCCCTAGGAGCGGCAGCACCAGGCCGGTGTTGACGTTCATGGACTGCTTGAGGCGCCCCTTGGGGGGAATCAGATCGATGGAGCGGCTGCGGTTGTAGTCGCGGGTGAGCAGCCCTTTTTTCTCCAGGTTGGTGATGTGCTTGTGCACGGTGGCCAGCGAGTTCAGGTCGAGCCCGTTGCCAATCTCTTCAAATGACGGAGAATATTGATGCTCCGCCACGAAGCGGGAGATGAAGTCATAGACTTCGCGCTGCCTGCGTGTGATCGCCATGCCGGTATTGTTGGCGAAGGGAAGGCGAAATGTCAAGGAGAATCCGCTGTGAGCTATTCGCCTTTGCCCTTAGCTCGCCTGGCTTCACCCGCGGAATGGGCCAGCCTCCCGTTCAACACGATGCGTCCTCCGAGGTTGCACTTCAACTCATGGGGTTTTTGGGGTAGGCTTATGCCGCTACTTCAAGGAGGCCTCTATGGCACAGAACACTCCGGTTGAGATGGTGCGGCATGCTTCGACTGTATCCATTTTGTGGGGAGTTTTGCTGATTGTGTTTGGCGTGATGGCGGTGGGTTCGCCGTTTCTTGCGGCCGTTGCGGTCGGCGTGGTGGTGGCGTGGCTGATTGTTTTGGCGGGCGTAGTCCACGTGATGCTCGCCTTTCGCGCACATGGGGCGGGGAGCATGATCTGGAAGCTGTTAGTCGGGATCGCATATCTGTGTTTCGGTGGGTACCTGATCGTGCATCCCGTGCTGGGCGTGGCATCGCTTACGTTGCTGCTGGCATCGCTGTTTCTGATTGAAGGCATCCTGAACATCGTGCTGTTTGTGAAGATGCGTCCGGTACAGGGATCGAACTGGATGCTGGTGGATGGGATCATTACCCTGCTGCTGGGGCTGATGATTTATATGCAATGGCCGTCGAGTTCGTTGTGGGCAATCGGCACGCTGGTGGGTATCAGCATGATTTTCAGTGGGGTGGCGCGGGTGATGATGTCGTTGGCGGTAGGCAAGGCAGCGGATAGGATATCGTCGTTGGCGGCTTAGTGGGCGGCGACGGCTCGCGGCGAACGGCAGGGGAAAACAAAGAGCAAAGTCAAGGGAGCGGACTGGAGTGTCCGCTCCACAGGGGCGTAGCCTCGCGCCTGGGACAGCCGCCCTCGGCTGTCCCCGTATTGACGATCCGGTGACAAAGGCACGCGTAACTTCCTCTAGACTTATCACTCTAATGGTTAGGAAATGGCGGCGGTTGAGCCAGGAGGGATTATGTCCAGAGTTTCGGTTCGCATGATGGCGATGATGGTGACGGTGCTGGCGGGAGCCGTGGCTTGCCGTGCCGGAAGTGGGGCAGCGGTGCCGGCGCCGGTGGTGGACGAGGCGAAGCCGGCGGCTTCGGCGAAGCAGACGGCGGTGGTGGCGGGGGGATGCTTCTGGGGAATCCAGGCGGTGTTTCAGCATGTAAAGGGCGTGGTGAGCGCGACTTCAGGATACGCGGGCGGTTCGGTGAAGAATCCCGATTATGAAACCGTGAGCGGCGGGCGCACCGGGCATGCGGAGTCAGTGCAGATTGTTTACGATCCGTCGAAGGTTACGTATGGAGAATTGCTGCGCGTGTTCTTCTCGGTGGCGCTGGATCCGACGGAAGTGAACCGGCAGGGGCCGGATGAGGGGACGCAATACCGGTCGGTGATTTTCTATGGGACCGACGAGCAGAAGAAAATTGCCGAGGCCTACATTGCGCAACTCGATCAGGCCAGAGTTTTTCGCGGGAAGATTGCGACGCAGGTGACGCCGCTGCAGGCGTTTTATGTGGCGGAAGGTTATCACCAGAATTATGCGACGGTGCATCCGAACGATCCCTACATTGTTTATAACGATGCGCCCAAGGTGGCGAATTTGCGCAAGGAATTTCCCGACCTTTATACGGGAAAATGAGGATTCCGCAGCGGGTGAAGCCGGGCTTGTTTTTGATGGCTTACGGCATCGCTGAAGCAATGCCCTGATACGAATCGAGCATCTCCGAGTAGCGGAGTGTTGGAGGAATTATGTTTGACCAGGATCGTGAGCGTGAAGGTGGAAGCGATATGAATCAGCCCGACATGCGGCGGCGCCTATTTCTGACCACCTTGGGTGCGGCGTTGGGAGGCGCGGTGTTGTGGTCATGGCGGAAGCCCTACACGATTGTGGCTGCCGCGAAAACCGAGCCAGGGGAAGTCACGATCGTGCAATTCTCCGATGAAGGGAAGAAGCTGGCGAAGGTGAAGATTGCGAAGGTGGTGAAGACGGAAGCGGAGTGGCGGAAGCAGCTTCCCTCGGGCGTGTTCGAGATCACGCGGCACGCGGATACGGAGTTTGCCTACAGCGGGAAGTATTGGAATTTGCACGACAAGGGGATCTATCGCTGCATCTGCTGTGACAACGCGCTGTTCAGTTCCTCAACCAAATTTGATTCTGGAACCGGCTGGCCAAGCTTCTGGGAGCCGATCGCGAACGAGAATGTGCGGGAGATACACGATAACTCGATCGGCATGGAGCGGATTGCGATTGCGTGCACGGAGTGCGACGCGCATCTGGGCCACGTATTTGACGATGGTCCGCGGCCGACGGGGCTGCGGTATTGTATGAACTCGGCGTCGCTGCGCTTCGTCAAGGCGGCGTAGGGCGATGCGATAAACTGTAGCGATAAAACTGGAAGCATGTCCGGTCTGCTCATTTTTCGTGGCTTGCTGATGGCTTTTGCGATCCTGCTATGCAACCTCAGTTCCGGCATCTCACAAGGCGAGTCAGTAGGCTGTCACAGAAAAATGGAGAGCGGGCCTTATTCCCGTCTCTCCATTTTTCGTGGTTCAACCGTTCGAAGTTGATGTGATTACTTGCTGTCGCCGTCGTGATTGACGTCGCCCGTACTCTTCAGCGTAACTGTGTCCGAAGGCTGGGCAGCGGTTTTCTGCTGCGCCGGCTGAGGGTTGGGGGCTCTGGCGGCTTCGTTGGCGGGGCTGGCATGGGCATTGCTGATTGGACTTAGCATATGCGGGAAAGATCGACGGTGGCGTGCGGAACTTTAGACGAATCGAGTTGGTTGGATATTATTTCTTCGTAATCTCTGCTTGCGGTTGAGCGAGCCAAGTCCCCTCTGAGTTTCAAGCGAGTCAGGTTCACGCGCCGGTGACGAAGAACTTCGAGTCTGGGCTGGCGTCAACCTTGTCAGGAGCCGCGTTGGCAGTTACGTCCTGCACGAACTCACGGCGGCGTTCCGGGCCCTTGCGCTCAACTACGCGCACGCGGCGTGATGGCATGTTGCTGGGTTCGAGGCTGACGATGCGACCTTCCCGCACCTGGATATTCGAGCGAAACCAATCGGTGCGGAACATTCTTCCCGCGGCATAAAAAGTGATCGAGGCCGCGATGGCACCGTCGAAATCTGAATCGGTGCAGGCGAGGATGCGTTTACCCAACTCCTGCGACCAGGTCATGCCGCCAACCAGGGGATCGTTCAGACGGCAGCGTTCGAAGGGCATCGCGTGCGAGAGTCTGCGTAACTGCAACAGTTGCAGAAGGACCGAACTCTTGGCCAGGTTGGTGACGATGACTTTCGCTTCCGTGGCAGACACTCGCTCGAGCTTGATGTGAAGGTCGGGAGTCCATTCGCGTTCAAACTCTTCGCGCGCCAGGGCCAGGCCTTTGTCGGTCGCCTCTACATAACGCAGGGTGGCGCGGGCCAGGATCAGACTGAAGAAGCAGGTCACCACGGTCGCGATGACCGGAATATAGCTGACGAAAGTAGTAAGCGGAATGCGGAATGAGTGGATCCACTGCCCGGGCATACTAATTCGGCTCCTCGCTGCGCGCAGGGGGCACGACTGTAGTTCAGGGGGAGGAGTCGGGAGGCGCAATTTCCCGCGTCCGTTTATTTGTGCTTCGGGAAAAGTCTAGCGAAGCAGGCCAGGCCGCTGTAGATGCGATTGGTGCTGAGGCGCAAAGCAAGCGAGGGCAAGGACTTTGGTAACTGGAATAGATCTTTCGCACTATTCGAGTACGCTGTCATCGAGCTTCTTACGTTCCCAATCGGCTGCGGCCTGGACGAAGGCCAGGACTACGGGATGCGGTTTCTTTTCGGTCGAAGAGAGTTGAGGCTGGAACAGGGTGGCGACAAAGAAGCGATGTGTGGGGGATTCAAAAGCGCGAATTTCTCCCTCAGCGCCGCGGGCGACTATGGGAAAACCGGCTTCCATGGCGCACCATTCGTATTCGGGATTGACTTCGAAGTTGCAGAAGAATTCTTCGGTCACGATTTCCTTGTCTTTGCCGTAGAACGATTGCAGGTAGGATCCGGGACGGAGGCGAATCTCTGGCACTTTGCCGGAGAGCTTCGGTGCGTCGCCTTTGCGCCCGGGGACGGCGCAGGCCACGGGGTAGATGACGATATTCTTCGAGCCGGAATTATTTTCGGCGCTGTCGGCATCGGCGACGCCGAGAACGTTGCGGGCAAACTCGATCAGGGTGTACTGAAAACCTCCACATGTAGCGAGAAACGGCCAATCGCGGTGGCGGGCGAATTCGATGCCTTTTAGCATCCCCTCGAAACTCTTGTAGGGACTGCCGGGAGAAGCCCAGAGGCCGTCAAAGCTTTCGAGGATTTTTTCCGCGCCCTCGGCGACGAGCGAAGGCGTAGGTATCCACTCAATTTCGAGCTTCAAGTCCATTTTTTTGGCGGCGTGCTGCAGGGCGTCGGTGGTGGCGGGGTGGGAACGGAAATCAGGATTGAAGTCACCGAGGATTCCGATGCGAACCGCGTTGCTCACCGGGCCATTGTACTAGAGCGTGCGACGGTGAATTTTGGCGAGGAGGTTAGGAGGTTGGTGCGGAGGGTTGGAGTCTTAGTGCTTGCGGGAGAAACATGGATCGCAGTGTTAGATGACGCCTGAAGGCAGTCGTGACCTCTAGAACCAGTGCGTGAGAGCTTGTAACCCGTAGAGGCAGAGCAGGCAGAGAGCGGGACCGCCCCAGATCATGAGCGTGCACTTCCAGCCGAGGGAGCGGGCGAGATCGCGTTGGCTGCGCCAGGAGATGAGGAACGTTGGGTTGTTCTTACCTTTCATCATTACAACCGGAGGGTGCGGATCGAAGGCGTCGGTAGGCGAGGTGGGTTGAGACGAATTGCCGGCGCTGCTTCTGATGCCGCCGTCAGACAGATCATGGGGATCGCTGTTGACGGCTAGCGCTGCTGGGGTCACGCCGGCGGCGGCCCAGGCCACTGGGCTTGAGATGCCGGCTTTCAACAGTGCAGCCGCAACTTTCTGTTGCTGACTCATGTCCACTGCTTTCGTGGGCGCCACGGCTGGAGAAAGATGGATTACCTGCGCTGGTGCAGGGCTCTCCGACTCCGAGAGCGAATTTCCGCGGAAGCCATTCACTCCCGCAGTTGCGAATGAAAGCGCCGTTTGTGCGATGCCGGTTCCGTTCAGCGAGAATGAAAACCCACTCCCACTGGTCAGCGAAATAGCCTCGTCATCTTGAATCGGCTGGGGAGTGACTTCCTGGCCGGGATTTTCATCCAAGGTGCCCAGCAGGAACAGAGCGTTCTTGGGCTTGATGCAGAATTCCTCGACTTTGATTTTATTGGTGGTGCTGACGCCGTGGCGCGACAGGAACCTGCGCACGTTGCCCGGCGCCTCTTCTTTCATGGTGAAGAGTGAATCGCAGAATTCCTCATGGAAGTCGCGATGCAGATCGAGGTCGGCGCCGCGGGGGTCGACCATCACTTTGCCAGTGTTGTCGTCGAGAAAGAAGGGCACGTGCATGCACTCGGCGGCCACTTTGACCCACTGGCTGCTTCTGCCCTGGCGTTTCCATTCCCAGGCCACGCTGCGGTAGTAGTAGCAGGGGCGCTCGGTGATGGGCGCGACCATGGTGTACGGTCCGACGGCGAGGCCGCTGAGTTCGACCATGCCCAGCGATGCGCTGCGAATTTTTGAAACCGGTGTATTCAGTATGAGATGACGCCGCTGCAGTAAGCGGAAGCCTTGAAAGAAAATGTAGAGGCCGGCCAAAAATCCGAGGCCGCACCAGACAATGGGGCGGGAGTCCGACGAACGAAGCAGCAGAATGGATAGAGTCAATGGTTCGGCCTGGCGGGGCGGATTTGGGGATCAGCCCTGCATCGAGGCTAGCGTAGGGTGTGAGCGAGGCGCAGTAGAAAAGGGCGGAAAGGCCTTACGTTGGTAATGGATTGGGTCAGGGAGGGAACCTTGCGAGCGCACAGGCGAAATCGTTCGAACAGCACGCAGGTCTCTTCAAGACGCCAATGAATAGGGATTTTGCGCCAACAGTTTGCAGCTTACCCTCGGACCTCGACGGTTTCGGCTAGATGCGTCCCCTTTCCGACGGTCAATTCTGATCAGTTTCCCGATGTCTGAAGCGTGATACTGTGATCGCCAGAATGCCGGAGGCAGGGACTAGTGAGAGCACGCATTTTCGTTTCGCTGTTGGCTTGCGTAGGGATATGGGCAGGCCCCGTTGCCGGGGATACTGATTCCGACGTGGAAGCGAAGGTTCTTGCGATGCAGCATATGTGGGGTCAAGCCTATGTGAGCAAGGACCCAAAAGCCCTGGAGAGGATCCTTGACGACGCATTCGTCAACGTCGACTCGGACGGAATATTGCAGACCAAGGCGGAGGTGGTGGCGGAGGTAAGGACATCCACCGCAGTGCAGTTCTTGACGGAATCGATGGTGGTGCATTTGCACGGCGACGCGGCGATCGTTACCGGAGTTTTTGAAATCAAGGGAGTGGATCACGGGAAACCCTATGCCCAGCGAGAACGTTTTGTGGACACATGGCTCTACAAGAACGGGCTGTGGGTCTCGATTGCGGGCTTTGTAACGCGGGTTGGGCGGTGAGGCTGGGCGAGGCTCTCCGATTTGCATCCGGGGCCGTCGACGGCGGGCAAGCCAGAACTACCTTATGAGAACAATAAGACTGTTGTTGGTTCTAGTCTGCGCGATGTCACCACTTTCGGGTTCTGCTCAGGAGGCTGGGGAAAGCGACGCTGCCAAAGCCGTTCGCGCCCTGGAAGGCGAGTGGGTTACGGCGCAATCGCGCAATGACAACCATGCGCTGGACCTGATTTTCGACAATGCCCTGGTGTACATCGAATACGGTAAAGTGGTTACGAAGGGCGATTATCTG